>Ga0172372_10001426_pt1 | contig 37050 bp, 38 predicted proteins | sample LakKiv5m_2_FD_114544 | JGI IMG/M metagenome (GOLD analysis project Ga0172372, IMG submission 114544) | Freshwater microbial communities from Kabuno Bay, South-Kivu, Congo - kab_092012_9.5m | ecosystem: Environmental > Aquatic > Freshwater > Lake | place: Democratic Republic of the Congo...
CTCGCGCACCAGCCCGTCTTCTCGAGCTTCTTCGAGACGGTGTAACCCGGCGTGTCGCGCGCGATCACGAGCAGCGAAATACCCCCGTGACCGGGCCCGCCGGTGCGCACCGCGCACGTGATCCAATCGGCGCGCACACCCGAGGTGATGAAGGTTTTCTCGCCGCTGACGACGTAGTGATCGCCGTCGCGCACGGCCTTCGTGCGGAGACCTGCGACGTCCGAGCCGCCGCCCGGCTCGGTGATCGCGAGCGCAGAGATCTGCTCGCCGCGGAGCACGGGCGCGATGAAGCGCTGCTGCTGTTCCGGCGTGCCGAACTTCAGGATCGGCGGTGCCGCGATGCCATGCGAGCCGAGCCCGACGACGGCGCCGACGCTGTGCCCCGCGAGCACGAGCTCTTCGCTCGCGACGAGCGTGTGCGTGAGATCGCCGCCCGCGCCGCCCACCGACTCCGGATAGCCGATGCCGAGCACGCCCGCCTCGGCCGCGCTGCGATAGAGCTCCCGCGGAAACTCACCCGCCTCCTCCCAGCGCGTCGCGTGCGGCGCGATCTCGCGCTCGGCGAAGCGGCGGATCTGTTGCCGGAGCGCGGCGTGCTCGCTCGTCTCGAAGAAGTAGGTGGTGACGGCCATGCGCGAAGCTCTATCAAGCCGGCGCGACGGCGGGAAGCGTCGCGTGCAGACGCGTTATGCTCCGCGCGCCCATGTCGAACCCTGCCGCCAGCCTCGTCGTCGTGATGGGCCGCGCCGAGGACTGCGATGTCCGCCTCGACGAGCCCACCGTGTCGGGGCGACACGCGCGGCTCTCCTGGTCCGCGCGGGGCGGTGCGCGCGGCGACACGATGGTAGGCGTGCGCCGACCGGGGCGCGCGTTCACCTGTGGCGCGTGCGGCGCGGGCGGGATGCTGCCGCCGGGCGCGAGCGGCAAGCAGATCCGCTGCGGCGCGTGCGGCGAGACGCTCTCGCTCGAGCGCAGCGACGGTGGAGGCGGCACGCTCGCGTGGGCAGGCGTGGGCGCGCTCTTCGTCGTTGCGCTGCTCGTCTGCGGCGCGGCGTGGTGGGCTTACCGGAACCCGACGGCCGCGCGCGAAACGCTCGCCGTCACCGCGCCGACGGTGCTGCCCGCGATCGAGCCGGAGCGCGACGCCGGGCCGCCCGCTGCGAGCCCGGAAGAAGCCGCGATTCGCGCGCAGGTCGCCGCCAACATCGCGCGCGCCATCGACGCGAGTGCGCCCGCGACACGCAGCCTCGCCGTGCGTGTCGCGTCGACCGCACAGGGCACCTTCCGTGTCGAGCAGGTCGCGCAACTTTGGACATACGTGCGCGGACGCTGGAAGTACGTGAACGACCCGCGCGGGCGGGAGTATTTCGCGACCGCGAGCGAGACGATCGCCAACGAGTTGGCGGGGGATTGCGACGATTTTGCCATCACGCGCGTCACGCTCGTCGGCGCGATCGGCGGCGACGCGCGGCTCGTGATGATGGATGGCCCCGAGGGGGCCACGCCTACGCAGAGGCCTGCATCTCCGATACGCCGAGCGCCGTCGCCTCGCGGCTCAAGCACCATGACGAGCGCAGCTGGGACCGCTATCTCGGCCGACAGCGCGTCCGCAACATCCACTTTCGCGCCGACGCGAAATGCCTCGTATGGCTGAACCTCGATTGGAGCGCGGGAGTCCCGGTGGCCCTACACCGATGAGCGCTGGGCCGTCGCGGTGCGCCCCGACGCCTCGACGGAGACGCTCGGCGCAGCAGGTTCCCCCGCTGCGCGCGCGAGCGCCGCGAGCTCGCACGTACGGACAGCCGCCCTGCCGCCGCGATGACGAGCGCCCATGAACCGTCGGCGTGAGATGCGGTGGCGATGAGTTCCGCGCAGGCCGCGAATACCCTCCTCGCCATCTCGCTCCAGGGCACGGTGCATGCCGTGAGCGTCGATGGGGAGAATCCTATTGACGCTGCGCGTCAAATCATTTCTTCGAGCGCCGTCGACACAGCTCCCGTGCTGGATTCCGCGGAGCTCGCGGCGCTGCTGCGCGACGGCGCGCGTTTCGCGACGCTCCGCTCGACCGACCGCCGCCCGCACCCGGCGTGCGCGCGTGGGCTGCTCGCGCGGATCGACGCGCGCGTTCGTTCGACGGGGCTTCGCGCGTGCATCGCGACGTGCGACGCGCCTTCGGATGCATGGACAGACCCGCTCTCCTTCGCGGATGCGTGGATGAGCCGCAGCGGTCAGGGCTTCGCCGCGCGCATTCGTCTCTGCGAGGACGTCGACGATCTGCGCGTCGCACGCACGATGCCAGCGGCCGTCGTCGCGAGGTTCACACGCGGTGTGCGCGCAGCGCGGCCCGCGCTCACGGCGCTGTGCCAGGGGGCCCTCGACGTCGATGCGGACGCGGAGGGCGCGCTACGGATTCGCGTGGCTGCGCTGCACGTCGCACCCCACGTGCTGCTCGCGTCCGTGCTCGCGGCGGGCGTCGATGCGGGCGCAGGCCACGCAGAGGGCGCGCACCGTCACGGCGACGCGCGCAGCGCTTCGCCCATCGACGCCGTGCACGACGAGCGCGCGACACCGCCGACGCTCGCCGCGCTGCTCGGGCAGGACGTCACAGCGCGGTTGCACATCGCAGACGCTACGCCGCCCGGCGGGCCGTCGTTGTAAGCTGGCGCGCGATGAAGCTCCTGCCGTCGAGGTTCCTCCCGGAGCGTCCGCTGCGGCTGCCGCGCCTGCGCCCGTACGTCCCGCAGCCCACGGACCCGCCGATCTTCTGGTTCAACGCGGAGCGCGACGACATCGTGCGCGAGGCGGTGCGCCGCATCGTCGAGCAAAAGGCGCAGAGCGGGCGCATGGAGCTCGTGCTCAACGACGTCGCCTACCACGAGTCCGAGCGGCTCGAGCGGCAGCGCGACGCCGAGTCGCGCGAGTCGCTCGGCTTCTGGCGCGGCGTGCTGCGGCGCGTCGGGCGCATGTCCGATGCGGAGAAGCGCGAGACGCTGCGCTCGATCACCGAGCACATGGTCCGCGACATCGCGGGCAACTTCGATCCGCGCGTCTATGCCTTCGCGACGAAGGCGCTGCCGAAGCTGCTCACGGGCCTGATGAATCCGTCGCAGCTCCGCACGGCGATGCTCCAGTCGCAGCCGCGCACGCTCGACGGATTGCTGATCACCGAGGGCGCGATCCCAAAGCTCCGGCACCTCGCGACGCGCGGGACGCTCGTGTTCGTGCCGACGCACTCGTCGAACCTCGACTCGATCGTGCTCGGCTACGCGCTCATGCGAGAGGGCCTGCCGCCGGTGAGCTACGGCGCGGGGAAGAACCTCTTCACGAATCCGCTCATCTCCTTCTTCATGCACAACCTCGGGGCGTATCGCCTCGATCGCCGGATCAAGGCGGGGCTCTACAAGGACGCGCTCAAGGCCTACTCCACCGTGCTGCTCGAGCGCGGCTATCACTCGCTCTTCTTCCCCGGCGGCACGCGCTCGCGCTCCGGGATGATCGAGCAGCACCTGAAGCTCGGCCTCGCAGGGACGGCGCTCGAGGCCTTCGCGCGCAATCAGTCGCGCGGGATCGATCGCCCGCTCTGGTTCGTCCCGACGACCATCAACTACGCGCTCGTGCTCGAGGCCGAGTCGCTCATCGAAGATCACCTCAAGGAACAGGGCAAGGCCCGCTACATCGTCGAAGACGACGAGTTCTCGTCCGTCGAGCGCTGGCTCGACTTCCTCCGCAAGCTCTCGGTGCTCTCGTCCGCGTGCGTGATCCGCTTCGGTGAGCCGATGGATCCGTTCGCGAATCCCGTCGACGACGAGGGGCGCTCGCTCGCGCCCGATGGCCGCGTGATCGCAGCGCGCTCGTACGTGGAGCGGCGCGGCGAGGCCGTCGTCGATGCGGCGCGCGATGCCGCGTACACGACGCTGCTCGGCGAGGCCATCGCCGAGCGCTTCCTGCGCGAGACGGTGATCATGAGCACGCAGCTCGTCGCACACGTGCTCTTCCGCGCGATCGTGAGCGCGACGCCGGGCATCGATCTCTTCGGCCGCATGCGGCACCGCGGCGACGTCAGCGTGCCCATCGCGAAGCTCTGCGCGGAGGTCGGCGAGGCGCGCGACGCGCTGCTCGCGCTCGAGCGTGAGGGCGCGGTGCGCGGCAGCCCGGCGCTGCACCGCGACCCGCCGGAGCAGCTCGTCGAGCGTGCGCTGCAGTTCTGGACGGGGTATCACAGCGCGCCCGTGGCCACGCACACCGGCGCCGAGGTCGTCTGCGAAGACCCCGCGCTGCTCCACTTCTACGGCAACCGGCTCGTGCCCTTCGCGACGCGCATCGCGGGCGAGGCGCACCTCGGCGCGGCCCGCGAGATCGCCCGCATGGGGCAGCGCGCGTGAGCCTGCGTGTCGGCATCGTCGGCGGCGGCAGCTTCGGGCGCGGGCTCGCGACGGCGGCTGCACGCGCTGGCAACGACGTGACGCTGTGGAGCCGCGCAGCGCACAGCAGCGACGCGACGCCTGCACCCTATCGCAGGACGAGCGCGCTCGCGGACATCGCCGCGACGGAACTGATCTTCGTCGCCGTGCCCTCGCCGCACGTGCGCGACACCGCGCGCGCGCTCGGCGCGCACCTCGACGGCTCGCACCTCCTCGTGCACGTGTCGCGCGGGCTCATCGGCGATGGGCTGCACACGATCACGCGCGTGCTCCGCGAGGAGACACCCGTCGTGCGGCTCGGTGCGCTCGCGGGTCCGCTCGTCGCGGATGCGCTCGCCGCGGGCACGCCGAGCGGCGCGGTCGTCGGTTCGCTCTTCCCGGAAGTGGGCGCCGCCGTGCGACAAGCCATCGCGGGCGAGACGCTGCGCATCTACACGACGGACGACGTCGCCGGCGTCGAGGTCGGCTCCGCGCTCGTCGGCATGCTCGCGCTCGCGACGGGCTTCGCGATGGGCATCGGCAGCGGGCCCGCGGCGCTCGCCGTGCTCTGCACGCGCGGCATCGCAGAGGCGCAGCGCGTCGGCACGAGGCTCGGCGCACGCGAGCGCACGCTGGCCGGCCTCGCGGGCTTCGGTGATCTCACCTCGGCCGTCGCGGGCGACGAGCGCCCGGAGATCCGCCTCGGTCGCGCGCTCGCCCAAGGCCGCTCGCTCGAAGACGCCGCGCGCGATGCCGGTGCGTACATCGAGGGCGTGAGCATCGCCCGACGCGTGGCGCGGTTCGCCGAGCAGGCCGGCGTCGATGCGCCGATCGCCGCGGCGACGGCGGCCGTCGTCGATGGAGTGCTCGCCCCGCGCGACGCGATGCGCGCGCTCATGGCACGCCAGGTGACCCCCGAATGACCGTCACCTGGACGTTCCCGACGCGCATCCACTTCGGCGAGGGCGCCGTCGAGGAGCTCGGCCGCGAGGCGACGCGGCTCGGCGCGAAGCACGCGCTCATCGTCAGCGATCGCGGCACCGCCGAGGCCGGGCTCGCCTCGCTCGCGGGGCGCGCGCTCGATCTCGCGGGCGTCGCGTTCACCGTGTTCGAGGGCGTCGGCGCGCACGCCACCGCTGCGCAGGTCGATCGCGCGGGCGAGGCCTTCCGCGGCGCACACGCGGACCTCGTCGTCGCCGTCGGCAGCGGCGCGGCGGTCGACGTCGCGAAGCTGCTGCGCGTGCGTGTCACGCACGACGTCGCGCTCGCCGACCTCGATGGCGACGGCGCCGCGCGCATCCGCGGTGCGCTGCCGCCGCTGCTCGCCGTGCCGACGACCGCGGGGAGCGGCACCGAGGTGAGCGCGCAGGCGTCGGTGCTCGTCGAGCACGATCACCAGCGCCGCCGCATCGTCGTCCGCGCGCCCGCGCTGCTCCCGACGCTCGCCGTGCTCGACCCGCGCCTCACCATCCCGCAATCGCCGGAACACACGGCTTCCGCGGGCTTCGAGGTATTGACGCAGTGCGTCGAAGCGGCGTGCGCACCGGCGCTACACCCGATGGCCGATGCCATCGCGCTCGAGGGTATCGCGCTCGTCGCCCAGCACCTCGAGCGGGCCGTGCGCGAGCCGCGCGATCTCGCCGCGCGCTCCGCGATGTTGCAGGCCGCGATGATGGGCGGCGTCGCCGCACAGAAGGGGCTCGGCGTCGCGCAAGCCCTCGCGCACGCGCTCGCGACGGAGCGTGATCTCCCGCTCGGCATCGCAGCGGCCGCGTGTCTTCCCGCCGTGCTCGACTTCAACCGCACCGCGGCGCTCGTCCCCGTCGCGCACGTCGGTCGCATCCTCGGCGCGCGCGGCGACGACCTCGAGACGCTCGCCTTCGAAGCCTCGGGCGCCGTGCGCGCGCTGCGCAAGCGCTGCCATCTCCCCGCGGGGCTCGCCGCGCTCGGCATCGATGCAGGGTCCCTGCCGCGCCTCGCCGCGGTCGCAGCCGCGGATCCGGCGCACCTCGACAACCCGCGCCCCTGCGACGCCGACGACTTCCTCGCGCTGCTCGACGCCTCGCTCTGAGCGCGCCCATCACCCGCGCAGACGCTCAAGCGTCCGCGCTCACATCGCTCTTGCGGATGCTCAGGCGTCCGCGCGCGTGTCGATCGTGCGAATGGGGCGGCCCTCAGGCGGGGGCGCGAGGCGGCCGGCTTCGTACTGGTCGAGGATCGTGAGACAGCCCTCGAGGCTGTCGCAGAAGAGCAGGTGCCGACGCAGCGCGCCTGCGCCGGGCAGGCCACTGAGATAGCCCGAGAGGTAGCGACGCGTCGCGCGGACGCCGTGCACCTCGCCGCGCTCGGCGGCTGCGGCGCGCAGGTGTTCGCGGCAGAGGCCAAGCCGCTCTTCGCGTGTCGGCGGCGCGATCTCCACGCCCGTGTCGAGCAGCGCGCGCGCCTCGCGGAAGATCCACGGATGGTCGATGGCGCGGCGCCCCACCATCACGCCGGCGCAGCCCGTCTCGCGGAGCGCGCGCTCGGCGAGCGCGGCGCTGTTGATGTCGCCGTTCACGATGACGGGCATCGAGACGCCCTCGCGGGCGCGCGCGGCCCAGTCCCAATCCGCCGCGCCCGAGTGCCCCATATCGGCGGTGCGGCAGTGGATGGTCAGCGCGCGCACGCCGACATCCTCGAGGCGCCTCGCGAGATCGAGGATCGGCATGTGCGACTCGGGGCCCCAGCCGATGCGCGTCTTCACCGTCACGGGCAGCGACACCGCGCGCACGACCTCGGCGGCCATCGCGACCATCGCGTCCGGGTCGCGGAGCCAGCCCGCGCCCGCGCCACGCCGCGCGATCTTGGGCACCCAGCAGCCGCAGTTGATGTCGACCCACGCGGGCCCCGACGCTTCGGCGACGCGCGCGGCCTCGACGAGTCGCTCCGGATCGGCGCCGTAGATCTGGATGGCCGTCGGCTGATCGTCGGGCGCGAGATCGATCTTCTTCGCGGCCTTGCGGCAGCCGCGCAAAAGGCCCTCGACGTTGACGAACTCCGTGACGCAGAGGTCGGCGCCACGCGCGCGGCAGAGCGCGCGGAAGACGTGATCGGTGACGTCCTCCATCGGCGCGAGGATCACGGGGCGCGCCGCGAAATACGCGCGAAAACGCGTCTCGGGCGTGTCCTTGGCGGAGGCGTCGGAGGTCTGCATCACGGCTCTCGGGCGCGCGGTGCACGGCGCGCAGGAGCCCGAGTGATGACGCGGATCGCCCCCACCGTAAAGGCACCGCGCCTCACGCGGCTCACGGCGCAGGCGGAGCGAGCGCGCGCACCGCGGGCAGCGCGAGACCGAGCGCGTCGGCGTGCGCGAGCGTCCGCGCGAGGCGATCGGGCGCGCTGCGACCGGCACAGCCGTGGCGCGGATCAGCCGCACACGCGCGCTCGAACACCGCGCGCGCCGCCGCCCGATCGACGGAATGCGGTGCGAAGAGCGCAGCCTCGAGCGTGAGCAAGTCGTCGCGCAGCGCGTCCGCGAGCGCGCGATGCGCGGTGACGAGCGTGCCGACGTCGCCGCCGACGCGCAGCCCCGCGAGGTTGGTCGTGAGGATGTAGAGGTTCTTCGCGGCGAGCGCGGCGAGCGCCTGCGCGTGCGAGACGTGCACGGCGGCAAGCCCGAGCGCGGTGAGCGCGGCGACGAGCCTCGGCGCGCCTGTTCCGGCGATCTCCGTCGGCAGCAGCACGCGCGCGTCGCCGCCGCGCTTCTTCTCGAACCACACGATGGCGAGCGTCGGGGCGTCGAGGCCGTGAGACTCCCAATCGCGCGGGCGCAGCTCGTTCTGCAGGAGCGCGACGCGGCTGCGCCACGCGGCGGGCATCCGCGCGAGCACGCCCGGCAGCGCCGCCTCGCCGACCGCGACGAGCACGAGCTCCGGCGCAGGCCCACGCACCGCGAGCGCCTCGACGTCCGTGTCGCGAAGCACGGGGATCACGGCGTGCCCGGTCCGCAAGAGACCGCGCGCGAAGACGCTCCCGAGCTCGCCCACGCCCCAGACGACGACCTCACTCACGTCGAACCTCCGCCCGCACCGGCCGCGCCGGCGCGCACCGCCGCGAGCACGGCGAGGATCGCCTCCCCATCACGGATGATTCTGACTGTACCGAATCCACGCACCGCCGCGAGCGCGTCGAGAGTCGCCACATCGCCTTCCGCGAGATCGCTCAGGCAGTGGCCAGGGAGCACGACCTGCGCGTCCACGCCGCGCGCTTCCGCGGTCGTACGGCGCCACGCCTGCAGCGATTTCTCGCGCGCGCGGTGTGCTGCGCGCTCCGCTGCCGAGGGGGGCTCGCCACGCACGGGGCGCAGCTCTTCGACAGGCACATCGCCTGCCGCCTCACCGCGCCGCACGGCCTCGAGCAAGCGATCCGCGAACGCCGTGCTCCGCACGACGAACTCACCGCCCGCGACGCGCAGCTCCTGGCGATTGCGCGGCCGTCTGCGCGCGACGGCGAGCAGCACCTCGTTGCCGAGCACCTTGAACGCCGGCACATCGCGCCGCTCGGCCTCTTCTTCGCGCACGAGACAGAGCTCGCGCAGCGCCGCGCGGGAGAGCGCAGGCAGCTCCACGCCGCCCTTCACGCGCGTCCACTGCGCCTGCACCCCAGACGGCTCGTCGGCGGCACGCAGGAGTACGTAGCGGCACTCCTCCGCGATCTCCTCGAGGATCCCGCGCTCCGCTGCGAGCGCGAGGAAGTGCGCCGCGAGCGCATGCAGATGCGCGACGTCGCCCGCGAGGTAGCGCATCGCCTCTGCGTCGAGCGGCCGCACGCCCCAGTCCGCACGCTGGCGGTCCTTCGGCAGCACGACGCCGAAGTGCTTTTCGAGCAGCGAGGCGAGGCCCTGCGCGGGCTCGCCGAGGAAGCGCGCACAGACCGAGGTGTCGAGGACGTTCCCGAGCGGCAGTCCCCGCTCGCGCAGCAGGCGCGCATCGAAGGCCGCGTCGTGGAGCAGCTTCTCGGGCCCCGCCGCACCGAACATCGGCGCGAGCACACCGAGATCATCGAGCTCGAGCGTGTCGATGATGGCGAGCACGTCGGGTGTCGCGATCTGCACCGTGCAGAGGCGCGTGCGGTAGCGGTAGAGCCCGTCGCCCTCGACGTCGAGCGCGATGCGCTCCGCCGACGCGAGCCGCCCAGCGAGGTCCGCGAGCCCCGCCGACGTGTCGATCCACGTCGGTGTTCGTGTGTCCCCCACGCCGACACTCTACACAGCTTCGCGCGCGGTGCGTGCCCTGCGCGCACCGTCACGGTAGGCTCGCGCGCGTGCCGGACGACGCGGACTTCGGGAGGGACGATGCGCGCGGACGTCGCCCGCGGATGGGTCGCCTCGGCGGCCGACCGCGGCGCGTGATTCCGCCCGGCGCGAAGGTCATCGGCAAGGGCAAGCCGCGCGGCGGTGATCCGGCTGCGCTCGCCGCGCTCGTGTCGCGCGCGTACCCGAGCCGCGAGCCCGAAGACATCGCCGCGCTGCGCGCCTTCACGTGGTGGGCGCGCGCGGTGCCCCCCCGCGTGACGAAGAACGCGCGGCCCGTGCGCGTGCACGGCGGCGTGCTCACGGTGCACGCGGCGACGAGCGCGTGGGTGAGCGATCTGAGCTTCTTGCAGGCGCAGATCCTCGAATCGATTCAGAAGTTCGCGCCCGGCGCGCGCATCCGCGAGATCCGCGTGAAGGTCGGCCCGCTGCCGCCGCTGCCGCCGCCGCCCGAGCGGCGCAGCGACTCGACCCCGCCCCCTGCCCCGCGCGACGTCCGCCTGCCCGCCGACATCGCCGGAGCGCTCGCGCAGATCGGCGACGACCGCCTGCGGGACGTGCTCGCCGACGCAGCCCGGGCGACGCTCGCACCACCCGTCCCCCGGCGCGCGCGCAAGGGCAGCCCGCCGTGACCGCGGTGAAGGTCAACGGGATCCGCACGGTCGCTGAAGCCGAGGAGGCCGTCGCGTGCGGTGTGGAAGCGCTCGGTCTCTGCCTCGATCCGGGCGCTGTGCGCAGCGTCGACGTCGACACCGCCCGCGCGATCGTCGCAGCCGTCGGCGCGCGCACGCTGGTCGTCGGCGTCGTCTCGGCTGCGCCGCTCGACGCGGTCGTCGCGCTGCGCGACGCGTCGGGCGTGGCGTGCCTCGAGCTGCGCGGGGAGGTGCCGCCAGAGACGCTCGCGCCGCTCCTCCCGCACGCGTACGTCGCGCTGCCGCTGCGCGATGCGAGCGTCGCCACCGACGCGCAGCGATACGGCGGCCGCTATCTGCTGCTCGACGCCGCGAGCGTTCGTACCGACGACGTCGCGCTCTGGGGCACAGCCGCGCAGCTCGCCGCAGCGCGCCGCGTCACGATCGCCGGCGCGCTCACACCGACGAACGTCGGGGCCGTCATCGCGCGCGTCGCGCCCTTCTGCGTCGAGCTCACCCTCGCGGACGACGTCGAACCCGCGCCGCGCATCGCGGCCTTCGTCGCCGCCGCACGCGAGGCGGACACGAAAGCCCTCAGCGCGCGGGCAGCAGCTCCCTGACGAGCGTGACGACCTCCGCCGCCTGCACGGGCTTCACGAGGTAGGCGTTCGCGCCGAGCGAGAGCGCACGCTGGCGGTCTTCGTTCGCGCCCTCCGTCGTCACGACGATCACCGGGACGTCACGATGCATCGGATCCGCGCGCATGCGTCGAACCAGCTTGAGACCGTCCATGATGGGCATGTTGATGTCGGTGATGACGAGGTCGAAGCGCCGCGCCGCGAGCGCACGCAGCGCGTGCACGCCGTCGTCGACCTCGCTCACCTCGACGCCGCCGACGCGCGCGAGCACGAAGACGAGCTGCTGCCGCATCACCGGCGAGTCTTCGACGATCAGGCAGGAGTGCGTGGTCATGCGAGGAATTCTCTCGATGCGGCGCGCGAGCGCAGAGCCCGATGCGGTCTGCGGTGCGCGCGACCTCGCACGGCGGCGCCAACGTACACCGGCACGACCGCGGCGGTCACCTCTCCGCCTCCCCACCCACGAGCGCACGACGCCCGCCCACGCTGCGCGGCTCCGGTTCGAGCGCGAGATCCGCGACGAGCCGCGCGACGTCGAGCACGAAGACGAGCGCGCCTTCGTGCGCGTAGACGGCGCTCACGCCGCGCGACGCGTCGCCGAGCGAGGGCACCTCGCGCCGTGCATCGGGACCGAAGCCGAACACCTCCGTCACCGCGTCGACGACGAGCCCGACGACGCGCCCGCCCGACTGCAGCACGACCCACTTCGTTCGTCGCGTCAGCGGGGACGATGGGAGCCCGAACACACACCGCAGATCGAGGAGCGTGACGGCCTCGCCGCGATGATCCGCGAGCCCGACGACGCCCGCGGGCGCGCTCGCGAGAGGCCGGAAATCGTGCGGATTCACGACCTCGCGCACCTCGGTGACGGGGACGGCGTAGCGCGCACCGTCGACCACGAAACCGACGAGGTTCTTCGTGGTGTCGGAGCGGCTGCGCGACGTGCTCGAGCGCGGCACCTCAGGCCCTCCAGAGCGCGCGCGGGTCGAGGATGATGAGCAGCGTGACCGGCGCGTCTCCGGACGCGGGGAGCATGCTTCCCGGTGAGCCGAGGGCACGCGGCGGTCGCGTCGGTGCGCGCAGAGGCGCCGGTCGACCGAGCCCGACGACCGCATCCCCGGCGTCTCCCGGACGCCCCGCGCCGGGCTCGAACTCGTCGTCGCGCAGGCGATACACCTGCAGCACGGCATCGACGAGCAGCCCGAGCACCTCCGCGCCCGCGTCCACGAACAAGACCCGCGTGTGCCGCGTGGGCGGGGTCGCCTCGAGTCGCAGGCGCTTGCGCAGATCGAGCACCGTCGTCACACGGCCGCGCACCGACACCACGCCGAGCACATCGGCCGGCGCACGCGGCACCTCCGTGAGCGGACCGAGACGCGCGATCTCGCGCACGCTCGCGAGCGGCAGCGCATACGCCTCGGCGCCGAGCCGGAACGCGAGCAGCTCGCGCACGCCCTGCGTCCCGGCGCGGGGACGCGACACGCGCGCGGAGGCCATCGACGTACGCGGCACGGGCTCTCGGCGCGTGGGCGCGGGCACGAGCGCGACGCGCTTCTCCTCCCGCTCGTCCGTCACGACGCGGCTCCGAGCGCGAGCGCCTCGCCCGGCGTCGCGAGCACCTCGTCGATCAGACGCCCGACGTCGAGCACGAGCGCGACGCGCTGATCGCCGAGGTCGGTCGCCCCCGCGAAGCCCGGCACCGCGCGCAGGCTCGCACCGAGCGGCTTGATCACGATGTCCTGTTGCCCGAGGAGCTGATCGACGACGAAGCCGACGCGGCGCTGACCGATCTGCGCGACGACCACGTAGCCGCGCGCGCCTGCGTCACCCTCGCCGTGCGCGAAGTGCTGCGCGAGCCGGCAGAGCGTGAGCGACGCGCCGCGCAGCGAGAGCACCTCACGCCCCTCGACGAGGTGCACCGCGCGCGGGTCGAGCCGCACGGCCTCCTGCACCGCGGAGAGCGGCAGCGCGTACGTGCGGCCCGCGACGCGCACGATCAGCGCGCCCACGATCGCGAGCGTGATGGGCAGCGTAATTGTGAACTTCGTACCAATTCCGTGCGCGCTGCTGAGGTCCACTGCGCCACCGAGCCGCGCGATGTTGGTCTTCACCACGTCCATGCCGACGCCGCGTCCGGAGAGCTCGGTGACGGCTTCCCGCGTGCTGAAGCCAGGCAGAAAAATCAGCCCGAGCGCCTCGGCGCGCGAGAACTCCGCGGCCTGCTCGGCGCTCACGACGCCGCGCTGCACGGCCGTCTCGCGCAGGCGCTCCGGGTCCATGCCCGCGCCGTCGTCTTCGACCTCGATGAGGACGTGGCTGCCCTTCGGGAAGGCGTTGAGCGCGAGCGTCCCGGCGCGCGGCTTGCCCGCCCGGACGCGATCCGCGACGGGCTCGATGCCGTGGTCGATCGCGTTGCGGATGATGTGCATCAGCGGGTCGCTGAGCTCCTCGACGATGAGCTTGTCGACCTCCGTCTCGGCGCCCGTGACGACCAGCCGGATCTCCTTGCCGTGGTCGCGCGCGACCTGCCGCACGATGCGCGCGAGCTTCTCGAACACCTGCCCGAGCGGCACCATGCGGACGTCGAGGATCCCCTCCTGCAGGTGGCCGAGGTGCCGCTCGAAGCCGCGCTGCACGCGCTGCAACTCGGCCGCGAGCTGCCGCAGCTCGGCGCGCCCGCGCAGCTTCTCGGAGACGCGCCCCACGGCCGAGCGCACGAGCGCGAGCTCCGCGACGACGTTCATCAGGTGGTCGAGCTTCGCGATGTCGACGCGCACCGTGTTCGAGACCGAGCGCAGCGTGAGCGCGTCGATCGCGGCGGTCGCTTCGCGTGTCGAGGCCACGCTGTCTGCGGCGCGCGGCAGCAGCGACGCGCGGCTCGCCTCCTCGACGCGCGACACGATGTCGGCGCTCGTCCGCACCACCTCGGGCGGGTTCGTTCCCACCTGTGCGGGCACGACGCGCGCGGGCGCGAGCGACTCGAGCGGCGACGTGACGACCGAGCCCCCCGCGCTGCGACGCGCGACGGTCGTCAGCACCGCCCCGTCGGTCGCGAGCGCCTCCGCGAGCTCGGACACGGGCTCCCGGCTCGCGAGCAGCACGTCGAGCGCGATCGCCTCGGGATCGTCCGCGCCAATCGTCGGTAGGTACGTGATGAGCTCGGCGATCGGCTTCGCGCGCGCCTTGAGCTGCTCGAGCTCCGTGTCGATCGAGGCCAGCGAGAACGACACCGCGAGTCGATGAAGCGCGCAGCCCTGCGCGACGCTCGTGCGCAGACGATGCTCCTCGTACTCGGTGAGCACCTCCAAGAGCCCGGGCTCGAGCTCGAAGTCGTCGAGCGTCAGCGCGACGGGCGCCGGCGCGCTCGACATGCTCAGTCGCCTCACGCTCGCGTCGAAACGCGCGAGGTCCACCTGCGCGGGCTCACCGGGATGCCGCGCTTCCGCGAGCAGCCGCTGCGCGCTCTCGACGCCCTCGAACAGCACGTCGAGCGCCTCTTGCGTGAGCGCCGCGCGGCCGAGGCGCAGATCGTCGAGGAGGTTCTCGAGGATGTTCGCGATCTCCGCGAGGCGCGTGTACCCGAACATCCCCGCGAGGCCCTTCAGCGTGTGGACGCCGCGGAAGACCTCGTTCACCTGCTCGGGATCGACCGTGCCCTGCTTCTGCGCCTGATCGAGCAGCAGCAGATCGCGCGAGAGCGACTCGATCAGCTCCTGCGTCTCGGAGAGGAACTCGGCGCGGACGCTGTCGCCGTTCTCCCCGACGAAGTTCACCCGCCGGCGGCTCCCACGACGCGGCTGCGCGCGGCGCGCACGGCCTCGCGAAGCCCCTCTGCGTCGAAGGGCTTGGTGAGGTAGGCGTCGGCGCCGAGGCTGAGCGCGCGCTCGCGATCGCGGGGCGCGGCCTCGGTCGTGATGATGAGCAGCGGCGTCGTGCGGTGCGCCTCGAGGCGACGCATGAACGCGACGACCTCGAGCCCGTTGATGCCGGGCATGTTGAGGTCGGTGATGACGAGGTCGAAGCGCTCGCGCGGGAGGATGCGCAGCGCCTCGACGCCGCTCGGCGCCTCCGTGATCACGAGGGGCTCATCGGCTTCGAGCGCGACGCGAACGAACGAACGCATGGCACGGCTGTCGTCGACGATCAGGATGCGCACGGCCCGTCGACTATAGCCGAACGGTTTCGCAACTTGTGATCTCGATTACACGCAGCCGCGACGATTCGACGTCTCGTCACGGTGACGCAAAGCGTCAGCGTCCGTAGCTGCGCTCGACGAGCGGACGCGCGTCACACGCCGCGCACGAGCAGAGCGCGCGCAGGTAGCGGAAGGCGTAGATCCCCGTGCCGTGTCCATCGGCCCACGCGAGGCGGATCGCGTAGTTGCCGACCTCTTCGACATCGGCGAGCAGCAGGTCGCCGCCCGGCTGGAAGCGGATCGGCCCCTGATGACCCTGGCAGTGCGCGCACGGGCAAAAGCCGCGCAGCACCTCGTGCGGCAGCACGCCGAGGTGTCCGTCGGCCCAGTCGATGTGCATGACGAGCGCGCCGCGCGGGGCGCGGATCTCGCGGGCGACGAAGCGCGTGGCCGGGTCTTCTCGCATCGCGGCGCACTCTGGGGCCGACCTCGGCCGCGGTAAAGCGCGACGCTCAGGCCGTGCGCGTGAGGTGCACGTCGACGAGCGCCACAGCGACGCGCCGCACCTCGTCACGCTCCGCGTCAGGCCACGAGAGCGCGGCGAGCGTCGGCCAGCCGTCCGTCGCGAGTCCGTCGAGCAGGCGTCGCGTCGCCCCGCCGAGCTTGACCGGCGCGCCCCCGCACGCCTGACACACGACGACGGAGCGGCGCGGATCGAAGAGCACCGCCTTCCCCGGCGGCGCCTCCTTCCCGCAGCGCGCGCAACGATCGAGCCGCGGCGCGACGCCGAGGACGGACGCGAGCCGCACCGTCACCGCGAGCTCGAGCGTGTCGTATGGCGGAGGCGCCGTGTCGAGCACCTCGAACAGCGCCACACAGAGCCCGAACACGCGCGCGTCGACCGGCCCGGACGGCAGCGCATCGCGGACGCGCTCGAGCATCCGCCCGCCCGCGCGCATCCGCTCGAGGTTGCCGAGAATCCCGGGAAACGACCGCGTGACCGACGCGCCGGCGAGCCGCGACACCTCCCCCCGCCCGACCACGATCTCCGCCGCGATCACCGCGAAGGGCTCGAGCGCCCCCGCGAAGCGCCGCTGGCTCTTGCGCGCCCCCCGCGCCATCACGGCGATGCGCCCGAGATCCGGCGTCAGCAACGTGAGGATGCGGTCCGCTTCGCCGTAATCGACGCCGCGCAGGACCACGGCCTCCGTGGGCGTGGTCCGCTGCGCCGCGCCCATCGCCGCTCAACCGAAGCGCGCGGGAGACGAAGCGACCGAAAGCGCCGGGACGTCGCGGTGCGACAGCTCGATCTGCGTGTCGCGCTGCCGCGGCTTCAGCACGATCGAGAGCGCGAGCGTGAAGAGGATCAGCAGGATGACGAGCGCGATCGCGATGCCGAAACGGCGCCCGCGCTCGGGCGGCTGGATGGCGATGATCGGCGCCGGCGCGACGACCGCCGCGCGGCGATTCTGCTGGCCGTAGACCGCGAGGACTTCGTCCGGCTCGACGCCGAGGGCGCGCGCGTAGCACTTGAGAAATCCACGGGCGAAGATCTCACCGGGCAGCTTCTCGAAGTCGTCGTCCTCGATGTGCTGGAGCATCTTGAGCGGGATGCGCGTGGTCTGGGCGAGCTCCTCGAGGGAGACCTGCCGCAGCTCTCGCTCTCTCCGCAGATAGCGTCCGATCGACTCCATCACTCCTCCGAACGGCGCCGCCCGCGCGACGCCGGGCTCCCTCACGGATGAATCGTCTCGAGGCGCTGCCGGCATGCGCGACCCGGAGCCGTCTCCGAGCCGAGCTCGACGCAGCGCTCGAGGTCGCGCACCGCGTCGTCCGTGCGCCCGAGCGCCGCGCGGGACTCGCCGCGCAGCTGCCAGGCTTCCTGGGTGGTGTTGCAGGTCCGGTTCTCGACCTCGACGACGCGTGACAGCGCCACCTCGGCCCGGGTGAAATCGTCGGTGGCGAGATACGCCTTCCCGAGGCGCAGATAGCCGAGGCAGAAGTCGCGCTGCAGGCGGACCGACTCCTCGAGCGCCTGAATCGCCTGCGGGGCGTCGTGCTTCTCGAGATACGCGAGCCCGAGGTTGGCCCAGGCGAGGTACGGCGTCGTGTACAGCAGATCAGCCGCCGCCGTTCGCAGCTCGACGATGGCGTCGTCGTGGCGCCCCAGCTGGATCAGGAGGACGCCCCGGCTGTTGCGAATCTCGGAGCGGAGGCTCGGCCGGACGTCGACCTCCGGGTCGTCGGCGAGCCGCGCCGCCTCGGCCAGGTGCCGCTCTGCCTCCGAAGCATCGCCGCGCGCGGTGAAAAGCACGCCGAGGATGTGGTGCGCCTCGGCGTTCTGCGGATCGAGCTGGATGGCGCGCAGCAGATGCTCGAAGGCCTGCGGCATGCTGGCCTCCCGCATCAGCGACACCCCGAGCTCGAACTCCCGCTGCGACCGCATCGTCTCCTCTGGCGAAGGCCCCGAGCCGCCGCAACCCGCCCCAAAGAGGACGACATGCGCGACGAACGCGGTAGCGAAAGTGATCCGTCGGATGGGCAGGGGGTCTGATCTACCGATCATGGTCAGGAGCGTCAACGGGAAACTCCTCGGGGTCCAGAGCCCCCAACCAAGTCGGACATTCGATCATTTTCCACGCATTGTCGGGGGTGTCGGCGGGCCGACAGGCATCCCCCGACCCGCCGCTCAACCACCGCGGACCTCCTCCTTGAGACCGAGGAGCTGGTAGAGCCGGCGCAGCGCGGCGATCTCGGGGAGGACGATCCGCTCGTCGACGATCGCGAGGTGCCCCCCGTCGCGGAGCTGCTGGATGATCCGCTTCACGGTGTCGACGTCGAGCCCGACGCGGCTCGCGAGCTCGAGCGGCGAGATCCGCAGCGCGGTGCCCTCGGGCGTCACCTCTCCTGCTGCAGCGAGCCGCAGCAGGGTGTTGACGATGCGCGACGGGTGGTCGCGCAGCATCGCGTTCTCGAGCTGCTCCTCGGCGTCGCGGAGCCGACCGACGAGCTGCTCGATCAGCCGGGCCGCGACCGCCGGATTGCCGGAGAGCAGCAGCCCGAAGGTGCGGCGGTCGAGCGCGAGCGCGGTCACGGGCGTCTGCGCCTCGGCGGATGCGCCACGGACGGCGCCGGCGAGCAGCGCCTCCTCCCCGAACACATCCCCCGTGCGCAACGTCGTGAGGCTGCGCTCGGCCTCGCGAATCCGCTTGAACACGCGGACGCGCCCCTCCTGCACGAGGAAGCAGAGGTCGGCGGGATCGCCCTCTGCGTAGATCGCCTCGCCCGCCGCGTACGTGCGTCCGAAGCGCTCGTACAGCCGCGTCCGCTCCTCGTTGCCGAGCTCATCCATGCGCGCGGCTACGTACGACGCTTCCCCCGGCGCCGCAATGGTCGGGGAGTCGTGGTAGGAAGGCGCTCCCTCGAGGAGCCGACGCGATTCGCTTTGCGCGTGAAAGCCCCGGAGTGCGCGGACCAGCACGCGACTTCATCGCGCGTCCGACCATCCTCGAGCACCCACTTCGGCAGGACGATGTCGTCCACGACACAGCGCTTCGGCAGCGTGGAAAAGCTGAGCACGCGCTCGAACCAAGGCTCCTCCGCGAGGACCCGAAACAACCCCGCGCGCTTCGAGTCCGAATCCAGCACTGCGAAGGACGCGCCGTCCGGCGCGATCACGAAACGGGCATCGGGCTGCCCGGTTGCCTTCGTGAGCGGTTCGACCTGCGCACCGCGGCTCCGACACATCCAATACTCGTTCGCAATCGGCAGGAAGGCCAAAGAATACGTGGACTGCATCATCCACTCTCTTCCCACGACGTGCGGTGCGGCGCGCCGCCGTCATGCAGATTCCGCCCCCTCATCACGTGACGTCGGCGAGCCGGACCCCAATCGCCGCATCGAGGTGTCGTGACGCGCTGCCTGCGAAATCCGCCAGGGAAGGCGCCGCGTCACCGAGCTCGGCCAGCGTGGCCGCGCGCGCTGCGCCGATCGCCGTGATCAGGCGCATGTCGAGGAGACCGCGAGCGAAACGCTGCACCTCGTGGAGGAGCGCGAGGACTGCGGCGTCGTCATACGTACTGCGTGATTCGATGAAAAGACTGTTTTCGTGGGGCGCCTCTCCGAATCGCCAGTGCGCAACCCTGGGTCCGACCCACACGCGCTCGAAAATCGCCTCGAACCACGGTCGGTCCCAGGGGAAGAGCAGTCCGACCCACGCCCTTTCCCGACCGTGTCCATCACAGCTGTAGGCCGTCGCCACGCGAATCAGCGGCAGCGCCTTGACGAGCAGCGCAATCCCGAGGTCGAGCGCGTCGTGCGCGCGCGACTCCCGCGACTCGAACGGCGCGTGCCAGCCGTCATGTCCCGTTCGCTCACCCAACGAACGCTCAAGAAACGAACGCTCACGAAACGAACGCTCAAGAAACGAACGCTCACGAAACGAACGCTCACGAAACGAACGCTCACGAAACGAATGCTCGGAGAGGTCCCCGCACACCGACCGCTGCGCTCCCCACACCATGCGCCGATACTGCCCCCACTCCGGGTTGAGGTTCAGGATACCCGTCCCGGTCCAATACGTGGTTTCGCCCTCGATGTAGTGTTCCGGCAGCGACACGATGTCCTCCGCGATTGAACATGCGGAATCATCCGTTCGGACTCTCGCGCACCGAATCCCCGATTCAGTCACCGGGACGACGCGGAGGCCCTCGATACAGTTCAATACCTCGATGTCCGCGCCCGTAGATCCGCGCCCGAGCCAGACCCCGTCCGCATCTCGAAACGCGAGAAACCCCCGCCGCAACAGGGCCTCGAGGAGGAGCGCATCACCCTCCAAACCCGTGGAATCAAGCCAGGACAGTGTGAGTTTCCGAGTGCGATTCATCGATCCCCCGCTGGCAAGTTCAACCCACGTGCGCCCGCGTCCAATCGCGGCATTCCCCTACACAAACGATCCAACCTGCACGCGATTCACCCGCTTCGTCATCCGCATGAGAGTCCCACCCCATCACCCCTCTTCGGCCTTGTGACACGCGACCTCGTGACCGGGCGCGACCGTGCGGAGCGGCGGGGCCTTCACGTCGCAGAGACCGCGCTCGACGATCGGGCAGCGTGGATGAAAGGTGCAGCCCGTCGGCGGGTCGAGCGGGCTCGGCACATCGCCTTCCAACAGGATGCGCACGCGCTTCTTCGTCGGATCGGGGACGGGAATCGCGGAGAGCAGCGCGCGCGTATACGGGTGTTTGGGAACGTCGTAGATGCGCGCCGAAGGTGCGATTTCCACGACGCGCCCGAGATACATGACCGCGACGCGGTGACTCATGTATTCGACGACCTTGAGGTCGTGGGCGATGAAGAGATAGGAGAGCCCGAGCTCGTCCTGCAAGTCCTTCAGCAGATTGACGATCTGCGCCTGAATCGAGACGTCGAGCGCGCTGATCGGCTCGTCGGCGACGATGAAGCGCGGCTGCACGGCAAGCGCGCGCGCGATGCCGATACGCTGCCGCTGCCCGCCCGAGAACTCGTGCGGATAGCGCGTCATCTGATCGGCGCGCAGGCCGACGCGCACGAGGAGCTGCGCGACCTTGTCCTCCTCGTCCTTGTCCGAGGTGACGAGCCCGTGGATGCGCATCGCCTCGCCGACCGTCTGCCGCACGGTCATGCGCGGGTTCAGCGAGCTGTACGGATCCTGGAAGATGATCTGCATCGAGCGGCGCAGCGGGCGGAGCGCGCGCTGCGGGAGCTGCGTGATGTCTTGCCCATCAAAGCGGATGGTCCCGCTCGTCGGCTCGATCAGCCGCAGCACGACGCGACCGAGCGTGCTCTTGCCGCAACCCGACTCACCGACGAGCCCGAGCGTCTCGCCCGGCGCGATCGAGAGCGACACGCCATCCACCGCGCGCACGGCCCCCTTCGTGCGGCCGAAGAAGCCGCCGCGCACCGCGAAGTGCCGCGTCAGCCCGTCGAGCTCGACGAGCGGCGCCTTCGCCTCCTTCGTCGTCGCATCGGTCGTCGTCCCGTCGGACGTCGTCGCGTCGTGCAGCTCGGAAGCGCTCACGCCGGGCCTCCCGCAGCGTCCGCCGACGCGACGTGACACGCGACGAGCCGCCCGGGCAGCACCTCGCGGAGCGCGGGCTCCTCGGACGCGCAGCGCGCGATGGCGTCCGGGCAGCGATCACGAAAACGACAGCCCGCGGGCAGGCGCATCAAGTCGGGCACGACGCCCGGGATCGTGGGCAGGCGCGTGCGGCGTGAATTGTCGCCGAAGCTCGGCACGCTCGAGAGCAGGCCGCGCGTATAGGGGTGCAGCGGCCGCGCGAAGAGCGCCTTCGTCTCGGCGCGCTCGACGACCTTCGCGGCGTACATGACGACGATCTCCTCGACGAACTCCGCGACGACGCCGAGGTCGTGCGTGATGAGGATGATGCTCATGCCGAGCTGCTTCTGCAGGCTCGCGAGCAGGTCGAGGATCTGCGCCTGGATGGTCACGTCGAGCGCGGTCGTGGGCTCGTCGGCGATGAGCAGCTTCGGCTGACACGAGAGCGCCATCGCGATCATCACGCGCTGGCGCATGCCGCCCGAGAGCTGGTGCGGATACGCGTCGATGCGCTCCTCGGGCGCGGGGATGCCGACCAACCCGAGCATCTCGATGGCTTTCGCGCGCGCGGCCTTGCGGTCGAGCTTCTGGTGCAGGCGCACGGCCTCGACGATCTGCTGTCCCACCGTGTAGACGGGGTTCAGCGAGGTCATCGGCTCCTGGAAGATCATGGAGATGGAGTTGCCGCGGAGCGCGCGCAGCTCCTTCTCCGGGAGCGCGAGCAGGTCGCGGCCCTCGAAGAGGATGCGGCCGCGCTCGTAACGACCGGGCGGCGTGGGCACGAGCCGCATGATCGAGAGCGAGGTGACGCTCTTGCCGCAACCCGACTCGCCGACGAGCCCGATCGTGCCGCCGTCGCGCACGGAGAACGACACGCCGTCGACCGCGCGCACGACGCCCTCGTCGCTGTGGAACGCGGTGACGAGGTCCTCGACCTCGAGAAGATTCCCGGGCATCGGCGGGCGACTCTATCAGCAGCGGAGACTCGGGGAGCAGCTTCATGCGCGCCGCCGTCGCGGATTCCGGGCCAGGCGGATACGCGGACCGCACGGCCGGTCGCGGTACGCAAAACGCGGATAGACTCGCGCGCTCCATGGCAGCGATCGATGGACACGGAGCCGGAGACGAGGAAGCGCGCCCACCCGGATTCGGTCGCTGGCTCCCGCTCGTCGCGGCCGCGCTCGTCGCAGCCATCACGCTGGATGGTGACTTCGTCCTCGACGACCCGATCGCGATCCTCGACAACCCGGTCGTCACCGGCGGCGTCCCCTGGTACGAGGCGTGGATTCGCAGCTTCTGGGGACGGCCGATCGACGCCTCGGGCGTGGACACCTACCGTCCGCTCGGGACGCTCTACCTGACGCTGCTGCACGCGATCTTCGGCGGGACACCGCTCGGCTACCGCGCGGTCAGCGTCCTGCTTCACGTCGGCGCCGTGTGGGCGGGCCAGCGGCTGCTCGCTGCGCTGCGCGTTCCCTCCGGCGTCTCGAATGCGGGTGCGCTGCTCTTCGCCACGCACGCCGTTCACGCGCAGGCCCTCGGCATGATCGTCGGGCAGGTCGATGTGCTGTCGACGTTCCTCGGTCTCGTCTCCGTCGAGCGCTGGCTCGCGGGCGGTCGCTCGCGCGTCACCGCGGCCACCGTGCTCCTCCTCGTGGCCTGTCTGGTCAAGGAGTCGGCATTCCTCTACGGGCTGGCAGTGCTCGGCTTGGCGTTCGTGCCAGGGCGTTCGACTGCGATGCGCAGGTCAGCCATCCCCATCGGGCTCGTCGTCGCGGGGGTCATCGCGCTCCACCTCTCGCTGCCGCGCGTCGAGAAAATGTGGTCGCAAGGGCTCATCTACGGCGTGCATGGCGTCGAGCGCGTCGCGCTCGGGCTCACCTGGTTCGGCAAGGCCGCGCGCCTCTGTCTGGTTCCGACGGCGCTCGTGCCGTCGCATGGATACGCAGAGGTCGATCCATCGCTCGCGACGCTCGGGCCCCATGCGCTCGTCGGTGCGGTCACGCTCCTCGCCGCAGCCATCGGGATGGTGGTCGCATGGCGCCGCGGCGCCGCGGCCGTGCTCGGCCTCGGGGTTGTGGCGCTCGGTTCGTGCGTGCTCATCTCGGGCCTGCTGGTCCGTACGCCCACCGACCTGCCCGAGCGATTGCTCTATGGGGCGTCGTTCGCGGTCTCAGGTCTCCTCGCACTCGGATTGCGGCGCGGCCTGCCCGATCCGACGCGGCGCACGCTCGCGATCGGGCTCATCGCCTTCACCATGTTCTGTGGCGGTGCCATCGCGCAGCGCCCGTGGGTGTCGACCGGCGCGCTCGCCGACTACGCCGTCGAGACCGCGCCGCTGGTGATGCATCATCACGCCTACCGGGCCGTCGCGGCGAGCCGCACCGGGGCCGTGGACATCGCCTGTTACGAGCACGGGCTGGCGGCCTGGCTCTTCAACCAGTACCCGCGCCCTGTCGATCCTGCGCGCCTCGACGACTACCTCGCACGGCACCCGCCCCACGATTGGCTGTCGCAGCCCGACGATCTGTTCGAGGGCGATCCCTGCGTGGCGGTCTTCGGTCTACTTCGCGGTGCACGCGACCAGGTCCCGGCGATCGAGGGGCACATGCTCGCCGGCTTCCGTGACCGCTATGCGCGCTGCTTCGTCCCGCGCGGTGCGCCGGTCCGCGCACCGTGATGCGCTGCGCCCCGCTCACACGCGCGCGACGGGGCGGCGCGTGAGCACGAGGAAGCGCGCGAGCAGCGCGACGGCGACACCCGTGAGCCCGGCGCTCAGACCCCACCAGATCCCCGGCGCCCCCCAGCCCAGTCCGAAGGCGAGCGCGAGGCTGGTCGGCAGCCCGATCGCGTAGTGCCCGATCAGGTTCGACACGAGCGGCCAGCGCGTGTCGCCCGCCCCACGGAGCGCCCCGGACGCCACCGCCTGCACGCCATCGGAGAGCTGGAAGAACGCGGCGATGGCGACGAGCGGCACGGCCGCGCGCACGACCGGCGCATCCTTCGCGAAGGCGCGCGCGAGCGGCTCGCCCGCGACGACGAAGAGCAGCGCGCAGAGCAGCATGAACGCAGCGCCGGTGCCGATCGCGACGAGCCCCGCGTGCCGCGTACCGGCCGCATCGCCGCGCCCGATCGCCTGCCCGACGCGCACCGACGCCGCAGAGCCGATCCCGAGCGGCACCATGAAGGTCGTGCTCGCGAGCTGCAGCGCGACTTGATGCGCCGCGAGGCTCGTGCGCCCGATGCGCCCCATCACGATCGACGCGAGCGTGAAGACGCCCACCTCGGCGAGCATCTGCAAGCCGATCGGCGCCCCGAGCCCGAGCGCGTGCCGCACCGTCGCGAGGTCGAGACGACGCGCGGAGCCACCGCTCGCCTCGGTCGGCAGCCGTCGCAGCGCGACCCCGACGACCGCGAGCTGCACGAACGTCGCGGCCGTACTCGCGAGCCCTGCACCCATGAGCCCGAGCGCCGGTACACCGAGCGGCGGGAGATCCACGGCGACGAGCGCCGCATCCCCGAAGAGCAACAGCGCGCAGAGCGGCGCGTTCACGAGGTTCGCCGCGACGACCGCGAACACCAGCGCCCGCGTCGCCCCGCGCGCCTGCAGATAGCTGCGGAGCGCCGCGAACACGAGAAACGGCAGGATGCTCGGTAGGCGTCCGTACAGAAACGCTCGCGTCGGCGCGATGGTCGCTGGATCCTGCCCGGTCAGCGCGAGCAGCCCGCCGCACACGAGCACGATCCCGGCGAGCGGGAGCGCGAGCCCACACGCCATCCAGACGCCCTGCCACATCAGGCTGCGCGCGTGCCGCTCTTCCCCTGCGCCGAGCGCCTGCGCGATGAGCGGATCGAGGCCGAGCATCACGCCGAGTCCGGTGATGGTGATCGCGAAGAACACCGCGTTACCGAGCCCGACGGCAGCGAGCGCCGTCTCGCCCACGCGCCCGACGAGCATCGTGTCGACGACCGAGAGCAGGATGTTGCCGAGGCTCGCCCCCGCGATCGGCAGCCCGAGCCGCAGCAGCGCCGAGAGCTCCGCGGCGATGGGGCCGCGCGTGCTCACCGAACGGAAGTGATGCGCGCGGAGATCATGAAGGTGCCGAGTCGCCCCGAAGCGTCATCGCTCACGGAGAGCCGCCCGAGACGCGTGTCCACCTCGAACGCGCCATCCTGATCGCCGCTCGAGGTCTGCTCGTCCGAGCCGATGACCGCGGGGGGTTGCGTCGAGAACGTGCACGGGAAGAAGCCGGAGGTGCCACCCCCGTAGACGATGGCATCGCCGCAGCGCACCTCGGTGCGGCACCAGCGCGCGCCCGTCCCGTCCCCGCGTTCCGGGTTCTCGACGACGAGTCCGCACTGCTGCCCCACCCGCACGGGCACCGACGCACCGAGGGCGGACTCCACCACCGCGACGATCGCGACGCGCGGGCGGCCCCCGGAACCACCGAAACACCTTCGCTGAAAGGCCTCGATCGACTCGCCGGCGAGCGGCTCTTCGCATGCGCCGACGGTACCCGGCGCGTGACCGGGCGGCGGATCGCGACCTGGGCAGCGACGCTGGAAGTCCTCGAATGACTCATCGGGAATCAGGACTTCGCAGGAGGGCGGCTTGACCCCCGGAGGCAGCATGGGCCGCGGATCCGTCGCCCCCTCCGCGTCGCGACGCATGAGTTCGTCGAGGCGCGCGAAATCCTCGGTGCGCTGCCGCGCCTCCTTCCGGTACTGATGAAGGAAGATCCCGCCCACCCCGCTCAGGCAGCAGCCGAGCAGCACGATCAGCGCGACGAGTCCGTACACCCAGGGCGCCAGCGAACGCGATGTTTCCGTCATCGGACTCCTCCCGCGCGCGTCGCGGCGAGCGATGCGAGCAGTTCCGTAAGCAAGGTGGCCGCGAGCAGCGTCGTACCGCCGCTCGGATCGTGCTCCGGCGAGATCTCGACGAGGTCGAGGCCCACCACGTCGAGCCCGACGAGGCCGCGCACGAGGGTGAGCGCCTCCCAGCTCGTCATACCGCCGGGGACGGGTGTGCCCGTGCCGGGCGCATACGCCGGATCGATGCCGTCGAGATCGAACGACACGTAGAATTTCCCGCGGCCGCGCAGCCCCGCGAGCTCCGCGAGCACCGCGTCGAGCGAGCGCTTGATCTCGTCGATCATCACGATGCGGAAGCCGTGTTCGCGCGCGAAATCGAGATCGTTCGGCGCGGTGAAGGGGCCGCGGATGCCGAGCTGCACGACATCGCCCGTGCGCAACAGGCCCTCTTCGACCGCCTTGCGAAACACCGTGCCGTGGTGGAGCTCGACGTCCCACGCGGGGCCGAAGGTGTCGCTGTGCGCGTCGAAGTGAACGAGCCCGAGCGGCCCGTGCACGCGCGCGAGCGCACGCAGCGGCGCGAGCGAGATGGTGTGATCGCCGCCGATGAACGCAGGCACCGCGCCCGCTTCCGCGATCTGCGCGGCGCGCGCCTCGATCGCCGCGAGCGAGCGCTCGACGCTCATCGGCACGCAGGCGACGTCTCCGCCATCCGCGCAGCGCAGATGATCGAAGAGCTCGACGCCCTGCGCCGGATGGAAGCCGCGCGTGAGCGCGCTCGACTGCCGCACGCCGCGCGGACCGAAGCGCGCGCCCGGCCGGAACGTGGTGCCGCCATCGAAGGGCGCGCCGCAGATGAGCACATCGACGTCGCGCGGATCATCGCGCAACGGCAGGCGTAAAAACGTCGGAACGCCCGCAAAACGCGGCACTTCGCGCGTCGAGACGGGGCGGAGTTCACTCGTGGGCGGCTTGGTCATCTTCTCGCACGGCTCCCGTTTCTCCCGACTCGACCGGTCCGACCCCATCCTCGTCGCAGCCCGCCACGCGCACCTCGAGCCCCGGCGCCGGCGTCTGCGCGAACGCTCCCTCCGGCACGTCGACGTTGACGGCGATCTCCTCGAAGCGCAGCCGCAGCTCGGCGCCCCGCCCCGGATGCTCGAAGTTCACTTCGTACGGCATCGCGACGCCGAGCGCGCCCGCACGCACGACGCGGTAATCGTCGTACGTCACGCGCCACAGCGTCGCGCCGCGCGCATCGAACATCTCCGTGCGCATCAGGCGCAGCCGCTGCAGCTCGGGCGGCGCGTCGGCGTCGGCTTCGGGCACCGCGAGATCGATCTCCTGCCGCCCGCCGTCGCGCCCCGCGAGCACGACGCGGTAGCGGCCATCATCGGGGTCGACGCGAATCGTCGCGCGCGAGAACGCGATGCGCGGCGTCCCGCCGAGCAACAGCTGCCCGAAGTCCGCGCCCGTGAGCGGCATCGCGACGAGGCGCGCGATGTTGGAGGCGCACGCACGCCCGGAGAGAAAGACGCGCTCGCGCAGATCCGAGAGCGCGAAGCGCGCACCGTCGCTCGTCAGCACCGCCGCCGGACCGAACTGCGTCATCACGTCGACGCGCACGCGATCGGGGCGCTCGACGAACATCAACAGCGTGCCGCGGATGCGACCGTCCGGGCCGCGCTGGTCGGCGCGCGCCTCCGCCCGCAGCGAACGCACGCGCGCACGCAGCGCGTCGTGCGTGTCGAGCGCGAGCACGGCGTCGTCGAAGGGGCGCGTGGGCCGGACGATGTGCGGGCAGCCCGCGAGCAGCGGCACGAGCAGCGCGACCGCGAACGCGAACGTCGAGAGCGGCCGGCGCATGGCCGGCGAGCGTAGCCGCGCGTCGGAGCGGTGCCACCGCGCGCGTCGGCGACGCGCCTCAGCGCACGATGCCGTCGATCACCTCGAGCGCGAGCTCGTAGCGACCGAAGGGCGGCATGATGTACGCGCCCGCGACGCGCGACTTCACGGCCGCGAGCATCTCGCGTGCGATGGCGACGCCCTCGCGACGCCCCGCAGGCCCGCTGCCCGCGGTGCGCATGCGCTCGCGGATGTCGTCCGGGATACTCATGCCCGGCACCTCGTTGTGCAGGAACTCGGCGTTGCGATAGCTCGCGAGCGGCAGCAACCCGACGAGCACGGGGATGCCGAGACCGGCCACATCGTCGAGGAAGCGCTCGAGGACACGCGGATCGTAGACGGGCTGCGTCATCACGAGCTCCGCGCCCGCGTTGCGCTTCTGCTCGAGGCGACGCAGCTCGCGCTCGTAGTCCTTCGCGGCAGGCTCGGCGCCCGTCGCGCACAAAAACCGCGTCGCGCCGCCCATCGGCTTGCCGCCCGGGTCGAGGCCGTGGTTGAGCCCGCGCACGAGCCGCAAGAGGCCGATCGAGTCGAGGTCGTAGACGGCCGTCGCGTCGGGGAAATCGCCCATTTTCGGCGGATCTCCCGTGATCACGACGAGATCGTGCACGCCGAACTCGTGCGCCGCGAGCAGGTGCGCGACGAGTCCGAGCAGGTTGCGATCGCGCGTGGTGACGTGCATCAGCGCGGGCATCCCGAGCTCGCGCTGGATGCGCGCGCAGAGCGCTGCGTTGCCCATGCGCGCCGAAGCCCGCGCGCCATCTGCGACGTTGATGACGTCGACGCCGCCATCGCGCAGCAGCCGCGCGCCCTCGAGCGCCGCGTCGAGCGAGAGGCCCGGCGGCGGGTTCACCTCGACCGACACCACGAAGCGCCCGGCCGCGAGACGCGCGCCGAGCACGCCCTTCTGCGCGAGCGGTACCACCTCGATCCCAGGCGCCGCTTCGACGCGGTCCGCAATCGGTGATGCGTCGTCGTCGCGCATGCCACCGCCGCCCGACACGGCCGTCCCGCCCTCGTCGACGCCGAGCATCCGTGCGGCCGCGACGACGCGCTTCACGTGATCGGGCGTGGTGCCGCAGCAGCCACCCACGGCGCGCACGCCCGCCTTGAAGAGCCGCTTTGCGTAGAGCGCGAAGTACTCGGGCGTCGCCATGTACGCGAAGCGCCCCTCGACGCGACGCGGCAGGCCCGCGTTGGGCATCGCGACGAGCGGCAGGCCCGGCCCACGCATCCGCACGACCATCTCGTAGACGCCGGCGGGGCCGTCCGCGCAGTTCACGCCGACGGCCGTCGCGCCCCACGACGCGAGCCGCGCCGCCGTCTCCTCTGGGCCGGTACCATCCGCCATCGTCCCAAAGGCGTCGAACGAGACGAGCGCGACGATCGGCAGCGCATCGTCGACCGCGGCACGCGCGCCCTCGAGCGCGAGGCGGATCTCCTCGGGCTGGCGGAACGTCTCGAGCACGAGCGCATCGACGCCCGCGTCGCGCAGCGCCGTGCACTGCTCGGTGAAGGCCGCGCGAATCGAGTCGTGCTCCTCGGGGCGCACCGTCTTCAGCATGAGCCCCGTCGGCCCGACCGACGCCGCGATGTGGCAGCGATCGCCCGCCGCCTCCCGCGCGAGCCGCACGCCCGCCGCGTTGATCTCCGCCACCTTCGTCTCGAGGTTGTGCGCGCGGAGGCGATACGCGTTCGCGCCGAAGGTGTTCGTCTCGAGGACGTCGCAGCCCGCGGCGACGTAGCTCTCGTGGACCTTCCGCACGAGCTCGGGGCGCGAGAGGTTCGCCTCGTCGAAGCACTGCGTGTAGAGCATCCCGCGCTCGTAGAGCGCCGTGCCCATCGCGCCATCGAAGACGAGCGCGCCCTGGCGGAGGGCTTCAGCGAAGTGGAGGCGAGTGCGCGGGGCCATGATCGCGGCCGATTGTGGTGCGATCAGCCGCGGTGTCGAGCGCGACGTCCGCGCACGTCAGCGCTGCGCGCCGTCCGCGATCCACGCGCGAAAGGCCTCGATGACCGACGGGGCGAGATACGGCCCGCCGAGCGGCATCCGACTCCCACACGCCGCGCCGTCGGGCGTGCCGTCGCCCTCGAGCTTCTGGATGAGCAGCGACGCATCGGGGTCGCCTGCGACGACGCGCGTGCGCGGCGCATCCGTGCAAGCCGCCCCCATCGCGCCCGTGCCGACGAGGCTCGCATACGCGGCATCCAAGTCATCCGGCGGGAACGCCATCATGCCCGTCGGTGGCGTCCCGCCGTGGCAACCGTCGACCGCGCACGAACCGCGGATCACACCGTCGTAGAGCGCATCGAAGGTGTTGGCGCTCACGCCGCAGGCCGTCGCATCGAGCGCATCGCCCGCGGGCGCGCCGGGCAGCGCGGGATCGGCCGTCGTGCGCTCTGCGACGGGTGCCCCGCAAAGCAGCCACGCGCGCAGGATCGCGCGACCTTCCGCCGTGTCGAGCGTCGGCAGTTCGCTGCCATCATCCGCGAAGGTCCCCTGCAACTCGCGCACGCGGTCGAAGCCCGGCAGATCGCGCGGCGGCATCTCACCCTCGACGACCACGCCGTAGATCTGGCCGCGTTCGTCGACGATCTCCTCGCGATGCGCCCGCAGCCGCTCACGCTCGGCCGGGGTGCGCGCGTGCTCGAGATCGAAATCGAAGCCGGCGGGAACGCCGCGACGGCTGTCGGGATTCTCCGGATCGCTCCCGTTCTTCGCCGCGCTCGAATGGCAGAACGCACCCGCACACGAGCCGTTGATGAGCGCCTGCCCCGCGTACTGCGGGACCTGCTCCGGGGTGCACGCGACGCGCATCGCGAGCGCCCGCGCCGCATCGTCGCACGTCCCTTGGAGCTCCGGCTCGCAGCCGCCAGCCCCAAGAACCCCCGCCACCACGAGTCCAAACACCCACTTGCGCATCGCGGCACGATGCCCGCGCGCCTCTCAGAGGTCAACGACTACGCGCACGCGACGCATCGGCCCGCTGCACTGCTACCTTTGCGCCCATGATGGACATTGCGTGGGGGGAAGCGGTGGCCGGCGAGGTCGTGCGATTCGGTCTGGTCAGGCCGCGACATCCTTTCGAAGCCGGCGCCACCGTCGCGCTCACGCTCGTCGCCGAGAACCTCGGGAAGAGCGATGCTTGGCTCTTCGGCTTCGCGCCGGGCTACCCGCGGAGCGTGCGCGTCTCTCCACCGAAGACGGATCGGCCGCACATCCGCGTCTCCTTCGCAGACGTCAACGTGCTCCACGGCTTCGACGCCTTCACGCGCCTGCGTCCCGGGCAGTCCATCACGACCACGCTCGATCTTTCCTTCGCCTTCGATCGACGTGGCGTCGGTGTGTGGCCCGTCGCGTTCGCCTACGACGCGGTGCGGGCGAGCGGTGGGCTCACGCCCTGGGCGCCCGCCTCGGGCAGCACGAGCACCGGGCGCATCGAGCTGGTCGTCGAAGCCTCGCGCAGCCTGCGCGACGCGGGGATCGATCTCGCGACGGAGCTGCTGCTCGACGAGTCGCTCTCGCGCGGCGACGCGCACCTCGTCGAGCACGTCCGCGCATTGCGCGGCGGCGCCCTCTACGCGGCATGGCGCTCGGCCCGCGTCCTCGCCGGCGGCAGCGAGTCGAGCCTCGGCTGGCGCGCGATGGATCTCCTCGCTCGCCTCGGCGAACCGGGCCTCGCGGCCGCAGAGCGCGTGCGCGCCGAGCTGCCGCACGCTGACGCCGCACTGGCCTTCGCTGCAGCCTGGACGGCGCACCGCCTCGGCCACCAGGCGCCCGCGGCGCACCTGCCCTTCGTCACGATGCTCGACGAGTTGATCGCCCAGCCCGACCGACGCGGCAACTTCATCCTCGGCTGGACGGCCTACGACTCGGCGATCCACGGCGAACGTCGGCTCCAGATCCTCGGCAGCGGCGACGCCATCATCGTGACCCGCGGCCCGCACGAGCCCGTTCCGACGACGCGTCGCTCGCGCCTCAACGCGATGCAGATGCGCGCGGTGCTCGAAGCGCTGCGCTACTCGGCGGTGTGGCTGCTCGGGCCGCTGCGTCCGGTCGGCATCCCCGACGAGCCCCGCCCCGCGCTCGAAGTCCGCCTCGCGCTCGGTGACGCGTACGCGCGCCAGGTCGCCGCGTGGAATGGCGAATGGCGGCAAGGGCCGGGCGCACACATCGCAGACCTGCTCGACCGCATCTGCGCCGAGGGCGCAGGGGCACGCGACTCGCTCCGCCCCAGCAGCTACTGACTGCCGCATCGCAAAAACCAGCGAGCGGCGCGCGTCCGAGAGGGCGGCGCCGCGCATGGAGGCAAGCGGGGCGCGGCGTTCAGGCACCCGGCGCGAAGGCCGAGAGGCGCTCGCGCAGCTTCATGCGGGCGCGCTCTTCGATCTGGCGCACGCGCTCCTTGCTCACGCCCATCTCCATGCCGAGTTGCTCGAGCGTGCGCGGCTCGTCCGAAATCATCCGCGCCTCGACGATGCGCCGCTCCCGCGGATTGAGCCCGACGAGGGCCGCGTCGAGTGCTTCGCGCACACCGTGCGTGGTGCGCGCGTCGACGAGCGCATCCTCCGGCGAGATGCCGTCGTCGCCGAGCCGATCGACCGCGGGGCCGCGGTCGGCGTAGGTCGCGTCGAGCGACATATCGCCCTGTCGGAGCAGCGGCAACAGCATCTGCGCGCGCGCCTCGGGCATCCCGCTCTCCTCCGCGAGCTGGGCGACATCGTCCGCGCCAGTGCGGCGGAAGGCGCGCATCGCGCGGCGCTCCGTGCGCGTCGTCCCGAGCCGCACGATGCGATACGAGCGCACGACGTAGTCGCGAATCTCGGCCCGGATCCAGTACACGGCGTACGTGATGAGCCGGCACTGCTTCTCCGGATCGAACTTCTGCGCGGCCTTCAGCAGCCCGAGGTTCCCCTGCTGGATCAGGTCCTCGAGCGGAGCGCCCCAGCGGCGGTACTCACGCGCGATGCGGATCACGAAGGGCAGGCTGGCCTCGATGAGGCGCTTGCCCGCGAGGGGATCCCCGGCGCGCCAAGCCGCGGCGAGCTCGCGCTCGAGCAGCGGGTCGAGGGGCGTGAGGCCATCCAGCGAAGCGCGGTAGCGGTCGAGCGAGGTTTTGCGGAGCGAGGAGGAGGTCATACCGTCCCCAAGAGCACGCCTCGTGCCAATCACGCATCACTACGGAATCGTTATATTTTTCCGCGCTGAGGCGTCCTTGGACGCGGTAGCAGCCATCCTGCCGCGGCAGTCATGCGCAATCTTGCCGCGGTGACACGCCTGCGCCGCGCTCTTCTGCCGCGGTCGTGCCGCACCACCCTGCCGCGGTGGCAGGGGTGTGGTCAGCCGAGATCGAGGACCAGCCCCTCACGCGCGACTTCGCACTGCGGGAAGAGGGCCTGCGCGCGCGCTTCCTTCTCGCGGACCATCGCGTCGTTCTGCATCGGGTCGTGGTGATAGAGGATGTAGCGGCCCACGCCGGCGGCCTTCGCGAGCGCGATGCCCTCGATGAACGTCGAGTGACCCCAGCCGACCTTCGACCCGCCGCCGCTTTGGCCGACGTACTCCTCGGGCGTGTACTGCGAGTCGTAGATGAAGATGTCGGCGCCGCGCGCGAGCTCGACGAGGCCTTGGTCGATGCCGTCGGCGTAGTGCTCGGTGTCGGTCGCGTAGACGAGCGACTTGCCCGCGTGATCGACGCGGTAGGCGAGGACGCCGCCCGGGTGATTCCCCGCGACGGTGCGCACGACGACGTCCGGCGCGACCTCGCGACGCTCGCCGGCGTCGAGGTCGTGGAAATGCAGCTTGCTGCCGAGTTGTCCGAGCTTCACCGGGAAGTTCGGATTCTCCATCTGCCCGGCGAGCGCCGTCTCGACCGTGCCGACGATGCTCTTGCCGCCGTACATGTGGATGACGTTGCCCGGCACGAAGGCCGGCGCGAAGAACGGGAAGCCCTGGATGTGATCCCAGTGCACGTGGCTGAAGAAGAGGTGCACCTGCACGGGCATCTCCTTCATCAGCTTCTGCCCGAGCATGCGCAGGCCCGTGCCGCCGTCGAAAACGATCAGCGTGTCACCGCAGCGGACCTCGACGCAGCTCGTGTTGCCGCCGATGCCCGCCGTCTCCGGGCCGGGTACCGGAATGCTGCCGCGTACTCCCCAGAACGTTGCCCGGAACATGTCGTCGTCTCCCTCGGGTCCCGGAGCGCCGGCACCACAGCAGCGCGCAGCATAGCGTGATCCCCGTGTCACTCGTCAAATCCGCGGCCGTGCTACGAAGGCGCCACCATGGTGGCCGCCCGAGGACGAGGCCTCCGCGTCGAGCGAGCGCCCGAGCCGCGACCCGCGAATACCGCTGCGCGCGTCGCGGTCATCGGCGCGCTGTCGTTCGCGACCGGGCTCGCATTCGTCGTGTGGAACGCGGGCGGCGTGCGACGGACTTCACCCCGCGTCGCGGCACCCGCCGCGCCACACGACTCCGGCGAGGCCCCCGAGCCCACCGACGAGACTCCGAGTGACCCGCAGGATGCCCCCGAGGTCGCCTCGGCGGCTCCCGATGACGAGGCGGGCGAGGCCCACGCCCCTGAGCCGACCCCCGGCTTCGTCGTGGTCGATGACGACGGCGGCGTCCCGGTCCGCGGAGACGTTCCATCGAGCGATGTGCCAGCCGCAGACCTCACGGCCGAGAGCGCTGTTCCGACCGCTACGCCCCACACGGGTCCGCGACGCGTCGAGCGCGGCCGCGTCGCCTATCTACGGTGCGATGGCGTCCCCCAGCGCCCAGGCCCCTTCCCGTGCCCGCGCGACGAGGCACTCGAGACGGCCGTTTGGAACGTGCTCGAGACGCTCCCGCGTTGCGCCGAGGCGCCGCCCGGACTCGGCGAGTCCGATGTGCGACTGGAGTTCGCGCCGGATCGACCCACCGTCGCGCGACTCCGCGCCCCGCGTCCCGACGTCCCGCGCCTCGATGGGGCGGCGGTGCTCCGCTGCGTCGCGGGGCCGCTCTCGCATCTGACATCGGCGGGCGGCGCCACGCGCCTCATGCTCGCGTTCCGCTTCGCGCTCGTGGACGCGGCGGCTCCGCGCGGCGACGCGCGCCCGCGCGCCACTCCCTAGCCTTCGGCGAAGAGGTCGCCCGTCTGCGGCTCGACGCGCGGCACGTGGCAGCGCCGACAGCGCGCCTCGTAGCTCTCGAGCGCGCCGACGACGACGCGCGCGCCCGACGCGACGAGCCGCTGCGAGCGCCCGGCCGGCGCCCCGCAACGCGCACAGATCGCGAGCGCCTTGGTGACGTACTCCGCGACCGAGAGGAGCGCCGGCATCGGATCGAAGGGGCGCCCCGTGTAGTCCTGGTCGAGCCCGGCGACGATCACGCGCGCGCCCGCACCAGCGAGCCGCTCGCAGACGTCGACGATGCCCGCGTCGAAGAACTGCACCTCGTCGATCCCCACGACGCGTGTCTCCGGCAGCACCGCGCGCGCGATTTCCTCGCTCGTCCCCGCGATCACCGCGTCGATGGCGAGCTTCGAGTGCGAGACGATCCGCGTCGCGTCGTAACGATCGTCGATGCGCGGCTTGAAGACCTGCAGCGGCTGCCGTGCGATCTCCGCGCGGCGCAGGCGACGGATCAGCTCCTCGCTCTTGCCGCTGAACATCGGACCGCAGATGACCTCGATCCAGCCCGTCTCGCCGTGGGTGATGTGCACGCGCGGAGGGTGCGGCACGAGCACGGCGCGGATCAATGGCGGCGTCGCCGGTCCCCGGTTGGGCGGAGACGGCCGCAGGAATCCAGCTATCGCGCCGCACCTCGCCGTGCTAGCGTCGGCCGGTGGACGTCGTCCTGCGCAAGGTCGGGCGCAAGCCGGGGCGGGCTGTGATCGGCCGCCTGCTCCGCGCGCCGCGCAAAGGCAGCGTCGTCGTGATCGAGTTTCCGGACGGTCTCCACGAGTACGTGACGACGCCGGTGAAGCGCGTCCTCCGCCTCGCAGGGCGCGAGGTCTATTACCTCGAGACGGCCAACAGCCGCTATCGCCTCGAGGTCCGCTCGGGCGCCGCCGCGATGCGCGAAGTCGCTCCCTGACACGCCCGACGCGTCGCTCAGCCGAGCGTGAGCGCGCCGAGCTTCTCGACGAGGGCGGCGACGAGCGCGCGGGTCTTCTCGAAGTCGCCGGACTTGCGCTCGCCGGTGTCCTCGTGGACGTAGAGGGCGCGGTTGAGCTCGATCTGCACGACGTGGCACGCCTCGGCAGGGCGACCGTAGTGCTGCGTCGTGTAGCCGCCGCGGTACGGGTCGTCGTGACGCACGCTGAGCCCCGCCTCGCGGAAATGCGCGTCGACCAGATCGATCACGCGCGCGTCGGCGCTCGTGCGGCCCTGCGTACCGGGCACGACGTCCGCGCGGCGCGTGCCGCGATCGTTGTGCCCCGAGCGACCGACGCTCGGCATCGAGTGGGCCGCGACGAGGACGACGTAGCCGAAGCGCTCGCGGGTCTGCGCGAGTTCGCGCTGCAGAGCCTCGTGATAGGGCGTGTGATACGCGGCGAGACGGGCGCGCAGCTGCTCGTAGCGCAGCGGCTTGCGCAGCACGCGGCGGCCATCCGTCGAGAGCCGCCACACGACGCCGCGCGGCTGCAGGCTGCGCGGAGAGGGGTGATCGACGACGGTCGCCGCGTCGACGTCGTCGGCCGCGCGATTGAGGTCGACGACGTAGCGCGAGAGTTTCGTCGTGAGCAGCGACGCGCCGTGCTCGGGTGCGTCGGCGTAGAGTTCGTCGACGAAGATGTCGGCGTCTCGGAGGATGCTCGCGCGGGCGACGTCGGTCTCGCGACGCACCGCCTCCGGCACCTCGAGCCCCGCGTGCGGCACCTCGACCACGACGGGTGTGCGCCCGCGCTCGGGGACGATCAGCTCGTAGGGCGCCATGCCTCGGGCGTGTAGCACGGGGCTCGGTCAGCGCGCGAGGACGAGCCCCGTCGAGATGCCGAGCAAGACCGCGCGGAGCACGTCGTCGGCGTCGATCCGCTCCGCGTCGCAGCGCCCGACGAGTCCGGGCAGCGTGACGTCTCCGCGCACCGCCCCGAGCGCGGCTTCCCACGTCGGCGGCAGGCGATACGCGGACGCAGGGGCGTGGGGCGACGGCGC
>Ga0172372_10001427_pt1 | contig 37022 bp, 27 predicted proteins | sample LakKiv5m_2_FD_114544 | JGI IMG/M metagenome (GOLD analysis project Ga0172372, IMG submission 114544) | Freshwater microbial communities from Kabuno Bay, South-Kivu, Congo - kab_092012_9.5m | ecosystem: Environmental > Aquatic > Freshwater > Lake | place: Democratic Republic of the Congo...
AGGAACAAATTAAAGAAGGGCTTTTGCGTCAAAAAGCTCAAACCATTCAGTTTGCGCGTTACACACAAGCCTCATCAACGACGATAGAGTAAGCAAATAGCGTGGATGCGAGTCGATTCAGTCGGCAAACAATCCTGCGTGAAGTTGGTCGTGCCGGTCAGGCGCTTTTAAATGAAGCTCGAGTGCTCATTGTCGGAGCGGGTGGGTTAGGCAGTCCGGCAGCCTTGTATTTGGCTGCGGCAGGTGTGCAGTTGACGATCATCGACGACGATTGTGTCGATGAAAGCAATTTGGGACGACAGATATTGCACGCCTATACGAATATAGGTCAGGCAAAAATCGATTCAGCTCGACATCGTCTTGAGTCGATACATCCCGATGTTCAAGTTGAGATTGTGAAAGATCGCTTCAATGTCGGCAATGCGGCGCAATTGGTGCGCGAGCATCATTTTGTCCTCGATGGCAGCGATAACTTTTCTACAAAGTTTCTCATCAACGACAGTTGTGTTTTAAACCGCAAAGCCTACTCGCATGCGGGGGTATTGGGTTGGGGTGGTCAGACCTTCACTTACATTCCCGAGGCTCCGTGTTATCGTTGTCTGTTCATAGAGCCTCCACCAATCAACGTGGTGCCCAATTGCTCGCAATTCGGGGTGATGGGGCCAGTGGTGGGCCTATTGGGTTGTTTACAGGCCACTGAGGCCATTAAGTGCATTCTGGGTAAAACGGATCAACTGCTTACCGGTCAATTGTTGACCATAGATGCTATCGACATGAAGTTTAGAAAGGTGCAATTCTTGAGAAACCCCAACTGTCCGATTTGTAGTTCAAAGGCTTCTATTGCAGAACTCGTCGAGTCGGGCGTCCAACAATGTGATTTGAAGCAGGTGAAGCAGAACACTTGGTTGATCACGTTTGAAGGTTCACAAAAAGTATTGAAAGCGGAGCGCCATTTAAAGCAATTGGGCTATCAGGTTGAACCGAGGATCACGCCACGCCAACTTTCAAATGAGTGTGGAATATGTTTGCAATTGAATAGTGAAACATGCGCTGAAGTTAAAGCAGAATTCAAGCAATTGCAATTGCAGTGGATACGCTTCGTCAATTTGCAAGAATTGACCTAAAAAACAATTGCAGAGCTGTGCTATTTGGGCAGCTTGAGGCAATAGCCAACGCCACGAATGGTTTCTACATAATCGGCATAGTTTCCGAGTTTTTTTCTTAAAGAAACCATCATGACATCTATGGCCCGATTCGATACAACATGGCCAGGTCCGTGTAGTCCTTCAACAATTTGCATGCGGCTCACAACCCATCCCGGCTTTTGGGCTAAAAGTTTAAAAGCTTTGAATTCAGATGCCGTGAGCTTTATATCAGTATCGTGAATGATGACCTCTCTTCTGCCCGGCTCGACCTTTACGATACCAAGGTCAATGCTTTGATCTTGATCGACTTCCAGTTCAAGAATTTGTTCGCGTCTAATCATAGAGTTCACTTTCGCAACCAAAACTTTTATGCTAAAGGGTTTGGTCATATAGTCGTCGGCTCCAATTTCTAACCCTAGCACCATGTTAGCTTCTTCGCTTTTTGCCGAGATGATGAGAACTTTAGTATGCTTTGTGTCAATATCTTCTCTTATATTTTTGCATACTTCTATTCCGCTCATGCCGGGAAGCATCCAATCGAGTAGAACGATGTTGGGTCGCTTTGACTTGATTTTGAGCATGCCATCTTCCCCAGTCATACTGCAAAAGACACGATAGCCTTCTTGCCTTAGGTTGAAAGCTATCATTTCTTGAATGTCCAGATCGTTTTCAATGATGACAATAGTGCTTCTCTGATGCTCTGACATTTTAACACTCGATGTAAATTCCTTGAATAAAGCTAATGTAAGAAAGTAAATGTAAAATTAGCGTTAGGTTAGATTTCTGTAAGATAATTTTGACCAATGCAAGGGATTAAAACTAACATTTTACTAGGTTGCAAGAACCTGTTTATTTTCACGATAAAAGGAACTATTTTAAAATGATATGTCTATTTTCGGAGGACACACAATGCAATTTGTATTTAAGCCCTGGCTACTTTTCGCCATTGTGGCTACGATAGCCATCGCCTGTAGTAGCGGTGGAGATGGAATCACCATCAACCAGAACATTGGTAGCAGTACTACGACAACAACTGAAACAACTTTTGATGTAACGGGATCCTTTGAAGCATCATTAAGCCCGACCTCGGTTATTGCTAAGCCAGGTGGAAGTGCGGTTGGGCAAATATCAGGTACATTGCCTACATCAACGACGTATTCAGTCACTGGCCTTACAATCGGCACCGCCTATGACATAGTATTGTTAGATGCTGCGAACGAGGAGATTTACTCCACTTACATAGCTGCAAGTGAGGGATCAAGTAAGCCAGATGCGCGTCAGGCAACTAAGAGTGGTTATATCATCAATAAATATACAACGGCAATCGTCAAGTCTGCGCGAGCTGCGGGCATAGAGCCTTCAACGTATCTATCTACAATATCCTCGTCAACTTCATTTATTAGCTTGACTGTGAGTTCTGGTAATTTGAGCATTAACATCATAGAAGCCTATGCAGACGTCATCAATGTGGTGGTTAATCTTGTTTCCGAATTAGTTGAAGCTGGAAAATCACTGGCTTTGGCTGATAGTTTCTTCTCTGCCAATGCCACTTCGTTTGCGACTAGCTCTCCAAATGCTGCAAATCTGTTGGCACAGATCAAGGCTAGCGTAACCTTGGCGGCTAACGTGCCTACTTTGGCAGCTTATGCTAACATAGATGCCATCCCCAAAGGTTTTACAACGGTGGCTGACATTAAAAGTGATGTGGTGACGGTTTTAAACAATGCTACCAACATTGATACTCCGGATTTTTCATTGGATGCCAACGCTCCGAGTGTGATTGTTACAGAAGTGTCCTCGGTGGATTCATTTTTTACAGATACAAGTTTTGTTGGAGCGGTGGGTTCCACTGATTGGACTGCCAATTGGACTAAAAAAGGAACGGGTTCAACAAGCTCTACGATTAATTTAGGTGGTTTGGCGGTTACGGACTTGGCTACAGAGAGCAACTGGACAGTTGAAACTACAGATGCGGGTGGTGGTACCATTTCGGTACATTCGGGCAATGCGAGTATGAAAAGGCTAAAAGGTGTATTTCATGAAGATGTTGTGTTAGACGCTGATTTTGAATGGGTTCTTTCGGGTGTTGTTTACATTGGAGATGGCACTGCTTCTGCAAACATCGAGATAGAAGCAGGCACGACCATCCGTGGTTTGGATGAGGCTTCTCAAAAAGGTACTTTGGTGATTCGTCAAAACGCGCAAATCTTTGCCGAAGGAACGTCTACTGCTCCGATTGTTTTTACATCGGCTAAATTAGCGGGTGCCTACTCTCAAGATTGGGGCGGCATCATCATTTGTGGTAAGGCCACAACCAACTTGGCCAGTGCAACGGGGGACCCAGAAGGTCTTACAGCTGGTTCTGCTCCTTACGGTGGAACTGACGATGCCGATAATTCAGGTGTTCTTAAGTATGTTCGCGTTGAGTACGGTGGTTGGCAGATTGACTCTGAAACTGAACTCAATGGAATTGCGTTTTATGCGGTTGGATCGGGAACGACGGTTGAGTATATTCAGGTGCATAGAAATTCGGATGACGGGGTTGAGTTTTTTGGAGGAACGGTCAATGTCAAGTATTTGTTGGTCACAGGTTGTGAGGACGATTCGATCGATTGGACTGAAGGTTACCGTGGCAATATTCAATACGCGATTGTTCAACAATATCCAGGTTTTGGTGATCGAGGCATCGAGGCTGATAACCGTGGCAGTGACAATGCTGCGACGCCCAAGTCGCACCCAGTTCTTGCCAATGTGACCCTAATTGGAGGTGCAGATGGCGACACGGGGTTGATTTTGCGCGCTGGTACTGAAATCGAGTTTTACAACAGCATTGTCATGAATTGGAAAGATGCAGGTATTGATGTTGATGATGTATCGACAACGCCAACCTCAGGCTTGACCATAGCATCGGTTCTTTTTGCAAATGCCGCAAATTACGAAGACGAAACGGATGGATCTGATTTGGCATTGATCACGGGCAATAGAAACGTGCTTCGTGGCGTCAGTGTCGATGGCGATACTGTTGAAGATGAAGTTGAAACAAGCAGTGTGCTATCAAATCCTTTTGATATTGACGCTCCTTCTTTTGGTCTATCGAGTTCCGCTCCAAACACGACACCCATCGATGTGGCCAGTGTGAATAGTTTCTTCACCACCACGTCTTATGTAGGTGCGATTGGTTCAACGGACTGGACTTCTGGTTGGATCAAAACTGGCACTGCGGGCACAACTTCAACTATTAATTTGGGCGGATTGTCACTGACTTCATTGGCGACAGAGTCAAATTGGACTGTTGAAACAACGGATTCAGCTGGGGGTACAATTGCAGTGCACAGCGGCAATGGAAGTGTTAAACGCATTCAAGGTGTATTCCATAGTAATGTGACATTGAACTCTGACTATGAATGGATCCTTTCAGGTGTTGTTTATATCGGCAATGGCACCGCGGCTTCTAACATCACGATTGAAGCAGGAACGACCATCCGCGGTTTGGATGAAGGCTCTCAAAAAGGTGTGTTGGTGATTCGCCAAAATGCTCAAATTTTTGCGGTAGGTACAGTTTCTGAGCCTATTGTTTTCACCTCTGCTAAACTCAGTGGTACTTACTCTCAAGATTGGGGCGGCATCATCATTTGTGGTAAGGCCACAACCAACTTGGCCAGTGCAACGGGTGACCCAGAAGGTCTTATCGCTGGTTCTGCTCCTTATGGTGGAACTGACGATGCCGATAATTCAGGCATTCTCAAGTACGTTCGCGTTGAGTACGGCGGTTGGCAAATTGACTCTGAAACTGAACTCAATGGCGTTGCTTTCTGTGCGGTTGGGTCAGGAACCACGGTTGAGTATCTTCAAGTTCATCGCAATTCAGACGATGGTGTTGAGTTCTTTGGTGGTACCGTAGATGTGAAATACTTGGTCATCACTGGCTGTGAAGACGACTCCATCGATTGGACTGAAGGCTATAGAGGAAGAATCCAATTTGCAGTGGTTCAGCAATATCCAGGTTTTGGCGACCGAGGCATTGAGGCTGATAACCGCGGTAGTGACAACTCGGCGACGCCAAAATCAAGTCCGATCTTGTCAAACATCACTTTAATTGGTGGTGTTGATGGAGATAGCGGATTGGTTTTGCGTGCGGGCACAGGAATCTCGTTTTACAATTCAGTTGTGTTACGTTGGTCCAATGCGGGTTTAGATGTTGATGATCGCAGTACGACTCTAGCTTCAGGACTCATCATCCAAGGTGTTCTTTTTGCCAACGATGCAAACTTTGAGGTGGACAATGATGGTTCAGATGAAGATTTGGTAGATAATGGAACAAACGTTTTGACAACTCCTGAGGTTACAGTTACAACCGGTGAAGCCAATGACCTAGTGATTTTGAAAAATATTTCAGAAACCAATCCTAACTTTAAATTAGCTGATGCTGCTCCAAGCATGACGGTAACAGATGTAGAAGCAATTAGCAGCTTTTTTAATAATGAGACCTTTGTCGGTGCAATGGGTTCTACAGATTGGACCACAGGTTGGACGAAAGCGGGCACGGATGCGACGACATCCACTTATAACTTGGATGGCATTGCAATCACCGATTTGGCCAACGGTAGCAATTGGACGGTTGAGACCACAGATGGTGGTGGCGGAACAATTTCAGTGCATAATTCTAGTGCAAATATTAAGCGCATTACGGGGGTATTCCATAGTGATGTGACATTGGATTCTGACTATGAGTGGATTCTTTCTGGAGTTGTCTATATCGGTGATGGCACTAATTCTTCCAATATTGAAATTGAGGCTGGAACGACGATCCGTGGTTTAGATGAGGGCTCTCAAAAAGGTGTGTTGGTGATTCGTCAAAATGCTCAAATATTTGCTGAAGGTTCAGCGGGTGCACCGATTGTCTTTACTTCTGCAAAACTTGCGGGGACTTACTCTCAAGATTGGGGTGGTTTGATTATATGTGGTAAAGCTGATACGAATTTAGCTAGCGCTACGGGTGATCCAGAGGGTCTAACTGCTGGTTCAGCGCCTTATGGCGGTACAAACGACTTGGATAACTCAGGTATTTTGAAATACGTTCGCGTTGAGTACGGTGGCTGGCAAATTGACTCTGAGACTGAGCTCAATGGCGTTGCTTTCTATGCGGTTGGATCGGGAACAACGGTCGAGTATCTTCAAGTTCACCGTAATTCAGATGATGGTGTTGAGTTTTTTGGTGGAACGGTAAATGTGAAATATTTACTGGTCACGGGTTGTGAAGACGATTCAATTGACTGGACGGAAGGTTACACCGGCAAGATTCAGTACGCAATAGTTCAGCAGTATGCGGGATTTGGAGACCGTGGTATCGAAGCTGATAATCGCGGTAGCGACAATTCGGCTACGCCTAAATCACATCCGATCATTTCAAATGCAACGTTGATTGGTGGTGCTAATGGCGACAGCGGTTTGGTTTTGCGTGCTGGCACTGAGATTGAGTTTTATAATAGCATTGTGATGAACTGGCAAGATGCCGGTATAGATGTTGATGATGTTAGTACAACGCCAACCTCTGGTTTAACAATCGCTAGCGTTTTGTTTTCCAATACAAGTAACTTTGAAAATGAAACAGATGGTTCTGACCAAGCTTTGATCACAGGAAACAACAACTCTCTTCAAGGTTTGAGTTCGACAGAGTTTTCTGACCAAGCTAACTTGGGGGATGGTGCCAATGAACATGGGGTTTCTGTTTTGAAAGATGCTTCCGATATTGATACACCAGACTTTTCTTTGGCCTCAGATGCTCCAGAGGTTACCGCTAAGGATGTGAACTCTGCGGTTCATAGTTTCTTTGATTCAACCTCCTATGTGGGTGCCATTGGAACGACAGATTGGACTGCGGGTTGGTCTAAGGCCGGAACTGGATCAACAAGCTCTACGATCAATTTAGGTGGCTTGGCCATCACTGATTTGGCCACCGATGGCAATTGGACGACCGAGATCACAGATGCTGGCGGTGGCACAATAGCGGTACATTCTGGTAATGCGAGCATGAAAAGAATTCAAGGTATTTTTCATGGAAATGTCGAGTTGGATTCTGATTATGAGTGGATTCTTTCAGGTGTTGTTTATATCGGCAATGGCACTGCGACTTCTAATATCACGATTGAAGCAGGAACGACAATTCGTGGATTAGATGAGGGTGCTCAAAAAGGAGTGTTGGTGATTCGTCAAAACGCTCAAATTTTTGCCGAGGGAACTTCTTCTGAGCCCATCGTTTTTACCTCTGCAAAATTGGCAGGTACCTACTCTCAAGATTGGGGCGGCATTATTATTTGTGGTCAGGCTCCTACCAATTTAGCTACTGCTACCGGTGATCCAGAAGGTCTTTCGGCTGGTTCGGCTCCTTATGGAGGCGCTATTTCTGATGACAATTCAGGTGTGCTTAAGTATGTAAGAGTTGAGTACGGTGGCTGGCAAATTGACTCTGAAACAGAGCTCAATGGCGTTGCTTTCTATGCTGTTGGATCGGGAACAACGGTTGAATACCTTCAGGTTCACCGCAATTCAGACGATGGGGTTGAATTCTTTGGCGGAACGGTTGATGTTAAGCATCTGTTGATCACGGGTTGTGAAGACGACTCGATTGACTGGACAGAAGGCTACACGGGTAAAATTCAGTATGCCATTGTTCAGCAATACCCAGGTTTTGGCGACCGTGGTATTGAGGCCGATAACCGTGGCTCAGACAACTCAGCAACGCCAAAGTCTCACCCTATACTTTCCAATATCACCTTGATTGGTGGAGAGAATGGTGACTCAGGCATGGTACTGCGCGCTGGAACTGAAATTGAAGTGTACAATTCTATCGTCCTAAACTGGCTTAACGCTGGTATTGACGTTGATAATAAATCTACAACTCCAAATTCTGGTTTGACGATTGAATCAACGCTGTTCTCAAACATTGCAAACTTTGAGAATGATAGTGACGGCTCTGATGAAGCGCTTATTTCTGGCAACAATAACGTTCTAGAGTAAGACGGTTCCTAGTTCACCGCAACTTAGGTTGCGGTGAACATGATGGAGAGGCCGTTAAAAGCCTCTCCTCTTTATAGATGACAAAATAAACTGCTGCAAAAACGAGGTAAGAAAGGTGAAATCAATATTAGTATCAGGTGCTCTGTGGATGCTGACAGTCAATCTGTCAGCCAGTGAAGATCAATTCTCCAGTATGGCAAAGGATCTGGTAGAAAAAAGAAGCTTGGTGGATCAAATATCAACGGAGTTGGAGATTAAAAAATCAGAGCTTAAGTCGTTGCAATCCTCAACTGAGGCACAAAAAGTGGATTTACAGCGATTGATCAAAGCGGAGGAGACGCGTGCAAGCAAATTTGATCAGGACATTGATAAACTCGAAAAGAAATTGACGACTCAAGAGGTGCCGACGGATAGCATTAAACCGATTTTGTTCACCTCATTGGATAGTTTGGAGAAATCTATTTCAGCGGGGATACCTTTTAAGAAAAGTGAACGATTGGCAGAAATTAAAAGCCTACGTGAGTTGATCAAAACAAATGCTTTGATCCCAGAGAAGGGTTTGTCTAAGGTGTGGTCGATGCTTGAGTCTGAATTTCGTTTAACGAGAGAGAATGGGCTTTACCGTCAGAATATTGAAATGGACGGAAAGATTCATATGGCCGATGTGGTTAAAATAGGCATGACCAAAATGTATTTCAGGATTGATGAGAAAAATCTGGGTGAGATTAGGATGGAAGGCAACGAGTATAAAAACATTTTTGCAAAAAACAAAGAAGACATTGCAAATATAAATAAGATGTTTGAAGACTTCCAAAAAAAGATTCGAACCGGTTACTTTGTTTTACCAAAGATTTAAGGATTAAAAGTGATGCAAGTTAATATAACAAAGTTTTTATTGGTCGTATGCTCTACCATAGGTTTGCAGCAGTTGGGCTTCTCGGCAGATCCGCTTCCGGCCAACCAGACGCCTCCTGCTTCTTCAATTCCAATGGTAACGGAGGCCGAAGCTAATCAAAAATTAATGATGGCTTACAAAAAGGAATTCGTATTTTTAGATCAGGAAATTCGAGCGCTCAAAGAACGTCAACAGGAATTGAATTCGCTTTATGTTGAAAAGAAAAGCAAGTCAGAAGTGGATATTGAAGCATTGGAGAAAAAATTGATCGATGTGAGAAATCAAATAGATTTCAAAATGGACCTAATGACTCAAAAAGAGGAAGTCGTAGAACAAGCAAAGGGAAATGCAGACTTGGTGGACGTTGCGTTAACTCAGATGATTGTGAGTTTGGAGCGTTATAAAATTGGAACCGATGTTGAATTTGAGAAACTTGAGAATGGAACCCAAAAATTACAAGCGGTTTCAAAGTTGTTTTCAGAAGCTTTCATGAAGTTGGACAACTTAAATAAGACAATTGTCAGTGATAGTCAATTTTACGACATGCAAGGAAGACTGCTCAATGGAAAGGTGATTACTGTTGGTCAAAACATGGCCTTTGGCACTTCTGACAGTGCAAGTGGGGTATTGGCTCCTGCGGGTGGTGGTAAATTTATGCTATGGAACGGTGACGGATCTGAGGTCGCGCAGCTTTTAGCTAAAGGATCGCAGCCAGCCTCAACCTACCCTGCTTATTTATACGAGGATGTCAACAAACAAGCCATGCGAGTGGAGGACAAGCAATTCGAGGACATTCTCGAAGCGGGTGGTATCATAGGGTATGTTATTTTATGCCTTGGAGCGGTAGCTGTGCTATTGGTGCTTGTTCGTATGTTGCTACTGGCTCTTGCCTCATCAAACACCAGAACATTGGTGAGTGCTGTCGGCGAGATGATCAAAGCTGACAAAAAAGATGAGGCTGTTAATTATCTGGAAAAGAAATCAGGTGCTGCCGCTAGAGTATTGCTATCTACGATAAGACACCTTCACTACAAACCTTCCATGTTGGAAGATGTCATTGCAGAAAGTGTGCTTCATGAGACTCCGAGACTGGAAAAATTTGAATCGGCCATCACGGTTATAGCTGCGGTTGCACCATTGCTAGGTTTGTTGGGAACAGTGACGGGCATGATTTCAACCTTTGATGTGATCACACTTTATGGTACAGGCGACCCGAAAATGCTATCAGGTGGTATTTCTGAAGCATTGGTCACAACCGAAATGGGATTAACCGTTGCTATACCACTATTGCTGTTGGGCAATCTTCTTTCTGGCTGGTCGGAAAAAATCATGTCCAGCATTGAGCATTCGGCCTTGAGTGTCACAAATATTAGTCGGCAGTAGGAAGAGCAGCGCTGTGTTTGAGAATTTTCAAGATACTTATCTAAACTACATATCCGAAGGCGGCTTTGTGATGCTGCCCATTGCGTTGGGCAATTTTATCATGTGGTATGTATTGGGTTGGCGTTTTTATAGCTTAAGACGTGGCAGCACGAAATCGGTAAGAGATTTGGTGAGTTTGTATATAAAGGGAACGGAGCGAAAACCAAGAGGTCTGGTGGATAGTGCAATTGAAATGGGAGTAGACATTTTGAAATCAACCAATAAACGACGACGAAAATTGATGCATGAAGCCTTTGCTCCTATTATTGAAGTGACTAAGCAGTATCGTTTGTTGGCAAAGACAATTGTGATATGTGCGCCACTGCTAGGGCTATTGGGAACGGTTGGAGGTATGATAGAGATGTTTGATTCTTTGTCTTCGCAAGAATTTTTCTCACAATCTGGCGGTATAGCTGGCGGTATAGCTCAAGCGCTTTTTACAACGCAACTAGGTTTAACGGTGGCTGTGCCAGGAATGATTATCGGAAGGATGCTTGAAAGGAAAGAAGAGTTTATACAGCATGAGCTGGATCAGGTTATTGAAATGGTTTGTGCATTAGAAAAAGAACAGGATAGAGACGATGAGAATTAGACAGAGAACAAAAAAAACACAAGAGATCGATATTGGCCCATTGATCGATATGATCTTTATTCTTTTGATCTTTTTTGTGGTTTCGACGACCTTTAATAAAGATATGAATTTAGAATTGGAACGTCCCGACGCAAAAAGTTCAACCATGGCTTCGACGAAAGCCATTCGTGTATTTATAGATAGAAATGGAGATACTTATGTCGATGAACAGCCGGTTAAAATTTGGATGTTGCAATCGCGAATTCGCGATTTGTTGAGTGTTTCAGAATCCAAAAACATTTTGGTGGTAGCGGACAAGTTGATTCCCGCTGAGCGGCTTATCGAGGTGGTGGATCAATGCAAGTTAGGTGGTGCAAGCAGTGTGGGAGTTGCAACGGAACAATCGTGAGTCATAGTATTCCAGGTTACAATAGAACTAAAGCATGCCTGATGGGCGTGTTGTTTCTAATTTTTATATCTCCTATTGCATTGGGACTGGTGATTTATATGAATAAATCGATTGAAGGCCCCGCGCAAACGAAATCAGTCGCAACCATTGAGTTCAATGTGAATCGACCTAAGCCTAAGAAGAAAAAAGAGCCTGAGAAAGTTCGCAAGGAGGTTCCTAAAAAGTCAACAGCTAAGCCATTGACTCCGCCGCCAGATTTGGGAGTGAGTTTTTCAGGAGTGGATTTTGGATTGCCCGAATTTTCATTTGGAGATATGACTCAAATTTCAGATTCGATGATAGGAGATGTGGATAATCTGTTGATGACTGAAGATGCCGTTGACAGCAAGCCTTTTCCAAAGTATCAGCCGCCTTTGAATTATCCAGCTAGAGCAAGAGCGAGCAATGTGGAGGGCAAGGTGGTTTTGTGGTTTGTTGTCGCAGCAGATGGATCAGCTAAAAACATTAAAGTACAGGAATCTATGCCCAATGGTGTGTTTGATGAGGCGGCGATCACTTGTATAAGCGCGAGTCGATTTGAAGCGGCAAAGTACAAAGGCCGTCCAGTTGATATGTCAGTTGTTATGTCTATAGACTTTAAATTGAATTAAGAGAATGAAAAATATCCTTTATCTATTGATACTCATTTTTCTGATTCAACCTTTGGGTCATAGTGGTTGGTTCGATTCAAAAGAAACCAAAGAGAAATTGGCTAAAAAAGATGAGCCGGATTATTTAACCTTGGCGACATTGATGATCAGAGACGGTCATTACGACCGTGCTGAGGCAATTTTATTAGGATTGAATACAAAGGAGGAAGGTTTTAATCTAATTAAATACTATACACTGAGGGGTTTGATAGGACTCAATAAGACAGATTATAAAGCCTCGCAGGAACATTTTTTAAATGCAATCAATGCGGCCAAGCCCAATGTAGATTATATTTTATACGTATATATAGCACAGGTTTATTATGCGGACCAAAATTTTGAACGGACTTTGTGGGCGCTAAGTCAAGCGGGTGAATTCATCAATGATTATCCAAATTTACTTGGGATCAAAGCAACTTGCAATTGGAGTTTAGGGAAGCAAGCTGAGGCATTTGCGGTTTTAGCTAATGCTGACTCAATATACCCTGAAAAAAGTGATTTTAAAATACGCAGAATTTATTACTTAATAGAGATGCAACTATACAAGGAGGCCGTTGTTGAGTCTGAAGAGTTTTTGAAAAGATTTGGGATAAAGGGTGAGGCCTACCTTATTGTGGGTGAGGCTTTGCGTAGGAGTCGTAATTTCCCTGCGGCTTTAAACATTTTGGAAAAGGGCCATCTGTTTTATCCCACTCATGAAAAATTACTATTGTCACTGGCACATACCTACATGATGAGTGGGAAAAACATTGCCGCTGCAAAATTGTTTGAAAAGGCGTCTGCTTCTGATCCCAAGTATTTAGAGCAAGCGATTGGATTGTACCGTTCAGTGGGAAATACGTGGAAAGCAAAATACCTAAATGCCCAAGTTGGCGATAGTAATTTAAAACTTAAGAATTGGATGGAAATTTTATTGGAAGAAGAAAATTATGAAGAGATTTTAGCTATCGAAGAACGACTCAATCGCTACGGTGTTTTGAAGGACGATAAACTTAGGTATGCGATGGCTTACGTCCACTTTATCAATGAAAATTTTAGTGCATCTGAAAATTATTTAAAAGGGATTTCGGATCCAGCCATATTTAAAAACTCTGTAAAGTTATTGGAAGCTATCGAAGTTTATAAAAATCGTGAAAAAATTTAAATATTTTAATAAGGAAATTTCAATGAGATTCATCTTGAGTTCATTAATAATACTTATACTCAGTTTCTCGTTACTCGCAGAGGAAATGGGTGAAGCACACATTTATATTTTTAAAACAGACAATTCTGCTTACCCTGGAATCACGGTAAAAGCAGGTGGTAAATCTACCGTTACGGACGACAGTGGTTTTGCCACTTTAAAACTGCCGATTGGAAAACAAACGGTGACCCTTTCCTTAAAAGATAAAGTGTTGTCTGAGGTGCCAATGAATATCGTCGCTGCTGAAATCACTGAAGCCATTTTGACCATGGGAGAGTTGAAAGAAAAGTTAGACGTTGAAGTGATGGCGGAAAAAGTCGTTAAAGAAAATGCCGCAGCGAAGAAGGTGGAATTGGGTGATTCTTTTGGAACGATGCAAGGTGTAGTGACAGATTCTAAAAGCAATGAACCTGTTGCTGATGCGAGAGTGTTTATTCGCGGCGTCAATTCTGAGTTGAAGACAGATGAAAAGGGAATGTTTTCCGTACAGCTTCCGGTTGGCAGTTATGCTATATCCGTCATTCATTCCAAATACACATCGTCAACGTTAGAGGCTCTTGTCGTAGAAAAGGACAAGGTGACAAACGTCACAGCTTCTCTTTTGCCCTCTGCGGTTGAGTTGGAGGGAATGTCTGTCGTTGCGGTTAAAATAACCGGAGGTGTGGCGGCTTTGGTCGAAGAGAAAAGAGAGTCGCAAAAATTGGTCGAAATCATTGGTGCTGAACAAATGTCTAAAAGCGGGGACTCTGACGCGGCATCCGCTCTTAAACGCGTTTCGGGCATCACGGTTGTTGATGGTAAATTCATCTATGTTCGCGGTATGGGTGAACGTTACTCCAATACTCTCATTGATGGCTTGGGTCTTCCGAGTCCTATCATTGAGCGTCGTGTGGTGCCTTTGGATTTATTCCCAGCCGACATTATTGAAAGTTTAGTCGTCCAAAAATCTAGCACTGCTGATAAGCCCGGAGAGTTTGGCGGTGGCTTGGTAGAGATTCGCACCAAAGGCATCCCTGAAAAGCGCATACTAAGTTTTGGCATGTCATCCACGTACAATTCTGAATCGACCTTCAAAGATGGACTCTCTCATTTTGGCGGTGACACTGATTTCTTGGGCATTGACGATGGTGCGAGGGATCTGCCAAGTGAATTGGGAGGGTATCGTTCGGACACTTTAACGGAACAGGGTGTGGATGCTATCCGTCCTTATTGGACACCGGAAAATACCACGATCTATCCTAGTGGCGCTGGCTCACTGAGTTATGGCGATCGCTTTGGAGACAAAATACCCTTAGGCATTTACACTTCACTGTCGTACTCGAATTCGACCAAGAATAAAGATGCAAATGTGGTTCGATACCAAGGCAGCACTGGAGCTCTTACGCCGACAAGTGTTTATGATAAATTTGAAACGACCAACAACATTGAACTTGGCGGAATGTTGGTTTTGGGCACTGTAATAGATGAGAAGCATGAATTGCAGTTCAATAGCCTTGTGCTTAGAACAACGGATAAGAAAAGTTCAAAAGACAGTGGTGAACTTTGGCTCAGTGAATCTGGCGAAGTAGGGGACCGTTATGGAATTTCTTGGGTCGAGCAGCAAGTGACAAACTTTGCATTGCATGGTAAGCATAAGTTCAATCAGGAAAAAACCAATTTCAGATGGGATACGAGCACTTCTGAAGCAACGCGGGATCAACCGGATTATCGTTTTTATGAACTTCATAATAACGCAGGTGTGTTAGAGCTTAATAACCGCTTTACGGATGCATTTTATTCTCCAAATAAATTGACCGACGAGGTAGAAGATATTTTTATGGCTGTTGACCATACTTTTGAGCTAAATAAGAATAAACTCAAGGTTGAGACAGGATTAGCCTCAACTTCAAAGAAACGTGAGTATAGTGTAAGAAACATTGACTTTAATCCCGGACAGGACACTGAAGCTTATCCACTAGATCTGCTTTTTATAGAAGAAGTTGACGCGACGACAAACAATCTGATCACGACTTCGACAACCTCAGCCAATGTGTTACAGGCGGTCCAAACGAGAAATTTTTACAATGCGGAGCAAGACACAAGTGCGCTGTATTTAATGTTTGATTACGCACACCAGAAGGAATTTGATGTCAATATAGGCGTGCGTTATGAAAAAAATGAGAGTAAAATCGAGGGGAAGGATGTAGGTGCTGCGATAACAGGAAAAATTGAAAATTCCGACGTCTTGCCGTCGTTTAACTTTAAATACAAGGGTTTGTCAAGACATCAATTCAGAGTAGGTTATAGCAAAACATTAAACCGTCCGAGCTTTAATGAAATTTCAAGAATATCCTTGCAAACGTTTAAAGGAGAGCCTTTTTACTCTGGATTTGAAGGTATTAAGCAAGCTGAAATTTCGAATTATGATTTACGTTGGGAGCACTTTTTGCAATCAGGTTCTAGCGATCTGATTGCGGTGAGTCCTTTCTATAAAACCATCGACTCACCGATTATTGCAGCAGAACTATCTACGACAGACACCATTAAATACAGCTATGGGAACGTGAACTCAGCTACGCTGTACGGTGTTGAGGTTGACTATCGACAAAGTTTAAGTTTTCTTATGAATGCATGGAGTGATTTCTATTGGACGTTAAATCTTACTTTGGTTGAGTCTGAAATTGATACAGCGAATTTGAACTTTTCAACGACATCACTTAGTCTTCGTGACGGTGAGGCTCTCACCGGTCAAGCGCCAATTGTGTTCAACTGTTCGGTTGGTTACGATAACCCAGATTCAGGTTTAAATTTTGCTTTGCTTTATAATTATGTTGGCGAGCGAATTGTGGCTTTAGGCAAAGGGAATGAACCCAACACAGACTTGAGCCCAACTCATCAAGTGGATTTTGTTGTAGGCACAAAAATCAAAGACAAATATTCTTTAAAATTCAAGGTTCAAAACATATTGAACGACAAGTATAAGTTGACACGTGATGACAAACCTACTTATGAATACGATCGTGGCATTGATGTCAGTTTGGGTTTTAGTGTCGCGCTCTAGTTTAAATAGGTATTATCCAGAAAATTTAGGCTAACGTAGTGGTTAAGTGTTCGATGCACTTCACCTATATAACTAGGATGACATAAAGGTTCAAAATAGTGACACGTGGTTGCCGTCGAACATAAAGGGCAGTGGTCTTCTTCACACACTCGTCATTCCCGCGTAGGCGGGAATCCAGAAGACCTGCCATTTAATGCTTTCCAATATGCATCCATAAGCGTTTCTTTCGGATTTTTTTGTTGGTCCCTAACCAAACTGGATTCCCGCCTACGCGGGAATGACGGTGTTGTGTGGTCTGACTCTCGAAGTTTCCTCGAAGCAACCCTAGTCACTTCATTTGATAGAGCGCATAGATTTCATCATCACTTAGGGCTCTGTTGTAAACTCGAATATCATCGATGGTGGAGGGGCCTATTTTTTTTCCAGAATCACTGGAATTTCCAATCCTCATGACGGCAGAAACCGAATTGATGTTTCCTGAAATAGAGCTCGAAGCAACTTGGACTCCGTCTTTGTATAAGGTGGTGGTTGATCCGTCGTAACGGGCTGCCCAAAAATGCCATTGATCCCAATCTGTGTAAGCGGGCGTTTGATCTTGTTGAGTCCAAACGCCATTGATTTTGGCAAAAAAGTGCATGGCGTTATCGGTATTTGCAAACAAATCGAAATCTGGCCCCACTTTGTAGAAGAGGGTTGACTTTTGGACAATAGTTGAAGCTTCAAATTTAGACCAAGCGCTCACGGTGTACTCGGTTAAGGTTCCATAATCAAAAGAGGCATTGGCTTGTGCATAGTCATCTTTGCCATCAAAGGATAGTCCACTTTCGACCACGCCAGAGCTCCATCCATTGCCAGAGGTTCCATAAGCAAACTTACTATAAATGATTCCCGAAATGGAATCGACGATGCTGTCGCCACTATTTTCATTAAACTTAATGAGGGTGAGTAAATTGGAGGCTGCAATTTCGCCACTGTGCAAGCCATTGAGCAAAAACCATTGACTGCCATTGGAGATGAATTGAAGGCAAGGCAAAGAGAGTGAACTATTGCATTCTATGACCTCGTAGTTGTCGATCATATTGCCTTCACTTGTGATGTAGAGGGAGTTCAGGTTTGAAGTTTTTTTTATAGAGTAGATACGACCTGAGCAATTACCGGCATAGGGTAAATTGAGCGTGATATTGTCAGTGCTGGTATCCACCAAAAGGATGGATTGATCAAAAGTATTTGTGCTGCTATCAGTAACGAGGCTGGTGGTTTGTGCTATGGTGCCCTTGACGAATAGATTGCTTTGAGAGGTAGCGTTTCCTAAAATGAGCTGATTTGAGATGAGAGCATTGCCTTGTACATGGAGATTGCTTGTGGCTAAATCGCTATCGCCGATTTTTAAGCCACTTTGAGAAAGGTTCATTTGAATAGAGTTTTCTTCCGCAGTTTTAAAGTTGATCTTGCCGCTGGTAGATAAAATGTCCGAGTGCGAAAAAGGTGTGTATAAGAATATTAAAAGCAAGTAATGCTTCATGAAGTACATCTGAAGTCTGAGAAGAGATTAAAAAGATGCTAAGTATGGCGTTAAAAATGCAACAAAGGAATGAAGCTTAGTGACATGGTTACTGTCAAATATAAAGGATAGTGGTTTTCATGCACTCGTCATTCCTGCACAGGCGGGAATCTAGGCGTCCAGTTGGGGCAACATTCGCGCAAAATACGTCATTCCCGCGTAGGCGGGAATCTAGGAGGCTTGTCATATGTTGCTTCTCAATTTGTATCCATGAGCGTTTTTTAGGATTTTCATGTTGGTCCCTAGCCAAACTGGATTCCCGCCTGCGCGGGAATGACGGTGTTGTGTGGAGTGGTTGGAGTCGATTTCTGAGGGGTGGGAAAGAAAAATAGGAACACTTTTCATTTACTTTACGTGATTAAAGTAAATTATAGACTCGTTTGTTTTACTTTGAGGGTTAAAGTCACATAAAGGTATGTCTATCGTATCCTGCACCCTTTTTGGTCTTTGCGCACCGTCATTCCCGCGCAGGCGGGAATCTAGTGACCCTGCTAAGGCAACGAAGTTAAACCGTGACTGTCAATCTCGCAAACACTGGCAGCTAAGACTTTCAACATGAAGGATTTCTTCGTCTACATTCTCGCTAGCAGACGCAATGGCACCCTCTCATTGGAGTCAGTTCCAATTTAGTTCAGAGAGTTTTTCAGCATAAAGAGAAACTCATCGAGGGCTTTACTAGTCAATACTCCGTCGATCGTTTGGTTTGGTATGAAAGTCATGTGAACGCTGAATCTGCTATCACGAGAGAAAAACAACTCAAGAAATGGCGTAGGGAATGGAAGTTGAAACTCATCGAAGGAATGAACCCTGAATGGAATGATCTTTATGAGGGGATTTCATGACTTCCACCTGCGACAGAAGACACTTCCCGATGATCATGGTGAAGGTGAATGTCGATTCATACCGCCGTCATTCCCGCGTAGGCGGGAATCTAGGAGGTTTGTTATTTGTTGCTTTCCAATTAGGACTTATGAACGTTTCTTTTGGTCCCTAACCAAGCTAGATTCCCGCCTGCGCGGGAATGACGAGGTTGTGTGGGCAGTGTCCGAGGGAATGAACTCTGAATGGGCTGATTTCTATGAGGGGATTTCATGACTCCCACCTGCGACAGAATACACTTCCCGATGACCATGGTGAAGGTGAATATCGACTCATACTGCCGTCATTCCCGCGTAGGCGGGAATCTAGAAGGTTTGTTATTTGTTGCTTTCCAATTAGGACTTATGAACGTTTCTTTTGGTCCCTAACCAAGCTGGATTCCCGCCTACGCGGGAATGACGAATTAGAAAAACTGTCTGCCAAGATTTTCGTTTTGGATTCCCGCCTGCGCGGGAATGACGATGTGTTGTGTGGGCTGTGTCTAAGGCGCTAAATGGTTTGGGTGACAGCTTTTGCGCCTATCTTTCCAATGGTTTATTACACATTAAACAAAAAATGAACGATGTCACCGTCTTTCATGATATACTCTTTGCCTTCGACTCTCAGCTTGCCGGCTTCTTTGATGGCTTTTTCGGAGCCGTATTTCATGAGATCGTCGAAACTGTAAGTTTCTGCTCTAATGAAGCCACGTTCAAAATCTGAGTGTATCACACCTGCTGCCTGAGGAGCAGTGAAACCTTTGCGGATGGTCCAGGCGCGAACTTCTTTTTCACCTGCGGTGAAGTAGGTTTGTAAACCCAACAGGTCGTAACCTTTTCTGGCCAATACAGCCAGACCTGATTGTTTTAAGCCGAGGGACTCCAAGAATTCCGCTTTCTCATTTTCGTCATCGAGCACGGCGATTTCAGATTCGATCGAGGCACACAGCCAAACGACTTCCGCTTTTTGTGTCGCGGCATGCTTTTTGACGATGTCCACATGAGCGTTGCCATCGACGACATCCTTTTCAGAAACATTGCAGCAAAACAAAACGGGTTTGGCGGTGATAAGGTTGAGGGTTTGCAGAAGTTCAGCTTCGTCGCTGTTCAGCTCGAGGGTTCTAGCGGGTTTCCCTGTGTCTAAATGGGCTAGCACTTTTGTCAGCAAGCCCTCTTCTAGGGCTGCGTTTTTGTTTCCCGAACGGACTTGTTTTTTTAGGCTATCGATTCGACGTGTGGTGAACTCTAAATCGGAAAGTAGCAACTCTGTGTCGATGGTTTCTATGTCCCGTATTGGGTTGATGTTGCCATCGACATGGATGATGTCATCATTTTCAAAACAGCGCACAACGTGGACGATCACTTGAGTTTGGCGGATGTTGCCAAGAAATTGGTTGCCTAAGCCTTCGCCTTTGCTCGCGCCTTTAACGAGTCCGGCGATGTCGAGAAATTCTACCGTTGCTGGGATTTGACGTTGTGGGGGGATTTTTTCCGAAATTTTAACCATACGCTCATCGGGCACATCGACGACACCTGCGTTGGGTTCAATGGTGCAAAAGGGATAATTTGCCACGGTCGCACCGGCTTTTGTGAGAGCATTAAAAGTGGTTGATTTGCCTACGTTTGGTAAGCCGACGATGCCGCAGGTTAATGCCATAGTTGTCTCTTAAGATGCTAAATGAAGGCGCATTCTAAAGGGCTTTTTCATTTGGCTTGTGTGAGTGAATAAAGGCTTTAAAAGCTTGGGATTTGTTGGGTTCGGTCTAAAAGAAAAGGGGAGTGTAAATTGTGGTTGGATTTTCCCGTAGCCAGAAAGGCCGCTTTAAAGCCGAGTTGCTGAATCCACTGAGGGCATAGTTCGTGTAGGTCTTCGGGTGAACCAAAAGGGTAAGCGAAGAGCTCTGGACTAACCCCAAGCTGTTCTTCGAGCATCTCTTTGCATTTGAGCGCCTCGTGTTCGAACTGTTCCAACGAAAGGTGACGACAACTCAGATGATGGTGCCCGTGAACTTCAAAATGCACCAATCCGGAGGCTTGCATCTCTTTGATCATCGACCATGTCATGCCGTGTTTGTCATCTGTTTTTTGTTTTTCCCATTCGGGGTTGTAGCGGTATTGATGAACTAATAAACTCATGCGTTCTTCAGGCATGAGATGACGTATGCGCCAAGCGGTAGCCTCGAACTTATCTTCATCGATACTGTCGTGTTTGACGCATAAATCTATCTGATCGCATAGCATGCGTTGATAATTTCCAATCCAGAAGGTTGATAGGAAAATGGTGACGGGGATGCGATGTTTTTTTATAATGGGGAAAGCATGCTCGTAATTGTCAACATAGCCATCGTCAAAAGTGATGGCAGTATCGTTGGGTTGCAGTTTTCCATGTTTGGCAACCAACTCACGTAAAGGCAGAAGATTGCGATGTTGTTTCAACCAAAGAACTTGACGTTCAAAAGTTTCTGGAGTGACCTTTAACTTAAGGGTATTTTTTTTTGCGGCACTAGGGTGAATTCGGTGGTATAGGTAGATTTCATAATGTGAAGCAAAACGTTCAAAGTAACGACGCTTCCAATTTAGAGCCAACCGCCCCCAAAAAGAATTTGAAAGTTCGTAGCGATTCAATACTTGAGGTTTTTGATGGGCGTGGCTTCAGCACTCTTTTTTTGATGACGTTTAAGCTCCACGGCAGAATCTTCGAGTGTGTTCTTTGATATGATGTTCACCTCTAATTTTGGCGCTGCTTCGACTTGTGCATCCAGAGAATGTTCTGCTATAGGTGTAACCGACGAGTCGTCCTTGCTTTCTGACAGGAGTTTTTTTCGGCTAGATGTTTTCTTGCTGATCAGGTTAAAGCGTTCAACCAGTGTTTGTGAGGTTTTTTCTTGAGGAGTTATTTCTGTATAAGAGGGTGGCGCTGAGGGGCTGTGCACATCGATGAGTTGACTTTTTTTCCCAAGTTCACTGGGTTGTCTGCCTTCAGGAGCGGAACTGAGTTTTTCTTGCCAAGGTGTTTCAAGGGTGTGGTTGAGTTTTGTGTCCAAGGATTTTTTACTTTTGTGCATGGCTTCTGAAAATTTAGAGAACTCTAAATTCGGCTCAGAACAGAGTGTCAATGAAGAAACAAGGCAGGCTGAAAAAGCGATTGCTGCGATTCTTAAGTTTTGCATCTTGTCCCTGTTTGAAGCGGTTGAGTTTAGACTTGCGCCACTCAAAACAATGGCAAATTTCCAATGGGGTCAGTGAATCTTGTCAATTAGCCGTCGAGGTTGATGAGGCAAGTCGCGCTTGCCATGATAAGATCGGTCACTTGCATGCCTTCAAGCGTCTTAGCCTTTAAATTGATTCGTCCGGATTCAAGACCGAGCAAATTTGAAAGGGATTCGATGATGGCATCGCGATGCGGTTTCATTTTTGGAGCATTTAGAAAAACAGTGAGGTCTAAATTGATCCATTGGAATTTTGGCAAGGTGGGGTCTGCGAGCATTCTTTTGATCAGTTCGGTGCTGCGAATATTTTTTAAGCTAGGGTCATGATCTGGAAACCATAAGCCAATGTCGCCTTTGCCCAAGGCCCCTAGCAAACTATCGGTGATGGCATGCAAGAGGCAATCTCCATCGGAATGTCCTAACGCACCCAAGTGGTGTTCGATTTCTATGCCACCGATATAAAGGGCACGATTTGGAACTAAGGCATGCGAGTCGTAACCTTGACCGACTCTTATGTTCATCAATAGATGTCGGTTTGAGTCATGCGCAAGACTTCTTCTGTTGTGGTCATGCCCAGAAGTATTTTTTCGATGCCGTCCATTCTCAGTGAACGCATCTCGCCGCGTTTTAGAGCATCGCGCTTGATGGCTGAGGTATTGATCTTTTCAACGATCTGCTCGCGAATGATGTCGTTCATCAGCAAAATTTCATAAATTCCCATTCGTCCTCGATAGCCTCTGCCAAAGCATTCGGGGCACCCTCTGCCGCGCTGAAATCCATGGGTGACAATAGATCTATCGATATTGAGTTTTTCAAGCTCTGCGTCGCTAGGCTCATAAGTTTCTTTGCAATTTTTGCAAATTCTACGCAACAGACGCTGTGCCATCATCACCACAACGGAAGAGGCGATGAGGTAAGACTCGACCCCCAGATCTTGCAAGCGGCTGATCGAGCCAGGGGCATCGTTGGTGTGCATGGTGCTAAACACCAAGTGACCCGTCAAGGCAGCTTGAACGGCCATGTTGGCGGTCTCTTGGTCGCGAATTTCACCTACCATCATGATGTCGGGGTCTTGTCTTACAAGGGCTCGAAGTCCCGTTGCGAAGGTCACGTTTTTCTTGATTTGCACTTCCAATTGTGAAATGCCTTCGAGTTCATACTCGATCGGATCTTCAATGGTCATGATATTGTCGCCTTTGCGCAGGGTTTGTAAGGTGGTCAATACTGCGCATAAAGTCGTGCTTTTGCCAGAACCCGTTGGGCCCGTCAAAAGCACGATGCCGTTGTTGAAGTTGTTGAGAACGGCATCCATTTTTTTGCGATTCTCGTTCATAAGCCCTAGTTCTTCAACATCGAGCAACTTGGCTGTTTTGATGAGCAAACGCATGACCGCTCGCTCGCCGTAAGACGTGGGAACAATGGAAATGCGAATGTCGATTTTTTTATCTGAATACCAACGCGTGGCGCGACCGTCTTGTGTTTTTCGTCGTTCGGCGATGTCCATAGCGCCCATAACTTTGATGAGCGATATCAGTGCATCCATTTGGTAACGCGGCACTTGGCGTACATCTTGCAATACGCCATCGATGCGCATGCGAATGACCATCTGTTCTTGAGTAGGCTGATAGTGAATGTCGGAGGCGCCATTGTCGACAGCGTAGGTGAGGGATTCGTAGAACATTCTCACTAGGGGTGACTTATCGCGAACATTCATGAGGTTGTCGGTTTCTTGGAGTTCGTTGCCGAGGTCTTCGACATCCAACGACTCTGGCTTGCTCTCTTGATTCCTCATGCGGTAAGCCATGTCCAGCAGCGACTTGACTTGATTTTCGGTGGCTAAAGCGACTTCAAATTTTTCCGATTCAACGACCTCTTCGGCAAAGCGGAAGCCATTGTTTTTGAAGGGTTTTGCCAGTAGCAAGGTCAATTGGTTATTGAAAGTGCCGATGATAAAACCATGCTTTTTGGCATAGCCAATGTCGACCTTGCCGGCAAAGTCATCGATGGGCGTAAAGCCTGTAGGGTCTTCGATGAAGCGAGTGTTTTGCAATTTACTGACGAGTTCCAACAGATCTTTTTCTTCGACGAGTTGTTGGTCGAGTAACTCATCGTAGAGTTTTTGGTTATGCCAATGGAATTGCTCGGCAATGGGCTTTAAAAAATCTTGTCCATGCGCTTCGATTAAGCAGTGAGCAAGTTCCATTATTTTTCGCTAGGCAAGTCTATTTTAATGTGATTTTCAGAGGCCTTCTTATCGGATGACTTGAAGAGAGAGTAAGGCGTTTTGATGCTTTGAAGGGTGGTGGCTAAGTGTTGGTGAAAGCCAGCGCACACTCTAACTCTAACCTCGGGGGTCTGCTCGCTCAAGGCTGTGTCAGCCATGGTGAGAGCGTTTTCAAATTTCCAATCTAATTGTTCGGGATTAAAATAAGCTTGCGTGAATTCTGGCATGAGTTCGGTTGGACTTTCATTTCTTCTTTGAATGAGAGCTATCGATAAATCGTAAGCTTGGTCTTTGAGAACCCAACGTTCGAGATCTTTTTTATTGAAAGCTGCCATCAAGGGCGTCAAGATGTTGTTGGCTTTGTAGTCTTCTTGGTCGTTGCGAACTTCCTGAAAAAGGGGATTGCTGTTGATTTCGGGGTTGTTTGTTTTAGACATGCGATCGTGAAGCTTGTCTGAAATGCCAGAGAGCTCATCAAAATTGTTGATGATTTCCGGAGTGATAAAAAAGTACAGGGTTTTATTTTCATTGGAGCGATTGCGACTTTTGAAGAGTTCACCTAAAAGGGGTATTTTGTACAAAACAGGAACCTTGGTACTTGATTTATTTGAACTTTGTTCCGTCAAGCCACCGATCACGACTGAAGTTTTATTGGGAATAGTGACAATAGTTGTCGCTCTGCGTTTCAAACGGTTGGTGTTGCTAGAATCAGCTTCGCCAGCTAGGAAACGGTCGACATTTTGGACGATTTCCAATTTGAGGAAATTGTCACTCGAAATGGTGGGTTTAATATCCAAAACCAAACCGGCCTCTTCATTGCCGCGCGACGTGCTAGAGGTGCCACTAGCGCCAATGGTTTGGTTGTTGAAGCTTCTAACCGTAGTGATCTCAATGATGGCGTGTTCGTTGTCATCACAAATGATGGAAGGGTTGGCCAAAACATTGATGTCGGAGTCGCTTTGGGCGGCTTTGAGAACGAAGGGAATGAAGTCAATGCCGCCATAGGGAATGGCCAAGCCAAGGCCATTGCCCAAATCAGGTGTGATGGTCGGACTGCCACTGTTGGCATTGAAGCCGATGGTGCCAGCGCCGGCGCCAGACCCAGTCGCAGCGCCGCCCACGATTCCAAATTTAGAGCCTCCGGTCGGAGCCGTGCCAGCACCGGCAATCATGCCAAAGTTAAATTTGTTGTCATTGGACACTTCAACGATGGTGCTCGAAATGTAGACTTGAGCTCTTTTGACATCGAGCAATTCAACCACTTCGAGCACATACTTGAAGGTTTCGGGTTCTTCAACGCTGATGATAAGGGCGTTCAGCTCTTCAAAGGGGACGATCGTCGGTATGTCTTCGGGCTGTGCGCCTTTTGGAACAGCGGTTGAGCGTTTTGCTTTTAAAACTTGGTCCAGTTTTTTGGCGATCGAGTCGGCATCTGAATTTTTAAGGCGAACGATTTGAATGGGTCTTTGAGGTGTTTTTATATCGACATCGGCGTCAAAAAAAGCGATGAAATCTTTGGCGAGGTCGTGTTCTTCTTTGATGGCCGAGATGAGAAGTCGGTTGGTGGAATCGTCCGGTAGTAAAAAAGCTTGTTGCGCAGCGTCTACAGCACCTTTTTTGCGGGCGCGAACGACAGTGAAATAAGATTGTAATTTGGAAGCTACTTGTGAGGGAATGGCGCGGTCCAAGTTGTAAACTTCAACATAGGGGTCCTCGATAGGCACGTCAAATATGTCCAAAAGTTCCATGAAGTATTTGATGGAGGACTCCGAAGCTGTGATCACCAGCGTTTTCTTGTCGGGTAGCGCAAGGGGGGTAGTGACTTCCTGCACGTAGCGAAACATGGGGCGCACCACATCGGAGACGACGTGTTTGAGGATGATAACTCTGGTGACGATATTTTCGCTCTTTTCGTTGAGCACATAACCATCGTCGTTGATGATGGGCGTGGCCATGTTGGCCGTGTCTTTGGAGGGAACGAGCCTGTAAATGTCGCCCTTTTTGACCAGAGCAAAGGAGTACATGCTCAAAATACTACTGAAGATTTGATCCCAAAGTTCGGAGTTTTGCTCCATGTCCTTGAGATTGTTGGGGAGGATGATTTTCGCTTTTCGGGGTTTTAAAGACGAGAGCAACCCATCGTTGGGGATGATTACTTTTCCATTGCGTTTGCTAAAGGCCTCGATGATGGCCGTCAACTCAACTTCGGTGATGGTTAAATTTCCGACGACTTCATCGGCTCCGCGTATGGATTGGAAGCATACAAAAAAAAAGAGCACCGCCGCGATGGCAGTGCTCTTCGATGGGAATAAATTCATAATAGGACGTTATCCTTCGATTTTATCGATTTTTACCTTTAAATAACGTTGACGATGACCTTTTCTGGTTTTGGAATCTTTGCGGCGTCTGAAGTGAGTTGCGATGACTTTATCGCCTTTGATCTCACCCATAACTGTTCCAGTAACTTTGGCACCATCTACGTAGGGCTGGCCTATTTTAGCTCCATTTTCTCCGTCCAACAAGAAGACTTTATCGAAATTGATGATAGAGCCAACTTCGGCATCTCTCACGTCTATTTGAATAAGGTCACCTTCGCTAACGCGATATTGGGAGTTTAAATCTTCAATGATGGCTACCATGATTTACTCGTCTCTAATAGAGTCTTTTTTAGAAAGGTCGCGCATGATGAAGGGAAGGCTAATTTATCAAGCCTTGGGCTCTTATTTAGGAGAGTCTTTTGGCTCGCTTTTGCTGGCAGCTGTGTCATCGGGATTTGAGGAAGTTTTTTGAACACGTTTCTTTTTAAAGGCTGCCTTTTTTTTGACTGAGCTTTTGGCTTTCGTCTTTGCTTGCGATTTGTCGTCGCTATCTTGTTCGGCCTTGGAAGAAACGCCAGTAGAACTTTGATCCTGATCCTTATTTGGAGTAGCGCTGGTGTGCTTAGTTTGATCCGAAAGAAGAGGCGTTTGTTGCTCTGATTCTGAATTCAACACGGGTAGCATGGGCTTTGTTTCAACATCAGTTTGGGAAGGATCTTTTCGAGTTGTCTCAACTGACGCGACTTCGGGGGCGGCTTTTTCGGTATCTGGATTTGGAGCTCTGATGATGCCTAGGTTAGCTGAGGGAAATTGCTTCTCCATCAGTTCTAAACGCGAGGTCATGCTGATCGCGGTTTTGGTTTCAACCTCGGTTGCTTTTGGAGTGTCAAAATCTTTGCGTTTGTTGCGTTTGCGTTTCTTTTTGCTGTTGAAGCTCTCGCTGTCGGGTTGAGTTTTTTGCACGGACTCCGGTTCTTTGCGAGTTTGATTCTTGGTGTCAATGCTGAATTCGCCGATGCTGATTTTGGGGTCGATGTCGATTTGAATCAGCGCACCTTCGCTCTCTTCCATTTTTGAAAGCTCTCGCTTGTAGTTGTTGAGCAGTTCCATGGCAATTTCGGCAGTGGTGCGCACCTTGAGGGCGCTGCCTTTAAAGCGTTTGATGTTGCCGCGAATTTCTCTTAGAATGCTCATGACAGAGTGGGTTTTGCTGGGAGTGAGGCCCGTTCCATCACAATGTGGACAGCTGCTGTAGAGGTTGGCACGCAAACTATCGCGAGTGCGTTGCCTAGACATTTGCAACACGCCCAAAGCGCCAATGTGCATGATGTTGATTCTAGCTTTATCGCCTTTGAAACACCTTTCTAGTTCTTTTTCAACTTTGCTGCGACTGGAAAGCCTTCGCATATCGACAAAGTCAATCATCACGATGCCACCGACATCGCGCATTTGCACTTGGCGGGCGATCTCTTTACAGGCTAACATGTTGAGTTTGAAAGCGGTGTCTTCGTCGTCTTCGCCTTCTTTGAAGGTGCCACTGTTGATATCGATCACGAGCATGGCTTCGTTTTGATCAAAGATAAGGCTTCCACCTCCGGGCAAATTCACCTTGCGGTTGAAAAGGCCTTTGATGGCAGCTTCAACTTTAAAATGGTAAAAAATAGAGGCGTTTTGATCGAATAGATGCAGGCGATTGGCCTGATCGCTCATGCCGCGATCGAAAATGGCTTTGATGTCTTTAAAAGTGTTGGGATCGTCGATCCAGACCTCTTCAATATCTTGTTGATAATAATCGCGCACAAGTCTAGAGGCCAGCGCCTCTTCTTGTTTGATAACGCCGGAACGATTGAGTTTCTTGAAGCTTTGCTGCAACTCTTCCCATGTTTTGGCGAGATTTTGAATATCAGCTTTGAGATCATTCTCGGGTATGTCCTCTGCTGCCGTCCTGACAATGAGTCCACAGCGCTCGGGAATGTCGTTTTGATCGATAAAATTTTTGAGCCTCACGCGTTCTGCATTGCCTCGCACCTGACGAGACACGCCGCTACGGTCGCCGCCGGGTGTGAGCACCATGTAGTGTCCGGCTAAACTCAAGTAGGTCGAGACCATGGGCGCTTTATTGCCAATGCCCTCTTTGATGATCTGCACCGCAATGTACTGTCCCACTTCGAGAACATCCTCAATTTTCATATTGGGTCTGCGTTTGTAGGCGGCAGCAGGATGCGGTTTGTTGCGATGATTTTTGTGTTTGAAGCGATTTCTATTGTCGCGTTGCCCCGATTCTGATTTTGAATCGACAGGGTCGTTTTCGTCTAAATCGATGCTTTCATCATTTTGTGATTCAGAAATTTCGTTTTCAAGTTCGAAATCGTGTTGTTCGTCAAATTTAGTTGAAACGGGTTCATCAAGATCGTTTTCGGATTCACCCGCGATGGAAAAGATTGCAGTATCGACCTCTTCGCCATCTCCAAAGCGCTCTTGAGTCGGAACCTGATCGGGAGCAAGGGCTAAAGTTTCTGATTCGGCAGCAATCCTTTCAGTTTCAGCCGCAATTTCAGCGACAGGAGCAACGCTTTCTTGGCTTGCCGGTTCAGGGAGCAAAGGTTCTGTGGCAAGAGGTTCTTCTGTGACAACGATCTCGCGGATAGGAGAGAGCAATTCAGATTCGAGTCCTAAAAGCATGTCGCCGGCCACGGGTGAGAGCTCTACCGGAGTGAGTTTTGGACCGATTTTGGGAAGCTCGATGATATCGTCATCGAAATCCTCAATTTCCGCCTGAACGAGGGGTGGCACAACGGCCACGGGAGCGAGTTTTTTTTCTTCAATGGGTGCGGGCAAGCCATTGATGATGGAGACTCCAGCGTCGGGCAAAATGATGTCCGAAATGCCGAGAAAGCCGTGTTGGCCTTTATCTAATTCAACGAAGGCAGCTTGAAGGTGCGGTTCAATGCTGGTGACACGGGCGCGATAGATGTTTCCTTTTTGGAATTTTCGCTTGGATCGTTCTATAAAAAAATGGCTAGGTTCGCCATCTTCTAAGATTGCAGCTCTAACCTCACGAGGTTCGATTGCGTTAATAATTAGCTGTTTGGCCATAGGCGGCGCTTTATAAATTGAGGACAAGCGTATCAACGCTATGATGGGAGCTATTATTGGAAATGTACAAAATATGTTGCAAAACCTAACTGAAGAACTCCTCGCTAAGCGCAATCTAAACCCCCTTCAGGCTAGGCAATGTGTCGAAAGTTTGTTGAGCACAGCGGTGGATGACGATCAGAGAATGGTCGTTTTGAGAGCTTTGGCTGAAAAAGGTGAAAGTGTGGAGGAGATCACAGCCTTTGCGAAGGTGTTGATGGAGCATTGCATCTTGACGGATATCAATTCCGATGCGATAGACTTATGTGGCACTGGTGGCAGTGGTTTGGTGCGTTTTAACATTTCTACGACGGTGGCTTTTGTTTTGGCTTCGGGTGGCTTTCCCGTGGCAAAACACGGCAATCGCGGTTCAAAAACCAATAATGGTTCTTTTGATCTATTGGAAACTTTGGGGATAGATATCGACATCAGCCCTGAACGTGAGAAAGAGCTTTTTGAACAACACAAGCTTTGTTTTTTGTTTGCCCGAGCTCACCACCCTGTCATGAAAGCTGTTGGCCCTGCAAGAATTAAACTGGGACGACGCAACATTTTCAATTTAATTGGTCCGATGTGCAACCCGGCACGAGTGAACCATCAGATTGTTGGTGTGAGCGATCCAAACTTGGGTCCAACCATGATTGAAGTGATGAAGCGATTGGGGCGAAAACGCGCCATGGTGGTTTGGGGGGCACCGGGAATTGACGAATGTTCCACTTGTGGGGATTCAAAAATTTGGACGCTAGATGCGGGGATGGTTTCAGAATCGACCATCAAGCTTGACGATTTGGGCATAGAGCCTGCTGATTATGAATCTTTCCCCCGTGGCGATTGTATGGACAATGCGGAAACTTTTTATCGCTTGCTCAATGGTGAGTCGTGTTCTGGTTTGCTCGACATGGTGGCGTTGAATGCTGGGGCTGCTATCCATGTATTGGACAAAACAACGACGATTCAAGAAGGTTTTTCCATGGCGCGCGAGCTTTTATGCAGTGGTCAAACAGGAACTTATTTTGACAGTTATCCCAAAATCAAGGAATAGTTAGGGTGCTGAGGTCGTGTCACAGGGTGATGTTGATACATCAGTGACAGACTAAACAGCGGAGGGCAAGGGTTGAATGTGTTTAAACGCTATTGTGTTTTAATATTTTTTGGATTGAGTGTTTATGCCCTACAGGCTGAATCAGCTCAGAATTTACTCCAGCATATCGAGTCTTCGACTAAATTCGAACTATGCCGTGGAGTGAAGGCCATTTGCCAAGGGAATTCGACTGCATCAAAAATTCAAGTCGACGCAAATGAAGAGGTCGTTTCTCATGCTTGGGTTGAGATTCCTTCGCCAGTAAAGGGGTGGGATTTAAGTCGGGTTAGGCATGTCGAGGCCATCCTTGTCAATACGAGTGAAATTGAGTTGCCTTTTATTTTATGGGTCGTTGGTGATCAAGGTTGGGACGCTGTGCCCGATGTTCAAACCCTCAAACCAAAAGAGCGTAGAAAATTCAGTTGCGATTTGCGCGAAACCTTTCCAGATGGAACTGCTAAAATCAATCCTAATAAAATTAAGTCTATCAAAGTTATGGTCATTAGGCTTAAAGCGCCATATAAATTTGAGCTTGAAAGTTTGATGACGAGAGCTGAAGCGGAAGTTTGGGTTAAACCTGAGTCTAGATTGGCTGTCCCGAGTATGGTTAAAGCTACACCGAGTGCGGGGCAGCGTGTCGAATACAAATTAAAAGGCGAGGTTAGTCAAAATTGCTATATGTCATTGTACTTACCGGAGGATTGGGTTCAGGGTGAGAGCTATCCTGTCGTGGTTGAATTCCCAGGGAATATACTTTATGTAAAGGGTTGTTATTCGACTGGTAGACCAGAACAATGTGTGATGGGCTATGGCATGACAAAAGGCAAAGGAAGCATTTGGGTGAGTCTTCCTTTTGTTTCAGCTCGACCTTATGATATTGCTGAGCATGGTTGGGGCGATATTGAAACTACGGTCAATTATACGATCAAAGCAGTAGAGGAGATCTGTGAAAAATTTGGTGGGGATAGAAGCAAAGTGGTTCTAACGGGATTTTCCAGAGGAGCGATTGCTTGCGGTTTTATTGGCTTGCGCAATGATCGGATTTCCGATTTGTGGAAAGCTTTTCACTTATGCCAACATTACGATGGCGATGGATGGGGAGGTAGTTTTTTGGATGAGGCAAAAGCAAGGCTGTTGCGACTAGGTAGGAGAGCCGTTTTTCAGACTGACAATAACGGGCCACAGCCAAAGTTGATGCTGGCAGAGGTCAAGGCAGATGTTCAGTACGCCTCGTCTGAACTCGGAGCCCATTCCAGTGCAATGTTTCTAGATGATCGAGCTTCAACGTTAAAGTTGAGGAATTGGTATCAAAGCGTGATTGGAGCACAATAAAACAACGACGGTCCAAGAAGGTTTTTTTCATGGCGTGTGAGTTTTTATGCAGTGGTCAAACGGGAACTTATTTTGACAGTTATCCTAAAATCAATGTCTAATTAGGGTCGCTTTTCGAATAGGAATGTTTATTTTCCTCTGTGCCCCTGAGTCTTTTGTGGTTCATTGAAAAGAGGAGGCTTTGTATCATCTCCTTGGGTCAACATCATAAGACGCGTCAATTGTGGCGACTTACACTAGAAAGCCAATCGCTTTATTCCATCTTAGGACGATTTGAAAATGCCAAAAATAAATTTATAAGCATTTTTCTTTAGAAAATGCTTATATTGCAGTAATATGTGGTTAAAAAATTAACATTTACGGAAATCTAAATTGAAATTTAAGCGCATAATCCTTATACTCTCGGAAATACATTTCAAAATAGGATAGCCTAGTTAGAAGGGGTTTTTACAATGGCACAAGCGAGCTTTGAAGATAACGTTAGATCACTTGTTGGGCCTATTTTTGCAAGAGGGTTTGTCTTGAAAACTTTTAGTTTAAACGCAATGGTGTTTTTGCTTTGGATTGGAGCTGTGGCAGCAGATTGGGAGCATTTTCAAGGCCCGAATGCAGATGGGATTTCAAATGAGAAAGGATTGAAATCCAAAGCTTTGAAAAAATTGTGGCAGTCGAATATTAAAACAGGGTTTTCCTCAATGAGCGTTTCAAATGGCGTTGTTTACAGCATGGGCAACGATGGTACTCGCGACATTGTGTACGCTTTAAATGCCAAAAATGGCGAAATTATTTGGGAGTACAGTTATAAATGCGAGCTCGATCCGAACCTATATGAGGGTGGGCCCAATGCCACTCCAACGGTGCACGAAGGAAAAGTTTATACCTTGAGCAAAGAGGGGCATGTGTTTTGTTTTGATGGTAAAAGTGGTAAAGTTTTGTGGCAGTTGCACTGTGGAGATTTTGGTGCTATTAAACCAAAATGGGGATTTGCTGGCTCGCCTACTATTTTGGGTCAAAAAGTGTTGTTGAATGTTGGCGATTCAGGTGCTGCTATCGACAAAAACAGTGGTAAAGTGCTTTGGTCCTCCAAGGGCGACAACGCGGGTTATGCCTCAGTGGTTCCATTTAAGAAAGACGAAGTCATCGTTTTATGTGGTGATGCTTTTAAAAGCGTTGAGGTGAGCACAGGCAAAGTGCTTTGGAGCGAACCTTTTCCGGCTGCATACAAAGTGAATGCGGCGGCGCCGATCATTGTTGAAGATAAGATTCTACTCTCAACCGGCTATGGCGAGGGTCGTAGTGGTTTTTATCAAATCGAGGGTTCAAAGCCCAAGCAGATTTGGGAGAGCACAGAGTTAAAAGCGCATTTTTCAAATCCAATCTATCTCAAGGGTTATTTTTATGCGATTACAGGCAATACGGGAAAATCGTGCAAGATCAAATGCATGGCTGCGAAAACAGGCGCTGTGATGTGGGAGGAGCGCTGTAAATTTGGATCTTTACGAGCAACGGAAGACAAGCTTTATTTTTTGAATGAAAAAGGCTTGTTGACGGTGCTTGAAGCGACGCCAAAAGCTTATCAGGAGGTCAGCTCAAGTGAAATATTAGCCAATAAAAGTTGGACGCCTCCGACAATAAGCCACGGTGTGCTTTATGCTCGTGATGCAAAAGGCGATTTGGTCGCTATTGATCTCACATTTTAAAATGCCAAAAAGGATGAAAACTTAAAAGTTCAAGTGTCATGAAAGCGATAACCTACGTTCCTATCATTGCCCTGCTATTGGCCTTAGCAGGTCTGGGTTTTTGGTTTTTACAACCAGCGCCAGACGTCGGTGGCATGGGGGTGCCTATACCAAAACCCAAAGCTTCTTTGAAAGATGAACAGATGAGTTTGTCGGGCGTATTAAAAAAAGGCAGTGCAGAGCCTTCGGAGTTGACTGGCGAGTGGGCGCAATTTCGTGGACCAAAGCTGAGTAGCAAAATTGAGGATTCAAGAAGCCTGTTGGAGTCATGGCCTGAAACCGGACCTCAGAAAGTTTGGCAGATTGAACTGTCCAAGGGGCATGGTGGAGCCGTGGTTCACAAGGGCCGAGCCTATATTTTAGATTACAATACTGAAACATTAGAAGATGTGATTCGCTGTCTTAATTTCGAGACGAGCAAGGAGATCTGGAGTTACGCCTACCCCGTTAAAACTAAAAACAATCATGGCATCACTCGTTCTGTGCCGGCGGTTAATGATGACTATGTCGTGACATTAGGTCCAAAAGCACAAGTTTATTGTTTGAATGCCAAAACTGGAGAGTTCGTTTGGAATAAAAGCTTGGTGTTGGAGTACGAGACTGAGATACCAAAATGGTACAGTGGCCAATGTCCACTGATGGTCGCGAATAATAAAGTTATTATTGCGCCGTGCGGGCCTAAAGGTTTTGTGATTCAAGTCGATTGTGCAACGGGAAAAGTGGACTGGACCGCTGAGAATAAAATGCGCTGGGACATGACGCATACTTCGGTTACACCAATGACACTGAAAGGTGGCAAGCAAACTTATGTCTATTCTGGCAGTGGTGGTGTAGCTGGTGTCGATGCCGAGAATGGTGAGGTATTGTGGGTGAACCGTGAGTGGAAAATTAAGATCGCCGCCTGTGCCTCGCCATTGGTGATAGATGAGGAGCGCGTCTTTCTTTCGGCTGGATACAGTGCGGGTTGCATGATGATTAGAGTTTTTAAAGACGATAAGGGGGAATGGGGCAGCAAGGAAATGTTCAGTTTGCTCGAGAGTAAATTTGGTTCAGTGCAACACACTCCAATTTTGCACGAGGGCCATATTTACGGAACCCGTCCCAATGGTGAGTTGGTATGCTTGGACTTGGAAGGAAAAATAAAGTGGGAGAGTGGCGTTTCCAAATTCGGCATCGGTCCTTACATGATGGTGCAAGACAAAATGTTCTTGCTCGATAGTAAAACTTGTGACCTTAGCATGGTTGAAATCAATCCTGAAAGTTACAAAGAGATGGCGAAAGTGAATTTGTGGGAAGGCCACGACGCTTATGGACTGATGGCTTACGTTCATGGTCTTTTAATCGTTCGTGACTTAAAGTACATGGCCGCTCTCGACATCACTCAAGATGGCTTCAAGAAGGTGCTTTGAGGATGTGGACATGACCAAGAAGTTGCATCTAGAGTCGATGATCATGGGAGTGGTGTTGGCGCTTATCGTAGCCGGAGGTGTTTTTTTTGTCATTCGGGAGCAAGCTGAAATTCCCACGCGAGAGGTCAATCACAATTTAAAGCGTTACGAGGAGGGCAGTCTTCAACATGTGGCAGAAACGTTGATTCAGTATCAACGTGAGAGTGCTTATAAAACCGAACTTGAAGAGGTTTGGGGCATTGCTTTAGGTGAACGCGGCATCTATGTTTGCGGCAAGGGAGGTATGGAGCTTTATTCTCTAGGGGGAGAAAAGCTTTTCAGTGTGTCGTCTGATAAAACCATGCGCTACATCGGATTCAATGCCAGTGGTGAATTGATGGTTTGTGAAGGCAACGGCATTGCCATTTACGATGTTCAAGGAAATGTCTTGCGTCGTTTAGAAAATTCAAGCTGGGGGTTGTTAAATGCGGTCGTTCAAAGTGGCGACTTCCTTTATATTGCCGATCGCTCGAGTCGTTTGATTTGGAAATGCGATGCAACTGGAAAAGTGATCGCGACGATGGGTGGCATTGTGGATGGAGCAACCCATAATTTTGTCATTCCTGGACCTTACATGGATTTAAGCTTAGATCCAAATGGAAATCTGGTGACGTCTAACCCTGGTCGTCATCAGGTGAATACTTATACTTTGGAAGGTAAATTGCAGCAGTCGTTTGGGCAGCCTTCGTTTAAACACACAGGGTTTTGTGGCTGTTGCAATCCGGTAGCCTTGACGGTGCTTAAAAACGGCAATGTGGTGACCACTGAAAAAGGCATTTCAAGAGTTAAGATATTAAACCCTCAGGGTGAGTTTGTCGGCATGGTGGCGGCGCCGATAGATTTTAGAGCCAATAAACATGCCTATGTGGTCGATTTGGTTGAAGGCGATGATGGCAAAATATACATGATCGACAATGGCACTCAGGAAATTCTCATTTACAAGAAAAAGGACCCAGACCATGTCTGAACAGCAACAATCTGACAGACTCGCTTTCTTCAGGAAACTTTCACTCGGTGTTCTCGGGGGTGGAGCAGCATACCTTTTTGCAAAAGCGGTGCGAAGTGGTGAGGACTGCATTGGTGATGGCAAATGCCGCGTGTGTTTGTCGCTCAAAAAATGTGAATTGCCACTGGCCACTGAATATCGGCAAGTGAAACAGGTCGATCTCAAAGGCGTGAAAGGCAGTTTGGGTTACAAGCGTGATTTGATTCGCAAGTTAAAAAAGGAGCAGCAAGATGGGTGATCGTCTGCGTAGAAGCTTTTTAAGAGCTGATCTTCCCGATAAGTCTGGCAAAAGTCGTCGCGACATCTTTCGCGATACCCTGCGCGGAGTTGGCGTGGTGGCACTGGCGGCGGTGACGGGAACGATCATCGACGAAGGCCTTAAGGCTGAAGAGGAGGTGTGGCAAATCAATCCAAACAAATGCACCGAATGTGGTAAGTGTGAGACCCACTGTGTGGTGACTCCTTCAGCGGTAAAAGCCGTGCATGCTTATGGAATGTGTGGGTATTGTGACTTGTGCACGGCTTACTTTGTTCCGGATCCGTTTAGTCTCACCGAAGGGGCTGAAAATCACAATTGCCCCACCGATGCAATCAAACGCACCTACATTGAAGAGCCTTACTATGAGTATGAAATCATGGAGGACAACTGTGTGGGCTGTGCCAAATGCGTGGACGGTTGTCGAACTTATGGCAATGGTTCGATGCACCTTCAAATTCAGCACGACATCTGTGTGGATTGCG
>Ga0172372_10001429_pt1 | contig 36983 bp, 31 predicted proteins | sample LakKiv5m_2_FD_114544 | JGI IMG/M metagenome (GOLD analysis project Ga0172372, IMG submission 114544) | Freshwater microbial communities from Kabuno Bay, South-Kivu, Congo - kab_092012_9.5m | ecosystem: Environmental > Aquatic > Freshwater > Lake | place: Democratic Republic of the Congo...
AGCCTACCTGGCGAATACGCAGGCGATGCAGGCGGTGCGCTATTACTTGCGCTAGTCGATGGAAAAGTTGCTGGATGCGGTGCCATGAGGTCCTTCCCAGACGCTGACTACAGTAATGCCTGCGAGATGAAGCGGGTTTACGTGAAGCCAGCCTTTCGAAGTATCGGTTTGGGCCGTCAAATCGCCATGCAACTCATCGACGAGGCTTGCTCGATAGGTTATTCATGCATGTTGCTCGATACGCTCGATGAAATGGAAGCGGCGCGAGGGCTTTATGAAAGCTTAGGTTTTGAAGAGATCCCGCCTTACTATTTCAACCCGATTCCAGGTGCCCACTATTTGAAAGTTGATCTGTAAGACTCGCTGGGCAGTCAGGAGAAACTTGATGGGCCGTTTGTAAAGACTTGAAGTTCGATCCACAAACTTAAATTAGACCCTTTGACGAATCATGCAATGAATCACGAAGTCGTTATAAATAGCGATCGTTCTAAAGCGATCGAGATGGCAAGATTGCTGGCCCACGACGGGCGCTTTATGAGTCTTTTAAAGCGCAGAGTAGCTTTTAAAACATCGTCGCAAGAGGATCCCTGCAGCCCCGCCATGGATGCATATTTGCGTATCGAGATGTCCCCATACTTACTCGATATGGGTTTTTCTTGCAGGATTTACGACAACCCCGTTGAGGGTGCTGGTCCTTTATTGCTTGCTGAACGTCTCGAAGACGGCGCAACACTCACTGTCTTGTCGTATGGCCATGCAGATGTCATTCGTGGTCAGGAGGATCGATGGCGCAAAGGCTTATCGCCATGGGAATTGCAACAGGATGGTATACGGGTTTACGGAAGGGGTACTGCGGATAATAAGGGTCAGCACAGCATCAACTTAGAAGCGCTGCGTTCGGTGTTAAGCAAACGCGGCAAACTAGGTTTCAACATCAAGCTCATACTTGAGACGGGTGAAGAAACTGGCTCTCCTGGACTTGCAGCATTTTGTGAGCAGCACAAAGAAGCCCTGAAAGCCGATGTATTTATTGCATCTGATGGTCCTCGGATACGTCCGGATTTACCGACGATTTATGGAGGCAGCCGCGGTGTTATTAACTTTGAACTTTGTATCGAGGCTCGTGAAGGCGCCCATCATTCGGGAAACTGGGGCGGATTGATTTCAAATCCTGGCATACGCTTAGCCCACGCGATTGCTTCGATATGCGATGCCCGGGGTTCAATTAAGCTTTCAGCCTGGAGGCCGCAAAGCTTGACCGGACCGATCAGAGAAGCGCTTCGGGGTATTGATGTTGACGGGGGCGATGACGGGCCGCGGGTTGAGCCCGATTGGGGAGAACCAGGCTTAAGTCCCGCCGAGCGCGTATACGGTTGGAATAGCTTTGAGGTCCTGGCTTTTCAAACCGGTAATCCTGCTGCGCCGGTTAATGCGATCCCAGGTCGAGCCAATGCCTATTGCCAACTTCGCTTTGTTGTTGGCACCCAAGCATCGCATGTACTTGATGATTTGCGGAAACATCTGCATGAGGCGGGCTTTACCGATGTGCAAGTGATCGACCCTGTTAAACCGCCAATGGCTGCAACGAGACTTGATCCGAGGGACCCTTGGTGTCTATTTGCTGTGGCGTCGATCGAGCGATCACTCGGCAAGCGACCTGGTGTGCTGCCAAACCTCGGTGGTTCGCTGCCAAACGATGTCTTTGCTGATTTGCTAGGGTTACCGACCATCTGGGTTCCGCACTCCTACGCGGGCTGCAGCCAGCATGCGCCCAACGAGCACATGCTGATGCCAATTATTGAAGAGGGCTTGGTTGCGATGACAGGTCTTTTTTGGGATCTTGGCGATCCTGCATCGATCAAGCCCGTGATGGCTTAGTCAGACCGCGACATGCCGGAGGTTCGACCGCCGTCGATCGTAATGGTTTGTCCCGTGGTGTACGAGCCAGCGGCGGCGGCAAGAAAGACTGCGGCACCGGCAATCTCGTCGGGCTCTCCGATTCTGGCTAAAGGCGTGTGTGCCACTGTTTTCTGAAGAATGCTTGGGTTATCCCATAAGGCCTTGGCGAAATCAGTTTTGATAAGTCCCGGTGCGATGCAATTAGCGCGAATATTGTGCTCACCCCATTCCACTGCCAAATTCCGAGCAAGCTGCATGTCCGCTGCCTTGGAAATACAGTAAACACCGAGTCGGTCAGATCCCTGAAACCCACCGATCGAAGAAATGATGATCATGCTGCCGCCACCTTGGCGCTTCATGATTGGCGCAACCATATTACAAAGCCAGAAATTGCTGCGCACATTGCTGTTCATAACGCGGTCATAGGCTTCATCAGGCATATCTATCGACGGCCCGAAGTAGGGATTGACCGCTGCATTACAAATTAAGCTATCGATACGACCCCAGGTCTTCAAGCTTTGGTCGACCAACGCCTGTAATTCTTCTTTTCTTCCAATGTGGCAGTTCATTGCGATGGCCTCGCCGCCTGCTTCGCGAATGGACTCAACAACCTGTTGGCAGGCCTCAAGTTTTCGACTTGAGACAACAACCTTTGCGCCATGTTCTGCAAGTCTTATGGCAATCGATCGACCGATTCCTCGGCTTGCGCCGGTTACGACTGCAACCTGATCTGTTAAATCAAACAATCCCTTTGATGCCTTGGTTGATGCTTTCATCGATAAATCCTATCTGTTGTTGGGATCAGTACATCGCTGGTTGGCTATGACGCTTCCATTGAGCAAGCAAGTAACAAAAAAGAACTGCGATCAGTGCGCAGAACACTGAAATCGCTACAGCGACATGATAATTACCATAGTGATCAAATAGTGCGCCGGCACCGACGGGCCCAAGGAGGTTGCCAATACCTGCTCCGCTGTAGACCAAGCCTAAAATGCCAGTGACAGCGCGAGCACCGAAAAAGTCCATACACAACGGCGGAAAAAGTGCGACGACTGATCCGTACGCGAGCCCAAACCATAGGGCGAAGGTGGCCAATCCAAACCAGCCAGGGTTGATGAACCAAATTAATAGAGCGCAAGCCAGCATCGTATTGGAAGCACCCATGGTGACGAGGCGTCCATAACGGTCGGCAAAAAAACCAATCAAGAATCGCCCCGCAATGCTTCCTATACCAATTAATCCAATCGTTGATACTGCCTGAACTTCGGGTACCCCTTGATCGCGAGCGAACTGGATCACATGTGCAAAGGGAAAGAAAAGACTGGGACCTGCAACAGTACAAATGCCAAATAGTAGCCAGAACCCCCGACTACGGATCGCTTGCGAAAGACTTAGCCCATCCAGACTTTGCGATATCCCCGAGATCTTCTGTGGCATGCGAATTTGACTCGTTGCAGCAAGGCCCAACAACATCGCGCTTAAGCCGAGGTAAAACATCGTCGCTCGCCACTCGAAATTGGCGATACCAAAGCTTACAAGCGGCGGAATAAGCAAGGTGCCAAGACCAATCCCGGCACTCGCAATACCACTGGCAAGCGAGCGCTTTGTCGTGAACCAGGGCGGCACTGCGCCCATGACAGGCGTGTAAACAAGCGCTACGCCAAAGCCAATTCCTAAGCCGTATGACCAGTATATTTCCTGGAGCGTTTCTGCTTGGCTTGCAGCCATGGCTCCTAATCCGAGCAAGACCATGCCGCAGGATGAAACGATTCGTGGCCCAAATCGAACCGCAGCAATGCCACCACCTGCACCTGCTATAAAATATAGAAAACCAGCCAAACCGAACACTAAAGAAATGTCGGCGCGCTTTGCTTGAAAAGACTCGCTGAGTGCGGCAAAGAATGCACCGAATGAATAGGAGGTGCCGAAGATGATGCCAAGAGAGAACATCGAGGCAACTGTAACAACCCAGCCCTGACTCATCGCGAGGATCTTCGAAAAGCTGAGTGGCGCGCCCGGCAGGATTCGAACCCACGACCCCCTGGTTCGTAGCCAGGTACTCTATCCAACTGAGCTACGGGCGCGTAGCAAGCCACGGAGTATAACATTGGGTCGAATCTTCTCCTAAGCGTGCCAACTTGGTGGGCGGGTTTGCTTATCGCTCAGCGATGTTTCCTCAAGTACTGGAATTTTCATTCGTTGATTTAGCCACCATACGCCGGCTAGATCGAACAATCCAACCCAAAGTCGACTGTTGAGACCATAGTTGGACCGCCCTCGCATGCGCGGGCGGTGATTGACTGGGAGGGATACAACATCGCGCTGCTGACGTCGGAACAAGGCAGGTAGAAAGCGATGCAGGTGATTGAAAAACGGAAGCTCTAAAAAGGCATCGCGTGCAAAAAGCTTGAGGCCACAGCCGGAATCAGGCGTTTCATCTCCCAAAATTGCGGCTCTGACGTTGTTCGCGACGCGAGACGAGGCTCTACGTAGCCAATCATCGTGACGCTTTACGCGATGACCACATACCGCGACAAGCGCGCTATTCGTGGCTTGAGCCGTTTGTAAACACGCAATCATCCGGGGCAAGTCAGCCGGGTCGTTTTGACCATCACCGTCGAGCGTTGCAATCCAGGGAAACCGCGCGGCCTGGACACCACTATGCACCGCAGCAGACTGCCCAAAGGAAGTTTGATGCTTAAGGACGCGAAGGCAGGAAATCGTTTCGCTCAATGCCGACAAGCATTTGTAACTCCCGTCGCTGCTTCCGTCGTCGACGTAAATGATTTCAAAAGTCTCTAAATCAGCTCCGTGTGGGCCAAGCGCATCGATGATCTCGACAATTAAGGGCTCTAAGTTATCTACTTCATTTTTCACAGGGACGATCACTGATAACCGGCCGTCAAAACGGGGTATGGGAGTTAGTGGCATGGTGAAAGATTGTAGGGTGAAGCATCGATATTTACGCGATTCGGATTTAATTTCATAATAAGGAATTATTTTTCATTTGACGAAATTTTGCTTGTTGTTTGGATCAGCACTTCCTAGAATTGAGTCATTCCGAGGGAGAAGCGCCAATGTCTGCATTGCCACAACAAACACCGATGACGCGTAGTGATGATCAGGATCCGCTTGAGACACAAGAGTGGCTTGACGCGCTTGAGTCCGTACTCAAGGCCGAGGGGCCTGAGCGTGCCCATTACCTGCTCGAACGGATGATCGAACTTGCGCGGCGCTCAGGTGGCTATATTCCATTTTCACCGAATACCGCATACATCAACACGATTCCCCCGCAACTCGAAATAGCCTCACCCGGTAACGCGGAATATGAAGAGCGAATCCGGTCTTACATCCGATGGAATGCAATGGCGATGGTGGTTCGAGCGAACAGCCACACCCCGCCAGACGGCGGTGATTTAGGCGGGCATATTGCGACTTTCGCTTCGCTGGCAACCATGATCGGTGCTGGCATGAATCACTTCTGGCACGCAGAAACGCCAGATCACGGGGGCGATTTGGTTTATTTCCAGGGCCACGCAGCACCTGGTGTTTATGGGCGTGCTTTCCTTGAGGGCAGGCTCACCGAAGATCAACTCAGTGGCTTTCGCCAGGAGGTTGATGGGAAGGGTTTGTCGTCGTATCCCCACCCGAAGTTAATGCCAAGTTTCTGGCAGTTCCCAACTGTATCGATGGGACTGGGGCCACTCACAGCAATCTATCAGGCGCGGTTTCTAAAGTACCTACATGCCCGCGGCATCGCAGACACATCGAAACGCAAAGTGTGGGTGTTTTGTGGTGATGGTGAAATGGATGAGCCCGAATCCTTAGGCGCAATTGGTCTTGCTGCGCGAGAAAGGCTTGATAACCTGATCTTCGTGGTGAATTGCAATCTGCAGCGTCTTGACGGACCGGTTCGGGGCAATGGCAAGATCATTCAGGAACTCGAAGGGGACTTTCGAGGTGCTGGCTGGAACGTTATTAAATTGATTTGGGGTTCGTATTGGGATGCCTTGCTTGCGACTGACCGTGAGGGCATTTTGCAAAGGGTCATGGAAGAGACGGTCGACGGTGAATATCAGGCCTTTAAGGCCAACGATGGCGCATTCGTTCGCAAGCACTTCTTCGGCAAACATCCCCGTTTGCTCGAAATGGTCGCCAAGATGACCGATGATGACATTTGGCGTTTAAATCGTGGCGGTCATGATCCGCATAAAGTTTACTCAGCTTTTTATAGCGCTATCAATCATAAAAACCAACCAACCGTTATTCTTGCGAAAACAGTAAAAGGCTACGGCATGGGTCGGGCCGGGGAGGCGAAGAACCCCACGCATCAGCTTAAGAAGCTCGACAGGCAGACAATTCTCGAATTTCGGAATCGCTTCAACATCCCATTAGCAGACGAGCAGGTTGAATCGCTGCCTTTCTATAAGCCACCTGCAGACGCGCCAGAAATGGTTTACATGCATGAGCGACGTAAAGCACTCGGCGGCTATTTGCCTGCAAGACGTATGCAGGCTGATGAAAGGCTTGCTGTTCCTGCGCTCGATGTACTAAAGCCAGTGCTCGAAGCAACGACGGAGGGGCGTGAAATCTCAACCACCCAGGCCTTTGTTCGAATTCTGACAAGCCTGCTGCGCGATAAACATATCGGCAATCGAATCGTCCCGATCGTGCCTGATGAGGCCCGGACCTTTGGTATGGAAGGCATGTTCAGGCAGCTTGGTATCTACGCACCATTTGGTCAGAAATACACCCCGGTTGATAAAGACCAGGTCATGTATTACCGCGAGGATGCAGCAGGTCAAATCCTTGAGGAAGGGATCAATGAGGCAGGTGCGATGAGTTCCTGGATTGCGGCAGCCACCTCGTACTCGACCAACAATCGGGTCATGATTCCGTTTTATATTTACTACTCGATGTTCGGGTTTCAGCGCATTGGCGATTTGGCCTGGGCTGCCGGCGACATGCAGGCGAGAGGATTTTTACTTGGCGCGACCGCCGGTCGCACAACACTCAATGGTGAGGGTTTGCAGCACGAAGATGGGCATAGTCATCTTTTGTCGAGTACGATTCCCAATTGTGTCTCCTACGATCCGAGCTTTGCGCACGAGGTTGCTGTCATTATCCATGACGGCTTAAGGCGGATGGTCGGCAATCAGGAAAATGTTTTTTATTACATTACCCTGATGAACGAAAATTACGCACATCCCGGGCTTCGGGATGAGGATAAAGACGGCATCATCAAGGGCATGTACTTGTTGCAAAAAGCTCCTGAGTCTAAGCTGAAGGTTCAGTTAATGGGGTCAGGGACCATCTTGCGTGAGGCGATTGCGGCGGCTCAAATGCTCGCGGATGACTGGCAGGTTGCCGCTGATGTGTGGAGTACAACAAGCTTTACTGAACTGCGCCGTCAAGCGCTCGCTTGCGAGCGTTTTAATCTGTTGCATCCTGAAGCTACGCCAAAAGCAGCCTATGTGACTGAGATGCTTGCTTCACGCAAGGGATCGATTGTCGCGACAAGCGACTATATGAAGTCCTTTGCCGATCAGATTCGGGCATTCATACCCAAGGGTTGTGATTACAGCGTGCTGGGGACCGATGGTTTCGGTCGATCCGATTTTCGCTATAAATTGCGCGAGCATTTTGAGGTCGATCGACGCTTTGTCGTGTTGGCAGCGCTAAGGCATTTGGTCAATGAAGGGCAACTTAAGGCCTCGGTTTTAAGCGAGGCCATTGCTCGCTATCAGATCAATCCGGAAAAAATTGATCCTGCCTACGCATAATCATTCCAAGAGCCAGTTTCGGAGAAAGTCGCATGCAAGTGCTCGAGATCAAAGTTCCTGACATCGGAGATTTCTCCGAGGTCACCGTGATTGAGTTGCTCGTTAAGCCGGGCGATCACATAAACATCGAACAATCGCTAATCACTGTTGAAAGCGATAAGGCATCGATGGAAATACCATCAAGCGCCGCAGGCGTGATTGAAAGCCTTCTCATCAAGCTCGGTGATAAAGTCTCAGAAGGTACGGCAATCGCTCGCATTCAGATAAACGGTGCTGGCGAGCAAGCGCTTGCCTCAGCAGCTTTGCCGCAGGTCTCGCCAGAAATTTCTAGTGCGAAGCTTGAATCAGCTTCATCGTTAATTGAATCTACGACCCCGAAGGCGCCAGTTGCGCCTGCAGTTCATGCAAAAGTTTCACCGACTCACCAGGCCGACGCCGCGACACTTTTATTGGATAAGCCTCATGCATCGCCATCGGTTCGCAAGTTTGCGCGCGAACTTGGCGTTGACCTAAGCCGAGTCAAGGGCAGTGGGGCTAAGGGAAGAATCACCCAAGTCGATGTTCAAAGCTACGTAAAAGGTGCTTTACAAAACACCCAAGCGTTAATTGAGCCCGCTGCATCATCTGGCGCTGGGTCGGGTGCAGCCTTGGGATTAATTCCCTGGCCTAAGGTCGATTTTGAAAAATTTGGAGCAATTGAGCGCAAGGCCTTATCAAGAATCAAGAAGATCTCTGGTGCCAATCTTCATCGCAACTGGGTCATGATTCCGCATGTCACCCAGCACGATGAAGCTGATATCACTGATTTAGAGGCCTTTCGTCAGACGCTTAACGAAGAACACTCAAAGTCCGGCGTTAAAGTCACCATGCTTGCTTTCATGGTGAAGGCCATGGTGCAATGTTTGAAGCGCTTTCCAGAGTTCAATGCCTCACTCGAAGGCGATGATTTGATCCTTAAGCAGTATGTGCATATCGGCTTTGCAGCCGACACACCCAATGGTTTGGTCGTTCCTGTTCTAAAGGATGCGGATAAGAATGGGATACTTGAGATTGCTCGGGAAAGCGCTGATCTTGCAGCAAAGGCGCGCGAAGGGAAGCTTTCTCCGGCTGATATGCAAGGTGGATCGATCTCGATTTCATCACTTGGCGGAATCGGTGGAAGCTTTTTTACACCAATTATTAATGCGCCCGAAGTGGCTATACTGGGCGTTGGGCGAGGGCAGCTAAAGCCTCAGTGGCACACCGGGAAGTCAAACTTTGAGCCTAGGCTGATGCTGCCGCTTTCGCTGTCTTATGATCACCGCGTGATTGACGGTGCTGCCGCTGCGCGCTTTATAAGCTACCTGGGTTTATTGCTCAGTGATTTTCGACGTGTAACGCTCTAATAAAGATACCGACATGGCAACAGTCGATATAAAACTACCCAATATTGGCGACTTTAGCGAAGTCGGCGTCATCGAAGTGCTGGTTGCCATAGGCGACCATGTCAAGCACGAGCAGTCCTTGATCACGGTCGAAAGCGATAAGGCTTCGATGGAGATTCCGTCGCCTGCAGAAGGCGTTATTGATCAGATCCTCGTTAAGCTTGGTGATAAGGTCTCAGAGGGTAGCTTGATCATGCGGCTAAATGTAGCCTCACCGACGGTATCAGCTTCAGCGGCTCAGGCAACAGCTACGACAACAGCGGCAGCAACAGCGCAAGGCTCAGTGCCAGTCAGTGCCCCAGCGGCCACGGCACCGTTGTCTGGCGGGCAAGTAACGCGGAGTGCGCAGGCCTTTGAACACCAGCCTTCATCACAAAGGCCGCCAACGAAGGCCGATCACTTCGATTGTGATTTGCTCGTGATAGGTGCTGGGCCTGGGGGCTACTCAGCTGCGTTTAGAGCCGCTGATCTCGGTATGAAGGTGATCCTTGTTGAGCGTTATGCCAGCCTCGGCGGTGTTTGCCTCAATGTTGGCTGTATACCCTCAAAGGCCCTCCTGCATGTGGCTGCAGTGAGCGACGAAGCTCAGCGCTTGGCAAAGCACGGTATAAAGTTTGGTAAGCCGGAGTTCGAGCTCGATGGTTTGCGTGACTGGAAACAGTCGGTGATCAAAAAACTCACTGGCGGTCTGGCCTCGATGGCTAAAGCGCGAAAAGTCGAGCATGTGCAAGGTGATGCCAAGTTTGTGAATCCTCATGCCATCGAGGTCGATGACCAGCTTGGGTCAAAGCGCCTGATCAGCTTTTCGAAGGCAATTATTGCTGCGGGTTCTGAGGCGATTCACCTACCATTCCTGCCTAAGGACCCGAGAATCGTGAATTCAACAGGCGCGCTTGAGCTGCCTGTCATTCCCGAGCGCATGCTGATTATTGGTGGCGGCATTATCGGTCTGGAAATGGGAACAGTTTATTCGAGCCTCGGTGCCAGACTTGACGTCGTCGAGATGCTTGATGGCTTGATGCCAGGCGCCGATCGTGACTTAGTGAAGGTGTGGCAGCAGTTCAACAGCCATCGATTTGATCAGATCATGCTGAAAACAAAAACAATTGGTGCAAGCGCCACAAGCGATGGGATCCTCGTTAAATTTGAAGACAGCCTTGGCAAACAATCGGAGAAGTCTTATGACTTTATATTGTGTTCGGTTGGCCGGAGACCGAATGGTATGAAACTCGGTCTTGATTCAGCCATGGTCAACTACGACGAACGCGGATTTATTCCTGTCGATGGTCAGATGCGAACCAACCAAAGTCACATCTTTGCCATTGGTGACATTGTTGGACAGCCTATGCTGGCACACAAAGCTGTCCACGAAGCTCATGTTGCTGCGGAGGCGGCTCATGGTTCTAAAGATCATTTCGATGCACATGTCATACCGTCGGTGGCTTATACAGATCCAGAAATTGCCTGGGCTGGGCTTACAGAGGCTGATGCCGCTCGGCATGGCATCAAGGTTAACAAATCGGTTTTTCCCTGGGCTGCTTCGGGCCGTGCTATCGCCAACGGGCGCGACGAGGGATTCACTAAACTTTTGTTTGACGCAGAGCATGGACGGTTGCTTGGCGGTGCGATTGTCGGCACGCAAGCAGGCGATATGATTGGGGAAATTGCCTTGGCTATTGAAATGGGCGCTGATGCCAGCGACATCGGCAAGACGATTCATCCACATCCAACCCTTGGTGAGAGTATCGGCATGGCAGCCGAAGCTGCGCTTGGAATTTGTACCGATTTGCCGCCTCGTAAGCGCTAGTCCTGTTTTTCGAAAGCATGAGGATCAGCGGTTATCGAAAGCGCTTGACCCGATGACCGCTGACATTAGAACGTTATCTTTGGTGAGTAATTATCGAGATAAAGCTTTTGTTAACGGATACCGAGCCTTTCTCGGTGGCGAGTAAGCGCTGCGAGCACCGCATCTGGCGCTGTACCCCCTGGGTGATTTCTTGCCGCAAGTGAACCTTCAAGACTTAAGACCTCAAACACGTCCTCGTCGATCAGATTCGAACACTGTCTGAGCCTTGAAAGAGGGAGTGCACCCAAGTCAATACCCTCTCGATCGGCTTCTCGAACTGCGAGAGCAACCGCCTCATGGGCGTCGCGAAAGGGCATGCCTTTTCGAACGAGATAATCGGCGAGATCGGTTGCAGTGGCGTAGCCGCGGCCCGCGGCTTCACGCATGCGCTCGGCCTTCACCACAATACCTGCAACTAGATCGATAAAGATTAGCAAACTATCGCTGATGGTATCTGCCGTATCAAAGAGCGGCTCTTTATCCTCCTGGTTATCTTTGTTGTACGCCAGCGGCTGGGCTTTCATCAGCATCAGTAGACCCATGAGATGCCCAACAACCCGACCGGTTTTACCGCGCGCGAGCTCGGGAACATCTGGATTCTTTTTTTGCGGCATGATCGAAGATCCAGTACAAAATCGATCGGGTAGGTCGATAAAACCAATGTTAGGTGACATCCACAACACCAGCTCTTCTGACAATCTCGAAAGATGAACCGCAATCAGCGATGCCACAGCGCAGTACTCGATGGCGAAGTCCCGGTCCGAAACGGCATCAAGTGAGTTTTCGCATAGGCCATCAAAGGCAAGCAAGGCAGCAACCCGCTTTCGATCGATTGGAAAGCTTGTGCCCGCGAGCGCTGCGGCGCCAAGTGGCAGTCGATTAACGCGTCGACGCAAGTCGATAAGCCGCTCTGCATCGCGCGAAAACATTTCAACATAGGCAAGCAGGTGATGAGCAAAGCTCACCGGTTGTGCCACTTGCAGGTGCGTAAAACCAGGCATCACCGTGTTTGTATGAGCGCAAGCCTGACCGACAAGTGCTTGTTGCAACTGCTGAAGTAATTCACATTGCGAATCGATCACGTCACGCAGCCAGAGACGGATATCAGTTGCGACCTGATCGTTGCGAGATCGGGCTGTATGCAAGCGCTTGCCCGCATCGCCGATCAACAACGTCAGCCTTCTTTCGATGTTGAGATGAACGTCCTCCAAGTCGACCGACCAGACAAACTCATGACGATCGATTTCTGCCTTAATCTTGGCCATGCCCTCAACGATCGCATTGAAATCAGCGCTGCTGATGATGCCTTGTTCACTCAACATTTGTGCATGGGCAAGAGATGCCCTGATGTCTGCCTGTGCTAAACGTTGATCGAAATCAACCGAAGCGGTGTAACGTTTAACCAGCTCGCTGACCGGCTCACTGAAGCGGGCTGACCAAGCCTCTTTTTTTCGGTCGAGTGAATTGCTCATAGTGCCAGGATTATAAGATCACTGCGTCTTTACCATGATCATTGCGTCTTTATCATGATCAGCAAGTCCTATCAGTGTCACCAAGCAAGTCCAATCAGAATGACCAAGTCAGTACCAGGATTACCAAGTCAGTAACAGGATCACCAAGTCATTATCGGGAACCAGACCCAATGCCAGCTGCTCTTACTCAAACATCATGACTCGACTCGAAGTTGTCTCCAGCGAGGATGAAGCGCCGATGCCGGTGCTTCCCGATTGCGCGAATCCAGGCATTGCTTTGCGCGTTTTTTTGTTGATTCAGGCGATGCTTTTATGCGTTGCCTGGAGCGCCTCCAATCATCTTGATGAACTCGTCGCTGAATGGACAGCACAGCAGTTTGCGGTCTTGCCCGCGATGTTGATCGGACTGCCCGTCATGAGCCTCACAAGGCGTCGCGCGCTCTTGTGGCCGGAATGGATGCAATGGTCATTCTTGCTCGGATTCTCGGCATCCTTATCGATTATCGCAGCCTGGTGGACAGTTTCTGTGCTCGACATGATGGAGCACCAAATGCGAGATAACTGGTTTGCTTTATTGGGTCGAGGCCTCGGTGGTGCAGGGGTTGCGGCGATGATTGCCCTGGTGCTGCGCTGGCGCGAGCAAGCCCTGTCGCCGGCGCTTGATCGTGCAAGGCTGCAGGCACTTCAGTCGAAGATTCGTCCTCATTTTTTATTCAATGCACTCAATGCGGTACTCGGTCTTTTGCGCAGCGAACCGCGTCGGGCTGAATCCGTGTTGGAGGGTCTTGCGGATCTCTTTCGAATGTTGCTTCGTGACGAGCGCGAGCTCGTACCATTAGCCGACGAAGTTCGTTTCTGTCGCGATTATTTGGCAGTTGAATCTGAGCGGTTAGGAGATCGTTTACAGGTTGACTTTGACCTGGAAGAGTCTGCGCTTGCCGCACTGGTGCCACCTTTGCTGCTTCAACCGCTTTTGGAAAATGCGGTTCATCACGGCATTGAGCCTGCCGCTGAAGGTGGCAAGGTGTTACTTAAGGTTTTTCGTCGTTCCGATCGGGTACAAGTCTTGATAGAAAATCCGATGACCAGTGACGGGCCGCTACGTGCCGGAAGACAAATGGCTTTATCAAATGTTCGACAAAGGCTCGCCTTGCTGTACGATATCGAAGCATCAATGCATATTGAACGAAGCAAGGAGTTCTTTCGACTGACGCTTGAATTCCCTTGCCGCGAGGAAAAAAAGTCTGCGCATGTCTGAACAAACCAGCGTTTTGATCGTCGACGATGAGTCTCCTGCCCGCGCCCGCCTTCGCGAGTTGCTCGGCGACCTTGCCAAAGAATTTAAAGTTGAGGTGGTGGGCGAAGCTAGCTCAGGTACCGAAGCGCTAGGCATGATTGAGAGTCTGCAACCCAATGTCGTTTTTCTCGACGTACAAATGCCTGGCATGAGCGGCATCGAGTTGGCTCGTCACTTGTCCGCTCAAGCCGCACACGGCCGCATGCTCATGCCGATGGTGGTCTTTGTGACTGCCTTTGATGAATTTGCCATCGAAGCCTTCGAGGTCCGAGCGATCGACTACCTGCTCAAACCTGTCCGGGTTGCAAGATTGTTGGACACCTTGCGGCGCATTGGGCAACGAAGCGCTGAAGAGCGGATTGAATCAACGGGAAGCGCTGCGAAGTTGCTATCGCCCAAGCGTCGTCATTTGTCGGTCCATGAGCGCGGCCGGGTTCAGTTGGTCCCCATTGAGCAGGTTATTTATCTCAAAGCCGAGATGAAGTACGTCACCATTCGGACAAAAGAGCGTGAGTTTTTGATCGAAGAGTCCTTAACCTCGCTTGAAGACGAGTTTTCGGATGTATTTGTGCGTATTCATCGAAACGCACTCGTCTCCAAAGCAGCGATTGCCGGGTTTGAGAGGGTTAGTGCCGATGGCTCAGGGGAGGGTAGTGATCCTTATTGGCAGGTGGTGCTTCATGAATTGCCGGATCGTTTGCCAGTAAGCCGTCGACAATGGTCGGTGGTACGAAACCTCGTGTCCTAATCTTGCTCAGAAAGCCTCCGATTCCGACGATGACAAGCGCCCTCAAAAAACTGCGGATTGCTAGCCGCAAAAGTAGGCTTGCGCTTTGGCAGGCAGAGCATGTTCGAAGCCTTTTGCAACATCATCATCCGGACACTGATGTTGAAATCATCGGCATGTCAACCGAAGGTGACCGAGTGCTCGATCGCGCCCTCTATGAGATTGGCGGCAAAGGTCTGTTCACCAAGGAACTCGAACTCGCCTTACTCCGTGGCGAAGCAGAGCTTGCGGTGCATTCGCTCAAGGATGTACCCATGACGCTTGGCGAGGCCTTTTGCCTGGCTGGCATCATGGCGCGGGAAGATCCGCGCGACGCTTGGGTGAGTCCGACGATTCCAGCCCTCGAATCATTACCGCAGGGCGCGGTTGTTGGCACCTCAAGTCTGCGTCGAGAGGCACAACTCAAGGCCATGCGGCCGGACATTGAGATCCAACCCTTACGCGGCAACCTTGATACCCGGCTCGCCAAGCTTGACCGCGGCGAATATCAAGGGATCGTATTGGCGGTTGCCGGACTGAATCGACTTGAATTGAGTCACCGAATTGCTCAGTACTGTGAACCAACTTTGATGTTGCCAGCGGTTGGTCAAGCGGCACTTGGTCTTGAGTGCCTTGTCCAACGCCAGGACGTGATCGACATGCTGCAAGTGCTGGATCACCGCCCGAGTAATCTGGCGGTCAGCGCTGAGCGCGAGCTTGCCCTTAGGCTTGGTGGTAGCTGTCGAGTGCCGCTAGCAGCCTTCGCAAGCTGGGAGGTGGATCGGATGCGTTTGCGCGCTTGTGTGCAACTGCCCGACGGACGTATGGTCCATGCTGAGGATCACCAAAGTGTCGAGAACCTGAACGAGGCTTTAGGATTAGGTGCTCAGGTCGCCGCGCTTTTAATGGCTCAGGGCGCAAGGCCCTGGTCAGGCCAGGACGGCACAAACCCTTGGGTCAACGCACCGTCCTCTTAAGCATCGCTGAGCCTCGTGCAAGTCAGCAGGCGAGATGGCTTGAACAGCATGGTTTTGAGGTGCTTATTGCCTCAACCCATCGGCTCAAGGTTTTGGATAGGCGCGTGGCGAATTGGGCATGGGCCGATGCTTTAAGTGCTGATCATGATGTGCTTATCCCAGCAAGCCCTGGAGCAGTCGGCTGCCTCGCATCTGGGCTTGAGCAAGCTGGGCTGAACGGCAAGCTCGCGGCAATGGCATGGCTTTGCCTAGGTGAAGGGAGCCTCGAGGCGATCCAAAGCCATTTTCCAATTTTGGGCGGCGAGGGACTCAAGGGTCTGCCCGAGCGCCAACTTGCCCGGCTTGAGCATCGCGACTTAAGTCATTTGCTCGCCGATTCGCAAAGTCGGCGCTGGATCGGCAACCGAACTGTTCACTTGCTTTGCGCAAAGCATCGGGTTGCGGCGATCGAGCTAGCTTTTCAAGCAAGCTGGGGGCAGCAACTGACTGTCCACGGTGTTTATGAAGATCACTGGTCGGACATGCCAGCATCTGAGACCCAGCGTCTGCTCCGAGCCTTGGCATCTGCAGATCGGCTTTGTTGGCAGCTCGGGTCGATTGCGCTACTTGAGCAAGTTCATCGTGCACTTTGCGAAGAATCAATCAATGACCCAACTGGTGGCCATCAGACGCTGGAGGTTCTTAGGCGTGGCCGAGCTATGTTGCATCGTGCAGCCATCATCGCGCCGCACAAGCGCATCATCAATCGCGCAAAACAACTTGGCTACGAAGGCCCGGCGAGTATCCTAGCTGGCAGCGAGGCGCTTCTCGATTGGCTTTCGATGGCATAGTCGCTTGCTTGTTAGAATGATCGGCTATGCAAGCTTCCCAAGAATCCAAGAACCCGCAAAGTCCAACCGAGCAAGCGCAGGATGTGAAGGGGCAGGCTTCGCATGCTGCCGCGACACCGCTAGGGCCCGCGAAACCGCAGCCAGGCTGGTTTGGCGTGGGATGGTTCGGCATGATTGTGGTGATCCTCGCTGCTGGGCTTGGCGGTTACTGGTTCTCACAACGTATGGATCGGGTCGAAACCAGTGCGGCAAGGCGCCTGCAGGGTGCGGATCAGCGGATTGTGCAACTCGAAGCTCAAACCAAGCTCTATCAGGATGAGCTTCGAGAACTCGGATCGCGAGCGTCGGTTGTTGAGTCGAAGCTAAGCGAAAGCATCGGACAACAAGCCCAGCTTGAACAGCTTTATAAGAGCATGGCCGTTGAATCTGCGGACGCTCTGCTTCACGACATGGAACGCAGCGTTCTCGCCGCTGTGCAACAGCTTCAATTCGGTGGCTTGAATACAACGCTTCTGGTGCTTGGTGAAATCGATCTTCGACTTGGTCGCTTGCGTGAACCCAGTCTTTTGGCGGTACAAAGGGCGCTTCAGCGAGATATCGAGCGCTTAAAGGCAGAGTCGGTACACGACCCAATTCAAGTGGCCCAGCGACTTGATGTGATGCTCGGACAGGTTGATGCCTTACAGCTTTTATCAGAACAGCGACACGATGCCGATCCGTCCCCAAGCGGCAAACCGGATTCTATCGGCGCAACAACTGCAAGTTCGGAACGCAAGGAGCAGACGGGTGGCGCTGCTAATTTGCAGGGTTCAAAACCAGCTGAATCGGGTCAAGGGTGGGCTAACGCCGAAGAGATCGTACGCTGGGGCCAGCAATTAGGCATCAACCTCTTGTCGGCAATACGCGATTTGTTTCGCGTAACCCGGGTTGATCGTCCCGACGCTTTACTTGCGGCGCCGCAACAGGCCTACTTTCTGCGCGAGCAACTCCGTTTACATTTGATGAGCGCGAGACTCGCAGCGATGTGGCGTAACGATGTGCTTTTTAAAACGGATACCGATCGTGCAAGTATGCTGCTGCAGCGCTATTTCGATCCGCAGCAGCGTCTTGTAGGCGCTCAACTCGAAAGCCTTAAGCAATTGCAGTCGATGCGTCTTTCGCTCGATCAGCAAGCCCTGGCAGAAACGCTCACCGCGATCCGTGGTGCGAGAAGCGCACGTGATGCGCGAACCGCACGTTAAGGGGCAAAGATGGCTGACATCATCGCCTTAACCGCGCTGCTCACCAACTAGCTATGCGCTGGATTCTCGGTATCTTGGTCGTTTTGGCGAGCGCTGTCTCGCTTGCCTTGCTGCTGATGTTTAACCACGGCAACTTGGCGATCTTCTGGCCGCCTTATCGCGTGGACCTATCGATCAATACCGCGCTTGTGCTGTTGATTGCGCTGGTTACTTTGATGTTTCTCGCCTCCAAAGCCCTGGTTCAGTTGATTTCGCTCCCGGCAAGAGTGCGCTCTCACCGCGAACTGCGTTATAGGGAGCGTGCGCTTACCGCCTTTCGCGAGGCCACAGTCGCTCTGGCCGAAGGGCGTTTTGCCAGAGCCGAGAAGCAATCCCAACTCGCGCTGCATTTACCCGAACAAGGGGGGGCAGCCTCGCTAATCGCTGCCAGAGCATGTCACGGTCTTCGAGCGCTGGAGCGGCGTGATCAGTGGATTGAGCGCTGTGCCACGGAATTTGGTCTGACCGATCAATCGCTTTTGCTGGCAGCCGACTGTGCGATTCAAGACCGGGATGGCGCTGCAGCGCTCGCGGCATTGAATCGCTTGCAAGCCCGAACCGCAAGACAGGTGCATGCGTTAAGGCTTCGACTGGCTGCGCTCGAACTTGAACAACAGTGGCAGGCCTTACTCCCCGTCTTAGCTCAGCTCGAGAGGCGTCAAATGGTTGCTGCATCGGCTGCCTCCGCTTTGCGCTTGCGTGCATGGAGGAACCTCTTGAGTCAAACAGGCAGCGATCTTGCGACGACGAGATCGCTTTGGCGGCAGATTGGGCGTGAGCTTGCCTACGAGTCCCCGATTGCTGAATCCGCGATTGAAGCCTTTCGCCGAGCCGCGGACTTTTCAATGGCAGCGGAAATTGCCGACCGGGTACTTCGCAAGCGTTTTAGTGGGACGGTTGTTGATCAGTACGCCGGGCTTGATGCCTTGAGTGCCCGCGACAAATTACAGGTGATGGAACAATGGCTAAAGCGCTGGGGGCCTGAACCTGCCTTGCTTGCAGCCCTGGGTCGAGTTTGCGCTGAGCAACAGCTTTGGGGCAAGGCAGAAGCCTATCTTCGAGAAAGTATGAGCAGGGATGATGCGCCAAGCACACGCCTGGCGCTTGCTCGCTTACTCGAGCAAACCGAGCGCAGCGATGAGGCTGCAGGCTTGTACCGCGAGGCAGCTCAAACGCAGCGTCCGCCATCAACCTCAAGGCATGCGCCGGTAATGAATTCGGCTTCGTCAGAAGCTAGGTAGAGCGCTGCATTGGCGATGTCTTGAGGCTGCGACAAGCGGCCGAGTGGGATGCTTGCAATGAATTTGGCGCGCATCTCTGGGGTATCTTCCCCCATGAAGGTTCCAAGTAACGGCGTCTCGCCAGCGACAGGGTTAATCACATTAACGCGGATCCTATCGGGTGCTAGTTCAACAGCCATGGCTTTGGATGCGGTGATTACAGCACCTTTGGTGCTGTTGTACCAAACCAATCCAGGCCGTGGGCGTATTCCTGCCGTGGACGCAATATTGATAAACGCGCCCGAGCCTTGGGCACGAAAATGTTCAACAAAAGCTTGTGCTGACCAGTAAATGCTTTTCACATTAACTGCGAAAACCCGATCAAACTCAGCTTCGCTGACGGTCATTAATGATTGATTTCGATGAGAGGTGCCGGCATTGTTAACAACAACATCGACCCGCCCAAATGACTTCAGGCTTGCCTCTGCAAGGCTTCGCATATCCTGACCTTTCGAAACATCGGTTTGTATGGCGATGGCCGATAAGCCGTCAGCTTGCAAACCCTGAGCCAGCGCCTGCGCCGCGCTGAACTGAAGATCGGCAATAACAAGCTTAGCCCCCTCGGCTGCAAAACGTCGCACGATACCTTCGCCAAACCCTTGCGCACCGCCCGTAACCACAACAACTTTGTCTTGTAAGCGCATGTTCCTGTCTCCTCAATAATTGAACGAATAGCTTCGTTATACTTTCATGTTTACAAGTAGGAACTTAAACATGAATCTCGATCGCGTCGACTCCGGCAACAACCCGCCCGATGACTTCAACGTCATTATTGAAATTCCAATGAACGCTGACCCTGTGAAATATGAGGTCGATAAAGAAACCGGCGCGCTTTTCGTTGATCGCTTCATGATGACTGCGATGCACTACCCTTGTAATTACGGTTACATTCCTCATACGATCGGCGAAGACGGTGACCCGGTTGATGTTTTGGTAGTTACGCCATTTGCCGTGAATACAGGTTCGGTGCTGCGTTGCAGGCCGATAGGCGTTTTAAAGATGGATGATGAGGCTGGTGGTGATGCGAAGCTGCTCGCAGTGCCCCTCGACAAGATACTGCCCATTTATAAGCACTGGAAACGTCCTGAGGATTTGCAACCCGAGCGGCTGCTACAAATCCAACATTTTTTTGAACATTATAAGGATTTGGAGCCCGGAAAATGGGTGAAGGTGAAAGGTTGGGGTGGTCCTGAAGATGCGAGACGCGAAATTCTTGAAGGGTTACAGCGTTTTGGCACTGCGGCAGTCAAGCCGCACTTTTAGAATACCGGATTGGGGTATTTTCAGAAGACTGGTTTGAGCACTTTTAGAACATCGGCTTGGCACACCTTTAGAACACTGAATTGGGGGCTGTTTAGCGGACTGATTTAAATGCTCGATGTTCCTGGAGTTCGTCGAGCAGGTGTTCCATATGCAATCCTTCTTTCGATAAGAAATGCTCAACGGCGTTGGCGAAGGATGGATGTCGCAGCCAGTGCCAAGACTCCGTGGGCGCAGGATCAAAGCCGCGAGCCATTTTGTGTTGACCTTGTGCCCCGCCTTCGATGCACTGGATCCCTTCGCGAATCGCCCACTCAATGGGTTGGTAGTAGCAGGCTTCGAAATGCACGAAGGGATAATCGCGGATTGCACCCCAGTAGCGTCCAAATGCACGATCCTTGTGGCGAAACAACAAACTTGCGCAACATGGCCCAAGCTCATCGTGGCCAAGAAATAGCACTGAACGTTCTGGCTGCGATTCGTGGAGCCTTAAAAAGAAAGCCAGCGTTAAGTACGGCGCGTTGCCATGCATTCGATAGGTGCGCTCGTAGCAGGCGTAGAAAAATGCCCAATCGTTCTCGTGAAGATCGGCCCCAGTTTTGTGTTCAAACCTAATACCTTGCTCGTTCACTTTTCGCCGCTCTGCGCGAATTTTTTTTCGCTTTGATTGCGATAAAGCATTGAGAAAGTCTTCAAAGTCTTTGTAATTCGCCTGATACCAGTGAAATTGCACCCCAGTGCGCCGCATCCAAGAGGCCTCTAGCATTGCTTTCAGGTCTGATTCATTGAGACCATCGCTAAACAAGCAATGTGCGGAAGATCCATCGAGCGCTTTCAGATCGGCAAGCATGCGGGGCATAATCATCAGATCGTTATGCTTTCTAAGAAGTCGGGGCCCGCTAATCGGCGTGAAGGGCAGGGCGCTGAGCCATTTTGGATAGTAGTCAAAACCATGTCTTGCATAAGCATTGGCCCAAGCCCAGTCAAAGACATACTCGCCATAGGAATGCCATTTTCGATACAAAGGCATGGCAGCCACTAAATTGTCCTCTGCATCCCAGAGCGTCCAGTGATGAACCTCCCAACCGGTTTGTGGTCCGAGGCAATCGGCTTCTTCAAATGCTGCAAGCATGCCGTGGCTCACAAGGCCCGCAGCGGGGTGTTCGGGGAGCAGACTGTCCCAAGCACTGGCGGGGACTTCAATGATTCGATCGAGGTAGCGCGTGCGATAATCCAAACGGAGGATCCCTTATGCAAATTGCGGCAGCTCAGCTAAATCAGACCGTTGCAGACTTTGAGGCAAACCGTGCCCGGATTGTAGAGGCCGCTGCAAAAGCCTTGGATCAGGGTGCGGAGATTTTGCTCACACCGGAACTGTCGCTTTGCGGATATCCGCCAGAAGATTTGCTGTTGCGACCCGCGTTTATCGATCGGTGTGAAGAAAGCCTATTGCGACTCGGTGATCAACTTGCCTCATTAGCCATTGAGGTCATTGTTGGTTTGCCGCAGCGAAGCGGTGACGGTGCACTTTACAACGCTGCGGTATGGCTACGAGGCGGTAAGCCTATTGCTCATTACCACAAGCAATCGCTTCCCAATTATGATGTTTTCGACGAGAAACGTTATTTCAAGGCAGGGCAGCAAAGTTGCCTTGTTGAATGTAATGGTAAACGCTTTGCACTTCTCATCTGTGAAGATTTTTGGACTGAATTGGCCTGTCAACCGCTCCAGATTCTGAATCCTGATGCTGTCCTCGTGCTCAATGCATCGCCTTTTCACATCAATAAGCAGTTGCAAAGGATCGACATTGCAAGAAAGCACTTGTCAATGCGTGGTCTGCCGATGCTGAGCGCGAATTTGGTCGGCGGGCAGGATGAATTAGTTTTTGACGGCGGCTCATTTGCGCTTGATCGCTCAGGGCATATGTTGGCCCAAGCCAAGTGTTTTCAGCCTGATTTGCTAGGCGTTGAGCTTGACGATTTGCAAGCGTCAAATCCTTCGCAAACGTCGTTTTCTCCGAGCAGACAAGCACAGCCGTTGCCATCTGAGGAAGAGCAGGTTTGGCAGGCTTTGGTGCTTGGTACACGCGACTATGTACTGAAAAACCGTTTTCCTGGTGTCTTGATTGGTCTATCTGGGGGAATCGACTCCGCAGTCACGCTGGCAGTGGCAGTCGATGCGCTTGGCGCCGATCGGGTTCGCGCAGTTATGATGCCTTCTCAATACACGGCTGACATCTCATGGATCGACTCACGGGATATGGTTGCACGTCTCGGGGTTCGATATGACGAGTACCCAATCCGTGAGATTTTTGAATCCTACCTATCGATGCTCATGACGGACTTTGGCGATAAACCGGCTGACGCAACCGAGGAGAACCTGCAGGCACGTATCCGTGGCACGATTTTGATGGCCTTATCAAACAAGCACGGTTCGCTTGTGTTGACCACTTCCAATAAGAGCGAATCTGCGGTTGGTTATGCAACTCTTTACGGTGATATGGCCGGTGGTTTCGCCGTCTTGAAAGATGTTTATAAAACCCTTGTCTATCGGCTTGCAAGTTATCGTAATGAAGTTAGTGCGGTTATTCCACAACGCATTATTGATCGACCGCCAAGCGCGGAGCTGCGTCCAAACCAAACCGACCAGGATTCACTGCCGCCTTATGAAGTGCTCGACGAAATCATTCAGCGTCATATGGAAAGTAATTTGTCCGGCGATCAGATCAGGATTGGGGGCATTGATGACGCAGTAATCCAACGCGTTGTACGCTTAATCCAGGTTAATGAGTACAAACGCCGTCAGGCTGCCGTTGGTGTTCGCGTCACGCCAAGGGCCTGGGGGCGAGACTGGCGCTACCCGATTACATCGGGATGGCGCTGACATAACAACAAGCTGTTCTCTGAGGGAGATCAAATGAAGCGAATTACAGCCATTATCAAGCCGTTTAAGCTCGACGAAGTCAGGGAAAGTCTCGCTGAAGTTGGCATTACAGGTCTGACCGTTACCGAAGTGAAGGGATTTGGCAGGCAAAAAGGCCACACCGAGCTTTATCGTGGCGCCGAGTATGTGGTCGACTTTCTGCCTAAGGTGAAGATCGAGGTGATTGTGGCCGATTCAATGTCGGAGCGCGCTGCTGAAGCGATCGTGGCTGCAGCACGAACTGGACGTATCGGCGATGGAAAGATTTTTATCGAGGCCGTGGAAGAGGTGATCCGCATTCGTACCGGTGAAACCGGGGAGGCTGCGGTCTAGGCTTTTTTCTGTGTCCGAGCGGCTATGAGCAATACGATTAACGCGCCAGAGCCGCCATCATTGGGTCTCGCCTGACAAAACGCCAGAACCTCTTCTCTTTGAACAAGCCAACGCATCACTTTGTTCTTCAAAACAGGCTCTTTGTTCACCGATCCCAAACCCTTGCCATGCACGATTCTGACGCAGCGAATCTCGCGTTTGATCGCCTCAGTCAAAAATGTGACAAGTGCTTCGCGAGCTTCATCAACACGCTTGCCATGCAAGTCAAGTTGGGCCTTAACGCTCCAGTGCCCCCGACGGAGTTTAGGAACAACCTGGTGGCTCAGTTCAGCGCGTTTCCAAGACAGACTTTCATCGGTTTGCAGCAGCAGTTCAATATCGATGTCATCCGATAAGCTTGAAGCGAGCGCGCGCGCCTCATCAAGCTCGCGTTGTCGCGCAACAGGTTCAGGGCGGGCTCGAAGAATGTCCGCCCGATCACTTTTCGGCAGTGGCGTCACGTCTTGGACGGCTTCACGAAAAAGCCGAGCCTGAACTTCCTGAGCTATCGCATCGGCGCGACGTTTGGCCTCGATTCTTGCGCGTTCTCTTGCAAAAACCTTGAGCGCATCGCGCAATCCCCCTAAGTCATCGAGCCGCATGTCCTTGATTTTCCAGCCAACGTTGCGCGTCTAGTGCTGCCATACAACCCGTTGCTGCACTGGTAATCGCCTGCCGATAAATATGATCCTGGACGTCGCCCGCGGCAAAAACACCCTCGATACTCGTCGCCGTGGACATACCCTGGTTACCGCTGCGGGTAATGATGTAACCCGATTCCATATGGAGTTGGCCCATGAACAGGTCGGTATTTGGCGTGTGACCGATGGCAATAAAGACGCCGCTCAGATCGAGTTGGCGAGAATCGCCGCTGCGAGAATCTCGCAGGCGTACACCGGTTACGCCAGAGGAATCGCCAAGGACCTCGTCAAGCTCATGAAACCAGAGGTTTTCACCTTTACCCTGCGACACTTTTTCCATCCAGTGGTCAATCATGATCGGCTCAGCGCGTAAGCGGTCGCGACGGTGGACCAAGCTCACTTTGCGGGCGATGTTAGTCAGATACAGCGCTTCCTCAACAGCCGTGTTGCCACCACCGATCACGCAAACATCCTGGCCCTTGTAAAAGAAGCCGTCGCAGGTGGCGCATGCTGACACCCCTTTGCCCATAAACGCCGACTCTGAGGGTAGTCCCAAATACTTCGCCGACGCACCGGTAGCAATAATCAGTGAATCACAGCTGTAGCGCGCAGAGTCACCCTGAAGGATGAAGGGCCTACGGTTAAGGTCCACCGTGTGAATATGGTCAAAAAGGATTTCGGTACCGAATCGTTCTGCGTGCTTTTGGAAGCGGTCCATGAGTTCAGGGCCAAGTACGCCTGCATGATCGGCAGGCCAGTTATCAACATCGGTTGTGGTCATCAACTGGCCGCCTTGTGCGAGTCCTGTTACCAACACCGGACGAAGATTGGCGCGGGCAGCGTAAACCGCTGCTGTGTAGCCGGCTGGGCCGCTGCCGAGAATAAGAAGCTGACAGTGTTTTTCGGTCATGATGTTGTCGCAAGCGTGTTCTAGGTTGATGAGGAGGGTGTTGCGCTTTACTGTGTTTCACTGACAGTCATTCTCGTTCAGTTCAGCGCGATGCAAACTAGGGCAAAATTATAGGCCTGTCATGACTACTTCAGCTTCAAGCCCCCGTGCGGGCAATCGTCGACCGCGTCAAGCCGCTGAACCGCCGCTGCAAGCTGCGGTCTTGCCGAGGCACAACCGCTGGCTTCTTGAGTTGCGTTGGATTGGCTTTTCGTTACTCGCTACCGCACTGCTCCTAGCCTTTGTGAGTTATCACCCCGCTGATCCCGGGTGGTCGACAGCAGGTAATGGCGAGCCCATACGCAATGTCATGGGGCGAATGGGGGCTTGGTTCGCCGATCTTTTGCTTTATTTAGCCGGTTTGAGTGCTTATTTAGTGCCAATGGGCCTGCTCTATTGGGTTATTTCAGACCTGAGACGCCTTCGACGTGATCGTGGTTTTAGCGATGAACACAGCGCGCGCGGTGAATTGCCAACGTTGCTCCAACCCTGGGTGAAATCCTTTGGGTTTTTGCTCATTTTTTTTGCCTCGGTCTTACTTGAGGCGACGCGATTACGAATGCTGCCGGAGCTGCCCCTTGTACCTGGTGGGGTCTTTGGCCTGCTGTTTGGTCCTGTTCTTATCGACTGGATGGGCCCAGTAGGGTTCACGCTTTTTTGCTGGATTCTGCTCGGTGCCGGTTTATCACTGCTCGGGGGCTTCTCATGGATTGAGGTGCTCGAGTCTTTCGGTGCCTGGCTCGAACGCCAGTTTTTCGCCGCACGCGCAGCGATTGCGGCACGCGGTGATCGAAAAGTGGGCGAACGTGCACTTGCCGATCGCGAGGAGCAGGTCACCGAGAAGCGAAAAATTTTGCGTGAGGATCATCCAGAGCCCATTCATATCGAGCCTGCGGTTGCACAGGTCGAAATGTCTGAGCGCGCTCAGGCAGAGCGGCAGTCAGTTCTTTTTGCTGATTTGCCCCCTGATACCGAGTTGCCGCCAATTGCTTTGCTTGATGCGGCAAGTGTTCAGCAAGAATTAGTGTCCCCAGAAACACTGGAGTTCACCTCGCGTTTGATCGAAAAGAAGCTCGCTGATTTTGGTGTGGCCACGACCGTGGTTGCTGCATACCCTGGTCCAGTGATTACCCGCTACGAGATCGATCCAGCCACTGGCGTGAAGGGCAGCCAGATCGTGAATTTGTCCAAGGACCTGGCTAGAGCGCTTTCTTTAACCTCGATACGTGTGGTCGAGACAATCCCTGGCAAGAGCTTGATGGGGCTTGAATTGCCCAACGCAAGACGCCAATCGGTTCGCTTATCAGAAATCTTGGGATCGCAGGTTTATGCTCAGGGCAGTTCACCCCTGACCCTGGCATTAGGAAAGGATATTGCAGGCCACCCCGTGGTTGCGGATCTTGCCAAGATGCCGCATTTGCTGGTCGCAGGAACCACCGGTTCGGGTAAATCGGTGGGTATCAATGCCATGTTGCTATCGCTTCTTTATAAGGCCGATCCAACCCAGGTGCGGATGATCATGATCGACCCCAAGATGCTCGAAATGAGTGTCTATGAAGGGATTCCGCACTTGCTTGCGCCTGTCGTTACCGATATGAAGCAGGCTGCAAATGCCTTGAATTGGTGTGTTGCTGAGATGGAGCGACGTTATCGACTGATGAGTAAGCTGGGCGTTCGGAATTTATCGGGCTTTAACAATCGTATTGCCGAGGCCGAGAGAAAAGAGGAATTGATTCCCAACCCCTTCTCGCTCACCCCCGATCAACCTGAGCCACTTCGTCGCCTGCCGATGATCGTGGTGGTGATTGACGAGCTCGCCGACATGATGATGGTCGTTGGCAAGAAGGTCGAAGAACTCATTGCACGTTTGGCGCAAAAGGCTAGAGCAGCCGGTATTCACTTAATCCTCGCCACCCAGCGCCCCTCGGTTGATGTAATTACTGGCCTAATCAAGGCCAATATTCCAACACGCATCGCATTTCAGGTTTCATCACGTATTGATTCCAGAACAATTCTAGATCAGCAAGGGGCAGAGGCACTGCTCGGCCAGGGCGATATGCTTTATTTGCCGCCCGGCTCAGGTGTGCCGCAGCGTGTTCACGGCGCCTTCGTCGGCGACGAAGAGGTTCATCGGGTGGTCGAGCATTGGAAGTCGCTGGCCGAACCCGAATACATCGAAGGTATTTTGGAAGCTTCTGCGCCTGAATCGATTGATGCGGGCTCCGCCGTTGGTTTTGGAGGGCTGTCCCACACCTTGCTAGATGCAGGGGTCGAAGCTGAGGCCGACCCACTTTACGATCAGGCGGTCGCTGTTGTCTTGAAACACAAGCGTGCATCCATTTCACTGGTACAACGGCACTTGCGTATTGGCTACAACCGGTCTGCCCGGTTGCTTGAGCAAATGGAAAAATCAGGGCTCGTCTCGGCCATGTCAGGAAGTGGCAATCGCGATATTCTGGTACCAAGCCGAGAGCATGATGACAGTTAAGCCATCGTGGCCAGCCAAGCGGCGCCGAGTGCTAATGGCCATGACTGCCGGCATAACGCAGCACTATCTTGCACATTCAATTTTAGCGCAGGCCAGTCCTCTGCCAGTATTAATTAGTCAGTCTGGCTCCTCGGGTCAATCCGGTTTGGCAACGAGCCAAAGTTTGGCCACTAGCGGCCAGCCGATCAGCACGAACAGCCAAGTGTCTGCTTACACGAGTCTTGAGCGTTTTCTTCGCCAGGTTCAATCAGCTTCTGTCCAGGTGAGTCTGCGACAAATTCGACGTGATGGCGAAAACGCTCGCCTTGGCAAAGCAAGTCTCCAATTCCAGCGGCCCGATCGTTTTCGTTGGGACAGCCAAGCACCCAATGACCAACTGGTTTTGGCCGACGGCGAGTCATTATGGATTTACGACCGTGACCTTGAACAAGTCACCGTGAGGCCTTTGCGAGCCGCGCTGGAGGGCCTGCCTACTGGTTTATTGGTCGGTTCAGAACGGCTGTTAAGCAGTTTCAAGTTCGAAGTATTGCCCGACAAAGCTGGGCTTCAGTGGCTAAAGGCTACAGCGCTAGAGCGGCAAGGCTTAACTGATCATATCAATCTGGGTTTTTCGCAAGGTATGCCTCAGGTGATGCAAATCACCGATTTAGGTGGGCGCGGGATGCGTTATGAATTTTCGAATTGGCAACTCGCTCCAGTGGCCGCTGCACAGTTTCGCTTTGTGATGCCTAAAGGGATTGATTTGATTCGAATGGCCCGTTAGCTCATGCAACCCCTGGCCGATCGATTGCGTCCCAAAACGATTCAATCGGTGCTTGGACAAAAACATTTGTTGTCTGAGCAAAGCCCTCTGGGGTTCGCCATACGCGCTGCCCGTGCACATTCGATGATCCTCTGGGGTCCGCCTGGTGTCGGAAAAACCAGTCTTGCGCGTTTGCTCGCCGAAGCTTTCTCTTGCCGTTTCATTGCCCTTTCAGCGGTCTTTTCCGGGGTGAAAGATATTCGAGAGTCTGTTGAGCAGGCGCGTTTGAACCAGGTCGCAGGCGAACAAAGTCTGCTATTTATCGATGAAATTCATCGATTTAACAAAGCGCAGCAAGACGCGCTGCTGCCTTTTGTCGAGTCGGGTCTGGTCTGCTTTGTTGGCGCCACGACTGAAAATCCCTCCTTTGAGGTCAATGCCGCACTGCTATCGAGAGCGCAAGTTTATGTGCTCAGATCGCTTGATGAAGAGGCATTACTCGAGATGCTTAAGCAGGCACTTGAGTGCTTTCAGCCCGCCATTCCCTATGATGTTGATTCGATTCATCGATTAATCGAGCATGCCGACGGAGATGGCAGGCGATTCTTGAATGCAATCGAACAAAGTCAGCATGCGGCGCTTGTTGCATCGATACCGCGCATTGACCAAATGTTTCTAGAAGGCTGTCTTAGCCAGTCACTGAGACGCTTTGACAAGGGCGGCGATCAGTTTTACGACCAGATCTCTGCGCTTCACAAGGCCGTACGAGGCTCTGATCCCGATGCAGCGCTTTATTGGCTTTGTCGCATGCTTGATGGCGGTGCAGATCCCCGGTATCTTGCAAGAAGACTTATTCGCATGGCGTGGGAAGACATTGGACTTGCAGATCCAAGAGCGATACAGATTTGTACCGAGGCCGCACAGAGCTATGAACGACTTGGCTCACCGGAAGGTGAACTGGCTCTAGGGCAGGCGACAATATATCTTGCTGTTGCCGCAAAGAGTAACGCCGGCTACACGGCCTTTAAGAAAGCTCAAGCCCTCGTAAAAAAAGACAAAAGTCGAGAAGTTCCCAATCACCTGAGGAATGCGCCGACTGCATTGATGAAAGCGCTAGGTCACGGTGAGGGTTATCAATATGATCATGATCAAGATGAGGGTTTTGCAGCGACGCAATTGTATTGGCCCGATGGCCTCAAGCCACAAACGTTTTATCAGCCGACCAAACGTGGGTTGGAGATTCAGATCAGTGAGAAGTTGGGTCATATGAGGCAACTTCGGAAGTCCAAAAGCCCATGAGCAAGCGGTAAAATGCTCGTGGGAGAACTTTTATGCTTGATATCGCTTTGCTTCGTAAACAACCTGACCTGGTCGCTGAGCGCTTGGCGAAACGCGCTTATACACTTGATTTAGATCAGTTCCAACATTTGGAATCTTCTCGGCGTAGTCTCCAAGTCGAGACTGAGCAGTTGCAATCGCAACGAAACGCTTTGTCAAAGCAAATTGGCCAGCGAAAGTCAAAGGGAGAAGATACCGCCGATTTGATGGCCCAAGTCGCATCAATTGCCGCATCGCTTGACGCGATGGGTAAAGGCAGTGAGCTTGCTCAAGAAGCCCTAAGTGCGTGGTTGTCGAAGATTCCCAATCCGCCGCATGAGTCAGTACCCGAGGGCAGCGATAGCGATCAAAACCTTGAGGTTCGACGTTGGGGGGCACCAAGAAGTTTTGAATTTGAAGTCAAAGATCATGTAGCACTTGGCGAGGCGATGGGTCTGGATTTTGAAACAGCATCACATCTCACTGGTAGCCGGTTCGTATTGATGCGCGGCAACATTGCACGTTTGCATCGGGCAATCGCCTCGCTAATGCTAGACACACACACGACAGAGCACGGCTATCAGGAGTGCTATACACCTTATATCGTAAATGGTCAAACACTTTTTGGCACCGGTCAGCTCCCAAAGTTTGAAGAAGACTTGTTTGAAATCAATCGAGGCCTGAGTGGCGCTGCTTTGTCGAGCCAACCCACACCGAGCCAACCCTTGAGCCAGCCCACACCGAGTAAACCCACACCGAGTCAATCGGCACCTAGCTTGCCTCATGCTGGGAATCAGCAAGGGCCTTATCAGCAACATGATTCTCAGCATCACACTGAGCCACAGCATGACGATCGACCTGCGCTTCGTGACCGCTGGTTCCTGATCCCGACCTCAGAGGTCTCGCTCACGAATCTTGTTGCCGACAAAATTGTTGATGCTGCGAGTCTGCCGATTCGACTGACAGCCCATACACCTTGTTTCAGATCGGAGGCAGGCTCTCACGGCCGTGACACGAGAGGGATGATTCGACAACACCAGTTCGACAAGGTCGAGATGGTGCAAGTGGTTCACCCCGATGCTTCCTATCAAGCGCTCGAAGAAATGGTTCAACATGCTGAATCAATCTTGAAAAAGCTTGAACTTCCCTATCGGGTGATGCTTTTGTGCGCCGGTGACATGGGTTTTTCGGCAGCGAAAACCTATGACCTTGAGGTCTGGCTCCCTGGTCAGGGAGCTTACCGGGAGATCTCATCTTGTTCTAATTGTGAGAGCTTTCAAGCAAGGCGTATGCAGGCTCGATTTCGGTCGCGCGACGCTAAGCCTGAGTTACTCCACACCCTGAACGGCTCAGGACTAGCGGTTGGTCGAGCGCTTGTAGGGGTATTGGAGAATCACCAGCAAGCCGATGGCAGCATTAGGGTGCCCGAGGCATTGAGACCTTATTTGGGAGGTGTTGAGGTACTGAAGCCTCATGGCCTCCTATAAATCGCTACGGAGTTTGATCATGAGACAGATCTGGCGCTTTATTGCGATCCTTTTAGTAACAGGTCTAGTCTGCCAGGCCAAGGCGATGATCGAACCAGGAAAGGCAGCGCCGGGATTTCGCTTACAGTCGCTTGATGCTGAAACCATCACGCTCGAACAATTTAAAGGGCGCTGGGTTGTGCTTGAATGGACGAATCCGGACTGTCCCTTCGTTCAAAAACACTATAACGCTTCAAACATGCAAGCACTGCAGCATTTTGCAGCGTCAAATAAGCTTATCTGGCTGCAGATCAACTCAACTCATCCAGGCCATCCCGAGTACCGTAGCGCGAGCGTAATGAAGGCTTGGAACACCCAGCAACAGGCAAAACCCAGCTATGGCTTACTCGATCCGCAAGGCATGGTTGGTAGAGCCTATGGCGCGAGAACCACACCGCAAATGGTTCTTATCAACCCAGTGGGTGTGATTGTTTATCACGGTGCAATCGACAGCATTCGATCAGCCAACCCTGCTGATATTCCTAAAGCGGTATCGTATCTGCGCCAGGCTATTGAGGAGAGTCTAGCGGGCAAGGCAGTGAGTACAACGACGTCTGTACCCTATGGGTGTTCGGTGAAGTACGCGTCAAGCTAGCATGCGCAGGGTAGCGCCATCTTGATTTCAAAGGCGCGATCGACCCAACGCAGGCGGATTCGCCGATGAAAGTGGTTTGGGGTCTATCCAATTGATCATTTTCGCTTTTCACGATGAGCAATCCAAAGGGTAGCGCTAACAATAATAACGCCACCTAGAATCGCTGAATTGCTTGGAAGTGCCGCGAACATCAGGAATCCAAAAAGCGATGCCCAAAGCAGGTCCAAGAAGCGCAAGGGTTGCAAGACTGAAATATCGGCGAGCGCAAAACCTCGTGTCATGAAGACATGCGCGGCTGTCCCAAGCAGTCCACAACAGGCGAGTAGTAGCCATTGACGGTCATCGGGAGAGACCCAATAGGGCAGTGCGATAGGGATCATATACGCGGTCACGGTGATGTTTTGCCACAGCACAATCACTTCAGGCCGATCATGGCGGGTAAGGGCCTTATTGATCAAAAACGATGCGGCGAAAAGCGGTGAGGCTGCAAGCATGACCATGCTCCAGTTGCCGGTTTCAGCTTGGATATGGGGCAAAAGTACCAAGCCCACGCCAGCAAAACCGAATAGCGCGGCAAGCCAGCGATCGCGGCTTACAACTTCACGAAGAATCAATGCGGCACCGACCATCACGAACAGCGGTTGGGTGAACATGATGGCAGTTGTGTCGGTCAAGGGAATCTTTGGCAATGCCAGGAAAAACAGGGTGAGGGCGGCTGCATGAAAAAAACCTCTCAGCAAGTGCCCTTTCAAATGATTAGGCTTGTAATGCTGAAAACCCTGTTTAACGAGAAAAGGTAGCATGACTGCCAAACCAAACACATAGCGCATGCATTGCGCAAAAGTTGGCGGCAACTCCCCAGTAAGTTGCCGCATGAGTGCATTCATTGCACTGAGGGTGAATCCACCAAGCGCCATCCACAGCATGGCGCGGATGACAGGCTTAATGGATTGCTTATTCAAAATTTACATCTTTTAAGCGGGTGCATGCCAGCCCGCATCAACCCATAACTCGCCGCTCACGGCAGAGTTTGCAAGCATGAAACAAATGGCGTCAGCTATTTCCTCTGGAGCAATCAGGCGGCCCAATTGAGTGAAAGGTAGAATGTTCTTTGATACATAATCCATCCCCATGGCGCGCACCATAGGTGTGTCGGTAAACCCTGGGTGAATCAGGCTACATCGTACGCCGTAAAACATCGCCTCTTTCATGATTGTTGCTGCAGCTCCTTCCAGGCCCGCTTTCGTGCTTGCATAGGAAATTTGGCCTCGATTTCCGGTTGAGGAAATCGATCCAATAAATACGACTGAGCCTTGCGTTCTTTCTTCTGCCGTCCATCGCTTGAGGCCGCGCGCAGCCCTGCTCTCAGCAATTCGCCCGATCATCTCAAGGGCCCAATAAACCGGGGCAATCAAATTAACCTGGACAACGAGTTCAAATTGGGATTTCGGATAAATGCGCGCTTTGCCTGTTTCTCGATCAAGCCTTACCGCCAGATCGTCACGAGTAATGCCAGCAGCAGGCACACATAAAGAAACAAGACCATGAGCCTCACTGATCTTGTCGAAAACAGCGCTGCGAAACGCTTCGTCGGTGGTGTCGCCCTCAAATGCCATTGCAAAGCTTCGTCCCGCAGCCTGATTCAATTGCGCAGCAACATCGTGAACTGCCGTGCTTTGGTCAACCAAGGCAACTGCCTTGACCTTCCGCTGCGCCATGGTTGCTGCAACGGCACGACCGATACCGCTGGCACCGCCGGTCACTACGGCAACCCGCTCTGATAAATCCATTACTTTCTCCCAATGATTCAAAGTCGAAGACCGAAGGCAATCGATCACACAGCAAGAAGTCTAATCCTTGTAGGGGTGTCAGACATATATTGGCGTCTAAGCCTGGCGCAAACATGCTGCGTGCTTCATTACAGCAGCGATTTCTAATCCCTTGAGAGGGTCTTTCCAGCGGTAAAGCTGCAAACAAGCCTAAAGCTTGCCCCCTGTTCATGCTGATAAGTGCTTGAATGGGTTCTGTGGCAAATCCGCTTAATTGCCTACCGCTCACAGCGCGGTTCAACGGCACAGATGCTGGTTTGCCAGTCACAGAAAACGAAGCGAGGGGGCTGCTGGTAGTCCGCAAACAGGCTTATCTAGACATACTGTGTTGGGACCTACTGTGCGGTCCATCCGCCGTCAACCATTAAGGCAGTCCCGGTAATCATCGAAGATGCCTCGCTTGCCAGAAAGACGATCGGCCCCATCAAGTCTTGTAATTCGCCGATTCTCCCCAAGGCAATGCGCTTGATGACGAAATCGCTAAATCCAGGGTCGGCGAGCATCGGCTCGGTTAACGGTGTTCTAAAAAATGTGGGGCACAATGTATTGATTCGTATCCCTTCAGGACCAAGTTCCCATGCAAGCGCTTTGGTCATACCCTCCAATGCGTGCTTGCTTGCGCAATAAAGCGTACGCCTTGGACCGCCCACATGTCCCATTTGTGACGACAAGGTTATCATCGAGCCTCTAATCGCATGTTTTCGCATCGATATGGAAACTTCTCGCGCTAAGTAAATGGCGGCCTTGAGGTTGATGTCGAATAGGGTATCGATATCGCGCTGAGTGACCTCGTCGATTTTGAGCGGGCGGTTCGTACCTGCACTATTGACTAAGACGTCGATCGGCCCAAGTGATTGAATACACACCTTCACATCTTCAGCTTGCGTCGCGTCAAGTTTCAGGTAATTGGCCACTCCACCATGTTGAACGATGTAAGAAGCTACATGTTCTAGTTCGTTGATCGAACGAGATGCAAGCGTGACACGAGCTCCCGCCTCGGCGAGTGCGACTGCAGAGGCGGCCCCGAGGCCTCGCCCGGCTCCGACCACGAGTGCGTGTTTGCCATCAATTCGAAACGAGGGCAGTTTTGGAAACATGTGATCTCGCTAGTGTCGATCGAATTCGGGCCCAACGGGTTGGTACCAGGCGACGTCTCGTTTGCCGTAGCGCCGAACTCGAAGGTTTGCCTGCTCGCCGTGACCAGCGAAGTTCTCCATGTGGCAGAGTCTAGAGCAATACTCACCAACCAATGCACTCGCTTCATCGCTAACAACACGCTGATAAGTACAAGTTTTTAAAAACTTTCCAACCCAGAGGCCACCAGTGTAACGAGCGTTCTTCTTAGTCGGCAGCGTGTGGTTAGTACCAATGACTTTATCTCCAAAACTGACATTTGTGCGCGGCCCAAGGAAAAGTGCGCCATAGTTCGTCATTCGACTCAAAAACACATCGGGGTCCTCGGTCATGACCTGTACATGCTCAGAGGCAATTTCATCAGCCTTGGAAATCATCTCCTCGACACTGTCACAAACAATGACCTCACCAAAATCCTCCCATGCTTTGCGCGCGATTCCTGCGGTCGGGATCAACTTAAGTTGACGTTCAACTTCCAGCATGGTGTCTCTCGCCAGCTTTTCAGAATTTGTAAGTAACACAGCAGGCGAAGTGGGGCCATGCTCGGCCTGACCGAGCAAGTCAACGGCGCACATTTCACCATCAACGCTTTCGTCGGCGATGATCAGTGTTTCAGTTGGTCCTGCAAACAAATCAATGCCGACCTTGCCATAGAGCTGTCGCTTAGCCTCAGCAACGAACATGTTGCCAGGCCCTACAAGCATATCAACCGGCTTAATCGATTGCGTTCCAAGAGCCATTGCCGCAACGGCTTGAATGCCGCCGAGCACGAGAATTTCGCTCGCGCCCGCAAAATGCATCGCGGTGACAATCGCAGGGTGAGCCTCTCCCTCAAAGGGTGGTGCTGTCGACACGATTCTTGAGACGCCAGCAACCTTGGCCGTAAGCACGCTCATATGAGCCGATGCGATCATTGGGTATTTACCACCTGGGACGTAGCATCCCACGGCGTTTACCGGAATATGTTTGTGGCCAAGGATTACTCCTGGTAGCGTTTCGACTTCAACATCGGTCATGCTATCGCGCTGAATCTGAGCAAAATGACGAATTTGCTGTTGAGCAAAGCGGATGTCATCTAGTTCTCTTGGACTCAGTCTAGAGATCGCTTTGGCGATCTCATCTGGCGACAAGCTGAAGGACTGCGGATCCCATTGGTCAAAACGGCGCGAATAGTCTCGAACGGCTTCATCGCCCCGTTGTTCGATATCCTTCAGGATGCTCTCAACGGTGGCCCTGACCTGTGAGTCCACCTCGGCGATCGCCGCAGCGTCCTTGCCTTGTTTCAAATAGCGAATCACGGCGATACTCCCTACATTTATGAATGGAGTTTTGAGTTTAACCGGGCAGGTCTTAGGATCACGTCTTGGGGTTTTTCAATTTTATTTCGGAGTTTCTTATGGTCGACCGTCTTGTTCCTATTGCAAGTAGTTTGTCGCTTGAGCACGCGCTTGCAATCAGCAATAAAGCACTTGCCCTGCGAAAGGTCAACGATATCTTGCCGCTTGCGGTCGTCGTTCTGGACGCAGGGGCAAACCTTGTGAGTTTTCAGCGTGAAGACGGCTGTGGCCCTTTGCGCTTTGATATCGCACTAGGCAAGGCTTGGGGTGCCTTGGGCATGGGTATCTCCTCGCGTCAAATTCGCGATCGCACCGCCAATCGTGCTGCGTTTCAGAACGCAGTCGCAGCCGCTTCTCAAGGTCGATTCGTTCCCGTGCCCGGCGGGGTGCTGATTTTGAACGATACAGGCGAAGCAATCGGTGCCGTAGGCATCAGTGGCGATGCCTCAGATCGTGATGAATATTGCGCAATTGAAGCGGTAAAGGCAGTCGGCTTGAGGGCTGAGCCTGCGGAACCTGCTGAGGAGTGGATGAAAGCACCGCTATGAGTCGGCTTAAGTAACGCCTAAGACTGTGCAGTCGGCCGTTTGCGAATTCGCATTAACACTTAGCGATGCAGCGACCAATGTCAAGTGGAAGTGAAAGAATTTCAGCTTTTGTTGAAATCGACAGTCCGCCGACAGATGGTCGGCGCAAACTGGCATTCATCGTGTGAGAATGCGAGCGCCGTCTGAGAGTACGGCCGATCATTGATGTTGAGCGGTACTTAGTCATGTGACTAGCGCGGGTACCCGTTCTGCCTCAATCAGCTTTAATTTTTTGCACAGAGCCCATGAGACCATATTGGAGAGCACGATGAAGACCAGATTACTAACCCTTGTGGCGAGCTTAGGCCTTGCTTGGACTGCGACAACAAGTCATGCTGATGAGAACGCGCCGATCAAGGTTGGCGTTGTGACATTTTTATCGGGTCCGGCGGCCGGGCCTTTTGGGGTTCCTGCCAGAAATGCCGCAGAG
>Ga0172372_10001430_pt1 | contig 36978 bp, 39 predicted proteins | sample LakKiv5m_2_FD_114544 | JGI IMG/M metagenome (GOLD analysis project Ga0172372, IMG submission 114544) | Freshwater microbial communities from Kabuno Bay, South-Kivu, Congo - kab_092012_9.5m | ecosystem: Environmental > Aquatic > Freshwater > Lake | place: Democratic Republic of the Congo...
GAACTGATCCAACGCTCAGCGGCAGCAGCACGGGATGTACCCGGCGCGCTGCTCGCCTCGGGATGTGGCACCGACCAGCTCGCCGTTGAAGACGCAAAAACTCTTGACGATGTCATCCGCGCCTATGAAGAATAGATGGCCGCCATCGAACGCACGGGTGGAAGGCTGATCCTGATGGCCAGCCGCGCGCTGGTGCGTGTTGCACACAGCCCCGCCGATTACGAAAAGGTTTACGACCGTCTGCTGCGCCAGGCGCGCGAACCGGTGATCCTGCACTGGCTGGGCGGCATGTTTGATCCGGCGCTGGAAGGTTACTGGGGCAGTCTTGAACTGCCCGGCGCGATCAACACCGCGCTGGGGGTGATCAAGGCCAATGCGGCCAAGGTCGACGGCATCAAGATGTCCCTGCTCGACAAGGACATCGAAATCATGATGCGCCGCCGCCTGCCAGCCGGTGTGCGCATGTACACCGGCGACGACTTCAACTACGCGGAGCTGATTGCCGGCGACGGCGCTGGAACGCTGCCCAACCACGGCCACAGCGATGCGCTGCTCGGTATTTTCGACACCATCGCCCCTGCCGCCAGCGCCGCCCTTGGAAAACTCGCACAAGGCGATAGCGCCGGCTTCCACCGCATTCTTGAACCGACGGTGCCGCTGTCACGCCACATGTTCCAGACGCCGACCTGGCATTACAAGACCGGTGTGGTGTTCATGGCCTGGTTGAACGGACATCAACAGCACTTCACGATGGTCGGCGGCCAGCAGAGCGCGCGGTCGCTGATGCACTTCGTGGAATTATTCAGGCTGGCGGATGCGGCGGGGTTGTTGCTGAAGCCGGAGCTGGCGGTGGCGCGGATGAAAACGTTATTGGCGGTGCACGGCGTCGCGACTAGCTAGGTTTGCACCACAGCTTTAGGCGACATCACAAAATCCAAACCGACAACCCGGTTGCGCCCCTCATTCTTGGCACGATAAAGGGCCTCGTCGGCACGGGCGATTGCGGCATCCAGTGATACCTCATCCCCAGCGCTGCAAACCGCCACGCCAATACTGACCGTAGTGATGCGCGGCAAGTTACCAAGGGGACGCATGGCTACCTCGCTCCGGACCCGCTCCGCAATTGCCAATGCCGACGGCAGGGCAGCACCTGGAAGCAGTATGCAAAATTCCTCGCCACCATAACGGCCCACCAGATCCTCGACCCGGACACTGTGGGTGGCCACCGTGGCAAACGCAGCGAGCACCTGATCGCCGGCCTGATGGCCGAACTCGTCGTTGACATGCTTGAAAAAATCGAGATCCATCATCAACACTGCAAATGGCGATTTTAGCCGCCGTACGCGCGCGATTTCGCGGTCGGCCAGGTCGATGAACGCGCGCCGGTTATACAGACCCGTCAGCACATCAATGGTCGCCAGCTTGTACAGCGCGACCTCATCGCGTTCGCGATGCAGCAGCAGAAAACCCACAGGCACGACAACCGTGCTGGCCAGCAAGGCAATAAAGGTCATTTCCTGCAGTGGACTGCCCACGTACACACTCGTATAGAGCTCCGCGCCCAACCCGACCTCGATTGCCCGTGCCGTGATCATCAATACACTGGCAAAACAGGGAGTAGCGATGATCCAGCGCCCGCGTCCGGCCTGCGGTCCGAGTCGAAGCGCCGCCACGGCGATCAGACAAAAAATCACGTCCAGCGCCGCGGTCATCACGAGGGTCGTGAGCGCGTAATTCCCGGTGACCGGAATCAGCAGCGCCAATACCAGGAATCCGGGGGCAAACAGCCACAAACGGCGCACCGAACCGCCGCCGAACTCGATGATCCCTGCAAGCTCAAGGCACAGCCCGACTATGATCAGTCCATCCGCGAATGCGAGGGTCACGATATCCGGCAGCACGCCGCGACAGGCCACCAGGACCCAGCCCAAGGCAATCAGGCACAGCCCCATATTCCATTTTGCGAATCCCGCGCGGTGCCCGGTCTTGGTACCGACCGTCAACGTCGCCGCCATCAGCAGGGAGCTGACGACCAGCATCACCACCAGAGTGCGGATGTCGAGCATTAATGGACGGTGATCATGGCGATGACGGGACTCATCAGCACATTAGGCGCCATTAGCGGATGAATCGCAATGATTGCGCCCGCCAACCTTGCGGCAAGCCATCGGGACCTTGCGATCCTGTCCCCGATTACGGAAGGGATCGCCCCTTTACATTTCAAGACATTTACCTGCGGCACACGCCGCCGCGCTAATGCGCGCTGCGCGCCCTGAACCAGATTACCCAGAACGCCACCGTAAAACCGGCAGCGCCACCGACACAAAGCCAGGCCGTCGCATGGAGCAGCGGCATCACCAGTGCATCCGGCAACCGGTGCCCCCATCCGGCGAAGAACACAATAAAAAAACCGACCAGCCCGATGGCCGTCAGCGCGATCAGCGCATAAACATGCCACTTGCGGATCGCGTGTCGCTGCCACCACACCAGCAAGGCCATGATCGCCATCGGGATGCCGGCAGCAGGACCGAGAAAATCGAGGATCAGTTGTTCCATGGCGCAATGCCTGATTGTCGGATTTTCACCGCATTCAATAAAATCAGAAATCCCCGGGCAGGATACCCACCACCGGATTTTTCGAATCCAGCACCGGCGAATCGGTGATGGTCACGGCATGGGATTCACCGCCGTAACCCGCAACAGTGATCGGCTGCGAGCGACCGCCAACGGTCGGGCGGTCAATCGGCAGATAACGCACTTCGTAATCGCCAGGCGGAAGGTCACGGAACTCAAAGCGGCTGTGTTTCTGGAGGAAGACATGACGCAAGCCCGGGCAGGCCACCTGCTTCGACACGCAGAGCTTGACGTAATGGCGCCGGAAGCTGGCGCTGCCCGACACCACAATCGTCCCGCGCCCGCCCTGCGCGCCCTGCGGCAGTTCAAGATAGCCGGTGTTTTGCGGCCACGATTTCCCCACCGGCGGCTTCAGCGGATCAACCTTGCGATCCTTGACCGTGGTCGGACGATAGGACTTTGCGGGATCCGTGGATTGCGGCGCGAATTGCCAGAAGATGAACGCGGGCACGGCGGTCAGTGCGGCCAGCAACGCGAACACGGGCGCGCCCGGCAAGCGACCAGCCACTCCGCCGCCCCAGCGACCCAGCGCCCAGGACACGAGGGCCAGCAGCAGGAACAGCGGCGCAACAAACAGCGCGAATTCGCCGATGGCAAACAGCAGCAGCTTCGGAAAAGCCAGCAGCAGCTTCAGCCAGTCGGGGCCGATCATGTCGTTCTGGGCCCAGGCGCGGGGAACGACAGCCCAGCTGAACAGCCAGAAATACAACTTGTATCGAGGATGCATTACGCGGGGATTGGCAGAAAGCGTAATTTTAGGAGCGGGCAATGGAAGTTGCGTGACTTTTCGGTCCGAAAATGCTCACCGCCCTCATTTACTCTTTTTTGAGACTGAAAATGAAGTTTTAAGAAGGAAAAAAGTCATTAAATCCGGAATAAAAGCTTTTACCACTTGAGGTTAGCGTGGTCCGACCCCTTAATGGGTCCGACCCGGAATTAATACGTTGTATTTCTCTTCAGGATGCAAAACTTCATCACTAGATCCGCCCCTTTTAATTGCCCTCCTCAGAGTCAACTTTGTTCTTAGCCACTGTTTGGAGCATTGACTCCAGACTCTTTTGATAATAATTCGTATCGTTTGAATTCAAACCGAGCACAGCGAGAACATGCCCGACAGGTATTGCGAAGACAATCTTAAAGTTTACAGGCAATCGATAAGAGTCATCCGCTGTTGCCGGAGGATAGGATCCCTCTAAAGCTGGCCCCGCAATTCCGCACAGATGCACATCGAGATTTTCGGTATCCAATCGAAACGTAAAATTGGCCTCTTGAATTAGTCGCGACAGGATAAGTTCATTCATAGCATCAGCCCCAGAATTATTGCTGATCTGCCCGATCGTTGGGCCTCGAAAACTGTAACGAGCAGGAAACTTCACGTCTCTCAAAAATAGCGAACTAGTAAGCCAAGGACCGACACACTGAAGATCGAAGTGTGGGCCGCGGCTTCCTCCAGAAAACCCGAATTCGTTTTCTGGATCAGCTTCCGGCAAGTGAATCAACCCTTCCCGTTTAGGTTTAACAACCTTGACTGTCCGCCCAATTGGCGAGACGTGAAAACCTCGGCTATCGAACCTCACGGTAAAATAGTCGGTCACCCGCTTTTCATTGAGTTCGAAATTACCCTCGAAGATAAATCTCGCCCCCGCACCTGCAATAAACTCATGAATATGCATATCTGCAATCGACCAAAGTTAGGCAAAGAAAGCGCTCTCTAGCGCGCACGCCGTTCATCACTTTGGCATTGAAAAAAAGCAAAGTGAACGATCCAACATCCGAAGAATTCATGAAAGCTTCGCCGCCTTCTTGATCGCCGCCACCCTCACCATCTCCGGCGATTTCTTGTAATGCGCATCCAGCGGATAACAGCCTGATATCACGCCATGGCGCGGCGCGGTGGTGCAGTCGCTGAAGGTGCGGCACAGGCGCTTCCTTTGCAGCGGCCGCCCTGCCAGCACGTCGGCGGGCAGATCGGGATAGGACAGCATCATGCGGCCGAGGCCGACGCTGTCGGTCCAGCCGGCGCGCACTGCAGCCTGCGCGACGTGGGGCAGGAATTCCTGCAGATAGGTGTAGCCGCTGCCGACAAACACCGCGCCGGGGAAAGCCTGCTTCAGTTCACGCACCACGCTCAGGTGCCGCATCACACCGATCAGCGGGTCTTCCGGCGGGTGATAGCCGTCGGAGGGCGGATACAGCGCAGGACGCGTCAGGTGCGGGTTGTAATACGGGCTGCCCAAGGTGATATTGAACAGCTGGATGCCCAGTTCGCGGGCGATGGCAATCACCGCCTTGGTTTCGCTGAGGTCCATCACCAGCGGATCAGATTCCTTCAAACCGAAACCGTAGCGATAAGGCAGCAGATTCGCGAAATCCTCCGGTGCGCCCGGCCCCATCGCTTCCGCCGTGGTCAGCGCGGGGTCGGGACGGAAAGGCACAAGGTCGGCAGCGGAGATGCGCATACCGAACTTCATGCCCGGCGCTTCGGCCTTGATGCCGGCGACGATTTCCCGCAGGAAACGCGTGCGGTTTTCCAGTGAGCCGCCGAATTCGCCGTCGCGGGTTTTCGCCGACAGGAATTCGTGGCCGAGATAACCATGGCAGGCCTTCACATCGACAAATTCAAATCCCAGCTTCTCCGCGCGTTTGGCGGTCTGCACATAGTCATCGATCAGGCGGCGGATCTCGCCATCACTGATCAGCGGATAATCCGGGCCGAGTTTCTGCCGGCGGTCGAGCAGCGGATGCCGGTAGAGGATCATCGGCTCCATCTTTTGATGATCATTGGGTTTGCAGAAACGCCCGGAGTGCGTCAGTTGCAGGCCGACCACCAGACCTTTGTCATCACCCATCGCCGTACGGTGCGCGGCGACCAGCGATTCGCGCATCGCACCGATGGCGGCTTCGGTCTGCGCGTTCAACATTAACTGGTTCGGATTGGCGCGGCCGTCAGGTCGCACCGCGATCGCTTCACAGCCCCAGATCAGCTTGGCGCCCGAGGCGCCGAAACGCTCCCAGCGCCGCCGCGTGTTGTCGGAAGGACTGCCGTCGCTCAGCGCATCCCAGCCTTCCATCGGATGCACGGTATAACGATTGCCGATGGTCAGGCCATCGACTTCGAGCGGGGCCGCCATCGGCGAAGCCGCACCCGCTTCGAGCGTATCGTCGCAGGGCATGTCGAGCCCGAGGCGTTGCAGGTTTTCACGGAACCCCGCTGCGGTCTGCAGCGATTTCACTTTGACGTAATCACCGAACTTCATCGTTCTCCCCGATCTGCTGCGCCAGTGCCCGACCCTTGTTGTCGGGCAGCGGCAGCCACCCGCGAAGATTGTCGCCGCAAGCCGACACCGTGGCAAGAAATGACTTTTAAATCAGTGCCTTTAAAGCGGTTTATTGGATACGCCGCCGTAACATTCGTTTACACATTGATACAGCATTTATCAGCCACCGCCGCTAATCTGCAGCCGTGGTCTGAAGCGAAGGCCACGCATAACAACACCACATGATGCAGGGGCTACCGGACACGCAGATCGTGGCCGCATAAAGGAGACCAAAATGAAGCTGATGACAGGTGCAGTGTTGGCGGCGGTGATGCTGGCAGCAGCGCCCGCCTGGGCGGATCGCGGTGGTGACCACGGCCGCGGCCATGGTTACGGACACGGGCAAAAACACTGGAAGGAAGCGCGGCATTATCACCCGCACTATGCACCGCCGCGCGTGGTTTACCGGGAAGTGGTGCGGCACCACAGCTACTACGCACCGGCGCCGGTGTATTACGCGCCGCGGCCGGCCGCGGGGATACATGTCGTTCTCCCCAATCTTTACATCCCCCTCCGTTAACAGACCGGTGGCGCAATAAAAAACGGCAGGGCATCATGCCCTGCCGTTTTCATTTTTTTACAAACCGCTTATTTCTTGATCAGCGACTTCAGCCCGGTCAGCGCGAACTTGTAGCTTTCAATGCCGAAACCGTAAACACAGGCCTTGCACACCGGCAGCATCACCGAAGTGGTGCCGCGTGCCGTCGGGTTGCTGAGGTGGACTTCGATCACCGGGAACTTCATCTGCGCCACCGCTGCACGCAGCGGGCCGGTCACCATGGTGAAGCCACCCGGGTTCATCACCACACCGGCGATGTCGCTGTCGAAAGCCTGGTACAGCTTGTTGACCACTTCACCTTCGATATTGGAGTGGAAAAACGAGACTTCGATGCCCAACTCCTTGGCATAACCGCGGATATGTTCTTCGTATTGCGGCAGCGTCATCGGGCCGAAGACGTCCAGCTGCACCTTGCCGCGCATATCCAGCCCTGCGCCGTGGATGACCAGTACTTTCATCGCATTTCCCTCATGGTTATTCTTCCTTGATGTTGGCGGCGCGCACGACTTTGCGCCATTTTTCGATTTCAGCCTTGATGAAGGCCTGGCTGGCTGCAGGCGTAGTGCCGATCATCTCCGCGCTGTACTTGGCGAAGTTCTGCTGCACCTGCGGGGTTTTCATCACCTTGTTCATCTCCTCATTAAGGCGGGTGACAATGGCCTTGGGCGTTTTTGCCGGCGCCAGCATTGCGGTGAAGGTGCCCGCCTCGACGCCGGCGACGCCGGCCTCCTTCATCGTCGGCACTTCCGGAAGCTCGGTCGAACGGTTGACGGCATTCACCGCCAGCGCCCTGACCTTGCCGCCCTTGACGTGACCGATCGCCGAGGAGATCTGGTCGAACATCACGTCGATGCGGCCACCGATCAGGTCGAGCATCGCCGGATTGCCGCCCTTGTACGGCACATGCGTGAATTTTGTGCCGGTAATGCCCTGGAACAGTTCGCCCGCCAGACGACCCGTCGCAAAATTGCCCGACGAACCCATGATCAGTTCGCCGCGCGACTTGGCGTAGGGAATGAAATCCTTCACCGTTTTCGCCGGTGAAGCCAGCGGCACCAGCATGATCACCGGCACGTTGGACGCAAGATTGATGGTTTCGAAATCCTTGATCGGGTCGTAACGCAGCTTGGTCGACACCACCGGCGCGATGGTCAGCGAACCCGTCGAGGAGAACAGCAGCGTATAACCGTCAGGCACCGATTTGGCGGCGATCTCGGAACCCACGGCACCACCCGCACCGGCACGGTTGTCGATGATGATATTGCGGCCGAGCAAATCTCCCATGCCTGGGGTGATCGCACGCGCTGTGAGATCGACGTTGCCGCCCGGGGCGAAGGGCACGATCAAACGGATCGGCCGTGCGGGCCAGGCTGCGATTGCGGATGAAAAAACACCGCCCAGCAATGAAGCAAACAGCAAACGGGCGAACCCGTGTTTCACATCAAAACCGCAATTCATGCATTTATCCTGACCTTCCTGTCCATCCTGTTAATTGGCATTTCGCCCTCAGGCGCTCAACGCCGCAACAATGCGGTCACGCGTAAAGGGCATGTCGCGCAGACGCGCACCGATGGCATTGTAGATGGCATTGCCGATGGCTCCCGACACAGGTCCCTGCGTACCTTCGCCCGCGCCGACCGGCGGCGCTTCCGGGCGATTGATCAGCGCGACCTCGATCTCCGGCACTTCAACAAAACTGAGGATCGGGTAATCCAGCCAGTTGCGCGTGGTGACGCCGACCTTGTCGAAATCGACCCGCTCCTTCAGCGTCCAGCTCGCGCTCTGGATCATGCCGCCTTCGATCTGGTTGATCACACCATCGGGATTGATCGCCTGGCCGACGTCGACGGCACCCCACATCTTAGTGACACGCACGTCTTCAGCGATATGCACTTCGGCAATCACCGCGATGTACGCGGCGAGGTTCTTGTAGCGGGCAAAGGCAATGCCGCGACCGCGTTCGCCGTCGCCTTTTTCGTTAGGCTGCCACTTTGCCATCTGCGCGACTTTTTCGATGACGGCTTTGGCTCGCGCGTCCTTCAGGTGACGCATGCGGAATTCCACCGGATCGGCGCCCGCTGCTTCCGCCAGTTCATCGATGAAACACTCGATGGCAAAGGCGTTGGCATGACCGCCCAGCGCGCGCAATGCCGAAGTACGCAGCGGCGACTGGCGGATCAGGTGGTTGGTGACTTTCTGGTTGGGGAAGTCATACAGCGGCACGGCATTGCGATGGCTGCCGCCGCCGGGCAGCGGCGGATTGCCGGGTTTGGCTGCGGGGAGCGGTTTTTCCAGATGCCAGGCCGCGAGCAGGTTGACGCCGCCCTTGCCGCCGGGCCGCGTACTATGCGCGTGGCTCCACAGTTCATGGCCCCAGTTGATGATATTGCCCTTGTCGTCGAGCGCGGCGTTCAGCTTCACCACCATCGGCGAGCTGAAGGGCTCCCAAGCGAATTCATCTTCGCGCATCCACTGCACGCGCACCGGTTTGCCCGGCACCGCTCGTGCCAGCAGCACGGCGTCGAGCGTGACGTCGTCGGCGGCATTGTGGCCGTAACAACCCGCGCCTTCAGCATGGGTAATGATGATGTCGCTCTCCGGCATTCCCAGCGTCTGTGCCATGTCGCCGCGCAGCGGATAAATGCCCTGGCTGTGCGTCCAGATCCACACCTTGCCGGACTCAGCGCCCTCGCCCCACTGCGCCAGCGCGCAGGACGGCGCCAGTGAAGCGTGTGCGAGATAGGGTTTAGTGTATTCGGCACTGAACTGCTTTGCGCCGGCGGTAGCGGGATCGCCTTTGGTACTGATGACTTCACTTTCAGCCTGCGCCTGCAGCGTCAGCAGATGGCGCGGATCATTGGCCGGCAGATCAGGACCGGGTTTCCATTGCGCGATACGCGCGAGACGACGTTCGGCACGAATCGCCTGCTCTTCACGCTGCGCCACGACACCGAGGAAATTGCCGTCGCGCACCACGGCGACCACGCCGGGCATCTGTTCGACTTCCTTGAGATCAATCGACTTCAGCGTCGCTTTCGGTCCCGGCGGACGGCTGATGCGCCCGTGCAGCATTACCGGCGGCTGCATGTCCTGCACGAAAGACGGTTTGCCCGTCACCTTGTTCGGTATGTCGACGCGCTCCAACGAAGTGCCGACAACCACATGCTCCTGCGGCAGCTTTGCGGTGACATCAAAAGTCGCTTCGCGCGCGAGCAGATCCGGGGTGGCGATTTCCCAGTAAGTCACCGAGCCGCCGCCGCGCGCGGAGACCACGCCGTCAGCAACCGTCAGACTTTCAAGAGTCACACCGAGTTTCTGCGCGGCACGCGTCAGCAGCAAATCGCGCACTTCGGCGGCGACATGGCGCAGCGCGAGTCCACTTTCCTGGATCGAGCGGCTGCCCGAGGTGATGCCTTCATCGGGACTGAATGCGGTGCTTGCGGCCTTGAGTCGGATGCGCGAGACATCAATGTCGAGTTCTTCCGCGGTCATCTGCATCACTGCAGTAAGAATGCCCTGGCCGATTTCGACCTTGCCGGTGTACAACGTGACGGTACCGTCGGCATTGATGCTGAGCCAGCGGTCGAGGCGACGGTTGGTGTCGAGGCTGCCTGGCAGTTTGCGTGCGGGGGCTGTGGTGTTTGCTTGCGCCATTATTGTTCTCCCCGGAGCTCTTTGGCCGCGCGCTTGATCGCGCGCAGGATGCGGCTGTGCGTTCCGCAGCGGCAGAGGTTGCCTTCCAGCGCTTTGCGGATCTCGGCGTCCGACGGATTGTTATTGACGTCGAGCAAGGCTTTCGCCGACATCAGGATACCGCTGGAACAGTAACCGCACTGCGCAGCCTGTTCGGTGATGAAGGCTTTTTGCAGCGGATGCATGGCGTCATCAGAGCCGAGCGCTTCAACAGTGGTGATCTGTTTGCCGACGACCGCGGATACGGGCACGTCGCAGGACTGTACGGGCTTGCCATCGATGATTACGGTGCATGCACCGCACTGACCGAGACCGCAGCCGTAACGTGAGCCAATCAGTCCGAGGTCGTTGCGCAGGGCGTGGAGCAGCGGCGTTTCCGCGTCGGCCTGCACTTCGCGCGGTTTGCCGTTTACCTGTATCGTCAGAGCCATCGAGTTTTATCAATAAAAACAATTGGCTATGAATAACCCGCCTTGCCGTTAACGGCCTGCAGGCCTATACTTCGCTTCCCCCCACTGCTGTCCGCACCACTCATGCCTGACGCCAACGAGATCGACGCCATCGAAGCGCGCATCACCGAGCTCAAGCTCGAGCATCGCGATCTTGACGACGTGATCTTCCGGCTCACGCAGACGCCGGTCATCGATCAGTTGCAATTGCAGCGACTGAAAAAACGCAAGCTGATGGTCAAGGATCAGATTGCACTGCTCGAGCGGCAACTGACGCCGGACATCCCCGCCTAGTATTTCGCAGCGCGCGGACAGCTCCACGCAAGCCACACCAGCAGTATCCCCAGCACCACAAACCACAGCAGCGACCAGCCGGGAATCGTCAGCCCGAGGAAACGCCAGCCCGCTTCTGCACACTCGCCGGAACCGGATAATACTTTCTCGAGCAATCGCGTCACCGGGTAACGCTCCAGCATGTACGACAACCCCGGTCCGCAAGCCGGAACTTGATCGGCCGGCAGGTTCTGCAGCCAGACATGGCGCGCAGCAATGCCGGTACCCGCCGCTGCAAACAATGCACCGAACACCGCATAAACCACGGCGCCGGTTTTGCCCGGTCCATGCAGCGCGGCAATGACAAATACCAGTCCCAGCGCGATGAAGGCGACACGCTGGAACACGCACAGCGGGCAGGGTTCAAGCCCTTCGACATGCTGCAGGTAGAGACCGAAGCTGAGCAGCGCCGCACAGACTACGGCACCGAAGATGTAACCGATACGAATTTTCATAAGCCCCACACTTTACACATAAGCGAGCAACCGGCCACAGGCAATGACGCTGATCCAGATCAGCAGGGAAATGCTTGCATGCATTTTCGCAGCTACCGGCACTGCCACACCACTGTCCCAGTCGACAGCCGTGCGAAAAACCCCGACATGGAAAATCGCCGCATTGATAGCGGCACAAAACAGCAGGCTCATTTTCAGGATAAATGCCGTGTTGCCAACCAGATCCCCCGCATGCGCAATGAACATCAGCAATCCCGTGGGCACGATCAGCAGCAAAGCGCCAAAACTCCACGGCAATACATGGCGCGCCAGTGCGCGCACCGGCAAACCCCGGGTCAGTCCAAGCAAGCGCAGATCAAGGATGAGGATCGACCCGACCAACGTTACAAATCCCAGGATATGCACAATCTCGACCGCAGGATACAACCAGAGTTCCTGACGCATGGCGATTGCCAGCGGCAGGCGTTCGATGGCGGCGAGCGGTGCGCCGGGATCGGAGATCACAAAAAAATCCTTTTAGCCACAGAGTTCACAGAGAAAATCCGGAAATTTCCCGTCCGGAAATCACCGGTATCGGCATTTGCTGTTCTCTGTGCACTCTGTGCCCTCTGTGGCTTGTTTTTGACTTGCCGCGTTTTATCGCAGTTCAACAGTCTTGTTGTCGACGATGATGCGCTCAGCGCGCATCTCTTCAGGCTTGTTGCGGTTGGCATAACCGACCACGGTGACGGTGCTTCCTTTTTTCAGGTCCGCAGGCGGCAAGCCGCGCGCAGTCATGCGCGACGGTGGCGCCAGCACGGCGGTCCAGGTCTTGCCCGGTGTCACCAGTTTGATATGACCGTGCGGGTGTTCGTAACCGGATTCAGCGATGGTGCCGGTGAGTTTGAGTTCCTTGCTGCTGTCGTATTCGCTCCAGCCATGATGGGCGACGGCAGGGAAACTCAGTGCGGCAACAATTACTGCAGGAAAAACCAATGTTTTGATCTTGGGCATGTCAAGGCTCCTCTTGCGCTGTGCGAATCACGCGGGCGCGTTACTTTATACTTATTCGAATATGAGAGTCACGCGCAGCATCACCATTGACGAATCGGAGTTGACCGAGCGTTTTATCCTGTCATCGGGGCCTGGCGGCCAGAACGTCAACAAAGTCGCCACCGCGGTCGAACTGCGCTTTGATGTGCTGCAATCCAAAAGCCTGCCCGAGGCCGTGCGTGAACGCCTGATCGTCCTTGCCGGCAAGCGCTTGTCTGCTGCGGGGATTCTGGTCATCGCCGCACAGCGCTTCCGCAGTCAGTCGCGTAACCGCGAAGATGCGCGCGGACGTCTGGCCGCATTGATCCTCGAAGCGGCGACGCCGCCCAAACAGCGCCGCGCCACCCGGCCTTCGCGCGCAGCAAAACGACGCCGGGTCGATGACAAGCGACAGCAAGGCGCGCGCAAACGCGAGCGCAGCGGAAGCAGCTGGGACTGAACGCCGGAACTTGAAACCCTGCACCCCGCGAACAAGCGACCAGCCAGCGCAAATCTGTATACGCGGAATCTCTTATATTTCAATAAAAACAATTAGTTAAGAATTTTTTCCCGTTGCCGGACGCTCTGGATTTTTAATATCCGGCTGTTAAACTGCGCGGCCGGAAGGAATAAAGCCCGCGTTGCAAGCGTTTGCCGGCAGGCAACCACTGCAACCGGTTCCGCAACCCGCACCTGAACAACGACTAACCCACGGGAGACTGATTAATGAAGCACGTACTGATCGCCGCACTCATCGGCACCTCAACGCTGCTCGCCAGCGGCACTGCCTCGGCCCAGGCCAAGCCGGAAGATGTCATCAAATACCGCAAAGGCGCCCTGACCGTCGCTGCATGGCATATGCGTCCGCTGGGCGCAATGGTTAAGGGTCAGATGCCCTTTGACCAGGCCACGTTCCTGCGCAATGCGGAGATGGTCGCTTCGATCGCTCACGTGCTGCCCGGCGGTTTTGCCGCCGGTTCCGACAAAGGCGCAGAGACCCGCGCCAAGCCGGAAATCTGGAGCGACGCCGCCGGATTCAAGAAGGTCATGGATGCCTTTCAGGCTGAATCCACGAAAATGGTTGAAGTTGCCCGCGGCGCCCAGAACGTCGATGCCGTCCGCGGCCAGTTCAGCGCGCTCAGCAAAACCTGCGGCGCCTGCCACGATAACTTCCGCAACAAGTAATCCGGCAGTGATGCATGAAAAAGCCGCCTACGGGCGGCTTTTTCTTTGAACGGCACAGATCAATCAACTGTTGATCAATGCCCACACAACTGCCGCGCAAACCGCAAGCAGTGTCAGCGCGAGCCCCGTGCCGCGCATCGTCACCGGGTTTGCATCCGCCGGCAAATGCTTGCGCCCCGTGAACATCGGCTTGATCAGATTCTCCGATTTATATAACAAGTAATACAAGACTGCGCCGATGTGTACGCCGATCAGCCCCAGCATTACATTGAAGTTGTACTTGTGGATGGTGGTCAGCCAGTCGCTGAGGTCCTTTGTGACATGCTTGTAGAGCGGCCCCTCGGTGAGGATGTCGTCATTGGCAAACAGGCCGGTACCGGTCTGAACCAGCACGCAGAGCAGGATCAGCACCACGCTGATGCCGCCCAGCGGGTTGTGCCCGGCAAATTTCGCCGCCGTACGCGAAGGCAAGGTCCGGATATAGGCGATCAGCGCACCGGGACCATAGATGAAATCACTGAAGCGTGCGTGCGTGCTGCCAACGAATCCCCAGAGCACACGGAACAGCACGAGCGCAAGGACCGCATAACCGGAATACAAATGCCATTCCATCCATTCCATTTCACCGGATAACCACGAAAATCCGATCAGCAACACCAAAGCCCAGTGAAAAAATCGAACCGGGATATCCCAGACCAGTGTTGCTACGCTCGAATTGCCCTTGCCCTGCTGCGTTTCCGCCATGCGTCATCTCCCCGATTTCAAACTGTGACCGTGTGAGTCACCAGATTCCGGCCATCCCAGTAATGCAATTGATACCCCGGCGGTTCATCCGGCGCCGCCTCGAAACGGCCGCGTCCAAGACGCAGCCGGGCCTGAAATGCCGTGCTCGGGCACACCGAAACCGGCACGCCCCGGCATACCGCCCGCACGTTGCGGTGCAAATGCCCGCAGAATATCGCACGAACTTGCGGGTGTACGGAAAACAATTCACATAAACTCGCTACGCTGTCTGCAGCCAGTGAAATCCTGTCCATCCGCGAAAAGCCGGTCACCACCGGCGGATGGTGCAACAACACCAGTACCGGTTGTGCGGGTTCAGCCTGAAGCAGCCTGTCAAGCCAAACCAACTGCGCCTCGTCAAGATCGCCGCTTTCCCGGCCCTCAATCAGGCTGTCGAGCATGACCAGGCGCAAGCCGCGCACATCCCGGTGGTAAAACATGCGGTCTGCCGCATGCAGATAGTCATGATCAGCAAATACCGTCCGCATGGGGGTGCGCCGGTCATGATTTCCGGGCATCAGGAAAACAGGAATATGAACCCGGCCAAGCATGTCGCGAAGGCGCTGATACTCGACAACAGTGCCCTCGTCCACCAGATCACCACTGAGCACCAGCAGATCCGGAACCCTGTCCAGCGCCCCCAGATGCTCGATGCAGCGCGACAGCCCCGCCGCCGTGTCGATGCCATGACTGATGCGCACCCCTGGCGCTGTGACATGCAGATCGGAAAACTGTGCAATCACTACCGGCTGGTCTGCGCTTACCGGGATCATTCCGGGACCGAGCTTTGTTTCAGCGTGACGTAATCAACCTTGCCGGAACCGAGCAGCGGCAGGGTATCAACCTTTACCACACGCCGCGCCACAGCAAGTTCCTGCGTGTTCAGCTGGCGTGCCGCGTGCAACAGCGATATGCGGTCGAGTTTTGGATCCGTGGTCAGCAGTACAGTACTCTCGCCGGTGCGTGTCATTTCCACCAGCGCGGCATGTTTGAAGTCGGGGGAGGCATGGTAGGCAATATGCTCGACACGTTCCAGCGAGACCATTTCACCGGCGATCTTGGCAAAACGTTTGACGCGGCCGTGGATGGTGACAAAACCATCATCATCAACACTGACCACATCACCGGTGTTGTACCAGCCCGCACCGAGCTCGGAACGTGGCGGCTGCAGAACACCCGGCGCATCCGAGAACAGATAGCCCTGCATCAGATTGGGGCCGCGCACGTGCAACACACCCCCCTCTTCGATACCGGGTACCGGTACGATGCGATATTCAATGCCGGAAAGAAAACGCCCGACCGTACCGGCACGGAAGGCCAGCGGCGTATTGAGGGACATAGCCGGCCCGCATTCAGTGGCTCCATATCCTTCATAAACACGCAGGCCGAATTTGCTGAACCATAGCCTGGATACTTCGGGGTTGAGTTTCTCGCCGCCGGAAATCACGAAGCGGGTACGGTAAAAATCATAGGGATGCGCCTGACGCGCGTAGTTGCCGAGAAAGGTGCTGGTGCCGAAAATGTAGGTGCAGTCGCGGGTATAGGCATACTCCGGTATCACCTTGTAATGCAGTGGATTGGTGTAAAGAAACAACCGCGTCCCTGTCAGCAGCGGCATCAGCGTGCAGGCAATCAGGCCGAAGGTGTGATACATCGGCAGCGCATTGAGATATTTGTCATCGGGCCCGAAATCAATGACCGCCCGCAGCTGCGCCATCACATCAAGCATGGTGTCGTGAGTCAGCACCACGCCTTTGGGACGCGCCTCGGAACCCGAGGTGAACAACACCACGGCCGGGGATGCGGGATCCTGCTGCGGCAGCGCCGAGCGTGGCCGCAGCAGCGCGCTGACAATCCACAGTTTGTCGGCCAAAGTCAGGGTCTCACGCAGATCTTCGAGATAGACAATCCGGTAGCCATCAAGAGCTGCCACCAGGTGATCAAGATGCGCTGCCTGGATGAATGCCCGCGATGTGATGACCGTACGCAATGTGGCCGCGGTGCAGGCAATGCGCAGAGCCTCGACCCCGCTTGAGTAATTAAGCATCGCCGAAACACGACCGCGTGATGCCAGTCCAAAGACCAGGCAAACGGTCGCCCCAAGGTTGGGCAGCAGCACACCAACGCGCTCGCCCGGTTCAGTGAAACGTGCTGCAAGCCGCCCCAGTGCAAGACTGCCTTTCAGCAGATCCCCATAGGTATTCACCTGACGCCGCAGGTCTTCGATGATACGGGCCCTGCGGCCATACAGTTCGGATGCGTCAATCAGCGCATCGAAGAGCGCGCGACGCGGGGTTGCGTCAGCCATGGACTTCTGGAGAATACGCAGCAGATCATCTGAAAGCTGCCGGCGGCGCACACCACCAGCACCGGCTCGTGACTGCAAACGCGTTGACGGTTGAACCACCAGGTTCACTCTCGGAAAACTTCTGTGCGGCCACTTGTGGCTGGTCGCCGCCCAACGACTATTCAGGGTTCCCTGGATGTAAAGCGGCACAATATCGGCGTTTGCACGCGCAGCAATCAGCGCCGCTGCGCCATATATCTTCATGGTACTGCCGGTCGTCGTCATCCGGTCCTGCGGAAAAACCACGACGGGACGACCCGACCGCACAACCCTGACAAGCCCCTTCACCGTGTAATCGCCCTGGACACCAAGCTCTGCACAGTCCGCACAACGCCGCAGTAATCGAACCAGATGGTGTCCGACCAGAGCACGCGGCAATACAAGCAAGGGATTGCCCGGAATGAACAGCGCAACCAGCAGTGCATCGAGCATCGAGTCATGGTTGGCCACTACCAGCGGACGGCCATGGCCAAGCTGGCTCGCGTGCCCAGTCAACTGGACGCGAAACAGAAAACCAAGCAATGACTTGAGTATGGCTCGCAACACTGAAGGTTCTTTTTGGACAATAAGCGTGGGCTGTTGGTCAGCGACGAAATCAGCGACTGTTTTTAACGGCTACGTAGCGCATAGTCAAACATCCGGGGTTGGCCGACGATTGCGGGTATCCAAATGCTCAAAATCGCGCCCCGCCGCATGAAAAACAAATAATTACCCTAAAACCCTCCCAACACCACTAAATCTAGCAATTTCCACAGATTAAATACTTGTTTTTGTGTATGTTTTTCCAAACCTACCATTTTGTTAGATTTGCCTGTCGCCACAGCCCGACCTTTTAATGGCTACCGGAAACGCCACCACAAAATACCGACCAACCAGTAAATCCTTCGCAGGGGACAATCATCATGGAAATGCAAGTTCCGGCCGCCGTCATCGACGTACACCATGCCGTCGTCAAACCCGATTTCAGCAGCACTGAATTCCGATTCTCGCCACAACTGCATGCCCAGTTTGACCGGAAAACCCGGGCACTATGGTCGCGCTGGACCGCAGCACCTCGCCCCTGCTTCAACGCAGGCCTTCTTGCCGACATCCGGGCCTATTACAACTTTGTCGCCGGCAGCGAAGGTCAGATCGACTGCGGCGACACTGCCGAACCGATCGAATACGTGATTCTCGCTTCGGGGATGCCGGGTGTCTTCCAACTGGGAGGCGACCTCGATTTGTTCCGCCAGAAGATCGAACGCCGCGACCGCGTCGCACTGGCGGCCTATGGCCGTGCCTGCATTGATGTTCTTTACAGCAACTACCGCGGCCATGATCTGCCGGTCACCACGGTATCGCTGGTCCAGGGTGAATGTCTGGGCGGCGGCTTTGAGGCGGCACTCTCTAGCGATGTCATCGTTGCCGAAAAAAGCTCGCGCTTCGGCTTCCCGGAGATCCTCTTCAATCTGTTCCCGGGCATGGGTGCCTACTCCTTCCTCGACCGCAAGGTCGGTCAACGCAAGGCCGAGGACATCATCTCATCCGGCAAGATCTACAGTGCGGAAGAAATGCGTGAACTCGGCGTGATCGACGTCGTGACGGAAGACGGCGAAGGTGAAGCGGGAGTCAACGCCCTGATCAAGCAGCGGTCCCGTTCCCGCAACGGCCTGGCAGCACTGGCTGCGGTGCGGCGCCGGGTACATCAGATCACCTTTGAAGAACTGGAAGATATTGTCAGCGTCTGGGTGGATGCTGCACTGCGATTGACCCCGCGCGACCTGAAGCTGATGCAGCGTCTTGTTTCGCGCCAGAATGGCCTGCAGGAACCCGCGGTCATCCACTGAAATTGTGCAATATCACCAATAAAACGCGGCCTCCCCTGCTCTGATAGACTGCTTTTGCAGCGGCCGAGCTCACTTTTACAAGTGCCAAAGAAAGCCTGACGCATGACCGAACTTGAACACTCATACACCATCGAGCAAACGTCTCAACTGCTGGGCATTTCGGCGCAGAAACTGCGTCGCTGGGATGAACAGGGGATCCTGAGTGCGCTGCGCACGGAAGGTGGTCACCGCCGCTATCCCAGGGAAGTCGTTGACCGTCTGGTGCGTGCCAATGGCGGCGGTTTCGCGGAAAAAACGTCGCGAGAGTTGGCCAGCGTCAAGCGCACACTGGCGGAAAAACGGCGGATCATCCAGTTGCTGATCGAGAGTGAAGGACGTTACCGCGACCTCGTCGAAACCTCCCATGACCTGATCTGGCAGACCGACGCCGAAGGCCGTTTTACCTACCTCAACGCCGCTGCCCACGAAATCTTCGGCCTTGCGCCCCCAGACCTGATCGGACGCTGCTTCTTCAGTTTTGAAACCAACGGTTCGCATGTGCCGAACCGCCGCTTCCTGTCGACGCTCCGGCGCAATGGTGAAGTACAGAATCACGTCACCCATCTCACCACTGCGCGCGGCGAGGACCGCTGGATCGGCATCAATGCCCGGGTCACACGCGACGAAACCGGCTCCATGCTGGGCATCCGCGGCACGGCTCGCGATGTTACCGAGCAGCACCTGGCCATCCGCCGAGCTGAGCACGTCGCCATGCACGATGCGCTGACCGACCTGCCCAACCGCTACGCGCTGCAACGGCAGGTCGAAACCGCCCTCCTCGGCAACCAGGTCGGCGCCATCATCATGGTCGACATGGATCATTTCAAACGCGTCAACGCCGTCTTTGGTCATGGCGCCGGTGAACAACTGGTGCTGGGCCTCTCGGGCGTTTTGCGCAGCGTCGCGCGCAGCCGCAACGGCGACCTGTTCCGTGTCGGTGAAGACCAGTTCGTGCTGCATTTGCCGGAAGCTCTGCGCGAAGATGCTCAGGCAACCGCCGAGGTATTGCTTGATGCGGTGCATAACTACCGCCTGGAAATGGCCCGCAACCGGGTAGTGTCCAATATCACCGCCTCCATCGGCATTGCGATGTACCCGTTCCATGGCAACGACTGGTCGGCACTTCTGGCAGCCTCTGACGCAGCGACACACCAGGCGAAGGATGAAGGCCGAAACCGGGTTGCGCTGTTCAATCCGGCATCAGACGCATTGCGCGCCAACCACCGGCGCACGCACTGGTCTCGACTGATAACCGAAGCCATCGAGCAGGATGAAATCGCGCTCTACATGCAATCAGCCGTGGATATCCGCACCGGTGCCCCCATACACCACGAAATCTTCCTGCGTATCCGTGACGAGAACGGCGCATGGGCAGACCCACAGCAGTTCATGGGAACGGCGGAATCACTTGGATTCGCACCGGCGCTGGATCTGCGGGTCATTGCCCGCGTACTCACCCATATTCACGAGCAAGGCAAAAATTCACCCCTGCGTTACGCCGTAAACGTATCGGCATCCTCGATTGCCGATCCCGGCTGGGTACAAGAACTGGCCGAGATCATTCGCACATCCGATGTCCCGGGAAACCGTCTGATTTTCGAAATCAGTGAAAAGTCCGCGATGGAAAACATCGACGCCACCGCTGCGTTCATCCAGCAGATGCGGGAACTGGGGGCACGTGCAGCGCTTGATGATTTTGGTACCGGCTTCAGTTCCTTCTATTACCTGAAGCGCTTCAATGTGGATTACCTGAAAATCAGCGGAGCATTCACCCAGGATCTGAGCGACAACGAGGAAAGCCAGGTATTCGTCAAAGCAGTAAACGGCTTGGCCCGCGATCTCAAACGGCAGGTGATCGCCAAAGGGGTTGAAACAGAACTGATGGTAAAACTGTTGAAAGAAGCCGGGGCACTATATGCCCAGGGCCGTTACTTCCAGCCAGCCACCCCGCTGGTCACGGCGATACCCGCCCCCAGCCGCAAAGTTTCCCGCGGATAAGATACGGCGACGCCGCAAGGCGTCGCCGCGCATTGCTTTCTGCAGCTACCACTCCCCGCGACCGATTTTCTCAGCCCAGAGCAGCCCCAGCGCCGTCTTCGGGTCCGTGATCGTACCGTCACGCACCCATGTTACGGCCTGGTCAAGCGGTACCGTCATCACCTCGAGAAACTCGCCCTCGTCGAGCCGGTTGCCGATGTGGGTCAGATCCCGCGCCAGAAACAATTCAATGAATTCATCCGCATATGCGATGCAGGGATGCAGCATCGCGAGGCGCTGCCAGGTCGCGGCGCGATAACCGCACTCCTCATGCAGTTCGCGCTGTGCAGTCGCCAGCGGCTTTTCGCCGGCATCGATCTTCCCAGCAGGCAGTTCGATGAAATGCCGCCCTACCGGATAACGGAACTGTCGTTCCATCAGAATCGTCTGCGGGTCCGGCTGCGCCAGGATAACCACAGCGCCCGGATGCTTGATGTATTCGCGGGTCGCCGTGCCACCATCGGGCAGACGCACCGTGTCACGACGCACTTTGAGCAACCTGCCTTCGAATACCGATTCCGAAGCTATCAGGGTTTCGGTGAAATCAGCAGGATCTTTCGGATTCATGCCGTTTGAAGCCTAGAGCCCGGGCCTGCGCCAGAGAAACCGGTACACAAAACCCGGGTAGGCAAATACCAGGAACAGGCAAATAGTCACCGCGTAAAACTCCCAGCGCTGCGGGTGCACCTGCCCGGCACGGCTTTCCATCAGCCATGCCACAATCCCGACGATGCAATACAGCAACAAGAGTTCAAGCAGACGCCATATTGCCGGCTTCCGACCGTCACGCGCCGGTCGTACCAGCAGGATGCGCTCTGTCAAAAACGGAAGATTGGCCAGCACCAGAGCCAGCAACAGCAGCGCAGCTGCGCTCCAGTCCATGATCAGATCGAGGCGCGGACGGCTTCGATGCAAAGCACCATCAGCGGCTGCGGTGCGATGCCCAGCACCAGCACGGCGAGGCCGTTGGCTGACAGCAGCGCGCGCACGTCACCGGACGCGATGATTGGTGCGGTATCGACCGGCGCATCGAAATACATCAGCTTGACGATACGCAGGTAGTAGAAGGCACCGATCAGCGAGAAGATCACGGCAATGACGGCAATCCACCACATGCCGATATGCACAACCGCCTGCAACACCGACAGCTTGGCGTAGAAGCCTACGGTGGGGGGAATTCCGGCCATCGAGAACATCAGCAACAGCATCAGGAAGGCATACCAGGGGTTGCGCTGGTTCAGCCCCTTGTAGTCATCGAGATTCTCGGCCTCGAATCCGCTTCGCGCGAGCAGCAGGATGATGCCGAAGGAGCCCAGCGTCATCAACACGTAAACCACCACGTAATACATGCCTGCGCCATAACCGTCCATGGTCCCGGACAGCACGCCAAGCAGCAGGAAGCCCATGTGCGAAATGGTCGAATAGGCCAGCATGCGCTTCAGATTGGTTTGCATGATCGCCGTCAGGTTGCCAACGACCAGCGACAGGATCGCCATCACCGCCAGCATGTGGCGCCATTCATCGACCAGCATTTCCGCACCCAGCCCCTGGGCCAGCAGGCGCATCACGATGGCAAACGCTGCGAATTTCGGCGCTGAACCGATGAACAGCGTTACCGCCGTCGGTGCGCCCTGGTAAACGTCAGGCAGCCACATGTGAAACGGTACTGCGCCGAGCTTGAATCCAAGGCCGGCGACAATAAACACCAGGCCGAACACCAGAACCAGTTGCGCACGCACCCCCTCGGTCGAGAGTTGAGCGAGCTCGGTAATTTCCAGCGTGCCTGTGGCGCCGTAGAGCATCGACATGCCGTAGAGCAATACACCGGATGCCAGCGATCCAAGTACGAAATACTTCATCGCCGCCTCTGTCGCACGCACCGAATCGCGCTGCAGTGCAACCATCGCATACAGCGACAGCGACAGCAGTTCGAGGCCCATGTACAGCGTCAACAGATGGTTGGCCGAGATCATCACCATCATGCCCAGCGTGGCAAACAGCGCCAGCGTGAAAAACTCGCCGCGAAAGAGGCCACGTGCCGCGTTATAAGCACGCGCATAAACCAGCACCATGATCACCGAAACGCAGGTCAGCAACTTCAGTGCATCGGCCATCAAGTCATCGACGAACATGCCGCTGAAAGTGTAAACGGGTTCCGGATTGCCGGTGAAAAAGGTCAGCAACGCGCAGCCGGCCAGCGCGAACTGGGTCAGCCCGTAGGTCACGATCCGGTTGTCATCGCTGACGAACAGGTCGACGATCAGGATCACGCACGCCATCACGAGCAGGAAGAGCTCGGGGTAGGCGGGCCACAGCGGCATGATGTATTCCATAGTCTGCTCTATTGCGCCGGCAGCTTGCTGAAGGACACGTGTGCCAGCAGTTCATTGACCGAAACGTGAAGCACATCGGCGAAAGGCTGCGGCCACACGCCCATCACCAGCACCAGCACGGCGAGGATGCCCAGCACCAGGAATTCACGGGCATTGATATCCTGCAGTTCACCGACATGCGCATTGGCCACCGCGCCGAAAATCACCCGCTTGTACATCCACAACGTATAGGCGGCACCGAAAATCAGCGTGATCGCAGCTGCAAAGGCGAACCAGAAATTGATCTGCATGGCCCCCATGATCACCAGGAATTCTCCGACAAAACCGCTGGTGCCGGGCAGGCCGGCATTGGCCATCGAGAAGAACATGAAGAGTGCGGCAAACACCGGCATCCTGTTGGCGACGCCGCCGTAATCGGCAATCAGACGTGAATGCATGCGGTCATACAGCACGCCGACGCAGAGGAACATCGCACCGGAAATGAAACCGTGCGAAATCATCTGGATGATTGCGCCTTCCATGCCCTGAGCGTTGAACAGGAATGTGCCCAGCGTGACAAAACCCATGTGCGAGATCGACGAATAGGCAATCAGCTTCTTCATATCGGTCTGTACCAGCGCAACGAGGCCGATGTAGACCACGGCGATCAGCGACAGCGCGATGACGATTGGCGCCAGCAGGTGGCTGGCGTCGGGCACGATGGGCAGCGACAGACGCAGGAAGCCATACCCACCGAGCTTCAGCATCACCGCGGCCAGCACCACGGAGCCGCCGGTGGGTGCTTCGACGTGGGCATCGGGCAGCCAGGTATGTACCGGCCACATCGGCACCTTGACTGCAAAGGCCATGAAAAATGCAATAAAAACAGATACTTGCACGACGATCGGGAGTTGAACCTGATAAAAGTCAAACAAGCTGAAACTGCCACCCGCAGAGAAATACAGGTAGATCAACGCGACCAGCGAAAGCAATGAACCGAGCAGCGTATAGAGGAAGAACTTGACCGCCGCATACACGCGGTTGGGACCGCCCCAGACGCCAATGATGATGAACATCGGAATCAGCGTGGCCTCGAAGAACACGTAGAACAACAGCGCGTCGAGCGATGAAAATACGCCGTTCATCAGGCCTGACAGGACGAGGAAAGCCGCCATGTACTGCGACACGCGCGACTCAATCACCTGCCAGCCAGCCGCCACCACCAGCACCGTGGTCAGACTGTTCAACAGGATCAGCAGCAGCGAAATGCCGTCGATGCCGATGTGATAGTTGGCATTGAAAACATCTATCCAGTTGCGCATTTCGACAAACTGGAATCCGCCCTGCTGCAGGTTGAATCCGGTGTACAGCGGGATGGTCACCGCGAAACCGATCAGCGCGCCGATCAGCGCAATCACGCGCGCTGCCTGTGCATTGCGGTCGCCACCGGTCAGCAATACCGCAACACCGGCGATGATCGGCGCCCAGATGGCGAGGCTCAGTAAAGGTAATCCCTGCATCATGAGGTCTTTTTCTTCAATTTCACCGGATATAAGCCAGTGTCAGCAGCAGCAGGATTCCGATGATCATCGCGAATGCGTAGTGGTAGATATAACCCGACTGCACATGGCGGATCACCGAGGCAAACCACCCGACCAGACGCGCCGAGCCGTTCACCATCACGTTGTCAATGATTGCGACATCCCCGCCCTTCCACAGGCCTCTGCCCAGCGCGCGTGATCCACCGGCAAAGAACCAGTCGTTGAAGCGGTCGAGGCCGTATTTCTCCATCAGGATCGTCACCACAAAGCCCCATTGGCGGCGCAGTTTCGCCGGCAGTTCCGGACGGACGATGTAGAGGAACCAGGCTGTTCCCACGCCGGCGATTGCCAGCCAGAACGGTTGCGTGGCCAGGGCATGCTGCATCATGCCCACGACGCCATGGAAATCCTTGGCGAGCACGGCGAGTGCGGGATGCGCAGGGCTCACCATGATCGAACTGCCGAAGTAGCCGCCATAGACAAAGGAGCCGATCAGCCAGCCGGCGCAGACCGAGGGGATCGCCAGCATCACCAGCGGGAAGGTCACCACCCAGGGCGATTCATGAGGCTTGCCATGGCTGTCATGATGATCGTCGTGATGATCATCATGGGCATGGTCGTCGTGGCCGCCGGCAGCCTTCGCTTCGGCATCCGCTGCGACAACATCGGGATGACCGGCATCGTCAAAACGTTCCTTGCCGTGGAAGGTATAGAAAACAAGCCGGAATGAATAAAACCCGCCGACGAACACCCCCGCCAGTGCCAGGATGAAAGCAAACCCGGCGCCGGGTACCGTGGCGTGATGGATCGCCTCGATGATGGTGTCCTTGGAGAAAAAGCCGGCAAAGGGCGGCAGACCGGCATTGGCCATCGCGCCGATGAGCATGGTCATATAGGTGATCGGCATGTATTTCGCCAGACCGCCCATCTTGCGCATGTCCTGCTGGTGGTGCATCGCGATGATCACCGAACCTGCGCCGAGGAACAGCACGGCCTTGAAGAAAGCGTGCGTGAACAGGTGGAATATCGCCGCCGAGTAGGCCGAAGCGCCCAGTGCCATGGTCATGTATCCGAGCTGGGACAGCGTTGAGTACGCCACCACCCGTTTGATGTCGTACTGCACCGTGGCGATCAGTGCCATGAAGAAGGCGGTGATCGAACCGATGATCAGCACAAAAGACAGTGCTGTTTCCGACAGCTCGAACAGCGGCGACATCCGCGCCACCATGAAAATGCCGGCCGTCACCATCGTCGCAGCATGGATCAGCGCGGAAATCGGTGTCGGGCCTTCCATCGAATCGGGAAGCCACACATGCAAAGGGAACTGCGCTGACTTGCCCATTGCACCGATAAACAACAGGATGCAGATCACGGTCATCAGCGACCATTGCACACCGGGAAACAGTTCAATGGTATTGCCCGACAGGCGATCGGCGCCGGCGAAGACGGCAGCGTAATCCAGCGTGCCGAAATACATCAAGACCAGCGCGATACCCAGCAGGAAGCCGAAGTCACCGACCCGGTTGACGAGGAAGGCCTTCATGTTGGCGTAGATCGCCGTCGGCCGGGTATACCAGAAACCAATCAGCAGGTAGGAAACAAGGCCCACCGCCTCCCAGCCGAAAAACAGCTGCAGGAAGTTGTTGCTCATCACCAGCATCAGCATCGAGAAGGTGAACAGCGAGATATAGCTGAAAAAACGCTGGTATCCGGGATCTTCGGCCATGTAACCGATCGTGTAGATGTGCACCATCAGCGACACGAAGGACACCACGATCATCATGGTCGCCGACAGCGGGTCGATCAGGAAGCCGATTTCAAAACGAATGCTGCCGGAGGCCAGCCAGGTATAGACCGGGCCATTGAATACGTTGCCAGCCATGACGTCCTGGTAAACCACAATCGAGGCGATCAGACAAACCACCATCCCCAGAATCGTAATGACATGTGAAGCGCGGCGACCGATGGCCCAGCCAAACAGGCCGGCCATGATTGCGCCGAACAGTGGTGCCAGCGGAACCAGCAGATAAAGTTTTTGCATCTCGGTCATGTGCGGCTCAGCCCTTCAACTGATCGAGGTCTTCGACATTGATGGTGCGCAGGTTGCGGAACAGCACCACCAGAATCGCCAGTCCGATCGCCGATTCGGCGGCGGCAACAGTCAGGATGAAAAATACGAACACCTGACCGGCGGTATCGCCGAGGAACTGTGAAAAAGCGATGAAATTAGTATTCACCGCAAGCAGCATCAATTCGATCGCCATCAGAAGCACGATGATGTTCTTGCGGTTGAGAAAAATGCCGATCACCGAGATCGCGAACAGAATCGCGCCGAGGACCAGATAATGGGACAGTGAAATCATGGTCAGTCCCCCTTCTTCTCGGCCGGCATCGAAACAATTTTCAGCCGGTCATTACGTTTGACCTGGACCTGCTCGCCCGGATCGATGTATTTGCCATGCTTGCGGCGGCGCAACGTCAGCGCGATCGCGGCAACAATGGCCACCAGCAGGATCACCGCGGCCAGTTCAAACGGATAAACGTAATCGGTATACAGCAAGCGGCCCAGTTCCTTGGTGTTGCTGTAACCCGCGGGGGACGCCGCCGGACGTGGCGCAGCCTCGAGACCGAACCACGGTCCGGTCAGCACCAGTGCCATCTCGGCCACCAGCAGCAGCGCAACCATCGCACCCACCGGCAGATAGCTCCAGAAACCATGACGCAGTTTCTCGATGTTGATGTCGAGCATCATCACCACGAACAGGAACAGCACCATCACTGCGCCGACATAGACCAGAACCAGCGCGATGCCGAGAAACTCGGCTTCGAGCTGGATCCACAATCCCGCCGCCGTGCAGAAGGCCAGAACCAGGAATAGCGCGGCATGCACCGGATTGCGCGCCGTGATCACGCGCAGCGCCGCGAAAATCAGGATCGCCGAGAAAAACCAGAAGATGAGTTCTTGAAATGTCATAAAAGCTTAGCCACAGAGTTTCTAGATACCCCCTTGAGGGGTGCACAGAGCTCACTGAGAAAAACCGGTGAACCCTGCTCTTGACTGGAAATCCCTGTGTTCTCTGTGTCCTCTGTGGCTGAATGGGTTTTAACGATATTTCGCATCTGCTGCACGATCCTGTGCGATCTGTTCTTCGTAGGCATCACCGATCGCCAGCAGCATCGGCTTGGTATAGATCAGGTCGCCGCGCTTCTCGCCGTGGTATTCGTAGAGCCGCGTCTCGACGATCGAATCAACCGGGCAGGATTCCTCGCAGAAACCGCAGAAAATGCACTTGGTCAGGTCGATGTCATAACGCGTGGTCCGGCGCGTGCCGTCTTCGCGCTGCTCCGACTCGATGGTGATCGCCATCGCCGGGCACACCGCTTCGCACAGCTTGCACGCGATGCAGCGCTCTTCGCCGTTGGGATAGCGGCGCAGCGCGTGCAGGCCGCGGAAACGCGGGCTCTGCGGCGCCTTCTCTTCCGGATACTCGACCGTGATCTTGCGTGCGAACAGATAGCGGCCGGTAACGGCCATGCCCTTCAGCAGCTCGAACAGCAGGAAGGTGTTGAAGAATTTGCCGATGTTCCGGATCATCATTTCCACCATATCCACAGCGGGGTTTGCATCCAGGCCCCGAGAACCACGATCCACACCAGCGTCACTGGAATGAATACTTTCCAGCCCAGCCGCATGATCTGGTCATAGCGATAACGCGGGAAGGTGGCGCGGAACCACAGGAACAGCGAGGCCACAAAAAAGATCTTGGCGAACAGCCAGCCAAAGCCGCCAGTGCCGAGCAGGCCCCACGACGCCGGGAACGGCGACAGCCAGCCGCCGAGGAACATGATCGCGGTCAGCGTCGAGATCAGGATCATCGCCGAGTATTCCGCCAGCGAGAACACGGCGAAGGTCATGCCCGAATACTCGACGTGGAAGCCGACGATTTCCGATTCACCCTCGGCCACGTCAAACGGCGCGCGGTTGGTCTCGGCGACACCTGAGATCAGATAGGTGATGAACAGCGGGAACAACGGCAACCAGAACCAACCGAAGACGCCGGCCGAATTCTGCTGAGACTTGACGATCTCGGCGAGGTTCAGGCTTTGCGAGGCCATCAGCACGCCGACCAGCGAGAAACCCATCGCGATTTCATACGACACGATCTGTGCCGCGGAGCGCAGGCTGCCGAGGAAAGCGTATTTGGAGTTCGACGCCCAGCCGGCGATGATGATGCCGTAGACGCCCAGCGAGGTCATCGCCATCAGGTAAAGCAGACCGGCGTCGATGTTCGACAGGATCAGTTCCGGCGAAAACGGAATCACCGCCCAGGCTGCCAACGCCGGTCCCAGCGCCATCACCGGCGCCAGTACGAACAGGAATTTGTTCGAACCGGTCGGAATGATCACTTCCTTGACCAGCAGTTTCAGGCCGTCGGCGATCGGTTGCGCCCAGCCGCCGAGCCAGCGGATGCCGAAGAAGGTCACGCGGTTCGGACCCTTGCGGATCTGCATGTAGCCGATCAGCTTGCGTTCCCACAGCGTCAGGTAGGCCACGCACAGCATCAGCGGCGCGACGATCAGCATGATCTTGACCAGCGTCCACACCACCGGCCACAGCGGACCGAGCAGCGCCTGCGGATAAGCGAGCAGCGAATCCAGCATCATGCGCTCGCTTTCTGCGCTTGGACCACGCGCTCAAGTACCAGCGGCGCATCCGCCGCGCCCAGCATCGCCGTCTCGCAAAGTGCCGCGGAGAGGCGAACGCAATCAGCCGGTACCTTGTCGTCAATGGCGTACTGCACGACAGCGTCGCCACCGTCCTGCACCACGCGCAAAGCGTCACCATCATGCAGACCCAACTTGTCAGCCAGCGCACGATTCATCGTCGCCACCGGCGGCAGCGCATCACGCGTCTGCTGCAGGCTCGGTGCACGGCGCGCCAAGGCATCGGCGCCATAGATCGCCGTTTCAGCAATCCGCACAATCCCAGCCGCAGCGCCCGGCAAGGCACCAACAGCAATATTTAAGTTATTGTTTTTATTGAATATTTCCGACTTACCATGGAGCGCTTCGCGCTGCGCATCCTCGGCGCTGTCGTGCTCGAAGCCCGACAGACCCAGCAGATTACCCAGCACACGCAGCACTTTCCACGCGGGACGGGTTTCACCCAGCGGCTTAACAATGCCGGCGAAGGTCTGCACGCGGCCTTCGGTGCTGACAAAAGTGCCCGCCGTTTCGGTAAATGGCGCAATCGGCAGCAGAACGTTGGCATATTCGGTCGCTCCGTGCTGGAAGGCGCTCAGCGCCACGACCAGCTCCGCTTGTTTCATCGCAGTAATCGCCTGCCGCGGATTGTGCATGTCCAGTTCAGGCTCGACGCCCAGCAGCAGGTAGGCCTTCAGCGGCGATTCAATCATCTGCCGCGCATTGGCGCCGGAAACCTTGCCGCTCGGCACGCAGCCCGCAACATAACCGCCGACGCTGTTTGCTGCCGCACCCAGCACGCCCATCGGGCAAGCGAGAATCGCGGCCAGCGCCTGTGCCATTGCATGCAGCGTACCGGCGGCGGCATGCTGTTCGGCAAAGTTGCCGATGAACACACCGGCCTTCTGGCCGGCGACCATGCTGGCGGCGATGCGTTTGGCGGCATCGTCCACGGTCACGCCGGCAACAGCAACACGCACGGCTTCAGGGATAGCAACGTTCTTCAGTTCAGCCGCGGCCTTCACCACCTGCGCCAGAACCTGCGGCAGCAAGGCCGGGGCAGCAATCGCCTTGTTGGCGACGCGCATCAGCAGGTCATCATCAACGGCGTGGATGATATTGAGTTCGGTCGCCTTCTTGGTCGACTGGCGCAGGCGATGCGCCAGCAGCGGATGGTCCTTGCGCAGCGTCGAGCCGATAACCAGTACGCGATCCAGCTGCGCGAAATCGGTGATGCTCATGCCCAGCCAGGGCACGCCGGCGCGTTTGCCGTCGACACTGAAGTCGGCATGACGCAGGCGGAAATCGACATTGCCGGAACCGAGGCCGCGCAGCAGCTTCTGCAGCAGATGCATTTCTTCCAGCGTCTGGTACGGTGTCGCCAGTGCACCGATCGCGGCGGCACCGTGCGCTTCCTTGATGCGCTTCAGCTCGGAAGCGACAAATTCCAGCGCCACCGGCCATTCAACATCCTGCCACTTGCCGTCGCGCTTGAGCATCGGTTTGGCCAGGCGTTTTTCGGAATTGAGCGCCTCGTAAGAGAAACGGTCCTTGTCCGAGATCCAGCATTCGTTGACGGCTTCGTTCTCGCGCGGCAGCGTGCGCATCACGCGATTCTGCTTGACCTGCAGTGTCAGATTCGATCCAAGGCCGCAGTGCGGGCTGACCGACGGCTTGCGCGTCAGCTCCCAGGTACGGGCACTGTAGCGGAAAGGCTTGGAGGTCAGCGCGCCGACCGGACACAGGTCGATGGCGTTGCCCGACAGTTCCGAATCAACGGTCTTGCCGACGAAGGTGATGATTTCCGAATGTTCGCCGCGGCCGATCATGCCGAGTTCCATCACGCCGGCGATTTCCTGACCGAAACGCACACAGCGCGTGCAGTGGATGCAGCGCGTCATGTCGGTGGAAATCAGCGGGCCGAGATTCTTGTTGGCGACGACGCGCTTCTCTTCCTGATAGCGCGATTCACTGCCGCCGTAACCCACGGCCAGATCCTGCAACTGGCATTCGCCGCCCTGATCGCAGATAGGGCAGTCCAGCGGATGGTTGATCAGCAGGAACTCCATGACGCCCTTCTGGGCGGTCACTGCGGCATCTGAATGCGTCCACACCTTCATGCCGTTGGTCACCGGTGTCGCGCAGGCGGGCAGCGGCTTCGGCGCCTTCTCGACCTGCACCAGGCACATACGGCAGTTCGCAGCGATCGACAACTTCCTGTGATAACAGAAGTGCGGCACAAAGGTGCCGGCCTTGTTGGCAGCATCCATGATCGTGCTGCCTTCGGGCACTTCCATCAGCTTGCCGTCGAGTTCGATTTCGAGCATGGCTTCAGTCTAGATATAAGGTGCGACCAGGCACTTCTTGTGGTCGATGTGGTATTGGAATTCGTCGCGGTAGTGCTTCAGGAACGCCCGCACCGGCATTGCCGCGGCATCACCCAGCGCGCAGATCGTGCGGCCCTGGATGTTCTGCGCCACGTTGTCGAGCATGTCGAGGTCTTCGGGCCGGCCCTTGCCGTGCTCGATGCGATCGACCATGCGGTAGAGCCAGCCAGTACCTTCGCGGCAGGGCGTGCACTGGCCGCAGGACTCTTCGTAATAGAAATAGGACAGGCGCAGCAGCGACTTCACCATGCAGCGTGTCTCGTCCATCACAATCACCGCACCGGAGCCGAGCATCGAGCCCGCCTTGGCGATCGAGTCATAGTCCATGTCGGTGGCCATCATGATATCGGCCGGCAGCACCGGCATCGACGAACCGCCGGGAATCACCGCTTTCAGTTTTTTGCCGTCGCGCATGCCGCCGGCCATTTCGAGCAGCTTCGCAAAGGGCGTACCCAGCTTGATTTCGTAATTGCCGGGACGTGCCACGTCGCCCGAGATCGAGAAGATCTTGGTGCCGCCGTTGTTCGGCTTGCCGAGCGCGAGGAAAGCATCGCCGCCGTTGTTGATGATCCACGGCACCGCGGCAAAGGTCTCCGTGTTGTTGATCGTTGTCGGCTTGCCGTAAAGGCCGAAGCTCGCCGGGAACGGCGGCTTGAAACGCGGCTGGCCCTTCTTGCCTTCGAGCGACTCCAGCAGCGCGGTCTCTTCGCCGCAGATATAGGCGCCGAAACCGTGGTGTCCATGCAGCTGGAAAGAGAAATCGGTGCCGAGGATTTTGTCGCCGAGGTAACCCGCGGCACGCGCCTCTTCGAGAGCTTCTTCAAAGCGCTCGTAAACGTCCCAGATCTCGCCGTGGATGTAGTTGTAGCCCACGGTGATACCCATCGCGTAACCGCCGATGATCATGCCTTCGATCAGGATGTGCGGGTTGTAGCGCAGGATGTCGCGGTCCTTGAATGTGCCCGGCTCGCCTTCGTCCGAATTGCACACCAGATACTTCTGCCCCGGGAACTGCCGCGGCATGAAGCTCCACTTCAGGCCCGTCGGGAACCCGGCGCCGCCGCGGCCGCGCAGCGAGGACTTTTTCAGTTCATTGACGACCTGCTCCGGCGGAATCTTTTCGGCGATGATCTTTTTCAGCGCCGAATAACCGCCACGCGCCTCGTAATCCTTGAGACGCCAGTTCGCGCCGCTGATGCCCTTCATGATCACGGCATCCGGCCCGAAAATGTCACCGGCAAACGGAGGGATCGGCAGGCCCATTATTTCAAGTCCTTCAGCAGCTGGTCGATTTTTTCATTGCTCATCGCGCACAGCATTTTCTTGTTGTTCTGGATCAGCACCGGCGCATCACCGCAGGCGCCCATGCATTCGCCTTCCTTCAGCGTGATGCGGCCGTCAGACGTGGTTTCATTGAAACCGATCCCCAAGGTTTTTTTCAGGTATTCCGCGGTGTGGGTCGCGCCCTGAAGCGCGCACGGCAGATTGGTGCAGATGGTCAGCTTGTATTTGCCGGTCGGCTTGAGGTCATACATCGTGTAGAACGACGCGACTTCGTACACCGCGACCGGCGGCATGCCGAGATACTGCGCAACAAAATCCATGGTCTCGGTCGACAGCCAGCCCTTCTCGTCCTGGGCAATGGTCAACGCCGCCATCACCGCCGAATCCTTGCGGTCCGGCGGATACTTGGCGACCGCCTTGTCGATTTTCGCCAGCGATTCCGGAGAAAGTGTCATTGCTGCGTTCATCGGTCACTCATCTGTCAATGTCACCGAACACGATGTCCTGGGTGCCGATGATCGCCACCACGTCGGCAATCATGTGGCCCTTGGCCATTTCATCCAGCGCCGCCAGATGCGGGAAACCCGGCGCGCGGATCTTCAGCCGGTACGGCTTGTTGGCGCCGTCGGACACCAGGTAAATGCCGAACTCACCCTTCGGATGCTCGACGGCGGAATACGCCTCGCCCGGCGGCACATGCATGCCTTCGGTGAAAAGCTTGAAGTGGTGGATCAGCTCTTCCATGTTCGTCTTCATCGCCACGCGCGACGGCGGCGCCACCTTGTGGCTGTCGGTCATCACCGGGCCCGGATTTTTCTTCAGCCAGTCGACGCACTGCCGGATGATGCGATTGGCTTGGCGCATTTCCTCGACGCGCACCAGATAACGGTCGTAACAGTCGCCGTTGACGCCGATCGCAACATCGAAATCCATGCGGTCATAGACTTCATAGGGCTGCTTCTTGCGCAGATCCCAGGCAATGCCCGAACCGCGCAGCATCGGACCGGTAAAGCCCAGTTGCAGCGCGCGCTCCGGCGACACCACACCGATGCCGACAGTCCTCTGTTTCCAGATGCGGTTGTCGGTCAGCAGCGTTTCGTATTCGTCAACGTAAGCCGGGAACCGGTTGGTGAAGTCCTCGATGAAATCGAGCACCGAACCCTGACGGTTTTCGTTCAGTGCCCTGGTTGCCTTGTCGTTGTGGATGCGCGTCGCGGTGTACTGCGGCATGGAGTCCGGCAGATCGCGGTAAACGCCGCCCGGACGGTAATAAGCCGCGTGCATGCGTGCGCCCGATACCGCCTCGTAAACGTCGAACAGGTCTTCGCGCTCGCGGAAGCAATACAGGAAGATCGTCATCGCGCCGATGTCGAGCCCGTGCGCACCGAGCCACAGCAGGTGGTTCAGCAGGCGGGTAATCTCGTCAAACATCACGCGGATGTACTGCGCGCGCTCCGGCACCTGGATGCCGAGCAGCTTTTCGATCGCCATCACATAGGCATGCTCGTTGGCCATCATCGACATGTAGTCGAGACGGTCCATGTACGGCACCGACTGGATGAAGGTCTTGTGCTCGGCGAGTTTTTCGGTCGCGCGGTGCAGCAGGCCGATATGCGGATCGGCGCGCTCGATCACTTCGCCGTCGAGTTCCAGCACCAGGCGCAGCACGCCGTGGGCCGCCGGATGCTGCGGCCCGAAGTTCATCGTGTAGTTCTTGATCTCAGCCATTTTTAATTTACAGGATGGACAGGATATGCAGGATATGCAGGATAAAAAACAAGGGGTTAATCCTGATTATCCTGTCCATCCTGTTCATGTCGCCCTTGATCTTGGTCATCTCAGCCCTTGCGGAAACCTTCGGAGTCCGCGTAATTGTCTTCGCGCACGATGCGCGGCGTGATCACGCGCGGCTCGATCGTCACCGGCTGGTAGATCACGCGCTTCTGGTCGGGGTCGTAACGCATCTCGACGTTGCCCGACAGCGGAAAATCCTTGCGGAACGGGTGACCGACAAAGCCGTAGTCAGTGAGGATGCGGCGCAGGTCAGGATGGCCGGTGAACATGATGCCGAAAAGGTCGAAGGCCTCGCGCTCGTACCAGTTGGCGCAGTTCCAGACATTGACCACCGATTCAAGCACCGGAAAACCGTCATCGGCTGCGAACACACGCAGGCGTACGCGCCAGTTGTGCTTGAGGCTGAGCAGGTGATAGTTCACAGCAAAGCGCGGCCCCTCATGACTGCCGTCGCCATACTGGCTGTAATCGACACCGGTGAGATCGATCAACTGCTCGAAATGCAGATTGTCGTTATCACGCAACATCGAGCACACCGATACCAGATCCTCGGCCTTGACGACAATGGTCAACTCTTCCAGCGCCGTCACGACACTGACCAGACGCTCGCCCAGGGCCTCCTGCAGCGAGGCGTTCAGGGTTTCAAGGTTTTTTGACATGAAATCTCGAAATTCTTCCTGTGTCGTCTCAGCGGGCGATCGTGTTGGTGCGTTTGATCTTGTTCTGCAACTGGATGATGCCGTAGAGCAACGCTTCGGCCGTCGGCGGGCAGCCCGGCACATAGATATCGACCGGAACGATGCGGTCGCAACCGCGAACGACGGAATAGGAATAGTGGTAATAACCGCCGCCGTTGGCGCAGGAGCCCATCGAGATCACCCAGCGCGGTTCGGCCATCTGGTCGTAGACCTTGCGCAGCGCCGGCGCCATCTTGTTGCACAGCGTACCGGCGACAATCATCACGTCGGACTGGCGCGGGCTCGGGCGGAACACGATGCCGAAACGGTCGAGGTCATAACGCGAAGCGCCGGCATGCATCATTTCCACGGCACAGCAGGCCAGACCGAAGGTCATCGGCCACATCGAACCGGTGCGCGTCCAGTTCACCAGCGCGTCCACCGAAGTCAGCATGAAGCCGCGCTCGTTGAGGTTTTCGTTCAGAGTTTCGATGGCACCCATAGTCATTCCCAGTCCAAAGCGCCCTTTTTCCACTCGTAGATGAAGCCTACGACGAGGATGGCGAGGAAAATCATCATGGCGACAAAACCGAACAGGCCGATTTCCTGTAGCACCACGGCCCATGGGAACAGGAAAGCGATTTCGAGGTCGAAGAGAATGAAAAGGATCGCAACGAGGTAATACCGCACGTCGAAGCGCATGCGCGCGTCCTCGAAAGCCTCGAAGCCGCACTCGTAGGGCGACAGTTTCTGCGAATCGGGACGGTGCATCCCGACGAGCCGGCTGACGATCCACCCGGACACAATCGGCGCGATGCCGAACGCCGTACCCACGGCGATGAACATCAGAATCGGAAAATAACCTTCCAGCATCTGCTGCTTTCAGAAACGTTACTTGAATCTCACGGCCACTCCAGCCGACGCACCATGTAACCCTGGCACTGCCCTGTTACAACCCGGTGACTGCCCGCTGCTGCCTGGTGTCGACGGAGAGACTCGAACTCTCACGGCTTTCGCCACCGCCCCCTCAAGACGGCGTGTCTACCAATTCCACCACTTCGGCAATTTATTGTTGTTCACTATCAACCGGCACGGGAATATTGCTTTCAGGTGCACTGGCTGGTTGAGGGATAATATTCGGATGTTGATACTGTCTTCCCACAATAGAAGACAGAGTAAGACTAGTCACAAAAAATGCAAGGACCAAGCCACCTGTTAGCTTAAATAAAAATCCACCCGTACCACGACTACCAAATATTGTGTTAGAGGCGCCAGAGCCAAATGATGCACCAATGTCAGCGCCTTTACCATGTTGAATAAGTACTAGGCCAACAATCAAGGCAGCGACTAACACATGAACCACTAATATTAACTGATACATTTTACGATTTCCACAAATTGTCGTGCATTTAAGGACGCGCCGCCTACAAGGCCACCATCCACATCGGGCATCAAAAACAATGAAGCTGCATTGTTTTCGTTAACGCTGCCCCCATATAAAATAGGCACACGTGCCGCATTCGTTGGTTCGCGATCGGCAATCACGCCCCTAATAAATACATGCACTGTCTGGGCTTGTTCTGCGGTAGCATTCTGCCCAGTGCCAATAGC
>Ga0172372_10001432_pt1 | contig 36941 bp, 31 predicted proteins | sample LakKiv5m_2_FD_114544 | JGI IMG/M metagenome (GOLD analysis project Ga0172372, IMG submission 114544) | Freshwater microbial communities from Kabuno Bay, South-Kivu, Congo - kab_092012_9.5m | ecosystem: Environmental > Aquatic > Freshwater > Lake | place: Democratic Republic of the Congo...
GGTGTCCAGCAAGGGCATGGCGCAGTCAGGCGCTCCTCAGGGTGCAGCAAAGAGCGCCGCACCCGCCGCGGCCCGCAGCGAGGCCGGCGCCCGGCCCGCGGACGCGATCAAGCTTCCGGGTCGCGTGATTGGAGGGGGCGTGCGTGAGATCGGCTGGGACGATCTCATCCCGGAGGACTGGGATCCGCTCAAGCTCCTGGAGGGGCGCGGACTGGATGCGATCAGCGATGGCGACCCACGCAGCGAAGCGCTGATGCGGGAAATCCGTGAGCAGTGGGATCAGGCACCCACGCGTGGCGAACTCGAGGGTCTGCGGGTCCGGATTCCGGGATACGTGGTGCCACTCGACATGCTGGGGGGCGATATCCGCGAGTTTCTGCTGGTGCCCTACATGGGCGCCTGCATCCACACGCCGCCCCCGCCCGCCAACCAGATCGTTCAGGTGGTATCGGCGAGGCGACAGTCGCTTCAGACCATGGACGCAGTGTGGGTCGTCGGCACGCTCAAGGTTGGGCGAAGTGATACCCGCATGGGGGTAAGCGGCTATGTGCTCGATGCCACCCGAATCGAGCCCTATCGCAACCCGCCGCGTTGAGGGCCCGCGCGGCCGTCCGTCAATGATTGTCGCGCGGCAGGCCTCGGGTGACGGCAATCCGCTGATAGTTCACCGCAAAATCCAGGCACGCGCCATCAGAGAGTTGCGTGACGTGACGTCGCTGCAATTCCTGCCAGGGCGTCTGGCTCGCTGGATAGTCGGGCGTCCAGGCAGCCTTCCGACGCGCGTACTCCTCGTCACTGATCAGAATGTCGGCGCGCCGGCGGCCCAGATCGATACGCACCCGGTCGCCGGTCTGAAGGAGAGCAAGCCCGCCACCCACCGCCGATTCGGGCGACGCGTTCAGAATGGATGGGCTCGCCGAGGTACCCGACTGCCTGCCATCACCCACACAGGGAAGCAGCGTGATGCCCTGCCGCACCAATGCGTCGGGCGGCAGCATGTTGACCACTTCCGCCGCTCCCGGATAGCCCACCGGACCCGTACCCCGGATGAACAGGATGCAGTCAGCGTCGATATTGAGCGACGGATCATTGATGCGCTCGTGATAGTCCTCGGGTCCCTCAAAAACAATCGCCCGCCCCTCGAAGGCGTCGGGATCTGTGGGGTTTTCCAGATAGCGGCGACGAAACTCGGGGGAGATCACCGAGGTTTTCATGACAGCCGAGTCAAACAGATTGCCCGACAGCACCGCAAAGCCCGACTGATTGAGCATGGGCTCGGCAAACGAGCGGATTACCCGACGGTCGGTAGCCTGGGTCTGGGCGTAGACCTCACCCATCGTGCGCCCCGATACCGTCAGCGCCTCGGCGCGCAGCTTGCCCGCACCCAGGAGTTCGTGCATGACCGCGGGCACGCCTCCTGCGCGGTGAAACTCTTCACCGAGGTACTCGCCCGCCGGCATGCAGTTCACAAGCAGCGGGATGTCATAACCGATCCGGTCCCAGTCGGTGATCTCGAGCGGCACCCCCATGTGACGGGCGATCGCGGTGACATGCGGCGGGCAATTGGTGGAGGCCCCCAGCGCACTCGCCGCGACGATTGCATTTTCGAAGGCTGCGCGGGTCATGATCTTCGACGGGCGAAGGTCTTCGGCCACCATGGCCACGATGCGACGCCCGGTCTGGTAGGCCATCTGCGCACGTTCCCGATACGGCGCGGGAATCGCCGCGCAACCCGGCAGCGACATGCCCAGCGCCTCGGCAAGCGAATTCATCGATAGCGCGGTGCCCATGGTGTTGCAGTGGCCCGCGGACGGCGCGCCCGAGGCCACCATCTCGAGAAATTTGTCGTAATCGATGCGGCCGGCTGCGAGTTCCTGGCGCGCATACCAGACGATGGTGCCGGATCCGGCGAGCCCCCCGCCGTAGTAGCCATTGAGCATCGGGCCGCCCGACAGCACGATCGCGGGCAGATCGACGGTGGCCGCGCCCATCAGCATCGCCGGGGTGGTCTTGTCGCAACCGGTGGTGAGCACCACGCCATCCATGGGATAGCCGTGGAGCACTTCGACCAGGGTGAGGTAAGCAAGGTTGCGGTCGAGCGCGGCAGTGGGCCGTTTGCCCGTTTCCTGAATGGGGTGAACCGGAAACTCGATCGGAATGCCGCCCGCGTCGCGGATGCCGTCGCGCACCCGCGAGGCAAGCTCCACATGGTGGCGGTTGCAGGGCGAGAGGTCACTGCCCGTCTGCGCAATGCCAATGATGGGCTTGCCGCTGGTGCGCAACTCATCAAGCGTGAGCCCGAAATTCATGTAGCGCTCGAGATAGAGCGCGGTCATACCCGGATTGTCGGGGTTGTCGAACCAGGCACGCGAACGCAGGCGCGGCGGACGGGAAGCATCGCTGGATGACATGAGCAGGCTCCAATGACTTGACCAGCCGCAGTGTATCAACCAGGGCCAGAGGGCTCACGATGCGGCGCACGGCGGTTTACGGTAGGCTTTCCCGTTTTCCACTCCGCAGAACTCCGCTTGGATGCCATTCCGCTCTGGCTCTCTCTGATCGCGCTGATCGTACTGGTGCTGATTTCCGGCTTTTTCTCGATTGCCGAGACCAGCATGATGGCCTTGAACCGGTTCAGGCTTGGACATCTGGTTCGACAGGGGCGCCGAAGCGCCCGTCTCGCCTCATCGCTCCTCGGCCAGACCGACCGCCTGCTCGGCACCATTCTGCTCGGCAACAACCTGGTCAACACCGCGGTGACGGCCATCGTCACTTCGCTTGCGATCCGCGCATTCGGACATAACGATACGGTGCTGCTGGCCGCCACTGCCGTCGTGGCGCTGGTGCTCATCATCTTCGCCGAGATCACCCCGAAAGTGGTTGGCGCCACTTGGCCCGAGCGTATCGCGCTGCCTGCCGCTTATCCATTGCGGGTACTGATGACCCTGTTTTCGCCTGCGGTCTGGGGAATCAATCTGATCGTAGGGCGCATGCTGGCCGTCGTTGGCATCGACCCGCGAGAGCCGCAGCAGACCCGCTTGTCGCTCGATGAGATGCGCACCATCGTGCTCGAGTCGGGGCATTTTTTTCCGGCCAAGCACCGATCCATTCTGCTCAACCTGTTCGATCTGGAACGCATCACGGTTGATGACGTGATGATTCCGCGCAGCCGCATCGAGGCGCTCGACCTCGCCACCAGCGAAACCGGCCTGCGGGAGCAACTGGCCACCTGCTACCACAACAAACTGCCGGTGTTCGAGGGCGAGATCAATCGCGTGGTGGGCATGCTGCATGTCCGCCGCGCGCTGTCTCTGCTTCAGCGCGACAGCTTCGACAACGCTGATCTGCGTGAGTTGCTGACCGAGCCCTACTTCATTCCGAGCGGCACGGCGGTGTTCGCGCAGCTTCAGTTCTTCCAGGAAAACCGGCAGCGTATCGGGCTGGTGGTCGACGAGTATGGTGAAGTGCTGGGACTGGTTACGCTGGAAGACATCATTGAGGAAATCATCGGCGAATTCACCACCACCACCCCGGGCGGCACGGATTCCGACCTCCACTGGGATAGCGCTGGCGAGCTTGAAGTCGACGGCTCGGTGAGCCTCAGGGAACTGAACCGGCGCCTCGGCACCCGCTTTCCACTCGACGGTCCACGCACGCTCAATGGACTCATCCTCGAAGCCCTTCAGGACCTTCCAGAGTCCAGCGTGGGGTTGCGCTTTGGCCCGATCGTGGTGGAAATCCAGCATGTTGAAGACCGTATGGTCCGGCGCGCGCGCTTGAGGCTCATGCCCGCCGACCGATCGCCCGGGCGCGAGCAGGCCGACGACATCGCAGCGAGCGCCTGATGCCCATCTCCGATGCGCAATGGATTGTGGCGGCCGGTGTGGCGGGACTCCTGATCGGGAGCTTTTTGAATGTGGTGGTCCATCGCCTGCCTCGGATGCTCGAGCGCCACTGGCAGCAGGATGCCGCTGACCTGCGCGGTGAGGCCGTGCCCGTTGTGCCGCGCTATGACCTGGTCCTGCCGCGTTCGCATTGCCCGGCCTGCGGCCAGGGCCTGCGACTGAGAGATCTGGTTCCGGTGGCGAGCTGGCTCGCGCTCCGAGGCCGGTGTGCCGCCTGCCGCGCACCCATCAGCGCGCGCTACCCGCTGGTTGAGCTGGCCACGGCCGCGCTCTTTGCGCTCTGCGTCGTCCGGTTCGGTCCGGGTACGGCTGCGATAGGCGCCATGCTGCTCGCGGCAGCACTCCTCGCGGCCGCGCTGATCGACCTCGATACCCAGTTGCTCCCGGACGCCATCACCCTGCCCCTGGTCTGGGCGGGCCTCGCCATCAACCTCACAGGCGTATGGGTTCCCATCGAACAGGCCGTTACCGGCGCCATGGCGGGCTATCTCAGCCTCTGGACCATTCACCACGCCTTCCGCCTGGCAACCGGCCGAGAGGGCATGGGCTATGGCGACTTCAAGCTGCTCGCGGCCGTCGGCGCCTGGCTGGGCTGGCAGCCGCTACCGGCCGTGCTGCTCATGGCCTGTGCGTCTGGCGCAAGCTTTGCCATGCTTGGCGGGCTTGCGCGCCTGCGAGACCCCCGGGCCCCAATCGCCTTCGGGCCGTGGCTCGCGGCTTCAGGGCTGATCGCCCTCTTTACGCAACCGGTACTGTCGGAATGGCTTCTGGGTGGCTGACCCCAATCTCCGATTTCTCTTTTGATCATGACCCTCCCAAATTCCAGACTCATCATCGGCCTGACCGGCGGCATAGGCAGCGGCAAATCCACAGTGGCCGATCGTTTTGCCGCGCTGGGCGCCACGCTGGTGGACACCGACCTGATCGCGCACGCGCTCACCGGGCCTGGCGGAGCGGCCATGCCAGCGATCCGCGAGGCCTTCGGCACCGCGGTGATCGCTGACGACGGACGGCTAGACCGCGCCGCAATGCGCGCGCTCGCCTTCTCGGACCCCGCCGCACGCAAGCGGCTGGAAGCCATTCTTCATCCCATGATTCGCGAACAGTCGCAACGCGAAATCGAGGCGTCCACCGGCTGCTATGTGATGCTGGTGGTGCCGCTACTGGTCGAGTCGGGCGCCTGGCGCGAGCGGGCCCACCGCCTGCTGGTGGTCGACTGTCCGGTGGAGGTTCAGATCGAGCGCGTGATGCGACGCAGCCAGCTCGCACGCGAGCAGGTGCTCGCGATTCTCGCCGCGCAGGCAACCCGCGAGGCACGGCTCGCGGTGGCCGATGACCGCATCGACAATAGTGGCGAACCGGCTGCAATCGGCCCGCAGGTCGATGCCCTGCATTCGATCTATCTGGCGCTTGCCGCGCAGGCGCCAGCGGCTCGCGTTACATCTTGAGCGCGTCTCTGCATGGCGTTGCCGGCATATTTAGTTTGAATTCCCGGGGCCTTTGGGCCAGAATCGGCAGATGAGCGCCCAGGCAGGCATTTCCATGATGGCTGGCGGCAGGCAAACGCGCGCCGTTCCGCATCGCCCGCTGCTGCAATACGAATATCCGCTGAATGAACGGATACGCGCGCTTTTGCGCCTGGAAGATCTGTTCGAGCGCTTCGAAATCTTCTCGCTGCGCGACGATGCCCACGACCATCATGTGGCGCTCCTCACGCTGTTCGAAATCCTGGAAGTCACCGCGCGTGGCGATCTGCGCTCCGATCTTCTGCAGGAATTCGAGCGCCAGCGCCAGACCATCAGTTCCTTCCGCGGCAACCCTTCGGTATCGGTCGATGCCCTCGAAGCTACACTGGGGCGCATCGAAGAAGCCGTGGGCGGACTCACCCGCCTGAGCGGGCGTACCGGGCAGAACCTGCGCGACAACGAATGGCTGATGAGCATCCGCAGCCGTACCGGCATTGCGGGCGGCGCGTGCGAATTCGATCTGCCCTCCTATTACGCCTGGCAGAACCGGTCGGCCGAGGCGCGCCGCGAAGACATCATCCGCTGGGCCGCGCCGCTGCAACCGCTTCAGGTTGCGCTCACCGTCGTGCTGGGCCTTCTCCGACGCAGCGGCACCTGGGTTCGTGTCTCGTCGCAGCAGGCCAGCTACCAGCAGCCGCTGGGCGGCCGCATCTATCAGATGGTGCAGGTGCGGCTCGATCCCAACGTGGGCGCCATCCCCGAAATCAGCGCCAATCGATACCTGCTCTGGATCCGCTTCACCTCGCAAACCGGCGACCAGCGGCCCCGCGCGTTCGAGGGCGATGTCGATTTCGAGCTGGCGCTCTGCAATCTCTGAGTGCAGGTGGCTGTGGCTGGCTCATCCCGCGTTCTGCTTGTTGACTGCCCGGCCTGCGCCCGCAAGACCGAATACAGCCCGACCAACCGCTGGCGGCCGTTCTGCTCCGAGCGCTGCAAGCGCATTGATCTGGGCGCCTGGGCAAGCGAGCGGTACCGGATCGCAGGCGCGCCGCTCGATCCTACCGACCCCGCTGAGGCAGGCACCGAGCCGCCCCCCGCGTCAAAAAACATGCACTAGGCAGCGCCGGCTGCGCTGGCCGCCAGCCGTTCTATCACGGGTACCGAGGCTGGAAGCAGCGGCCCCACGCCCACCGCTGCGGGCTGCTGCCAGCTGAACGCCTGCCCCTCGCGGGAAGTGGGTTCACCTTGCCAGCGGATGACCACCAGAAAATGAAGACGCACCCGTGCGTGCGGGTAGGAGAACTCAACCACTTCGAGCGGCTCACCTGGCTCGACCATGATGCCGAGTTCCTCGTGGAGTTCGCGTGCGAGCGCCTCCATGACGGTTTCGCCCGGTTCGACCTTGCCACCCGGGAACTCCCACCACCCCGCGTAGGGCTTGCCCTCGGGGCGCTGTGCAAAGAGCAGCGCGCCATCTCCGCGCCGCAGCACACCAACCGCCACGTCCACCAGCGGTCGCAGATCAGCCGTTCCGCTCGCCACTGCCGGTGGCTCGCGTAGCGGCTCCGCGTGAGCAGACACGAGCGTGCCGCCTGCGTCTAGCGGCGGCGACCGGCGCGGGCCGGCTTGAGACGCGCCTGCCCAGACCAGTCGCGTGCAAACTGCCAGGCCACCCGGCCGGAACGTGAGCCGCGTTCGAGCGCAAAACGCAGGGCATCTCCGCGGGCACCTTCGATGTCAGCAGCCGAGCAGCCAAAGTGGCCCAGCCAGTGAGCCACCACATCGAGGTATTCCTCCTGGCGAAACGGGTAGAACGACACCCAAAGGCCGAACCGCTCTGAGAGCGAGATCTTTTCCTCGACGGTTTCACCGGGATGGATTTCCCCATCTTCCTGGTGCTTGGCCGTGAGGTTCTCGCTCATTTTCTCGGGCATGAGATGCCGGCGATTCGAGGTGGCATAAATCAGCACATTGTCTGACTGCGCTGCCACCGATCCGTCGAGCGCCGACTTGAGCGCCTTGTACCCGGCCTCGCCCTCTTCGAACGACAGGTCGTCACAGAAAACGATGAAGCGTTCAGGCCGATTGGCGACCAGTTCGACGATGTCGTAGAGGTCGGCCAGGTCGCTTTTGTCGACTTCGATCAGCCGCAGGCCCTGCTTTGAGTACTGGTTGAGACAGGCCTTGATGAGCGAGGACTTGCCGGTGCCGCGCGAGCCCGTGAGGAGCACGTTATTGGCGGGAAGACCACGCACGAACTGGCGGGTATTGCGGTCGATCACCGACTTCTGTTCGTCGATGTTGTGCAGATCGGCCAGTCGAATCGACGACAGCGTGCGGACCGGCTGCAGCTCGCCGCGCGAGCCAAACGCCGACACCTGCCGCCGCCAGCGAAACGCAGCCGCCGCCGACCAGTCGGGCGCGACCGCCCCGGGCATGAGCGCCGCCAGCTGCGACAGAAGCGGCGTGACCTGCGCGAGGAGCGCAGCGGTCGGATCAACCGGGGCAGCGGGTGCGGCCGGGGGAGTGGATTTACGAGCGGTAGTCGGCATTGATCGAGACATAGTCGTGAGAGAGGTCACAGGTCCAGACGGTGGTGGCAGCGGCGCCGCGGCCCAGCACCACGCGCACCGTGATTTCGGCATTTTTCATCACGCGCTGGCCAGCCTCTTCAACATAGGCTGGATGCCGGCCGCCCCGGGTGGCCACGTGCACCTCATCGAGGAACAGATCGACGTCGTTGACATCGAGATCGGTCACCCCGGCATAGCCCACTGCCGCGAGAATGCGGCCCAGGTTGGGATCCGAGGCAAAAAATGCCGTCTTCACCAGTGGCGAATGAGCGATGGCGTAGGCGACCGCGGCCGCTTCGGCCTCGCTTCGCGCGGCCTCTACCCGGATGGTGATGAATTTGGTGGCGCCCTCGCCGTCGCGCACGATCGCCTGGGCAAGCTGCTGGGCGGTGGCCGTGAGTGCCGCGAGCAGCTCGGCCGCGCCTGGATCGGATGCATGCTCGATGCTCACACCCGAGGCACCCGTGGCGATGAGAATGAAGGAATCATTGGTGGACGTATCGCCGTCAACCGTGACCCGGTTGAAGCTCTGATCGGCAATCTCACGCACCCAGCGCTCGAGGAGCGGCTGCGACACCGCCGCATCGGTCGCGAGAAAACCGAGCATGGTCGCCATGTTCGGGCGGATCATGCCGGCGCCCTTGGAGATGCCGGAAATGGCCACAGGACGCCCCGAAATCGAGAGCTGCCGCGAGGCCGCCTTGGGCAGCGTATCGGTGGTCATGATGGCCTGCGCGGCATCCAGCCAGTCGGCTTCTCCCAGCGCGCGAGCGGCCAGACCTATCCCCGCATCCAGCCGGTCCATGGGCAGATGCTCAAGAATCACGCCCGTTGAAAAGGGCAGCACCTGCTCAGGCTCGCAGCCCAGCTCGCGCGCCACGCTTTCGCAACTTGCGCGGGCGTTCCTGAGCCCCAGTTCACCGGTGCCGGCATTGGCGCAACCCGTGTTCACCAGTAGCGCCTGGATGGCTCCCGAACTCGCCTGCAGGTGTTCGCGACAGATTTGCACCGGCGCCGCGCAAAAACGGTTTTGGGTGAACACCCCTGCGGCACGCGCACCGGGCGCAAGCCTGAGGATCAGCACATCGCGGCGATTGGCCTTTCGAATGCCGGCCATGGCGGTGCCTATCGACAGGCCCGCCACCGGCGAAAGTTCGGAGCGCTCGGGAATCGTGAGGTTGACTGGCATCGCGCCCTCCTGGGCCGGGAGACCGTAGGGAAGCCGCCGCCCGTCAGGCGAGGCGGCCGTGGCAGGCCTTGAACTTGCGACCCGAACCGCAGGGGCAGGGGTCGTTGCGGCCGATCTTGCGGCCATAGCGCTTGAAGGGCTGCTGAGCGTCAGCGTCCAGACCGGGGGCCTGCTGAAGCGAGAGCGCCAGCGCCTCGGGATTGGCGTCTTCACCCGCCGCAGCCTGCGCCTGGGCAAAATCGGCATGTCCATAGGACACGTTGACCGGCTCGGCCGGTGCAATCTGCTCGCCCGCGGCTTCAGCCTGCTCGGCCGTTTCCACGCGAACCGTCATGAGGATACGGGTGACATCGTTCCGAACCCGGTTCTGCATGAGCGCAAACAGCTCGAACGCCTCGCGCTTGTATTCCTGCTTGGGGTTTTTCTGCGCATAACCGCGCAGGTGAATGCCCTGCCGGAGATGGTCGAGCATGGCGAGGTGCTCACGCCAGTGCTGATCGATCACCTGCAGCAGCACCGAACGCTCGAAGCCTGCAAAGGCCTCGGCGCCCACCATGTCAATCTTGCCGCGATACTGCGCGTCTGCGGCGTCGAGCACGAGCTTGACGATGTCGTCGTCGGTGATCTGCTCGCTCGCAGCCACCTGCTCGGCAAGCGGCACCGCGAGCAGCCACTCGCTCTCCAGCGCTTTTTGAAGCGCGGCAATATCCCACTGCTCTTCCACCGATTCAGCGGGCACGTGCACCCGCACGAGTTCGGTGAACACCTGCTGGCGCAGCTCGGTGATGCGATCGCCCACCTCGGCCGCATCGAGCAGGGAGTTGCGGTCGGCATAGACGATGCGGCGCTGATCGTTGGCCACGTCGTCGTATTCGAGCAGCTGCTTGCGGATATCGAAATTGCGGGCCTCGACCTTGCGTTGCGCCGACTCGATTGCACGCGACACCATGCCCGCTTCAATCGCCTCGCCGTCGGGCAGCTTCAACCGGTCCATGATGGCTTTGAGGCGGTCGCCCGCGAAGATCCGTAGCAGCGGATCTTCCATGGAGAGATAGAAGCGCGAGGAGCCCGGATCGCCCTGACGGCCTGAGCGACCGCGCAACTGGTTGTCGATCCGGCGCGACTCATGCCGCTCGGTACCCACGATGTGAAGGCCACCCGCTGCGATCACCTGATCATGAAGCACCTGCCAGTCGGCCCTGAGCTTCTGGACGAGCGCAGTGCGTTCATCAGCGGCGAGCGATTCATCGGCCTGTGCAGCATCAATCTCACGGCTGATGTTGCCGCCCAGCACGATGTCGGTACCGCGCCCCGCCATATTGGTGGCGATGGTGATCATGCCGGGGCGTCCCGCCTGAATCACGATCTCCGCCTCGCGCGCATGCTGCTTGGCATTCAGCACCTGATGCGGGAGCTTTTCCTTCTCCAGCATGCCCGACAGGAGCTCGGAGTTCTCGATGGAGGTGGTGCCGACCAGCACCGGCTGACCGCGCTGGTGGCAGTCACGGATATCGGCAATGATGGCGTTGTACTTCTCGCGCGCGGTGCGGAACACCTGATCCTGGCGATCGTCACGCACCATGGGCCGGTGGGTGGGAACCACCACGGTTTCAAGCGAGTAGATCTCCTGAAACTCGTAGGCTTCGGTGTCGGCGGTGCCCGTCATGCCGGCGAGCTTGCCGTACATGCGGAAGTAATTCTGGAAGGTGATCGAGGCAAGGGTCTGGTTCTCGGCCTGGATATTGGCGCCTTCCTTGGCCTCGACCGCCTGGTGCAGCCCCTCAGACCAGCGGCGGCCTGGCATCAGGCGGCCGGTGAACTCGTCAACGATGATCACCTCACCGTTCTGCACCACGTAGTGCTGGTCACGGAAATAAAGCGTGTGAGCCCTGAGCGCTGCCATCAGGTGGTGCATGAGCGCAATATTGGAGGCGTCGTACAGGCTTGCCCCGCCCGACAGCAGTCCGAGCTGCTCCAGCACCTGCTCGGCCTTTTCATGGCCGGCATCGGACAGATAAACCTGATGCGCCTTGCGGTCCACCCAGTAATCACCTGGCGGCTCAGGCTCGTTGGCCTTGGGCTCGTGCGGCATTTCGGTGAGGAGCGTCGGCACCGCATTGACCCGCCGGTAAAGCTCGGTGTGGTCTTCGGCCTGCCCGGAAATAATGAGAGGCGTGCGCGCTTCGTCGATCAGGATCGAATCAACTTCGTCGACGATCGCGTAGAACAGGCCGCGCTGGCGCCGCTCGCCTGCGCTGTGCTCCATGTTGTCGCGCAGGTAATCGAAGCCGAACTCATTGTTGGTGCCGTATGTGATGTCGGCAGCGTAGGCAATGCGCTTGTCCTCGGTCTGCTGCTGCGACAGGATGGTGCCGACTGACATTCCCAGGAATCGGTAGACCTTGCCCATCCACGCAGCATCACGCGCAGCCAGGTAGTCATTCACCGTCACCACGTGAACGCCCCGTCCTGCCAGCGCGTTCAGGTAGACGGGCAGCGTGGCGGTGAGCGTCTTGCCCTCGCCCGTGCGCATCTCGGCGATCTTGCCGTAGTGCAGCACCATGCCGCCGATCAACTGCACGTCGAAGTGGCGCATGCCCAGCGCCCGCACCGACGCCTCGCGGCACACCGCAAACGCCTCGGGGAGGAGCGCATCGAGGGTTTCACCTCGGGCGATCCGTTCGCGGAATTCAACAGTACGCCCGGCCAGCGCCTCGTCAGAGAGCTTCTGCACGTCGGGCTCGAGTGCGTTGATCGCCTCAACCGTTTTCCGGTATTGACGCAGCAGCCGCTCATTGCGGCTGCCGAAGATCTTTTTCAGGAGGTTTTGCAGCATCGTCGTGGTGCGCTCTGGTCGCCTGGCGGGTCCGCACGGGGGACCGACGCGGGAGAAACCGCGGGAGTCTAGCACGCGAGCCGGCTGGGTCGTGCTAGCCTCCAGCCCAGTGCGGACCCATCGCCCTATCCCCCGATCGCCATCCCCAGGAAACCCGATGCTTAGCCTGTCGCAACCCCAGCGGCCCAGTTCCAGGAGGTCGTCCCGCTCCGCTCCGGTCTCGCGGCGGGGTGCCAGCGGCCGTGTCGGGGGCGGCAGATGAGCGCGACGACCAAGCGGGCAAGCGCGCTCGACTGGCTGCAGGCCGAGCCCGCGTTCCGCGAGGTTGCCAGCCGACTCGCGAGCATGGTCGAACTGCAGGCCATGGTGTCGGCAAGCTATCCGCAGTCACCGCTGACCGTTCTCAGTCTGTCCGACGATGGCACGCTCGCGATCGCGGCCCGGAACGCCGCTGAAGCCGCCCGTCTGCGCCAGCTCGAACCCACGCTGGTCGACAATCTGAGACGCCGGGGCGCCGCGGTCGCGCGCCTGCGGATCCGCACCCGCAGGAATGTCGGCGAGGCGGTCAGGCCCCCGGCGGGTTCGCCGCGCGGCCAGATCCCAGAGGCCGCCCTCTCCGGATTCGAGGCGATCGAGGCCAGCGCGCAATCAGAGGGGCTGCGACGCGCGCTGGCCGCGCTGATCCGTCACCAGCGAGCTGGGCAGGACAGCTGACCCGGGCGTGCCGTCAGGCAGTTCGCCAGTCGAGCTCGAAGAGCCTGGGGGCCTCGCGCGAGCCCGCGAACGTGGCCCACTGCCAGCAATCGCTGCGCGCAAGCAGTTCGCGCAGGAGGAGATTGTTGAGCGCGTGGCCGGATTTGTGCGCCACATAACCCGCCAGCAGCGGGTGGCCCACCAGATACAGGTCGCCGATGGCATCGAGCACCTTGTGCATGGCGAACTCGTCATCAATGCGCAGCCCCTCGTCGTTCAGGACGCGGTATTCGTCCATTACGATGGCATTGCCAAGATTGCCGCCCTTGGCGAGTCCGTTGGAGCGCAGCGCCTCGACATCGCGCATGAAACCGAACGTGCGGGCGCGAGCCACCTCGCGGGTGTAGGAGCGTTCCGCGAAATCAACCACGATGCGCTGACCGGTGGCATCGATGGCAGGGTGGCCAAAACGGATTGAAAAATCGAGCCGGAAGCCAAAGTGCGGCTCAAGACGCGCGAACTTGTCGCCTTCCCTCACCTCGATCGGGGCCGTCACCCGGATGAAGCGCTTGAGAGCCGACTGCTCGAGGATGCCGGCTGAACGCAGCAGATAGACAAAGGAGGCGGACGAGCCGTCGAGAATGGGAATTTCGGCTGCGTCGACGTCGACGTGAAGATTGTCGATTCCAAGACCCGCGAGCGCCGACATGAGATGCTCGACCGTTGCCACCCGAACAGGTTCAGCGCCTGACGCCTGAACCGACAAGGTGGACGCCATCCGGGTGTCATTGACCGACTCGGCCCGTGCCGCCAGCGACACGGGGGGTTCGAGGTCCACCCGATGAAACACAATACCGGTGTCGGGCGCAGCCGGCCTGAGCGTGAGCTCAACCCGCTCGCCCGAGTGGAGGCCGACCCCTACCGTGCGAACCCGCTCGCGAATCGTGCGCTGTCGCATCATCGGGTCGTCGGCCTCAATCCTGCATCACAGCTTGGCGAGCATCGCCTCGGCGCTCGAGGCTTCGTACTTGCCAGGAGCCTCGATGTTGAGCTGGCTCACAACGCCGTTGTCAATCACCATGGAGAAACGCTGCATGCGGACACCCATGCCCCGCGCGGTGAGGTCGAGTTCCAGACCCAGGTTCCGGGTGAACTCGGCGCTGCCGTCGGCCATCATTCGCACTTTGCCGGCGGCCTTCTGGTCGCGCGCCCAGGCGCCCATCACGAAGGCATCGTTAACCGACACGCACCAGATTTCGGAGATGCCCTTGGCTTTCAAGGCATCGAAATGCTTCACATAGCTGGGCACATGCTGCGCCGAGCAGGTGGGCGTGAAAGCGCCCGGCAGACCAAACACCGCAATTTTCTTGCCGCCGACGATATCGGCAACCTTGAAGGCGTTGGGGCCGATCGAGCAGCCGTTGCCCTCGACCTCGATGAATTCAAACAGCGTGGCATCCGGCACGCGATCGCCGACCTTGATCGTCATGGTGAGGGCTCCTGAAGAAATTGAAGGGGACGAAAGTTTAACCGGTCGTCGAATGCGGCCGGTCAATGGCCATGCAGGGCAGAGGCCTGGAGGGTCGGGCCCGCGATCACGCCGTCCGGCTGCGCCGAGCCGGGTTAGGGGTGACCCACCTGGCGGGCACTGGCGCCGGCCAGCTGGCTCAAGAACCAGGCTGGCGTGGCTGCCATGCGCGCTGCGAAGCCGAACCACCGGGTGACGGGGAGACGTCCGCCACCCGGGGCTGGCATCACGCGGCGAGCGGGCTGAGCTCAGTCAGCCTGCTTGCGCAGAAACGCCGGGATGTCGAACCGCTCGACTCCGCTTTCCTCCAGCGCCTGAACCTGTGCCGCAGCGCTTGCACGCGGGTTGCGCCAGACGGTCGGCTGGTCGAACCGGTCGTAGCCGCCCGTCGCATCGGCGATCGGCGCATTGTCGGTACCCGTGCGAAGCGAGGTCTGCGGTACCAGCACGGGGCGCGATACGCGCTTGCCAATGCCGGTGGCCACAACGGTCACGCGCAGGTTGTCGACCATGTTCTCATCGAACACCGTGCCGTGGATGATCGTCGCGTCGTCGGCGCAGAACGCCTTGATCGTATTGATCACCTCGTTGGTTTCCTTCAGCTTGAGGCTGCGGTTGGCAGTGATGTTCACGATCACGCCGCGTGCGCCCTGCAGATCAACGCCGTCGAGAAGCGGCGAAGCAACCGCCTGTTCGGCAGCAATTCGCGCGCGGTCGAGGCCACCCGCCTCGCCAATTCCCATCATGGCCTTGCCCTGCTCGCCCATCACGGTACGCACGTCGGCAAAGTCGACGTTGACCAGGCCTGGCACATTGATGATCTCGGCAATGCCGGCCACCGCGTTGTGCAGCACATCATCGGCGCGCTTGAAGGCTTCCTCGAGGCTGGCATCCTCATCCATCACATCGAAGAGCTTCTGATTGAGCACCACGATGAGGGAGTCGACATGCTCAACCAGCTGATCGATCCCGGATTCGGCAATCTGCATCTTGCGGTTGCCTTCGAAGTCGAAGGGCTTGGTGACCACACCTACGGTCAGCACGCCCAACTCCTTGGCGATTTCGGCCACCACGGGCGAGGCGCCGGTACCCGTGCCCTTGCCCATGCCTGCGGTGAGAAACACCATGTGCGCACCGGCCAGCGCCGCGCGAATTTCGTCCCGCATGGCTTCGGCCGCAGCCCGCCCCGCCTCGGGCCGGGCACCCGCGCCCAGACCGTTGCCACCCAGCTGTATGGTGTGGCTTGCGAGCGAGCGGGCAAGCGCCTGCCTGTCGGTGTTGAGCGAGATGAAATCCACGCCCTGTACGCCCCGCTGGACCATGTGGTTGACGGCATTGCCGCCCGCGCCACCGATACCGATCACCTTGATGACGGCGCCCTCAACTTCCTCTTCGATCATTTCAAACGACATCGCGGTCTCCTTAAAAATTGCCCGTGAACCAGTCCTTCATGCGTCGCAGCGTCTCCGTGAAGGAGCCCGACTGTTCCGCCACCTTCCTGCCCCTCAACCTCTGCAGCCTCGCCTCCTCGAGCAGGCCCACTGCCGTCGCGTAGCGCGGCGACCGCACCACGTCGGCAAGCCCCCCGGAATACACCGGCCGGCCCACCCGGACCGGCTTGAGAAAAATGTCCTCGGCGAGCTCGGCCACACCCGGGAGCTCGGCGGTACCGCCGGTCAGCACGATTCCCGAGGAAAGAAGCTCTTCATATCCGGACTCGCGAATCACCTGATGCACGAGCGAGAACAATTCTTCGACCCGCGGCTCAATCACCGCGGCCAGCGCCTGGCGAGACAGTTGGCGAGGCCCGCGATCGCCCAGCCCCGGCACCTCGATTTTTTCCGCAGGATCGACCAGCGCCTGCTTGGCAATGCCGAACCGCAGCTTGACTTCCTCGGCATCCTGCGTGGGCGTGCGCAAGGCCATGGCGATGTCGTTGGTGATCTGGTCGCCTGCGATCGGAATCACCGCGGTGTGCCGGATGGCGCCTGCGGTGAAGATGGCGATGTCGGTGGTGCCGCCGCCGATGTCAACCAGTACCGCGCCCAGTTCCTTTTCGTCCTGAGACAGCACCGACACCGACGAGGCAAGCGGCTGCAGGATCAGGTCCTGCACCTCAAGCCCGCAGCGGCGTACGCACTTCACGATGTTCTGGGCGGCCGACACCGCGCCCGTCACGATGTGTACCTTCACCTCGAGCCGCACGCCGCTCATTCCGATCGGCTCTCGAATGTCTTCCTGGCCGTCGATGATGAATTCCTGCGGCAGCACATGCAGGATCTGCTGGTCGGTCGGGATGTTCACCGCCTTGGCGGTCTCGATCACGCGGGCCATGTCGGCCTCGCTCACTTCCTTGTCCTTGATCGCCACCATACCGCTTGAATTGAAGCTGCGGATGTGACTGCCCGCGATGCCGGTATAGACCGTGCGGATCTTGCAGTCGGCCATCAGCTCCGCCTCTTCAAGCGCGCGCTGTATCGAGGCGACCGTGCTCTCGATATTGACGACCACACCCTTCTTGAGGCCTCGCGCTTCATGCTGACCGAGGCCAACCACTTCGTAGTGGCCATCCGCATGCATCTGCGCGACGATCGCCACCACTTTCGAGGTGCCGATATCGAGCCCGACGATCAGATCTTTCGCATCCCTGCTCATCGTCTTGTCCTGAAAATTCCGTTCATGGCCGCCTTGACCCACCAGCCGCTTGTGGTTCGCGGATTGCATCGCCACCGAAGGCCACCGGCCGCAGCGCAAACCCGTTCGGATAACGCAGATCGATGGTCTGTATCCGCTGATTGATCCGCCCTGCAACCTTGGGATACACCTCGGCCCACAGCGCAAGACGCTCCCGCACCGACACGCCCTGATCGCGACCAAGCAGCAGCCGTGAACCATCGGACAGGCGCGCGGTCCAGGCCTCGCGCGGAGACAGCTCCAGTTCGGCCGGCGCAAGCCCGAGGGGCTTCAGGGCCTCGATCAGTTCGAGCCAGCGCTCCATCACCAGCTTCTCGGTGCCGACCGGGCCCGAGAAATGCGGCAGGGCGCGCTCTTCCTCGGCCTCATCAAGATTGGCAGCGAACGACTCGCCATGCGTGTTCACGAGCGCTTCACGATTCCAGATCGCAAATGCGCGGTGCTCTTCGAGCGTGACATGGAGGGAATCGGGCCAGACCCGACGGACGGTTGCGCGCCGCACCCAGGGCACCGCTTCGAAGGCCGCGCGCACTTCCTGGAGGTCGATCACAAAGAAGTTGCCCCCCACCCGGTCTCCGACCACCGCGCGCAGCACCGGCTCATGCAGATAGCGCAGCGTATGGCCGGCTGCCGCATCGACCCGGATGTGCTGGATGGCAAACATGGGACGCTGCGACAGCCACCAGAGCGCAGAGCCCAGCAGCGCAGCCAGGGCCGCCGCAAAGAGCGCATTGGCCACCGAATTCAACAGCCGGGTGTCGTGCCAGGGCGTGCTCATGCGACCTCCGCGCCTGCGCGCCCGCGCACCGAGGGCGCGCCGATCTTGAGCGCAGCCGAGCCAAGCAGGTTGAGGCACAGGTCTTCGTAGGAGAGACCCGCCTCTCGCGCCGCCATGGGGACCAGCGAATGCCCGGTCATCCCCGGCGAGGTGTTGACCTCCAGCAGCCAGGGGCGCGAGTCGCCTCGTGCAAGCATGAGATCAACCCGACCCCAGCCCTCACAGCCGATCGCGCGGTACGCTGCAAGCGCCACCTCGGCCACCTCACGCGCCACCTCGGGCGCGAGCGGCGCCGGGCACAGATAGCGGGTGTCATCCCCGAAATATTTGTTCTGGTAGTCGTAGTTGCCAGCCGGCGCACGGATCTCGATCACTGGCAGGGCTCTCGCCGTCGTACCCGAGCCCAGAATCGCAACCGTGAGCTCAGCGCCGTCAATGAATCGCTCGATGATGACTTCGCTGTCGTACTGACGCGCATTCGTGAACGCAGCCTCGAGCGATTCGGGCGAGTCGGCGCGGGAAAAGCCCAGGCTTGAACCCTCGCGGCTGGGCTTGAGCGCCAGCGGCAGTCCAAGCTCATTGACCGCGCGGCGTGCATCATCGAGCGTTGCAGCACGACGAAACGCGGGCGTGGGGAGGCCGCGCGCCAGCCAGATATCTTTGGTGCAGGTCTTGTCCATGGCGATCGCCGAGGCAAGTACGCCCGACCCGGTGTAGGGAATGCCCAGCAGCTCAAGCGCTCCCTGCACGCTGCCGTCCTCGCCAAACCGGCCGTGGAGGGCGATGAAGGCCCGCGAGAAGCCCTCGCGGCGCAGGTCACCCAGATCACGCTCCGATGGATCGAAGGCGTGCGCATCGACCCCGCGCTCACGAAGCGCCGCCAGCACCCCGGCGCCGGACATGAGCGATACCTCGCGCTCGGCGGATGCGCCGCCCATCAGCACCGCCACCCGGCCAAGCGCCTGCGCCTGATCCTGCGTCTGATCCTGATTCCTGGCCTCAGTCACGCTTTGCGCCCCCTCCTGCCGCGCCCGCGAGTTCGCGAACACCGCCGGCCACCTGCCCGATCGATCCCGCGCCCATGGTGAGCACGACATCGCCATTGCGAACGCTGTCAAGAATGGCGCCCGGCATCTCGCCGATACGCTCGACAAAACGAGGCTCGACACGACCGGCCACCCGCACCGCTCGCGCCAGAGAGCGGCCGTCGGCCGCCACGATCGCGGCCTCGCCAGCGGCGTAAACCTCGGCAAGAATCAGCGAGTCAACCGTGCACAGCACCCGGACAAAATCCTCAAACAGGTCACGCGTTCGCGTGTAGCGATGGGGCTGAAACGCAAGCACCAGTCGCCGTCCCGGGAACGCGCCCCGTGCCGCCGCGATGGTTGCACTCATTTCGGCCGGATGGTGACCGTAGTCGTCGATCAGCGTGAAGGTGCCGCCGCCAGATGAAGCCGGCACAGCCACCTCGCCATGGCGCTGGAAGCGCCGACCCACGCCGCGAAACTCGGCCAGTGCAGCCACAATTGCCTCATCGGCCACGCCCAGTTCATCGGCAACCGCAATCGCGGCCAGCGCATTGCGCACGTTATGCACGCCGGGCAGATTCAGCACCACAGGCAGCGGCGCCGCATCTTCACGAAGCACGGTAAAGCGCATGGTGGGGCCATCGGGCATGACATCGATTGCGCGAAACTGGGCGCCCTCGACCAGCCCGTAACTCAGCACCGGCTTCGATACGAAAGGCAGGATCTCGCGCACCTGCGCATCATCGATGCACAGCACGGCCGCGCCATAAAAGGGCAGCCGGTGCGTGAATTCGACAAACGCCTGCTTGAGCCGGGCAAGGTCATGCCCGTAGGTATCCATGTGATCAGCGTCGATATTGGTGATTACCGCGATCATCGGCGAGAGATTGAGAAACGAGCCGTCCGATTCATCGGCCTCGACCACAATCGTTTCGCCTGCGCCGAGGCGGGCGTTCGCACCCGCGCTGTTCAGAAGGCCACCAATCACAAAGGTGGGATCCATGCCACCGCGTGCGAGAACCGATGCGATCAGGCTGGTGGTCGTGGTCTTGCCGTGCGTGCCCGCGACTGCGATGCCCTGTTTGAGCTTCATCAACTCCGCAAGCATCAGCGCTCGTGGCACCACCGGAATGCGCTGATTGCGCGCAGCAATCACCTCAGGATTGTCGGGACGGACTGCCGAGGACACCACCACGCAGTCGACGCCCTTCACATTGGCGGCCTGGTGGCCGGTGATCACCTGGGCGCCCAGCGAACCCAGTCGCCGGGTGACGGCTGAGTCGGCGAGATCGGATCCGCTGATCCGGTAGCCAAGCGTCAGCAGCACCTCGGCGATGCCGCTCATGCCTGCGCCGCCTATGCCCACAAAGTGGATGGTCTTCACCTTGTGCTTCATGCGCGAGCCCCCGAAGCGAGTGCCTCACAGATGTCGGCAACCTCGCGCGCGGCGTGCGGACGCGCGAGCGCCCGCGCCCGCTCGGCCTGCTCGGCCAGTGCAGTGCGACTGGCCTCGGCAATGATGCGTGCCAGGCCTTCAGGAGTGAGGTCAGTCTGAGCGATCAGCGTCGCGGCACCCTGCTCGGCAAGAAAGCGGGCATTGCCGGTCTGATGGTCATCCACCGCGTGGGGAAATGGCACCAGCACGCTTGCAACACCTACCGCAGCCAGCTCGGCAACGGTCATCGCCCCGGCCCGACAGATCACGAGATCGGCTTCGGCCAGTGCCGCCGCCATGTCGTCGATGAAGCTTGGCACCTGAGCCGTCACACCGAGCTCGCGGTAACGCGCATCCAGCGCTTCGGCATGGGCCCGGCCTGCCTGATGGATCAACACGGGTCGACGGGCCGGATCGATCTGCGCCAGTGCCTGCGGAACGATCTGGTTCAGCGCCTGAGCCCCCAGGCTGCCGCCCACCACCAGCAGCCGCAGTGGGCCGCTTCGCGTCTGATAGCGAACTCGCGGCGAGTCGGTACGAACCAGGTCGGGGCGTACAGGGTTGCCGGTGCAGACCGCGCCAGGCAGGGTGCCGGGGAAAGCCTCAAGCACGCGGTCGGCCAGCCGCGCCAGCAGGCGATTGGTGAGTCCGGCCACCGAGTTCTGTTCATGCACCACCAGGGGGTAGCCCACCAGCGCAGCCATGAGCCCGCCGGGGAATGCCACATACCCCCCCATGCCCAGCACCACGGCGGGCTTCACGCGTCGCAGGGCCGACAGGCTTTGCCAGCAGGCCCGGACCAGCCGGACCGGCATGGCGAGCGCATTCATCAGTCCCTTGCCGCGAAGGCCGCCTATCCTGACCGGCTCGAGTGTGATCCCGTGCCTGGGGACCAGCGTGGCCTCCATGCCCTGGGGGTTGCCCAGCCAGACCACATTCCAGGTGCGCTCGCGCATGGCCTGCGCCACCGCGAGCCCTGGCATGACATGCCCGCCGGTGCCCCCTGCCATCACCAGCAGCGTGCGCGTGCTCATTTGCCACCCCGCATCAGCATGCGGTTCTCGAAATCAACCCGCAGCAGAATCGCGACCGCCACGCAGTTGGCGAGGATGCCGCTGCCGCCGTAGCTCATGAGCGGTAGCGTGAGCCCCTTGGTGGGCAGCAGCCCCAGGTTCACACCCATGTTGATGAAGGCCTGCAGACCAATCCAGAGTCCCACGCCCTGAGCCACCAGTCCGGCAAAGGTGCGCTCAAGACGAATGGCGAGTCGACCGATTTCGAAGGCTCGGCGCGTGAGCCAGAAGAACATGAGCACGATGGCAAGCACCGCCACCAGACCAAGCTCCTCGCCTATCACTGCCAGCAGAAAATCGGTGTGCGCCTCGGGCAGATAGTGAAGTTTTTCAACCGAGCCACCCAAGCCAACACCAAACAGCTCGCCTCGGCCGAACGCAATCAGCGAATGCGAGAGCTGGTAGCCCTTGCCCAGCGCGTTCTGTTCGCTGAATGGGTCGAGGTAGGCAAAGATGCGCTCCCTGCGCCAGGGCGAAAGCATGATGAGCGCCCCGAATGTCACGACGCCCACGCCCACCAGTCCGGTGAACAGCCGCCCGCTGACCCCACCCAGGAACAGCACGCCCCCCGCCACCACCGCGATCACCATGAAGGCGCCCATGTCGGGTTCAAGCAGAAGCAGCAATCCCACGGCAACCACGGCCGCGCCTATGGGCAACGCCCCCTTCATGAAGCTGAGGATCACGTCCTGCTTGCGAACCGTGTAGTCGGCCGCGTAGAGGATGACAAAGATCTTCATCAGCTCAGAGGGCTGGAGATTGAGCACATACAGCGAGAGCCAGCGCCGCGCGCCGTAAACCACCTTGCCCACGCCCGGGATCAGTACGATCACGAGCAGCACCAGGCCGAACAGAAACAGCCACTTCGACCAGCGTTGCCATTCGCGAATCGGCACGGTAAAGGCAAGAATCGAGAGCCCAACACCCACCGCGATCGCAAACAGGTGCCGCACCAGAAAATGCCAGGGCTTGTAGTTGGCAAAGCGCGGTGCATCGGGCAGTGCAATCGAGGCCGAATAGACCATCACCGCGCCAATCACCATCAGAATGCCGGCCACCCAGATGATTCCGGTATCAACGCTGCCAACTGGCACGGCGGTCTGTGTGCGGCCAGTGACCGAGCCCAGGCCGGCGCGCACGCGTCCAAGCGTCTGGCTCAGCATGCGAGCTCCAGCGGCTGTCCGGCATCGAGCGCAAGTTCGCGAACCTCGCGGCGAAACGCCTGGCCGCGGTCGGCGTAGCTCTTGAACATGTCGAAGCTTGCGCAGGCAGGCGAGAGCAGCACGGTCTTGTTGGGCCGCGCGAGCTCGCCCGCGCGGCGGACCGCGGTCACAAAATCAGCGCAGCGCTCAAACGCCACCGACTGCCCGGCCAATGCCTCGGCTATGACCTGAGCATCGCGACCCATCAGCACTGCACAGCCGCCGCGGCGCGCGAGCGCGCGTGCAAGCGGTGTGAAATCCTGCCCTTTGCCGACGCCGCCCGCAATCAGCACACAGCCTGGGGGCATGGCATCAAGCGCAGCCACGGTTGCACCCACATTGGTGCCCTTGCTGTCGTTCACGAAGCTCACGCCATCAATCGTGGCCACGGGTTCGCAGCGATGCTCGTTCGCATCAAAGTCGCGAATCGCGCGCAGCATCGGAGCAAGCGGCAGGCCAATTGCCGACCCCAGCGCAAGCGCAGCCATGGCATTGGCCTGATTGTGTCGCCCCTTGAGCGCGAGCGCTTCGGCGGGCATCAGCTTTCTCACCGTCATGGACGAGTCGGCATCGCGGGTGCGGCCAGGCAGCGGATCGTCGCCTTCCGCGGCGGCAAGCCAGGCCAGTCCACCGTCATGGACGATGCCAAAGTCACCCGGCGCACGCGGCGCATCAAGCCCGAAGCTCGAACTGCGCCGTGCGGGCGGCGCATCTGCAGCCTGCCGCCTCCCGGCCCGGGCTCCGGCCACACGGGCGAGCGCGGGTGCGGGTCGCGGCACCGTTGCCGGGTCATCGCGGTTGAACACCACCCAGGCCTTGGTGCCGTGAATGCGTCGCTTGGCCTCGCCGTAACGGGCCAGGTCAGCATGCCAGTCAAGGTGATCTTCGCTCAGGTTGAGCACGGTCGCTGCGCTGGGCTCAAAGCCTTGTGCAAGCGCAAGCTGGAAACTCGAGAGCTCGAGCACCCAGACATCGGGCAGCGACTCATGCTCGAGCGAGTCGGCCAGCGCAGCAAGAAGCGACGGGCCGATATTGCCCGCCGCGCGCACCGTCCGACCGGTGGCGGCAAAGAGATGCGCGGCCAGCGCCGTGGTGGTGGTCTTGCCGTTGGTGCCGGTGATCGCCACCACCTGCGGCTGATAGCCGGTCTCGGCAAGCATGGCGAGCGCCTGAACGAAGAGGTCGAGCTCTCCCAGCACGGTGATGCCACGTTCGCGGGCAAGCGCATAAAACGAAGCCGATGCACCCATCTCGATCGACAGACCGGGACTCCAGGCCACCAGATCAACGCCCTCAAGCCAGCCGGCATCGAACTCACCGGCGTGAAATTCGAGATCACCCAGCGCCGCGCGCAGGCTCTCGAGCCGTTCGCGCAGGCCACCCTCGGCGCCGCGGGTATCGGCAAGCTGCACCCGCGCCCCGCGCGAGGCCGCCCAGCGTGCCATGGCCTCGCCCGACTCGCCCAGTCCAAGCACGAGCACCGTCCTTCCGGCGAGATCGAAGAGTTGCATCTGCGCGGGTTCGTGATCGGCTGCGGGTGGGCTCATGGGCTTCTCGCTAGCGCAGCTTCAGGGTCGACAGACCCGCGAGCACCAGAATCATCGTGACGATCCAGAAACGCACCACCACCTGTGTTTCCTTCACCCCACCCACCTCGAAGTGGTGATGGAGCGGCGCCATCCGGAAGATCCGCCGCCCCTCGCCATAACGCCGCTTGGTGTACTTGAAGTAGCCCACCTGGAGCATGACCGAGAGCGTTTCCACCACAAACACGCCGCCCATGATGAACAGTACGATTTCCTGGCGGACGATGATGGCGATGGTGCCGAGCGCACCGCCCAGTGCGAGCGCGCCCACGTCACCCATGAAGACCTGTGCGGGGTAGGCGTTGTACCAGAGGAAGGCAAGCCCTGCGCCCGCGATGGCCCCGCACACCACCGTCATTTCGCCCGCACCGGGGATGTAGGGCATCAGGAGATAACGCGCAAACACCGAGTTGCCTGCCACGTAGGCAAACACCCCCAGCGCCGAGCCCACCAGTACCGAGGGCATGATGGCCAGCCCGTCGGCACCGTCGGTCAGATTGACCGCGTTGCTGGTGCCCACAATCACGCAAAAGCTGAGCGCGATGAACCCGAAGGCACCCAGCGGATAGGCCACGTTCTTGAAGAACGGCACGATCAGCTCGGCGCGCGCCGGCAGCTCCATTGCGAGACCGCTCTCCAGCCAGCGCACGAAAAGCGAGAACGCAGGACTGCTGCTTGACGCCGAAACCGCGAACGCAAGGTAAATGGCCGCAGCCATGCCGATCAGCGACTGCCAGAAGAATTTTTCGCGAGCCGACATGCCGCGCGGATCGCGGCGAACCACTTTGCGATAGTCGTCAACCCAGCCTATGCCGCCAAAACCCAGCGTGACCAGCATCACCACCCAGACAAACCTGTTTTCCAGATCCGCCCACAGCAGCGTCGCCACGGCAACCGCGATCAGGATCAACGCGCCACCCATGGTCGGGGTGCCGCTCTTGCCCAGATGGGTCTTGGGACCGTCCGTGCGCACGGCCTGGCCAATCTTCATCTCGGCGAGCTTGCGGATCACAAGCGGGCCGAACAGCAGTCCGATCAGAAGCGCAGTGAGTGCGGCCAGCACCGCCCGCAGCGTGATGTAGTTGAACACCGAAAACGCGCGGATGTCGCGCGCGAGCCACTGCGCAAGTTCGAGCAGCATCAGTGCGCCTCCGTGGTCTGGGTGGCGGTGAGCGCTCGAACCACACGCTCCATCCGCATGAAGCGCGAGCCCTTCACAAGCAGCGTCGCACCCGGCTGGGCGAGGCACCCAGCGCGCCCGGTCAGGGCCCCGATATCGTCACCGAAATGCTCAGCGGCGGATCCGCAACCCTGCGCAGTGGCCTCCGTGGCATGGCCCGCAAGAAGCACATGCTCAATCCCCCGGCGGGCAGCCTCTTCGCCAACCTCGCGGTGCCAAACCGGTCCGTGATCACCCACCTCGCCCATGTCGCCCAGCACCAGCACGCGCGGGCCTGGACGGTCGGCAAGCAGCGCAATCGCCGCCAGCACCGAATCGGGGTTGGCGTTGTAACTGTCATCGATCAGCGTGGCGCCGCCGGCAAGCGCATGCCGTACCAGCCGCCCTGGCGCGGGACGGAACCGTGCCAGGCCCTCACTGATCGCCTCGGTCGACACGCCCGCTGCAAGCGCTGCAGCGGCAGCAGCCAGCGCGTTTCGTACGTTATGCGCACCGTCGATCGAAAGCGAGATGCGCCAGGAGCCACCGCCCATCCGAAGCTCAAAGGACTCGGGCCGTGAGTCAGGGCTTGCACTCACAGCGAGTGGACGACCCGCGATTCCCGAGCCGTCTGCCGACAGTCCGAACTCGACGCAGCGGCGCGTCGCCGCAAGCGACCGCCAGATCGGCGTGTGAGCGGGGTCGTCCCCGGGAAACACGGCGCAACCCTCGGGGTCGAGCGCCTGCAGGACCGATCCGTTTTCGCGCGCGGTCGCCTCCACGCTCGAGAGGAATTCCTGATGCTCGCGCTGCGCGTTGTTGACCAGCGCGACAGTGGGCCTCGTGATTGAGGCGAGCCAGGCGATTTCACCCGGATGGTTCATGCCGAGCTCGACCACTGCGAGCCGATGCGCGGGAGATAGCCGCAGCAGCGTGAGCGGTACGCCCACATCATTGTTGAGATTGCCGCGGGTCGCGAGCCGGGCCTCTTCCGATGCACTGGCAGCAAAGATTGCAGCAATCATTTCCTTGACGGTGGTCTTGCCATTGCTGCCCGTCACCGCCACCAGGGGCAGGCGAAACTGGCTACGCCAGCCGCGGGCGAGTTCGCCGAGCGCACGGCGCGTATCGGGCACCCGGATCGAGGGTGCGGTGAGGCCAGGCACCCAACGTTCGACCATCACCGCCGAGGCGCCCGCGGCGCGTGCCTGCGAAACGAAGTCGTGCGCGTCGAAGGTGTCACCGCGCAGTGCCACAAACAGGCTGTCGCGATCCACAGCGCGCGAGTCGGTGCAGATGCCGCTCACGCGTTCGCTGCCCAAGCCATGAAAGCTTGCCTGCGAGAGCCATTCAAACACCCGGCGCAGCTCAAGCATGACGCGCCCCCAGGTCCCCGCCCGACTCAGGGCTCGCGTCCGCGAACGACTGATGATCGGACGCCAGCCCCCGGCGCTGCGACAACGCCTGCTGCGCCTGCGCCACATCGCTGAATTCGATGCTTTGTCCGGCGATTTCCTGCCAACGCTCATGCCCCTTGCCAGCGATCAGCACCACATCGCAGGGCCCGGCGAGCGACACCGTGTCCCGGATGGCGCGCGCGCGGTCGGATTGCCTGAGCCGGGGCGTGTGGACCATGCCCGACTCGATCGCCGCAATGATGCGCACAGGGTCTTCGCTGCGCGGGTTGTCGCTCGTGAGCACCACGTGGTCTGCTCCGGACTCGGCGGCTGCACCCATGAGCGGACGCTTTCCCGCATCACGATCGCCACCCGCACCAAATACGCACCAGAGACGCCCCCCGCGGGCCCGGGCGACGGGCCTGAGCGCAGCAAGTGTCTGGGTGAGTGCATCAGGGGTATGCGCATAGTCCACCACCACACACGGGCGCTCATCCTCTGCGCCAATCGTGGGGTCATCGCCTGCGGAAACACGCTCAAGCCGCCCGGGCACAGGCTCAAGCTCGGCCAGGCGACCGACGGCTTGGTCAAACGAAGCGCCCGATGCGATCCAGGCCCCAGCCACCGCCAGCGCATTGAGCGCATTGAAGCGCCCGAGAAGCGGCAACTCAATCTGCGCACGACCGAAATCGCCGCCGATCGTGAGAGTGAGACCTTCAGCATGTTCAGTGATCTGTTCGGCGACCAGTTGCTCGACCCCGTCTTCCCGCCGGCGCTGCGCCATCTCGCCGTAGACGATTGCGCGACAGCCAGCGGGGAGCGCCGCGCGCGCAGCGCCGGATAGCGTATCGCCCGCATTCAGCACTGCGGCCGCCAGACCCGGCATGCGAAAGAGCCGCAGCTTCGCCTCGGCATAGGCCTCGAACGTGCCGTGGTAGTCGAGGTGGTCGCGGCTGAGGTTGGTGAACACTGCAACCGCTGGCTGGGTGCCTGACAGGCGCGACTGATCCAGGCCGATTGACGAGGCCTCCATCACAACGCTGTCGGCGCCCTGCGACACAAAGGAGGCCAACAACGCATGCAGCGTCAGTGCATCCGGGGTGGTCAGTCCAAATGATTCAAGTGCGGCCCTGCCCTGCGCATCCAGCAGACCGCTGCCCAGGGTGCCGATCACAGCGGCGCGCCGTCCCGCCCGGGCAAGGCCCTGGGCGATCCACTGCGAGCAGCTGGTCTTGCCGTTGGTGCCGGTGACTGCGATCAGCTCGATCTGCGCGGCGGGCTCGCCATGCCATGCGGCGGCGATCTCGCCTGCGAGATCGCGCAAACCGGTGACGCTGCGCAGGTCAGCCGCTGCAGACGGACTGGGCGGCGCATCATCGACTACCAGCGCTGCGGCACCGCGCGCTCGTGCGTCACCCAGGTAGGCGCGACCGTCCGACTGATGCCCTCGCCAGGCAAAGAACGCGTCGCCTGGCCGCACCTGGCGACTGTCAGCGCAGAGCCGCGCCTTCGGTGCGATTCGCGAGCGCAGCCAGCCGGCGATGTCGTGCGCCTCGCGCGACAGCAACGGGCGACCGCGGCCCAAGGTAGCGGGCTGGATCACATCCGCCCCCGCGTTGCAGCCGAGGCATCGGCAAAGCCCGAACCGGGCACGTCCGGCGGCACGCGCAGCGTTCGCAGCGTCTCGCCCATCACGCGCGAGAACAGCGGCCCGGCCACCTGCCCGCCATAGTGTTTGCCCGCTGATGGCTCATCAATCATGACCGCCACCACAAAGCGTGGCTCTGATACGGGCGCAAAGCCTACAAACGATGAGACGTACTTGTTCACATACCGACCGTTCTCGATCTTGTGCGCCGTGCCGGTCTTGCCCGCCACCCGGTAACCCGCCACCTGCGCCTGGGGTGCAGTGCCGCCCGGGCCGGCCGCGAGTTCAAGCATTCGCCGAACAATGAGTGTGGTCTCGGGGGTGAAGACCTGGGTGCGCTGGATCTCGCCCTCGTGCTTGAAGATCGATACCGGGATGATGTCGCCGTCACGCGCAAAAACCAGATAGGCGCGCGCGAGCTGCATGAGCGAGACCGACAGACCATGCCCGTAGGACATCACCGCCTGATCGATCTGCTTCCAGTTCCGGTGAGGACGCAGGCGTCCCGCCACCGCCCCCGGAAAGCCCAGCTGCGGCGCCTGGCCCAGCCCGATCGCGGCAAAGGTTTCCCACATGTCCTTGGGCGACATCTTGAGGGCCATCTGAACCGTACCGACGTTGGACGACTTCTGGATGACCTGTTCAACAGTCATTGAAGCGTGCCCTTTCACATCCGACAGCGTGTGGGTGCCAATCGTGATGCGACCGCCGTAGGTGGGAATCACCGTCTGCGCCGTGACCTTGCCCAACTCAAGCGCAAGCGCCGCGGTAAAGGGCTTCATCGTGGAGCCAGGCTCGAAGGTATCGGTGAGCACGCGGTTGCGAAGCTGCGCACCGCTCAGCTCACCGCGCTGATTGGGGTCGTAGGTGGGCAGATTGACCAGCGCGAGCACCTCGCCCGTACGCACATCGAGCACCACTGCACCGCCCGCCTGGGCGCGATGCTCGGCTACCGCATCACGCAACGCCGAGTAGACGTGGTACTGCACCTTGGCATCGACAGACAGCGCGATGTTGTTCCCGTTCAAGGGCTCGCGAATCGCCTCGACCTGCTCGATGACGCGGCCCAGCCGGTCACGGATCACGCGGCGGCTGCCGGGGCGACCCGCCAGGAGCTTGTTCTGCGCGAGCTCGATTCCCTCCTGGCCACTGTCCTCGACGTTGGTGAAGCCCACGATGTGGGCCAGGCGGTCGCCCTCGGGATAGCGACGCTTGTACTCGGGCTGACTGTGCACGCCCGGTACCTTGAGATCCAGGACCTGGCGCGCGTCATCGGGGTCGAGCTGACGCCGGAGAAAAATGAAGGTTCGCTCGGTGCCGCTGATCCGCTGGCGAAGATCCGCTTCATCAAGACTCAGCCGACGCGCGAGCTCACCGAAGCGCGGATGATTGACATCGACTTCACCCGGTACGGCAAAAATGGCGCGCGCGGGCAGGCTGGACGCCAGCACCACGCCGTTGCGGTCATGGATCTCGCCACGCGAGGCAGGCAGATCGAGCGTGCGCGCATAGCGTGATTCGCCCTGGCGCTGCAGAAAATCCTGGGAAAACACCTGGAGGTATACCGCACGACCCGCCAGCGCCAGAAATGCGAGGGCGACCAGCGCCATCAGGAGGTGTGAGCGATAGGCGGGCAGCGTCACCCGCAAAAGCGGATTGGAAGAAAACGGCACATTGCGGCGGCTGCGCGAGGCCATCAGCGCGCCCCGTCTGGACGGCGCGGCTGCGGCGAGCCGGGCTTGCGGGCGAGCGCAGCCGGCAGCGCGCCGACCTGTAGCGAACGCGTTTCCGGGTCGCGAAGCAGATGCAGGGTGCGGTCAGCGCTCACCGACTCCATGCCCAGATCGCGACGGGCCTTGGCATCGATCAGCGCAGCCGTGGCGAGCGAAGTCTGCTGAACGCGGAGCTGGTTCCAGTCGACCTCGAGACTGCGGCTTTGAGCCTGCGCGCGCTCGAGCTCAACGAACAGCCTGCGCGCGTGGTGCTGCGAGGTGATGACCGCCACCGCGCATGCCGCGAGCAGGGCGAGCAGGACAATGTTGAGGCGGCGCATGGTCAGTTCACCGCCTCAGCACTTCTCGGCCGCCCGCAGCACGGCCGAGCGGGCGCGAGGGTTGGCCGCGATTTCGGCGTCGCCTGCGAGCCAGCGGCCAAGCGGACGCAACGCTGGCGCATGATTGATGACGGCACCGGTGACCGGGTCGCGCGGCGCATCGCGCCCCGCCCGATGGGCGATGAAGCGCTTCACCATCCGGTCTTCGAGGGAGTGAAAGCTGATCACCGCGAGCCGTCCCGCAGGCGCAAGGCGATCGCACGCTGCGGCGAGCCCGTGCGAGAGCTCGTCAAGCTCCTGATTGATGAAAATCCGTAGAGCCTGAAAGGTCCGGGTGGCCGGGTCGCGTCCGGGGACCGTCGCGCCACGCCGACCGCGAAGGACAGTCGCAACGAGCCGGGCAAGCTCGGTGGTCGTTGCGAGCGCGCCATCGCCGTCGCGGCGCACGCAAGCTGCAATCGCCTTTGCAATCGGAACAGCAAACCGTTCTTCCCCATATTCTTCAAGCACCTCTGCGATCGTCTGCTCACTCGCCTCGCCCAGCCACTGCCGGACCGATACGCCACTGCCCGGATCCATCCTCATGTCGAGCGGACCCTCTGCCCGAAAACTGAACCCCCGCGAAGCGTCGTCGAGCTGCGGCGATGACACGCCCAGATCCATCAACACGCCGTCGAGCCGCGGCACCGCCAGCTGGTCGAGCACGCCTGCCAGCGTCGAAAAACGAGCCTGCGCGAGCACGAACCGGGGATCGTTCAAGGCTTTCCCAGCCGCGACCGCCTGAGGATCTCGATCGATCGCAATCAGCCGACCGACGGGCCCCAGCCGCTCCAGAATTGCGCGGCTGTGACCACCCCGACCAAAGGTGCAGTCGAGGTAACAGCCGTCGGGACGCGGCGCGAGCGCCACGAGCGTCTCGGCCAGCATGACCGGCTGGTGACCGTTCGGGGCTGGGCCATCCGCGGTCGGCGGTGAATCGGTCAATTCGCACCGGTCTAGAAGGAAAAGTTGGATAGCGCATCGGGGAGCCCCGCTGCGATCGCCTGCTGGTCGCGCTCGACCAGCGTGGGGGCGTCCCACACCTCGAAGTGGCTGCCCATTCCGAGCAGCATCACATCCTTGTCGAGTCGCGCTGCCTGACGCAGTTCGGGCGCGATCAGGATCCGACCGGTGGTGTCCATGTCGACATCACAGGCGCTCCCGAGAAAGATGCGGGTCCAGGCACGTGCATTCATGGGCAGTGCCGCGATCCGTTCGCGATGCACCTCCCAGACTGGCCTGGGAAAGAGCAGCAGGCAGCCGTCAGGGGATCGGGTGAGCGTGAGCCGCCCTTCGCACTGAACCGATAGCGCGTCGCGATGCCGGGTGGGGACGGTCATCCGCCCCTTCGCATCGAGCAATAGCGCTGAACTTCCCTGGAACATTCCCGGTCCACCTGCGAGATGAAATTCGACTCAAGGGCGAGCCAAAATCCCATAAAAAAACACTTTGCTGCACTTTTTCCCACTATACGCAATCTGGGCCTGAATGGTCAAGGCGATCGGGAATTTCTTTCGTCAGGTCAATGACTTAGCGCGGAAATCGCAGAATGGTTCAATTGAAATAATCCTTTAAATTAGCCACTTAGACCGCCTTCCTCCAATTCACATTAGAAAGGCAAGGCCAACCCGAACCGGCGGGCGATCCAGCGACCGCGGTGCCGCGTGCCAGTTGCGTTACCATCGACGGGCGAATCAGGCCGGGCGGTCGCTGGTCGGCATGTACGCATGCCGGCTGGAGGAAGGTCCGGACTCCACAGGACAGGGTGCTGGCTAACGGCCAGGCGCCGGGGCATCGCAAGGTGCGCCGGCGACGGAAAGTGGAACAGAAAGCACACCGCCCAAGCGCCACGGGGCAACCCGTGACGACGGCAAGGTTGAAATGGCGAGGTAAGAGCTCACCGCGGCCCTGGCGACAGGGCTGGCACGCTAAACCCCACCCGGAGCAACATCAAATAGGCACACGCTGGGCCCCCGGGCCCGACGGGCGGTCCGCCCGAGTGTGCGGGTAGATGGCTAGAGCGCGCGGGTAACCTCGCGCCCAGAGGAATGATCGCCAGCCGGCTTGCCGGCGCACAGAATCCGGCCTACAGGCCTGGTTCGCACACTTTTCGCTGCCCCGCCGCCCCTCAGGCGGGCGGGTAGTTGGTGGCATGGGCGCGTACGATCGCCTCGAAATCAGGGTCGGCGACAAACCCCATCGCCTGGGCTCGCGCCGTATTGAAACGGTCGGGCCAGGTACGCACCAGTTTCATGATGGCGGGATCATGCTTCTCAATCACCCGGGCGCGTGCCGCCGTGCCACCCACTTTTTCGAGAGCGGCGAGCGCTTCACCCATGCTCGCGCTCAAGCCCGGCAGATTGAGCGATCGGTTCCAGCCCCACGCGGCTGACGGCGAGGACACCGCGTGCAGCAGGTTGGCAACCGCGCTGCGGGGCGAGGAAATCCACATCCGGGTGTCAATCGGCACCGGCAGAATGGCTTCGTGACCGGCAAGCGGCTCGCGAATGATGTTCGATGCAAAGCCCGACGCTGCGCCATTGGGCTTGCCCGGACGGACCACCACGGTGGGAATGCGCACGCTTCGGCCGTCGATGAATCCCTTGCGGGTGTAGTCGTGAACCAGCCACTCGCCGATCAGCTTTTGAACGCCGTACGATCCCTGCGGCGTGGGCGCCACGCTGTCGTCGACCACCGCGGGCAGATCACCGCCAAAAACCGCCACCGAGCTCGAGAACACCACCCGTGGGCGCGCCCCGGCCCGCCTGCACGCTTCCAGCATGGCCCGCGTACCGTCGACATTGACGCGCATGCCGAGGTCGAAGTCGGCCTCAGCCGTGCCGCTCACCACCGCCGCCAGATGGATGACCGCGCCGGTCTCGGGCCCCACCAGCGATGACACCGTAGCCGGATCGGCAATGTCGCCCGCCACATTCAGAACGCGCGCCTCGTTCAGCTCCCCTTCGATCTGATCGAAGCAGGTGATGCGGGTGATGGGCCGCGCCACGCCGTCGTCAGACGCGACAAGCGTACCGCGAGCCAGCAGCGCGCGGATCAGTTGCTGGCCGAGAAAGCCCGCCCCGCCGGTGATCAGCAGATTCATGGTTGCCGTCCTGTTCGAAAGACCTGCGGGTCATTGTAGAACGCCGGGTCATGATTGGCCTGCGACCAGCCCGGGATGCCCATGAGGGGAAGCGGCGTGAGCGACTGCAGCGTGGCCGGACAAAGCGCGCGCGCCGCCGTCTCATCCAGGGTATCGACCGCCGTGGCAGGCGAGGCATCGAGCACCAGTACCTGGGCGCAGATCGATTTATAGGGCGCGCAAAGCTTCTCGAGGAGCGCGTGTCCGGTGATCACGACGCGAATGCGATCGGACCACGCGTATCGATGGTCGATGAAGAGTGCCTTCCAGTTGAACTGGCGCAAAAACTCTGCAAGCGCCGCATCCTCGGTGAGCACGAGTGCCCCGCTCTCATCGAACAGCGTTGCACGATCGCGCAGCCTGCCACGCGGACCTGCGGCCTGACTCGCCGCCAGCGCCTCAACATGCAGCGCATTGAGACGCGCTTTCAGTTTCGGAAAGCTCAGCCACGCAAGCGCGTTGGCGAAGTCGTGCCGGCCTCCACGCCCCGATGTGCGGCTGGGCACCCGGCCCTGGTCAAAAATAATCGATTCATACGGCTGATTGCATTCAGACGACGCCTGCGCAGGCACAAAGCACAGGGGTTTGCCGGATCCGGATCGACAGTTGCGCGAGGCGGCCAGAGCGTTCGCGCGCTCAAGATCGGGCAGAGCGGCCGTGGGCCAACCCAGGGCATGGGCCCAGGGTTGCCAGCCCTCGAGCCAGGGCAGGACATTGCCCTCAGTCTGCAAGCCGCCAGCCCAGCGTCTCGCCGCCCGCAAGCGGCACGATGGTTTCGGCGCCAAACGGCAGGCTCTCGGGAATCTGCCACGATTCGCGAGTCAGCACGACCCTTGAGGTATTCCTCGGCAGGCGATAGAAATCGGGGCCGTGGAAACTGGCAAAGGCCTCGAGCCTGTGGAGGGCGCCCGCGCGCTCGAAGGCCGTTGCGTAGAGCTCGATTGCATGGGGCGCGGTGTAGCAGCCGGCGCACGCCGCGGCATGCTCCTTGAGCCTCGCTGCATGCGGTGCGCTGTCTGTCCCCAGGAAAAACTTCGGGCTGCCCGAGGTGGCGGCCGCCACCAGCGCCTCGCGATGCAGCTCACGCTTCAGGACCGGCAGGCAGTACCAGTGGGGTCGCAGGCCACCGGTGAAGATTGCGTTCCGGTTCCAGAGCAGATGATGCGCGGTGATGGTGGCTGCAATGGGGCCAGCGGCTTCGGCCACATACTGCGCGGCCTCGCGCGTGGTGATGTGCTCAAGCACCACGCGAAGCTCGGGAAAGCGCGCGCGCAGCGGCTCCAGCACGGTATCGATGAACACCGCCTCGCGGTCAAACACATCGACACCAGGATCGGTCACCTCGCCATGCACCAGAAGCGGCATCCCGCATGCCTGCATGGCCTCGAGCGCGGCGTGGGTGTGCACCAGATCGGTGACCCCGGCATCCGAATGCGTGGTGGCTCCGGCTGGATACAGCTTCACCGCATGCACCGCACCGCTTTGCGCCGCCCGCCGGATCTCGTCGGGCTGGGTGCGATCGGTGAGGTAAAGCGTCATGAGCGGTGTGAAATCGGCACCTGCCGGAACCGCCGCCAGAATGCGGGCCCGGTAGGCGAGCGCCTCATCAAGCGTGGTGACCGGCGGCTTGAGATTGGGCATGACAATGGCCCGCGCAAACTGGCGGGCACTTGCGCCCACCACGGCAGCGAGCGCCTCGCCGTCGCGCAGATGGAGATGCCAGTCGTCGGGTCGGATGAGGGTCAGCGTGTCGGCAGAATTCAACAGGGTCTCCGAAAATGGATGCAGGGGGCGAACAGACCGCCCAGGTCAACCCACGCTCGTTGCACCCCCCGCGAGCCGGCTCGTTCAGGCGAGCACGACCGCCCGGTAGTCGTTGACGTTGGTGAGCGTGGGGCCGGTGACGATCAGGTCGCCGAGCCGCGAAAAAAATTCATAGGCGTTATTGTCGTCGAGCATGCGCCGCGGATCCAGGCCAAGCGACCGCGCACGTGCGAGGCTGTCTGGGGCGAGCCTCGCCCCGGCGTTGTCCTCCACGCCATCGATGCCGTCGGTATCGGCCGCCAGCGCCCATAGCCGCTCAATGCCAGCGCCCGCCTGCGCAAGCGCAAGCAGAAACTCGCTGCAGCGCCCGCCTCGTCCCCGTCCTCGAACCGTGACCGTGCACTCGCCGCCCGAAATGAGGGCAACCGGCCGCTGGAAAGGCGCCTGGTGAGTGGCAATCTCGCGGGCCAAGGCAGCCATGACCTGCGCCACATCGCGCGCCTCCCCGGTGATGGTGTCACCCAGGATGACCGGCTGTATCCCCGCTCCACGAAACACCCGGGCAGCGGCCTCCAGGCTGCGATGAGCGCTTGCGATCAGACGATTTTCAACCCGCGAAAACAGGGGGTCCCCGGGCTTGGGCGTTTCAGCCACGCCGCCGGAGGCTCCCCGTTCGAGAAAGGCTGAGACCGATGCGGGGGCCTCCACGCCCCAGTGCGCAAGCAGCGACCGCGCATCGTCATAGGTGCTCGGGTCGGGTGCACAGGGTCCGCTGGCAATCGCCGACAAATCATCGCCCGCGACATCGGAAATCACCAGAGCAAGCACCTGGGCCCGCGTGGCCTGCGCAAGCCGCCCGCCCTGAATCTGCGACAGATGCTTGCGAACCACGTTGATGTCCTGAATGGGCGCGCCGCTTGCGAGCAGCTGGCGGGTGACCGCCCGGAGATCGGACATCGGCACCTCGGCGACCGGCAGACTGAGGAGGCTTGATCCACCCCCCGACACCAGCACAAGGAGGAGATCACGATGGGTGAGCGTGGCCGCTTCGAGCAGGATGCTTCGCGCGGCCGCCTCGCCCGCCTCATCAGGAACCGGGTGGCCCGCCTCGACCACCCGGATCCGTTCACAGGGCGCGCCATGCCCGTACCGGGTGACCACGACACCGGACAGCGGGCAATCGGCCGGCCAGTGCGTCTCGACCGCACGCGCCATGCTGGCAGCAGCTTTGCCCGCGCCCACCACCAGGGTGCGGCCATAGCGCTGCAGCTGCTTGCGGTCGGGAAGTTGCCCGGGCAGAACCTTGTCGGGATCGGCCGCCGCAACAGCTGCGGAAAAGCTCGCAGCGAGCAGCCCGGGCAGGTCGTCAGTGGCGTTCAATCGGCGTAAATGCCGGCCTGTTTGATCAGCGGCGCCCACTTGGTGATCTCGGCTGCCAGATGCGCGCGAAGCGCCTCGGGCGCAGCCTTGGACTCTGCCACCGGCTCAGTGCCCAGCTCGGCAAAGCGCTTGACGATAGCCGGGTCCTTGAGCGCCTCTCTCAGCCCTGCAACCAGCCGGTCCACAACCGGCTTGGGCGTGCCCTTGGGCGCATACAGGCCATGCCAGACCGACACGTCGAAGTTCTTCAGGCCGCTCTCGGCGAGCGTGGGCAGATCCGGCAGGATGGACAGCCGGGCGGGCGAGGTCACGGCCAGCGCGCGCACCTTGCCCGCCTTGATCTGAGGCACCGTGTTGGTGGTCTGGTCGCACA
>Ga0172372_10001433_pt1 | contig 36925 bp, 23 predicted proteins | sample LakKiv5m_2_FD_114544 | JGI IMG/M metagenome (GOLD analysis project Ga0172372, IMG submission 114544) | Freshwater microbial communities from Kabuno Bay, South-Kivu, Congo - kab_092012_9.5m | ecosystem: Environmental > Aquatic > Freshwater > Lake | place: Democratic Republic of the Congo...
AAGGTGGTGAACACCGCTTTAAAATTAATTGCAAACGGTGGATTCCACGCTTCGCCTATGTCAGAATTGGCCAAGTTATCTGGGGTTGCAATAGGCACGATTTATCATCATTTTCCGAGTAAGGAAGACTTGTTTGAAAGTGTATACTTAGAGACCTGCACGCATTCTGCGAGGTTGGTTCACGAAGCCATTAGCTTCAAAGGGAAGGAGATGCAGCGCTTAAGTGCAGCTTGGTCATCTTTGGTGAGTTATTTAATTCAAGAGCCTTTGCGATACCATGTTTTGGTTCAGTACAGAAATTCTCCTACCTACGTAACAAACAAGGAGTTGGAAGACTCGTTGACGGCGGTGACAGCTTTGATTAAAGAGGGACAGAAATCGGGAAAAATGAAGAAACTTCCCGTTTCACTGATGTTCGAACTTTTCGTTTCAAGCGCATTGGCTGTGGCTCGTGTGAAGGTGGTGGATAGAAAAAAGATAACTGAAAAAGAAATGCAGGAGTTGGTTTCTGCTAATATGGAGGTGTTTTCAAAGTAATTTTGCGGTATGATATCGAAACAAAGAACGCTTAAGGAAGAGGTTGTATTGAACGGTGTGGGATTGCACACCGGGGCACCCGTGACGTTAACCATTTGTCCGGCGCCAGAAAATCATGGCTACAAGTTTCAACGTGTGGATATGGACGGTCAGCCAATTGTGGACGCGGATTGTGATCGTGTTGTCTCAACTCAGCGCGGAACAACCCTAGAACAAAACGGAGCTCGCGTGTATACCTGCGAACACGTATTGTCTGCATTATACGGTAGCAAAGTAGATAATGCCTTGTTGAAGTTAACTGGTCCTGAAGTTCCAATTATGGACGGGAGTGCTTGGCCGTTTGTAGAGGCGATTCAATATGTAGGGTTTGAAGATCAGAATGCCGACAGAAAATATTTGGTGTTAGATGAAAACATCACCTATGAAGATACCGAGAAGGGAATTGAAATGCTTGCGGTACCTACCAAAGGAGGCGAATACCGCGTCACTGTGATGGTTGATTATAACTCACCGATATTAGGGACACAACACGCCCAAATGTATGAGTTAGACCATTTCGCGAAAGAGATTTCTCGTTGTCGCACCTTTGTCTTCTTGCGCGAATTAGAGATCTTGGCGAAGAACGGATTGATTAAAGGGGGAAGTTTAGACAACGCCATTGTGATGGTAGATAAAGAATATTCTGATCAGCAGATTAAGGACATTCTAAAGGAATTAGGAAGAGAGAATTTAGATGTGAAGGTGGAAGGAATTGGCGTGTTAAACACCATTAAGCTTCAATACGAAAACGAGCCAGCAAGACACAAACTATTAGATATTGTGGGCGATTTAGCCTTAACGGGTAAATTTATTCGTGGTCATATCTTGGCTGCGCGCCCGGGTCATTATGGCAATGTTGAATTTGCTAAAGTGTTGAAGGCGTGGGACAAGAAGAAAGCAGGAAAGCCAAAGTTTGATTTATCGAAGACGGTTTATGACATCAATGATATCACCCGTATGCTTCCTCACCGCTACCCGTTTTTATTGGTTGACCGTGTGATTGCTATGGACAATGAAGGAATTGTTGGGGTGAAAAATGTGACGTTGAACGAACCGTTTTTCCAAGGACACTTCCCGAATAACCCGGTAATGCCAGGGGTACTTCAGATTGAAGCAATGGCACAAGTGGGTGGAATTTTCGCCTTGAGTCAAGTGCCAGATCCTGAATTGTACAGCACCTATTTCATGAAAATTGATGGGGTGAAATTCAAGCAAAAAGTATTGCCAGGCGACACATTGATTTTCCAATTGAGATTGGAATCTCCGATTCGTAGAGGATTGGTGAATATGCGCGGAATCGCCTATGTAGATGGTAAAGAAGTGTGTGAAGCCACTATGTTAGCTCAAGTGGTAAAAGATAAAGTTGTAGAGACAAAAACCAGCGAAACAGTATGAGCGCATTAAACTCTGTCCATCCCGACGCGAAGATTGGGGCAAATGTGGAAATTGGTCCATTTACATTTATTGGAGCCGATGTGGTGATTGGAGAAGGAACTTGGATTGGTCCGAACGTGACCATTATGGACGGTGCCCGCATAGGAAAGAACTGTCGCATTTTCCCCGGGGCTGTTATTTCTGCAATTCCGCAGGATTTAAAATTTGCAGGAGAGTACACTACGGTTGAAGTTGGCGACAACACAACCATTCGCGAGTGTTGCACATTGAACCGTGGAACAAAGGACCGCAATACCACCAAGGTAGGAAGCAATTGCTTACTTATGGCCTATGTACATTTGGCTCATGATGCCTTTGTTGGCGACAACTGTGTAATTGCGAATTCTGCAAACATTGCTGGACACGTTACAGTTGGAAATTGGGTGGTGATTGAAGGCGTAGTAGCGGTACAACAATTTGTTGAAATTGGTGATCATTCATTCATTGCCGGAGGTTCATTGGTTCGCAAGAACGTTCCACCGTTTGTAAAGGTGGCAAGAGAACCATTGAGTTATATTGGAGTGAACAGCATTGGTCTGCGACGCAGAGGTTATTCAGATGAACAGGTAACACGCATTGAAGATATTTATCGCGCCTTATTTATTCATAACGATACCTTGACACAAGGGATTAAGCAAGTGGTAGAAACCTTCCCTGATTCTGATGAAAAGAATACTATTCTTTCGTTCATTTATCGTTCTGACAAGGGAATTGTAAAAGGACCTCAAACCACCTAACGGTGCACATTTCTATACATAATGTAGGAAAGCGCTTTGAAAGCAAGTATGTTTTCAAGGGCTTATCGCGCGAAATTAATTCGGGTGAGTGTTTAGGCATTGTGGGTAGAAACGGTTCGGGTAAGTCAACCCTTGTACAAATTATTTCAGGTTATTTGCCCGCATCGGAAGGCAGTGTGAAATACAACGGTGAAATCAATGAATTGGTTTGGAAGAACATTTCATGGGTTTCTCCGGCTCTTGGTTTGTACGAATCCTTCACACTGAAGGAGCATTTAGAATTTGTGTTTTCGTTGCGTAAACCCTTAAGTGGATTAGATACCGATTCAATGATATCGGCTATGGAGCTTACCGCACATGCTCATAAACAAATCAGGTTTTTTTCAAGCGGAATGAAACAACGCGTGAAGCTTGGGGTGGGATTCTTCTGCGAATCTGATTTGTTATTGTTAGACGAGCCTTGTGCGCACTTAGATCGCCATGCTGAAGAATGGTATTCTCAGCTATTTTTAGATTATGCAGGTAATCGAACTGTATTGATAGCCTCGAATGCCAATGAGGCAGAACTGTTACACGCAGGCTCAATTTGGAATCTTCCTACTCTTTAGGTAAGTGTCCTTCTTTAAGTAAATCAGTCACAGATTTTACCGGGTGAAAAATCGAGGAGGGAATTTCAACGAAGGCGCTGTTCCAACCCCACATTGAACCATTCCACAATCCAGGGAGTTCAATAATTTTCATTTTTCTTCCATGAATGAATTTCTCAGAGATGAGCGAAGAAGAATGGTTTCTATACTTTTCTAATTTGTATTTGTTTCCTTTATGATCTAGGAAATGACACACAAGGTCAACAGGATTGAAGTGACTAGACTCTTGAAACAAATGGTGTTGTTCGGGGTCATCATGATTCACTTGGGCTTTTTCAACGATTTGTTTGATGGTTTCGCCCGAAGGGTCAAGCACCCAAAATGGCCCACCACCTGCTTCCCCTTGATTTTCAACCATTCCGCATACGCGCATGGGTTTGTTCAGGAGTTGAAAAACGGTATCTATAGTGGCTGAATGATCTGCGTAATGGCGATTGAAATGTTTTTTGTAGAAATGAATCCCCGTTTCAATGGCGCTATCTTGCCCTTCTTCTAATTGACAAAGAATAGCGTTTCGTTCTTTCACCAAATTCAGAAGTAATCCGCCAATGAGTTTGCGGTAAGCGGCCACCTCTGAGTGGTGACTTTCTTCCGTGATATTGTCAATATTTTGAATGAAAACGCAATTTCCATGAAGGGCCTCTAGATTTTCTAAAAGTGCACCATGTCCGGCTGGTCGAAGAAACAGTGATCCGTCGAGGTTTCTAGAAGGTTCGAAGTTGTCATCAAAAGCAGGCAGGTGGCTCTCAGGATTTTGAACACTGTAGCTAACCTGTTGAATAGCGTTGGGAAATTCGTTTTGAAATTGCGTTATGTGTTCAGCGATTTGATTTTTGTAGTGGACATCAATGGTGAAATGAATTTCATGATGTTTAACCGGGTCTAAATAGGAAGCGCCTTCAATAAGGTGTTCAGCGAAGGCCGTTCTGCACGCGTTGTTGTAGGTGTGAAAAGGCACGAGGCCTTTGGGAATGGTGAGGTAGCCTAAGTGATCTGAACTAAGAATGGTATGAATAATTCTGTTCCATCTTCCCTCTTCTTTTAACCGAAAATATTCTAATCCCTGCCTTTCAATTTCACGCTGCAACGCACGAAAGAAAGGTAGTTTCTCTAGATTCAGAAAAAACGACTCGGCGTCGGTACTGATATTATCGAAATCAACAGCTGAAATTCCAGAGAACATGCGTGTAGCGGCCCCTGATGCAGGGACGAATTTCACGACATTCATGTTTTTTGCTTGCTGCTGGTATGCTTGAATATAAGCGATAGCCTCTGCCGAGTGAATGCGCAAAATACCGTCCTCCACGTCGCAATGTCGCACGAGATGAACGGGTTGGGTATTTTGTACGAGATGTTTGAGTTCTTCAGCTGTCACAGCCGCAAGTTAGTTCAAAAATGACTTCGGTATTAAGCCGCGGATTTGAGCTCGTTAATGAAGCTGATTGAGCGTTCTTTGATATGACCGAATCTATTTTGAAAGATCGTCCAATTGCCTTCTTTAGCTAGGGCTTCAACCTCTACGAATTCATTGGCCAATTGTTGACCCTGAAGAACGGTAAAAGCGCTTTTAGCTTTGAGGACATAAAGAATAGCCTCTTCTTTATTGTCAGAATCGAGGTGGTTTTCCACTTGATCTAAGCACCATGGAATTTGATTAATGATATCATCCACGATGTTTTTAGCCATCTCAACGTTTCCATTAAGAAGTCTAACCAAGTATGTGTGCTGCATTGAGCTGTCAGAGGAAAATCGCTTCATAATTAACCAATTTTGTGGTGTTACGGATAGAGTCGGGAAAAGGTTACAAAATGGAAATGAAAGGGGTGTATATTCGCGTTGAGAGATGACGGAAGGCAAAAGCTACATACTGGTTACTGGTGGTCTGGGTTATATTGGATCGCATACGGTTGTTGAACTAATTGCTGCGGGCTATTCCCCTGTTATTGTAGATAATTTTTCAAATAGCCACCTTTCTTTTTTGCATCGCATTGAGGAGTTGGTTGGTGAATCTGTTCCTTTTGTTGAGGCTGATTGCCGCGATGAGTCTGCCATGCGACTTGTATTTGAATCTTATCGGATTTCATCGATCATACATTTTGCTGCGTTCAAATCTGTTGAAGAGTCTGAGCGAAAGCCGGAATTGTATTTTCAGAACAACGTGGGTTCTACCGAGGTTGTTATGAAATTGGCAGTTGAATTTGAGGTTACGAAATTTGTTTTTTCTAGCTCTTGCACGGTGTATGGAAACCCAGAGGTGAATCCTGTTTCTGAAACCACTCCGCTTATGCCTGCGGTTTCGGTCTATGGTAAAACCAAGCAGTCTTGTGAAGAGATTATTGCTTCAAAGGCAAATGAGCTACCCGCAGTAATACTTCGTTATTTCAATCCGATTGGGGCTCATCCGTCTTCAAAAATTGGAGAGTCTTATACAGGTGTTCCAACTAATCTTGTTCCGCTCTTGTGTGAAGTAGCAAGTGGTGAACGCGAAACTTTTTACATTTTTGGTGACGATTATGAAACACCAGATGGCACGTGCATTCGCGATTACATTCATGTGGTTGACCTTGCTTGTGCACATGTGCTTGCTTTAGATTTCCAACAAGAAACGCCTTGTGATGTGTTCAATTTGGGGGTGGGAAAAGGCTATTCGGTTTTAGAGGTCCTTCGCGCTTTTGAACGAGTGAATGAACTGGTTGTGAATGTTGCACACGCGCCACGAAGAGCGGGCGATGTTGAGCGCATTTGGGCGTCATCTGCCAAGGCTGAAAACCTGTTAGGTTGGAGTGCTAAGTACACGTTAGAAGAGGCATTGAATCACGCCTGGAAGTGGAAGCAACGCTGTCTTTTAAATATAGATTTGGGTGCTTAACACCAAGAGATTACACAGAAATCCCAATGTAAATCCTGCGTACACTTGAGCGTGTGTGTGCGCATTCAGTTTTAATCTAGAATAAGCAGTGAGTGACGCCATTATAAGAGTCAGAATAACGAAGATTGAAACGTCGGAACGGTGCAGAATATTCAAACTAATTAACGATCCGAATACGCCCCCCTGTCCAAGCATGTGAACGCTAATTTTCCAGTAGCGGTTAATGATTAACGAAATAACCAGCGATACGATTACTGAAATTACAAATGAGAATACTTCTGAGGGCAATAGGGGTCCGTATGATCGGAGTGCCCAGTAGGATAGGATGTAATAGAGAATAACTAGCAAATAGGGGCCCCATCGTTCTTCGCGCTTTCTCAGATCAATACTCGAAAGTATTCCGAAGCGAATCATGATGAGTATGCTGACTGCGGGCATTACAATGTTGATGATGAGAAGAAGGAAAACAAAAAAATCCGCTTCCACAGGTGCGATATAATAAGGGTCTATCCAGCGTATAAGTACATAGATGACCAACGGCATACCAAGCGGATGGAACAACAACGAAAGAAATTTCGAAAGTTTAATTACAACAGATTCTTTCATTAGAGTTCTTTTCTTAATCGGGCTACTGGAATTCCAAGTTGCTCGCGGTATTTAGCCACGGTTCTTCTTGCAATGTTATATCCTTTTTCGTTCAGAAGCTTACCTAATTTTTCGTCGGTAAGAGGTTTGCGCTTGGCTTCTCCGGCGATGGCGTCTTTCAGTATTTGTTTCACTTCGCGCGAACTCACCTCTTCTCCTTCGTCTGTAGATAAACTTTCTGCAAAGAAATACTTCAAAAGGTAGGTTCCATAAGGTGTTTGAATGTACTTACTGTTCGCCATTCGACTGATGGTGGAAATATCCATGTTCACGCGATCTGCAATGTCTTTAAGAATCATGGGTTTCAGCTTGGTTTCATCGCCACTTAAGAAGAACTCACGTTGATATTCTAGGATACATTCCATGCACACCATAAGGGTGTTGTTTCGCTGGTTTATTGCGTCGATAAACCATTTAGCGCTGTCTATTTTTTGCTTTACAAAGGCTAGAGCTTCTTTAGCTTTCGCGTCTTTTGTTTTGGTTTTAGCATAGTGTTCAAGCATTCCCTTGTACTCTTTGCTTATGCGTAAGTCTGGGGCGTTTTTACCATTTAGCTGTAAACGAAATTCATCGTTCTCAACAATGAGCATGAAATCTGGAATGATGTGCTGCACGGCGCGAACAGATTCTTGCATACTGTTTCCGGGCTTAGGATTTAGGTGCAGAATAATTTCAATAGCGGGTTTTATTTCCTCATCGCTAATACCTAAACGTTTCGCAATTTTTTCGTAGTGCTTTTTGGTGAATTCATCGAAGTGTTTAACGATAATGGTTTTTGCCAATTCAATTTGTGGCGAACTGGCTTCCATTCGCTTCAGCTGAATATAAAGGCATTCACGCAAGTCACGCGCACCAACACCAGCAGGATCTAGCTCTTGAATTTCCTTTAAAATTACCTCTAGTTCTTGTACCGAAGTAGAGATGTTAAGTGCAAAGGCTAAATCGTTTACAACCGCCTGTAGCTCTCGTCTTAGATAGCCATTGTCGTCAAGATTTCCAATAAGGTATTCGGCTAGTTGAATTTGATCTTCGTCTAACTCTCGAAGTCCGATTTGTGCATACAACAACTCATGAAATGTGTTACCGCCTCCAATGGGAATGTCGCGGTCTTCCTGATCGGGACTGTTGTTGTTTGCGTTTAACTTATAATCAGGAACATCGTCATCGGAAAGGTATTCGGAAAGGTCGAATTCATCGTTGTCGTCGTTGTTGTTTTCTTCCTCCTCGAACTCGTCTTCGCTTTTTTCGTCTTCTTCCTTTTCATCACTTCCTTCTTCTAAAGCCGGATTACTTTCCATTTCTTCTTTAATGCGTTGCTCTAATTCCATGGTAGGAATTTGAAGCATTTTCATTAATTGAATCTGCTGCGGGGAAAGACGCTGTTGAAGTTTTAGTTGAAGACTTTGTTTTAACATATTAAGCCAAAATTAAAACGAATGCGTGCTATTTTTGAAAAATAACTTCAACACTTCTTCTGATGCGTAATTATTTACTGTTCGTATTTCTTATCGCATTGTTAAGCTGCAGAACTAATTCCGAGGATTGTCCAAACCCAGGAGCTTGTGACGATGAAATGTTACGATTTGCAGTTGTTGGAGACTGGGGAGTTGCAGGCGCTGGAAATCAGGCTAAAGTAGCAGAGGCGATGAACACCATTGCGAATCAATGTCCGTATGACTTCATTATTAGTGTGGGAGATAATTTTTATCCTTCTGGTGTAAGTTCGACGCAAGATCCACAATGGCAAGCTTCGTTCGAATCTATTTATTCAGGAAGTGGGTTGTTTTGTCCGTGGTATGTCGTTTTAGGAAATCATGATTACAAGGAGGATGTTGATGCTGAAATTGCTTATTCGCAGCAGAGTAGTCGTTGGACAATGCCTTCCCGGTATTTTTCTAAATCGTTTTATTATGGGTTGGGAAACCACGCAGACTTCTATTTTTTAGACACCAATCCGTATCAAGAAGATTTAGTCCGCTCGGTTCATGCATCGCCCTTGACCTATCCGGATTTGATTCCTTCCGACACCCTAGGGCAGACACACTGGTTAGATTCTTTGTTAACGCGTTCAACAGCCAATTGGAAAATTGTCGTTGGACACCATCCGGTTTACACATGTGGTTTACGCAAAAATCAACGTCAGTATATAGCGAAATTGAAGCCAATGATGGAAAGAAATGATGTGGCCATGTATTTAGCCGGACATGAACATGACTTACAAATTCATCATCCCGATTCCACGAATACGCGTTATGTTGTTTGTGGTGCAGGAGGCATTGCTCGCCCAATTAACGCACCTTTTGAATTTACAGATTTTGCAGCCGGACGATCAGGTTTTATGGTTTTTGAGTTGAGCAATGAGGTCATGCACATTCAGGTGTTCAATGAAAATGCTGAATTGCTCTATGAAGAGCGCGTTTCAAAGTAAAAAATCTTTTATATTTGAAGATTAACTAAAGATTAAAGCTTCATTAAGCAACCAAGGCTTGTGAATTTTGTCTTTACTAGTGATTGAAGCATTGAAGAACGTGAAAACCTTAACAGCATACTTAGTATTATTCCTCTCCCTGATTACCCCAAGTATCCATTTGTTGGCTCAAACTTCGGGAAATTGTGCCGGCGCGCAGTGTCTTGGTGCTAGTACGTCATATAGTGCCCCGGTTGGGACAGGTACGGCACCTGCTGGAAATAATTACGGGTGTTTAGGTGGCCAGCCGAACCCTTCTTTTTTCTATGTTCAAGCCACCGCAACTGGGACAATCAACATCAATCAAACGGCCAGCCCTGCGATTGACCAAGATTACGCAGTTTGGGGACCTTTTACTTCTTTATCTACTGCTTGTGCGGGTCTTACGACCGCTCCTATAAGCTGTAGTTTCTCAACTGCTGCAAATAATTCATTTACCATCAACGCCACAGCGGGGTCATTTTATGTGATTCTTTTTACGAACTGGGCGGGTGGTTCAACCACCAATAGCATTGCTATTTCTGGAACTTCTGGGGTGTCTTGTGCTCCTTTTTGCACTGTGACGGCGAACAATACCGGTCCCTATTGCGCAGGAGCAACCATCGTACTTACGGCGGGTAATGCTACGGGTTCGAACGTTGGAAGTCCGACGACTTATACTTGGACCGGGCCAAATGGATATACGGCAACGGGTCAAAACGTTTCTATTCCCGCATCAACAGCGGCGAATGCAGGTGTTTATACTGTTACCGCTACCGGTGTTGCAACATGTACAGCCTCTACTACAGTTGTTGTAAACCCAACTCCAACGCTAAATCCAACTTCAAACAGTCCTCTTTGTGCGGGAAGCCCATTAGTTATGAATAGTGGTGCCACCGGAGGAATTGTTGCTTGGACTGGACCTCCAGGAAGTGGTTGGGCATTTCTTGGAACAGGAGCTAATTTGAACCCTCAACCGTTGCCTAATCCAACTCCAGGTACCTATAATATTACCGTCTTACAGAACGGATGTACCACTACGGGTAGTATTGTTGTGACGGTGGGTACGCCACCAACCGCGACTATTTCCGGATCATACACTGTGTGTGCGGGGGTAAGCATTCCGGATTTGACCTTTACAGGAACCCCTGCGAATACCACATTCAATTGGGTTAATAATCAGCCTAGCATTGGTTTACCTGCAAGCGGAACAGGGAACATTCCCTCTTTTGCAACCACCAATAATGGATCAACAGCTATTAACGCCACAATTACCGTTACGCCTGTGAATGGTTCTTGCATTGGCACCCCGGGCACTATTTCTGTGACGGTTAATCCAGGTCCAGTAATTACGAATATTCCAAGTTCAAATGTATATTGTAACGGCAGCACGGTTCCACAGGTGAACTGGGTAACCTCATCGCCCGCTACAGTTGATTGGACCTGCGACAATCCTGCTGTGGGGGTTGCGGGTAGTGGAACCAGCGCGGTTCCTTCGTTTACTGCTACAAACACCTCAACTACGCCACTCGTTGCGACGTTCAGTGGTACGCCAACAAACGGATCTTGCACTGGACCAGCGGTAACATACACTGTAACTGCTGTGGCCATGAGCGACGCTACAATTACTGATATTTCTTCTCTCTGTGATAACGGTTCTCCGGTTACCTTGACAGCAGCAGACGCGGGTGGAACATGGAGTGGAAATGGAATTACTGATGCCGTTGCAGGCGTGTTTGACCCTGTTGTTGCAGGCTCAGGTCCCGCTAATGTGACCTATACCATTCCGGGTCAGTGTGGAAGCTCAGACAACACTTTTTTTCAAGTGATAAGCACGCCACAGGCTAATGCGGGTGCTGATTTTACCATATGCCAAGGTGCTAGTCAGGCTTTTGCTGGCTCATTTACAAACTCTACAACAGGAACGGAAACCATTACGTGGTCGCCCGCAACGGACTTAAGTTTGGCTAGTTCGTTAACTCCGAATTTTACAGCAGACATAACATCAGATTATACCCTCACTGTTGCGAACGGAATGTGCTCAAGTTCTGACTTACTACAAGTAAACATTATTCCTGTTCCCGACGCAACTATTGCGTCTGTTAGTCCAGTATGTGAAGACATGCCAGCATTTAATTTAAGTGCGGCTTCACCTGGCGGAATTTGGTCGGGTACTGGCGTTACACCAACCGGAAACTTTGATCCATCTATTGGCCCTAATACTTATACCATAACTTATCAAATTCCGGGAACATGTGTTTCATCGGATAGTCAAGATATTATTGTTTGGGATGTAGTTGACGGAACCATTACTCCGGCAGGTCCGTTCTGTCAATATGATTTGCCTGTAACCATGACCGCTGCAACACCAGGTGGAACCTGGTCTGGAACCCCTATTACGAATGCATCAACAGGCGCTTTTGGTCCTGCAACATTACCCGGTAACACCTATACCATTACTTACACCACTCCGGGTAACTGTCCTAGAAACTCTACAGAAAACGTCATTGTTTATACGAACGGTGATGCCACAATTACACCGGTAAGCGCCGTTTGTAACGATGTACCCGCATTTAGCTTAACCACAGCTGATGCTGGAGGAACCTGGTCAGGAAGCGCTTCTGCAAGTGGAACCTTCGACCCAACGTCATTAATCCCAGGTAGCTATTGGGTGAGATATGATGTAACCGGAAACTGCCCAGATACCGATTCTTTGCAAATCACCGTCAATGAGGTTTTCGATGGAACCATTACCCCCGCGGGGCCATTCTGCCAAGTGGACTTACCTCAAACATTAACAGCAGCTTCTACTGGGGGTGCTTGGACAGGAACAGGCATCGTTTCAAGTTCATTGGGAACCTTTGGTTCTTCAACCTTGGCGGAAGCCTTATACACCGTAACCTACACCACGGCGGGTGCTTGTCCTCGTGTGTTCACCGAGAATATTCAGGTATATGCGAATTTGAATCCTACGATTACGAATGCAGGACCATTTTGTGAAGATGCCGCGAACTTTAACTTAATTGCTGCAAGCCCCGGAGGTGTTTGGACCGGAGACCCAATTACTGCTGGTGGACAGATTAGTCCTAGCAATTTAGGCCCTGGTACGTACGTCTTCAATTATGATATCAACAACAACGGATGTACCACGCACGATGATGTTCAGGTGTTAGTGAATGGGTTGCCGGTACCTAATTTCACTTCGAATGTGAATGCAGGATGTTCACCACTTTCTGTTTCCTTAACCAACACCTCAACCCCAGCAGGTACTAGCTGTGTATGGGTTATTGACGGATCGAATGAAGGTAGCGGAAACAATTTCACTTATAGTTTCGAGGGAAATCATTGCTTTGATGTTGGAATCGTTATTACTGACGGAAATGGCTGTACCAACACCTTAACTCAGAACGATATGATTTGTACCGTTCTTAATCCGTCTGCTTCATTTGAATGGTCTCCGTCATTGCCCATGGCTGCTACGCAAGTGGACTTTAACAACCTTTCTGTTGGAGGCTTGCAATTCAACTGGACCATTAACGGCGAGAACTTCACTGCTGAAGATGTGACTTACTTGATTCCTGCTGAAGCCAGTGGAAATTTCCAAGCATGTTTGGAGGTAACCGGAACAGGCGGATGCACGGATTACCAATGTTATACGATTACTCTAGACGAACAGCAATTCATTTATATCCCAAACTCATTTACACCTGATAATGATGGAACCAATGACGTGTTCTTACCGATTATTACGGGTATGGATGACGGACAACCGTATTCTTTCCAAGTGTTTAATCGTTGGGGCGATGTGGTGTTTGAAACCTCTAATCCGAATGAGCCTTGGATAGGCAATGTTCGCGGAGGAAACCACTATGCCGAACCAGACGCTTATACGTATTTGTTAAAAGTTCAATTGTCGAAATTAGAACCATCTATAGAACGTCGAGGAACTATAATTCTGGTTCGCTAGTTATCTGATAAGGGTTATGTGACCCATCAGAGTTTTCGCCTCGCTGTTTCTGAATCTTAATTCAATGCGGTATTCGTACACTCCGTCTGGTGCGAAATAAGTACCGTCATTTACATCGCCAACCCAAATGGGTGTAGCAGAATTGGAATAGAATATTGGTGCGCCGTACCGATTAAACACCGTTGTTTTCGCTTCTAGTACATTGTTTAAAATGGGCATCCACACATCGTTTACACCATCTTGATTTGGAGTGAATGAGTTGGGAACATAGGCGTAATTTTCACAATCGTTTAATTGAAGTACAAAGTTTTGTGTAAGTGTTTCACACGAGTTGGAAATAGCAATTGAATAACTACCCTCTTCACCTAAGGACAAGGTTGCTGTGGTATCCCCGGTGCTCCAAAAGATGTGACCTATACCACCGGCATTCAGGTGCAAAGAATCGGAAGAACAGATTTCATATCTGGTTGCAATGGGCATGTGCAAAGGCGGAATGAACGTAACTAAGACCGTGTCGGTAGCAAAGCAAACACCATTAGCGTAGAGCGCAGTGACTTCTTCTGAGGATGTAATGGTGATGGAATTGTTGGTTGTTGGACTGTTGTTCCAAGAAACAGGTAGGTTCGAGGTTAGAACAAGTTGATCACCTGGACAAAGGGTGGTGTCGTTTCCAAAATTTAGAATAGGGGCTGTTTCTAGGGTGACTAGGATTGAGTCAATGATAGGACAAAATTGATAGGTGTAAACAGCGCTGACATATCCCGAAGTGGGGACCGTATACGTGTTTCCGGTACTACCATCTTCCCAGAGTATGGTTTGAATATTTGTAAGTTGAGCGGGATGATCGTTACAAATAGTGGTATCATTACCGAGAGTCCAGTTTGGTAAGCTGAGTATGGAAACGTTAACAACGTCAGTGACCGTGCAGCCGTTATAGGTGGCGGTTACTTGATAATTTCCGGCGTTTGACACCGTGTAATTCGCAGTAGCAGGCCCACCGGTCCATTGCACAGAAGTAAAGTTTCCTGTTGCGGATAGGACAGTGGATGAATCAGGGCATATTACGATATCTGCCCCTGCATCTACGCTAGCTAAATTTGGATCAACGGTGAAAGTGAAATCACCTGTTGCGGTATTTCCACAAGGATCATTTACAAAGCCTGCGTTGGTAGTTAGTGATAGCGTGTAATCACCTGCGGGCAATGGAGAAGTGGCAGGAATGAGGGTGATTACTGAATTTCCAGGTGAGTTTGGATTTGGAATACTTACCGAGGTAATCGTGATGTTTCCATTTGGTCCGGTAATTAAGAAATCTGAATTCTGAATAGACGTGGTCACCAGGTTTTCACTGAAGGTAATTTCGATACCCGGGGTGCTGCACGAAGCTGTAATGCTTTGAACAGTTGGAGCAATATTGTCGTACAGCGAAGCGGATGAATTGGAAAAATCGATGGTATATCCATTGGGACTATTCGACCAATTCATTACCACGAGGGCATAGGTTTGACCGGCCGTTACAGATAAATCTGCATTGAACGCCGGACCATTGATATCGCCAGGACCGTTTGAGTTTCCTACACCGCCGCTAACAGAGCTTATTCCAGTGGGCCCTGAGTTGAAAAACAATCCGTATGAATTGCAACTCACTTCGGGGGATGTTCCTGAAGAAATACCGGCACAGCCTCCGTTGGTGATGTTGAACATGCCCCAATCGTAATCATCGTCCACGTTATTAGGGTTGAGGATAAACCCCATGTTACCTGTTTGTGTTACCGTAAAGGTGTACCACATGCTACTTGTTTCTATACCTTGATTACACGAACCAGTTGGCTCGAAGACCTGTCCGGAAGTAGCTGTTGAACTGGTTTCCGTATAAACATCTTGGCAAATTTGAATGGCACCATTGCAGTCGCTAACGCTTTGAGCGAAGCTGGCGTATGTGCCAAGCAGCATGAGCAGAATTAGGATGTATGGTGGTTTCATTTAGCCCGATGAATATACAAAAAAAAAAGGCCAGCAATGCGCTGGCCCTTTCTGTAGGATTTCCCGATTTAATTCTTTACGAATCGGGTAGTATAGGTACCTTTTGAGTTGGTACATTTTACTTGATATATACCAGGGGCAAATGCAGACACATCAAGAGAAGTTCTTCCAGTGTGTGTGCTATTGCTAGTTTTCACTAATTGTCCGTCAACAGTGTAAACAGTAATGGTAGCTGTTTCAGTTGAAGGCAATTGAATGGTTACTTGATTGTTTGCAGGATTTGGGAATACGCTAACGTTTGCACGTGTTGCGCTAACCTCTTCCACAGCATCTAAATCGAGAGAAATACAAACGTAAATTTGATCGTTGTCTGTGATTGGGTCAGCAGCAGTTTCAGGTTGCACGTGAATACCTGGCTCTAAGTCGCGTTGAACGATCATGTGAATTTTATCGCCGTATGCAAACGGAGCAGTTGATGCATACATGTATTCAAATCCATCTTCTCCTGCATCTGGTGTAATATCAGAAGCCGTTGCCGACCAGGTTACTCCACCGTCGTCGGATTTCACGCCGTAAATATGATCGAGATATTCTTGGCCGTTGTAGAACAAGTCGTTGACACCGCGGAAGGTGCAGTACAGTGATCCATCTGCAGCTTCTGCGAACTGAGGGTGCGAGTTCACACCGCTGTTTCCGTATTGTCCAACCTCTGTAATTCCGGCAGGAGCAGCTGGATCGTTGTCAGGAGCTTCACCAATGATGATGACTTCGGCAGCAGGATTAGTCATGCCTTCATTCCAATAAAGAACGCTACCTGTAAGCGGGAAATAGCTATACACCGAGTCAACAACACCAAGATCATCGGTATAGAACATAGAACCGAAGGCAGCGTGAATCACATTGCTAGCATCGATGTAAACAGCGCCAGCTCCGTCAGACGCTAGAATAGTGTCTTGAATTCCGTCTAATTCAATGTCGGTTCCCATGTCAATCGAGTAGTTATCGATAGGAAAGTCCCAAATGATTTGTTGAGTCCAGGTAGAACCATTGTCTTCAGACACCCACAAGTAAGAATCTTGAAGTTCTCCGAATGAAGCGATAGCAACACGGTTGCCGCGGCTATAGATTGCGTAAGTATCGGCAGAAAACGATTTTACAATGGAAGAGTCTTCACCAGGAAGTAGGACCTCTGTAAGATCCCACGTAGCACCGCCATCGGTAGAGCGATTGTACAACAAGGCGTTGTCCATACCATTTGAATAAGCCGCGCCTGTTGGATCGGTTACACAAATCATATGAATGGTATTGCCGTCGGCACCACCCGCTACCGCGCGTGGCCAAAGCATAGCAAGTCCAGAAGTAGTTGGAACAACGGTGTTGGTCCATGTTCCGCTTCCGATGGTATTTCTTTTCCATACTTTAATTCCACCTGAACCTGAGTGGTTCAATACCAACTCGGCATTAGAGCCTGTGTGAATAAGTGAAGGCCAACCGGTTCTCATAGACTCAATGCGGCTTGTAATGTCTTCTTGCCAAGCCCCGGCAGTGCGGTAGTTGTAACCTGTTCCGCGATCGGGGTAGGTGTTGGTTGCGCTAGTTGCGCTGTATGTGAACGCAGCGGCAACACCAGCATCGTCAGCGATGATACGGTTTTGAATCGAGTTGTTGGTTTGTAAATCGTAGATGCTGGTTCCAACCAATTCTTCCACCTGAATCATTTTATCTTGTTGAACCAAGAAGTGTGGTTTCGGTGATGAAGTTGCGTTAACACCGACAGCGGTGTTGGTTTTCGGGTTAAATTTAACCCCTTGACGGGCATTAGCTGGGACTTTCTGACTCACTTGCGCAGATGCGCTAAGAGCAAAAATTCCGACTGCTAAAAAAGAGTAAAGTCTTTTCATAAGGTTCGTTAATTAGTGTGAACCAAATTAATAAAAAATGGTTTCCACTTGACCTAAGAGTTTCTAAATATGAAAGCACTGATTATTAACATTGGCGACGAGTTGCTGATTGGACAAACCGTTAACACAAATGCGTCTTGGCTAGGAGCAACTTTTAATGCCGAAGGAATTCGAGTGGTGGAAAGCAAATCCATTGCAGACGATGAAGATGCTATTCGCGCTTCGCTGGACGATGCGTTTACCAAGGCTAGCTTGGTAATTATTACCGGAGGACTGGGTCCGACGAAGGACGACATTACGAAGAAGACGTTGACGTCATATTTCAATACAGAATTGGTCATGCATGAGCCCTCACTGCAGCGTGTGAAGTCTTATTTTGAGAAGCGAGGTGTACCTTTTCTTCCGGTGAACGAAGCCCAGGCTCTTGTTCCTAAGTCGTGTGAAGTTTTAGAGAATATGGTAGGAACCGCAAACGGCATGTGGTTTTCGCATGAAGGTAAGGCGTGTGTCTCTTTGCCTGGGGTACCTTATGAAATGAAATACCTCATTGAGTACGAGGTGTTGCCACGTGTGCGCAAGGCGTTTTCGCTGCCAACTATATTGCATAGAACGTATTTGACTCAAGGTATTGGTGAAAGTTTTCTAGCTGAATTGCTAACCACTTGGGAGGATTCATTGGCTGACGAACAAATTAAGTTGGCATATTTGCCCTCGCCCGGATTGGTGAAATTACGCATGTCGGCTTACGCCACAGGCAGTAAGGAAGAGATGCAAGAGCGATTAGATAGAAAGGAAAAGGAATTGCGCGAGTTGATTTCGGATTACCTCTATGGTGTCAATGAGGAGAGCTTAGCGGGAAATTTAGTAGCTAAACTTTTCGAAAGGAAAGAGAACTTGGCCATTGCGGAAAGTTGCACGGGGGGAATGGTCGCTGAGCGTATTACAGAGGTCAGTGGGGCGAGCGACGTCTTTAAGTTGGGTCTGGTGACGTATCAGGTGGAGTCGAAAGTAGCGTTGTTGGGATTGTCGAAGGAATTTATTGGTGAACATGGCGTGGTGAGTGCAGAGGTTGTGAGTGCTATGGCGAAGGCGGTACGTGAGAAAGCAGGAACGAGTTACGGTATAGCCACGACAGGATGGGCAGGTCCAACAGGGGGTGATGAACGCCACGAGGTGGGAACTATTTTCATAGGTGTTTCCTCTGTTTTGGGCGAAAAATGGAAGAAGTTGAAGTTTGGAACCAACCGACAGAGGAACCGAGAAATGGCTACTTGGGCCATACTCATGCTTTTATTAAAAGAAATTGGTGGATAAAACTTGTATTTATTAAAAAGTTCCCTATATTTGCACCCCTTTATTCACAAAAACTAAGAGATATGGCACGCGTTTGTCAAATTACTGGAAAGAAAACTATCACAGGAAACCACGTTTCTCACTCGAATATTAAAACACGCCGTAAGTTCTATCCGAACTTGCAATACAAGCGTTTTTGGTTAGAAGAAGAAAGCCGTTGGGTTGAGCTTCGCGTAACTCCGAAAGGAATGAAGACCATTAACAAAATTGGTTTGTCTGAAGCGTTAAAACGTTCTAAAGAAAACGGATTAATCTAATCCGAATCGATAAATTGAAAAAGGTTGGGTTTTCCCAACCTTTTTTGTTGTCTATGCTCTTTCTAACTGCGTTTTAGTTATATTTGCAACCTTTGTATTTGACCAAAACACCTTATTTTCATGCAAAATAGATCGTTGTTGTGGATTTTTATAATCCTATTGACGCTTTCAGTAGCGTACTTGTTATCGTTTAGCTTCATTGCTAAGAATTATGAAAATACTGTTAAACAAGCAGTATTGGCTTCGCTAGGCGATTCAGTTGATGCGAATGACCCTAGCGTAGAAGCTTTGTACAACAAAGCGCTTCGCGACAGTGCAGACGCTGTGGCTTTCCCAATGATGGGTTATAGCTATTCATACTTAAAGCAGCACGAGATCAATTTGGGTCTTGACTTACGCGGCGGTATGAGCGTAACCTTAGAGGTAAGTATTCCTGATTTGATTCTTGCATTGAGCGATTACAACTCGAATCCAACCTTCACCTCTGCTATTGAGAATGCTAAGAAGGCGCAACGCAATAGCACTTCTGACTTCATTACTTTGTTCGAGTCTGAATGGAAGAAATTAAACAACGGTCAAACTCAACTGTGGAGAATTTTCAATAATCCACAATCTCAAGACAAGTTCCCAGTAAACATGTCTGATGACGATGTGATTAAAGCACTTCGCAAAGAGGCGAACGATGCTATTGACAATACTGAGAATATCATTCGCAAGCGTATTGACCAATTTGGTGTAACACAACCAAACGTTCAAAAGCAAGCGTTAAGCAGCCGTATCATTGTTGAATTACCGGGTGTTAGCGACCAAGAGCGCGTAAGAAAGAATTTGAAATCTACTGCGAACCTTGAGTTCTGGAACACTTACTTCAACGTAGAAATTGCGCAAGCGATTGTGAACTTGAACGAAGCGTTGGGTAAAATCAAGGCTCCTGAATTATACGGTTTAGCCGCTGTTAAAACAGATAGCACGGGTGCTATCATTCCAGATACCACGAAAGTGGGTGAGGTTAAACCAAACGATCAATTATCTGAAGAAGAAAAGAAACGTAAGAATCCGTTGTTTGCTTTGTTGAGCTTGAACGTTCCACAAGACAACCAAACGCCACCTTCTGCGTTGATTGGATTTGCACAAGCATCGAATGTGGATGAAATCAGTGCAATTCTTCGTTCTGATTTAGCTAAAACCATCCTTCCAAAAGACTTGCGTTTGTTGTGGGGTGCTAAAGCAGAAAAAGGTACTGCTACCTTGTATGCAATTAAAGCAGATGAATTGAATGGCCGTGCACCATTAGATGGTAAGGCTATCACCGATGCGCGTCAAGACTTTGATCCGGTTAAAGGTGGTGTAGTTGTAGAGATGAGCATGAGTCCAGATGTGGGCGCACCGAAGTGGAGAGAAATGACGAAGAGAAATGCAGCTGACAACCACCGTGCTGTTGCTGTAGTTATGGATAGCGTTGTTTACAGTGCACCATCGGTTAACGAAGAAATTCCTAATGGAAAATCTGTTATTACGTTTGGTTCTGGCGACGATCGCGATAAGCAAATTTTAGAAGCGAAAGACCTTGCAGGTTTGTTAAAAGCGGGTTCATTACCTGCCCCAGCTCGTATTATTGACGAGGTTGTTGTTGGACCACAATTAGGAGAAGAGAACATTAAAGCGGGTATCTACTCATTCATTGGTGCCTTCATCTTGATTTTGATTTACATGGTGTTCTACTACGCTTGGGCGGGTTGGGCAGCTAACGTGGCTTTGATTGCCAACTTATTCTTCTTGATTGGAGCTTTGGTTTCATTGGGCGGAACACTTACTCTTCCTGGTATTGCGGGTATCGTATTAACCATGGGTATGGCGGTTGACGCGAACGTATTGATTTACGAACGTGTGAAAGAAGAATTGCGTTTAGGTAAGCCTATTTCGGCAGCGATGCGCGAAGGATTCTTGAAAGCGATTAGTGCGATTGTCGATGGTAACGCTACTACGTTGATTACCGGATTGGTGTTGTTGTTTGTAGGAACAGGACCTATTAAAGGTTTCGCAACTACCTTAATCATTGGTATTTTCACTACGTTGTTCACGGCGATTATCATTTCTCGATTGATTTTATACCGTCGTTTAGAGAGCAAGAAAGAGATTACTTTCTACAGCAGCATTACGAAGAACTGGTTCACTAAAATGAACTTCGACTTTGTAACCAAGCGTTACATTTATTATTCGATTTCTGCGATTATCATTATTGCAGGTGCTATCTCTTGGACTACTCGTGGATTTAACATGGGTGTTGACTTTGCGGGTGGTAGCTCGTTCAAAGTGAAATTTGAACAACAAGCAGATGCAGAAACCCTTCGTAATTCATTGAGCACTTACTTGGTTAATCCAGATGGTAACAAAGCGGGTACAACTGTTCAGGCAATTGGAAATGCTGGTAATGAGTTTAAAATCACGACCAACTACTTAGTTAATGAAACTTCAGAGAATGCAGACGCGCTAGTTCGTGCTAAAGTTGATGAAGCGTTGAATACAGTTGGAAAGCACGAGATTACATCATCTTACAAAGTAGATGCTACCATGAGTGATGACTTTCGTGCAGAGGCTTACTGGTCTGCTATCATTGCCTTGATTCTCGTAGGGGTGTATGTGGTGTTCCGTTTCCGTAAAGTTGACTTTGCGATTGGTGCCACTGTGGCGTTGTTCCACGATGCCTTGATGGTAATTGCGGCCTTCACCTTGTTGAACGGATTGGTTCCATTTACATTGGAAGTAAACCAAAACTTCATCGGTGCTATTCTTACGGTAATTGGTTACTCTATCAATGACACCGTAGTAATCTTTGACCGTATTCGTGAATACTTCCGTGAGCGTAGAAACCCAGAGTTGAAATCAACTATCAACGATGCATTGAATAGCACATTGGGACGTTCTATCAATACGTCTATGACGGTGTTGTTGACCTTGATTGTGATGTTCATCTTCGGTAGCGATGATATTAAAGGATTCTGTTTTGCGATGATTATTGGGGTTGTAAGTGGGGTGTATTCTACCTTGTTCATTGCAACACCAATTGTTGTAGATATGCGTAAATTGTTTGGAAAGAAGCAAGAGGCATAATTTCGATTTAAAATAACTTGAGAAGTGCCGAAGATTTCTTCGGCACTTTTCTTTTTGTGCACCCATTGCCATTACCTTTGCGCCATGAGCATGGGCGAAATTTTAATGATTCTATTCATTTACCTTTTGTTGTTTGGAGCAAAGGGAGTTCCTACCATGGCTAAGACCTTAGGAAAGGCGTTGTATCAGTTCAGAAATGCGGCTAAGGATGTTCAGAATGAGATTTTGAAGAGTGCCGATGATATGCGTCGCAACGCGCAGGTTCCACTTGATCAAGTAGTTGATTTCCCTACCCCACCCGCCCAAGCGAAAACCTATCAAGCACCGGTTCAAGTTGCACAGGAAACGGTTGAACCTGCACCGGCAGAACCCGCTTCGCCAGAGGCACCTGTGGCGCCTGAAATTCAGAAAGAGACTCCTTCTGAACCTGCTTAATTAACTTTCTTTTTCGTCCTAGAATTGATGCCTTGAAATAGGTATCTTTGCGCTATGACAATGGCCACCAAAGAGGCGGTTAATGAGACCGCCAAGAAGATATTATTAGACGATTATTTCTTAGCGTGTTTAAGTCGTGAGGCGTCGCTTCTTGGAAGAAAAGAAGTGCTTACGGGTAAGGCGAAATTTGGAATTTTCGGAGACGGTAAAGAGTTGGCACAAATAGCCATGGCTCGTCAGTTCAAGCATGGCGATTGGCGTTCGGGTTACTATCGCGATCAAACGTTTATGATGGCCATTGGTGAGCTTACTGTTCAGCAATATTTTGCGGGATTGTATGCGCATACAGATGTGACCAAGGAGCCTTCTTCAGGTGGCCGTCAAATGGGCGGACATTTCGCAACACGTTTTATTGATGCCAATGGAAATTGGAAGAATCACATGGAGATGAAAAATTCTTCTGCTGATATTTCTCCAACTGGCGGACAAATGCCCCGTTTATTGGGACTTGCACAAGCCTCTAAGGTGTACAAAGCCAATGAACGTTTGCACAATCGCACACAATTTTCAAAAGGCGGAAATGAGGTAGCATTTGGAACTATTGGCGATTCAAGTACCAGTGAAGGATTATTTTGGGAAACGATGAATGCCGCGGCAGTTCTGCAGGTTCCGATGTGTATGTGTGTGTGGGATAATGGCTGGGGGATTTCAGTTCCTAAAAAATATCAAACAGCGAAGGAGAGCATTTCAGAGTCGCTAGACGGAATGCAGAGTGAGCCTGGCAAAGGCGGGATTAAAATATTTAAAGTAAAGGGGTGGGATTATGCCGCGTTGATGATCACGTTTGAAAAAGCAGTGAGCCATTCGCGCACACACCACCAGCCTGTGCTTATTCACGTCGAGGAATTAACACAACCACAAGGTCACAGCACCAGTGGTTCGCACGAGCGTTATAAATCGAAAGAATTGTTGGAGTGGTATGAACACTTCGATTGCTTGGTGAAATTCGGGGAATTCATTGTTTCGAAAGGAATGGCGAATCAAGCTGAATTGGATGAATTACGCGCCAAAGCGAAGAACCAAGTGCGTGATGAACAACGTACGGCTTGGTCTGAGTTTACTGCTATTGTTAAGCAAGATTTGGAAGACGTTCTTCCTTTGATAGAGCAAGTAAAATCAGAAACCAATCACGCTAGTATTGATGCTGTGATTGCTGCATTGAAGACAACAGAAATTAGAAAGGACGTATATAGTGCTGCACGAAAAGTGATTCGTTTAACACGCGGATTAAAATCGAACGGCATTGAGCAATTATCGAATTGGTTAGCGGGTGCGAAACGCCGCATGGAATACGCTTATAGCAGTCATTTGTATGCACCCAATTCAGATTACCAACGCAGTGTTTCGACGCATTTTGACGCGAATGCAGAACAAGTAGATGGACGTATTATTCTTCGTGATTTTTGGGATAAGAAATTAACCGAAATGCCCGAAGTGATGATCTTTGGTGAGGACGTGGGGAAGATTGGTGGGGTAAACCAGACCTGTGAAGGATTGCAGGAAAAGCACGGCGAACTGCGCGTTTCAGATACGGGTATTCGTGAAGCAACTATTTTAGGACAAGCCATTGGCATGTCTATGCGCGGCTTGCGTCCGGTTGCTGAAATTCAATATTTAGATTACATCTATTACGCGTTGCAAATCATGCGTGATGACTTAGCAACGGTGCGTTATAGAACGGCAGGAGGACAAATGGCACCTGCTATTATTTCTACTCGCGGTCACCGTTTGGAAGGCATCTGGCACAGTGGAAGCCCTATGGGCGCTATTATTCACAGTGTGCGCGGTATGCATGTATGTGTACCAAGAAACATGACCCAAGCAGCAGGGATGTATAACAATTTGTTGAAAGGAAATGACCCGGCGATTGTTGTTGAGTGTTTGAACGGGTATCGCAAGAAAGAAGCAATGCCTTCGAATTTGGGAGAGTACATTGTTCCGTTGGGCATTGCAGAAGTTGTAGCTGAGGGTTCTGATTTAACAGTTGTTTCTTACGGTAGCACCCTTCACTTATGCTTAGCTGCAGCTGAGGAATTGGCGGGCATGGGTATTTCGGTAGAAGTAGTAGATGCACAAACCTTATTGCCGTTTGATTTAACAGGTGTTTGCGCTGCTTCGGTGAAGAAAACAAGTCGGTTGTTGATTGTTGATGAAGACGTTCCGGGAGGTGCTTCTGCTTACATTCTTGATCAAATCATTAACAAGCAAGGCGCGTTTAATTATTTAGATGCACAGCCTCAAACACTGACTGCAAAGGAGCATTTACCTGCTTATTCAACAGATGGAGATTACTTCAGCAAGCCGTCTGTTGACGATATTGTAGAGCAGGTGTATGCTATTATGCACGAAGCACGGCCTGCAGATTTTCCTCTTTAGAAATCGTAAATAATTCCGATTGCTGGAATTAGGCTTCCATTGATATTTGGGATAAATACCGGTATGGCGTTACTTCCGTCTGCACGCAACGGTTGTCCGTCTGTGGTTTGGTATCCCGTGTTTGAATTATTGCGCTGGAAGGTATAGAGGTCTTGGCTGTAGGTTTTCGCGTTAGCCACATTTTGGATATCAATAAAGAAATCGAGCGATGATTTTTTGAAGTTGATTTTTTTATCGATACGAATATCTAATTGATTGAACAGTGGTAAACGTTGTGAGTTGATGGCGCTGTAATCGAAGGTTCCTACGCCTGTGGTGTAGTAATAGAGGCGCGACAAATCCATGTCGTAAGGCGTGTACGGCGCACCACCTGCCAAGCGGTATTTCACACCTAATTCATAACCGCGTTTGAATTTTTTTCCGAAGATTAACGAAAGCAAGTGTCTGTTGTCCCAAGCTGATGGTGAGTATTTGCCGTCGAGGTTGGTGAATTCACTTTTGAAGAAGGTGTAGGAAGCAGTTAAGAAATACGATTTAGTGAATTTTTGTTGAAGGAATAATTCGAATCCGTAAGCGCGTCCCTGTCCGGTAGAACTTACGCGTTCATTGCCAATAGCACCGTAAGCAGCCCCTTCGTTTCCGAGTGAAATACCTTTGTCAAGCGACACCGGGTAGTTGTCGTAGAATTTGTAGAATCCTTCAGCGGTCATGCGCAAGGAATTGTTGGGAAGGTATTCTAGTCCGAGTACTGCGTGGTTACACGTGATGTAATCGACGCTTTTATTGACCGATTGTCCGTTTTGTTTGTAACCAAGCACTGTATACACAGGAAGCTTTGTGTAATGGCCTAGAGAGGCGTTTAAATTCCATTCTGGACTTAGCGAGTAGGATGCAGATACGCGTGGTGCAATTGTTTTTAATGGGTTATTCCCTGTGGTGGTGTATGAGTTCATATCTGAACGAATACCGAAGGTTAATGATAAACGTTCGTTCATTGATTTTTTATTGACTGAAGCAAACGCGCCGTATTTGAAGAAATCGATAGCGTTGTAATAGCTATAGTTGATAGCGGGAATGGTATTGCCTTGTCCGTCTACGTAAGAAGGCGCCAAGCGAACAAAGAAGTCTTGGTTGTACTTCACGTATTGCGCTGACAAGCCGTAGATGAGCTTCCAAGAACCGAAGAACTGGTTTACCTCGAGGCGCAGTTTATTTTCAATTTCTTGGCTATTGCTTTTGAGTGTGCGTTTAGATTCATCGCCATCTTGTGCATCTTCGAATTTATCGAGGCGATTGTTGAACATGTTTCTGCTAGCACTTAGGTTATAGAATCCGTTGTTCAGCGTGTGTTTAAGAGTAACACCAACGGTGTAAGTCCATTGGTTAATGTTTGGATTTGAGCGAATGATGTATTCTTTGGTGGGATCTGAATTTTTCGGAACAGCAAACGTGAATTCATCGATAGCACCGATTCCAATGGTTGTTAAGGTGTTTTTCTCGTTGAGTTTTGAATTGATTTTGTATTGAAAGTCCCAGTAGTTTGGGCGAATAGGCAAATCAATCAATGCGAAGAAATACTGCAAGTACGAGCGACGAACCGAAGCCAGGAAAGTGGTGTTCTTTCCGAGTGGGCCCTCCAGTGTTCCTGCTACTTCGGTGCTAGAAATACGGCCGTTTCCTTTGAGGTGTTGGTTGTTTCCGTTGCGTTGTTTGAATTGCAGCACAGAAGAAAGCGCATTGTCGTATTTTGCGTTGAAACTTGAACTATTAAGTGTTGCTGTTTCAATGAAGCTTACGTTGATGATACCCTGTGGACCACCCGAAGAACCTTGGGTTGTGAAGTGATTGATTTGAGGAACCTCAATTCCGTCTAGGTAGTACACGTTTTCACTAGGTGCACCCCCGCGAATGATTAAGTCGTTTCTTTCTCCGGCGCCTGATATTCCGCCTACACCCGGAAGCGCTTGAATTACGCGTGAGATGTCGAAGTTCCCGCCGGGGTTGGAACGGATTTCCTCGGCCGTAAGGCTTTGTACGGAAAGAGGCGTTTCGGCCACTTTTCCATAGCTGTATTTTTTAATTTCAATCACCGAGGTTTCGGTAGAAGAAGGAACGAGTTCTATGGTGAAAGTGTTGGTGTTTCCGTTGGTTACAACCACGTTGAACAAGTCTTGCGAGTAATAACCAAGTGAAGTGATTTTAATGTTGTAGGTTCCTGGAGTAATACCACGGACCTCGAAGTTTCCGTTGAAATCGGTAACGGCACCGAGGGTTGTTCCCTCAAGAGCTACCGCAGCTGCGACAACGGATTTTTGCGTGTTTTTATCGATGACCGTTCCAACGACACTGCCGTTTTGGGCGATGGATGCTGAAGAAAGGATAAAGAAGAAAAGAGAAAGGACAAGAGAAGGTAAAAGGTTAGAGAGGGTTGGAGAAGGGAAAAGGTTAGAGAGGGTTGGAGAGGGTTGGATTGGGTTGGAAGGAGAATGAGAAACAGAATGAGAATGAGAATGTGGGATTGAGGATTTTGCTTTCATAAGTTGGAAACAAAATTCGTCTAAAAAAGTTCATTAAGAAAATCTTAAGTTGGCTGTAACTTCGCGTGCATTTTTGCGTCTAGGAACTATGAAGAACATTTTTATTCTTATTTGTCTATTCTTATCCAGTGTTGTTGCGTTAAGCCAGGTTGAATTTACAGGTAACATCAAGAACACAGCGGGTGAACGTTTAGCGATGGTGAGCGTTTCGGTGCATAACCCTGCTGACAGCTCGATTATCAAAGCGGAGCTATCTGATGAAGTGGGCCATTTTTCTATAAGCGTTCCATTACTAGAGGACGTTTTTATTCAGTTTTCAATGGTGGGAATGAAGCCTCTAATTATTTCTACCAGCGCCATGGGATCGAAAGATTTTGGAGATGTTGTGATGGAACCGAACACCTCCGAGACGGGAACGGTTGAGGTGGTGGGGAGAAAGCCCTTGGTTCAAGTGGAAGCGGACAAAACCGTAGTGAACGTAGAGGGAACTGCGAATGCTATTGGATTAAACGGATTGGAAGTATTGCGTCGCTCACCAGGAATTGTGGTGGACAATAACAACAACATTATTGTAAAAGGAAAGAGTGGCATTCGTGTTTACATAGACGGTCGCGTATCTCCCTTGCAAGGCGAGCAGTTAGCTAATTTTTTAAAGAACACTCCTTCTTCGGCGATTGAGAAAATAGAAATCATTACCAATCCGTCTGCGCGTTACGACGCAGCCGGCACCGCAGGAATTTTGAATATTGTACTAAAGAAGAACAAAGCGTTTGGACAAAATTTAGCGGTAGGCGTTGGTTATGGTGTTCAGATTTACAGCAAGTACAATGCATCCTTGAATTACAACAAGCGCACAGAGAAGGTGAACCTGTTTGTGAATTACGGGGGAAACAACAATGAAGATTGGGGGTTGATGCGTTTTTACAAAGAGCAGAACGGGTATTCGTTCGATCAAAAATCGATTACACACAGTTGGGATAAAACACAATACCTAAAAGCTGGGGCGGATTTTTACTTGGGTGAGAAATCGATTGTTGGGTTTTCTGTAAACGGAAATTTTTCAAACAGCGATTGGAACAGCAACAGTCAAACACCCATTGGGAACGTGGCGACGGGTTATTTGGACAGTACGCTAATTGCAGAATCGAATAACGATGGGATTCGAAACAATTTTGGTGGAAACGTGAATTACCAATGGAAAGGTAAGAATGATAAGCAGTTGAACATTGATGTGGATTATGGAAGATTCGATATTAAGAACAACAATTTCCAACCGAATATTTATTACTTGAATGACGGAAGCATTACGACTTCGCATATTTATCAGAACAACACGGCCACCGGAATTGATTTGGGAGTAGCCAAATTAGATTACACCGCGAAGTGGAAGAAGATTAAGTTCGATACAGGAGCAAAGGTGACGCAGGTTTCCACCCGAAATTCTCTTGATTTTTACAATGTGGTGCAAGGTGCCAATGAATTGGACAGCAATCGCACGAATAAATTCAGCTACGACGAACGGGTTATGGCGGCCTACCTGAACTCTTCTGGACGTTGGAAGAAGTTTGGTTGGCAGTTGGGTGTACGTATGGAGAATACGCATAGTTTGGGACATTTAGACGCACTGACCCCGCAGCCCCTGACAGAAGTGAAGCGCGACTATACGAATTTCTTTCCAAGTGCTGCAGTTACGTTTAATCACAAAGAAACCAGTGTTTTCAATTTAACCTATAGCCGACGCATTGATCGTCCGCGTTACCAAGACTTGAATCCCTTCGAATTTCGAATTGATGAATTGTCATACAGCCGAGGTAATGCGTTTTTGAAACCGCAATACACGGATGTTTTTGAACTGAGCCACACCCTGTTTTACATGGTAAATACGAGCCTTTCGTATTCGAAGACCACTGGGTTTTTTACAGAGATTACAGATACCACCCAGTTTTCGCGCTCATACATCCAGACTCGAAATTTGGGTTATCAGGAAGTTATTTCGTTCAATTTGGGAAGTCCAATTCCATTGGCAAAATGGTGGGAGGGTTATATGAACCTTGGGGTTTACAACTTGCATAATCGCGCTGCCTTCTCTGACGGTAAAACCATTGATTTGCGCGCCACTTCATACAATGTTTTCATGCAGAACACCTTCAAAGTGAAAAAGAATTTGAGTTTAGAGTTGAGTGGATTTTATAACGGGCCGAGTGTTTGGGGAGGAACCTTTAAGAATAAATCGATGGGTGGTATTGACGGCGCGGCGCAGTATTCCTTTAAGGAAGGGGCGTTTGTTGTGCGCGTGGCATATGGCGATTTGTTGCATACGATGCGTTGGAGAGGTATTTCACAATACGGAGGATTGTATATGGACGCCAGCGGTCGTTGGGAGTCGAGATTGTTCCGTGTTAACCTTACTTGGAAGATTGGAAACCAAAATGTGAAAGGGCGCGAACGCAGGAATGACGATGCATTCAAGCGAGTGAAGTAACGAAGGAAACATTTTTTACAAAAATTGTTTCCGGTGTGGAAATCGTGGTTATCTTTGCGCCGCTTTGGAAGAAAAGAAGTGCCATATCTTATCGGAATCGATCAAGTTATTCTTACGTTTTGGTATTAAGAGCTTGACGATGGATGATATTTCTAGAAAGTTAGGAATATCTAAGAAGACCCTTTATCAATATGTGAAGGACAAAGAAGATTTATTGTCAGGCGCTGTTGAGATGTTCAATGAATATGAAGAGAAGCAATTGAGTTCTCTTTATGAAAAGGGATTGAACGCCATTGAGGAAAATCTAGAAATTAAAAAGTGGGCGGTAACGATGCTGAAAAATTTGCATCCTTCGGTTACTTATGACATGAAGAAATTTCATCCCGCTATTTTCCATAATCTTATTGAACGTCGTCAGCAATTCATGTATCGCAGTGCGTATGATAATTTGTTGAAAGGTCAGAAGGAAGGGGTTTATCGCACCGACTTGAACGCAGACGTCATTGCCAAATTATTTATTGGAAAGATGGAAGTGATGTTTGACGAAGTCTTATTTCCGTCGGACGTTTACTCGGCACCGGATGTCTATATGGAGTGGTTTGTTTACCACATTCATGGCATTGCCACACCCAAGGGAATTGAATTACTAAACAAGAGTATTAAAAACATAAAATAACAACTACTATGTGGACTAAGACAAAGATGGTTTTGCTTCTGGCGGCAGTGCTACTGAGTGTAGCGGCATGGAGCCAAGAAGCAGCACCAACACCAATGAGTTTAGCAGCAGCAAAGGAATATGCTGTTCAGCATGCTTTTCAGGTGAAGAACACTGATTTTTCGGCTCAGGTTGCCAAGCTTCAAACGCAAGAGTTGATTGCGATCGGATTACCTCAGGTTAATGGGTCGCTTCAGTATCAGAATTTCATTGATCGTCCGACGTCCATTTTGCCGGGCGATTTTTTTGGTCAACCGGGAACGCAGGTTGCGGTTCAGTTTGGTGTTCCTCAGCAGGTAACTGCAGGGATTAGCGCTTCTCAATTGTTGTTTGACGGCTCGTGGTTAATTGGTTTGCAAGCATCGAAGGCGTATGCTTCTATGCAACAGAAGCAAGTTCAAAAATCACAAATTGATGTTAAGCGCAGCACGGAAGAAGCATACCATTTGGCCTTGATTGCTGAAGAGAGTTATGCCCTATTGGTTTCGGCTCGCGACGTATTGCAATCGACATTAGAAAACACCAAGGCGTTATCGAAGGAAGGCTTTGTTGAATCGCAAGATGTTGAGCAATTGCAACTGTCGTTGAATGAATTGAACAACCGTATTCGCACGGCAGAAATGCAAAAGGGAATTGCTTTAGACTTGTTGAAGTTTACCATTGGAATGCCTATTGAAAACAGCATTGTGTTAACCGACAACAGCCAAGCGGTATTGGATTCGTTTAACTCAATGTTATTGCAGAATCCGTTTAATCCGGATGTATTGGTAGATAATATGATTACCAAGGATGCCATAGCGTTGCAGAAGTTAAATGTAAAAAATCAGCAAGCTCGCTTGTTACCTAATGCGGCTGCGTTTTATAGTTTGCAGCGTCAAGCGTTGAGACAGGAATTCAATTTCTTTAATAACGGTCAGTGGTATCCAACACAGATTTGGGGAGTGAGTATTAATGTTCCGATTCTATCAGGTGGAGCAAAAATGAAAGGAATTCAGAAGGCGGGTGTGGAAGTAAAGCGCATGGAAGAAACCTTGGCATACAGCACTAACGCATCGAAGTTGGAATACAAGAGCGCTATGGCTGAGTATGTGAATGCAACACAAAGCGTGAGTTTAGCCAAGCAATCGTATGATTTGGCGAACAGCATTCTTACCAAAACACAAATAAAATTTGATGAAGGAACGGTGAGCAGTTTTGAATTGTCTCGTCAAACTTCTCAATTAATCCAAGCTCAAGTGAGCTTGCTTCAAGCGCGTTTGAGTTTAATGAACGCTCAGACTCGATTATCAAAATCATTTAACGCCTTATAAAGAAAATCATGAAACCGATGAATATGTTCAAACCAGCCGCCTTTTTGATGGCTATTGCTTTGGTTATTGCCTCATGCGGACCAAAGGACAAAACAAAAGAGTTAAACGACCTGAAAGCACAGCGTGCTGATTTGGATGGTAAGATTGCCATGTTGGAAAAAGAGCTTAACATTAATCCGAACGAGGTTAAGGTTAGAAAGGTTGTTTTCACCGATGTGGTAGCTGCTCCTTATCAGCATTACATTGAAATGCAAGGATTGGTAGATGCAGAAAACAACGTGGTTGTTGCTCCACAAATTCCAGGTTTGTTGACCAAGATTTATGTGAACGAAGGCGATGTGGTTTCAGCTGGACAGTTGTTAGCAGAAACAGACAACAGTGCTTATCAGGCGCAGATCGCAGCAATTCAACCACAGTTGGAAATGGCCGTTGATGTGTACAATCGTCAAAAGCGTTTGTGGGATCAAAAAATTGGAAGTGAAGTACAATTGTTACAAGCCGAAACGCAGAAGAACGCGTTGCAAAAACAAATCAACGCAATTCAAGCACAGATTGAATTAACAAAAGTGAAAGCGCCAATTAGCGGTGTGATTGATCACATGGGTGCACGTTTGGGACAATTTGCTTCACCGCAGAATCCAGATCCTTGCTTCCGCATTGTGAACTTAGCGTCATTAAAAGTGAAGTCAGAAGTGGCAGAAACTTACGCAAGTAAGATTAAGAAGGGTGATAAAGTAAGCTTGTATTTCCCTGATGTGAATCAAACCCTCGATGCAACTATTAGCTTCACTGCGAAATTCATTTCACCATTAACCAGAACCTTTACTGTTGAAGCTAAAGTGCCAGGATCGAACGAATTCTTACGTCCGAACATGGTGAGTGTTGTAAAGGTGATTGACTATGTTAATCCAACTGCTATTGTAGTTCCAATCAACCTTATTCAAAACGAAAGCAATTCACAATATGTGTATGTGGCTTCATTTGAAGGAAGCAACTGGGTGGCTCGTCGTCGTGCTATCACCATTGGCTCTGTTTACGGAGGCAATGCAGAAGTTCTAAGCGGATTAAGTGTTGGTGATAAACTAATTACTACGGGTGCTTCAGAATTGACTGAAGGCATGGCTGTAGAAAACTAATTGCTGAAATTATGTTTGAAAAATTTAAAGAGTTTAAACCTACGAGTTGGTCGATAGATAACAAGACTACGATTTACTTGCTAACGATTTTTATTACGTTAGCGGGTATCGTCTCGTACAACAGTATTCCTAAGGAGAAATTCCCGGATATTGTTATTCCTACCATCTATGTAAGTACCGTTTACCCTGGTGCTGCACCAAAGGATGTAGAGAATTTGATTACCAAAAACATTGAGAAGCAAATCAAGTCTATTGCTGGGGTGAAGAAAGTGACCAGCACCAGTTTGCAAGATTTCTCGAGTGTTGTTGTAGAGTTCAATACGGATGTGAATGTACCTGTTGCGAAGCAAAAGGTGAAAGACGCGGTGGATAAGGCGAAGAAAGATTTACCACAAGATTTGCCAGCTGACCCGAACGTCATGGAAGTCGAGTTCTCGGAGATGCCAATCTTGTTTGTGAACATTGCCGGTAACTACAACCTTGACCAATTGAAGAAGTATGCTGAGCATCTTCAAGACAAGATTGAGAGTATGAAAGAGATCACCCGCGTAGATATTGTGGGTGCCTTAGAGCGTGAGATTCAGATTAATGTGGACATGTACAAAGCCCAAGCTGCAAGAATCAGTATTGGCGATATTGAGCGTGCTTTGAGTTATGAGAACAGAACGGTAAGTGGCGGTAGTGTTGAGGTAGATGACATGAAGCGCACCTTGAGTGTAAACGGTGAGTTCAAGGATATCGAAGAAATTAAAAACATTGTCCTTACCGGTGCCAATGGTGCTAAGTTGTTTGTTCGTGACATTGCCGAAGTGGTTGATAGTCATAAAACGCAGGAGAGTTATGGTCGATTAGACAAGAAGAATGTAATTACCCTTAACGTAATTAAGCGTGGTGGTGAGAACTTGATTGAAGCGTCGGACAAGATTCACGAAATCATTAAGGAAGCTCAGCAATCTGAGATTCCTGGTGATGTAAGTGTGGTTGTAACTGGGGACCAAAGTTTGAGCACACGTATTACACTGCACGATTTGATTAATACCATTATCATTGGTTTCGTTCTGGTAACTATTATTTTGATGTTTTTCATGGGCGCGACGAATGCGATTTTCGTTGGGCTGTCGGTTCCATTGTCGATGTTCATCGCCTTCTTGGTATTACCAGGGCTAGACTTCACTATGAACATGATTGTCTTGTTTGCCTTTTTGTTGGGATTAGGAATTGTGGTGGATGATGCGATTGTGGTGATTGAAAACACACACCGCTTGTACGAGAACGGCAAGGTGCCAATTAAAATAGCTGCGAAGAAAGCGGCTGGTGAAATTTTCTTACCTGTATTGTCAGGAACAGCAACTACGCTGGCTCCGTTTGTTCCGTTAGCATTTTGGGGAGGTATCATTGGTAAGTTCATGATGTATTTGCCGATTACCTTGATTATTACGCTTACTGCATCGTTGGTAGTAGCCTATATCATTAACCCGGTGTTTGCGGTAAGCTTCATGCGTCCGCATGTGCACAATGAGAAAATCAACTTCCGTAAGCTTGGTGTAACGTCTATTATTTTCGTAGTAATCGGATTGGTAGGTTATGTAAGCGGAAATATTGGCTTAGGCAACTTCATGATTTTTGCGTTGCTTATCTACTTGCTTTATCGCTTCGTTATTAAGAAAGCCATTGATGGTTTCCAAGAAAAGGTATGGCCGAGATTTCAAAATTCCTATGCTCGTTTCTTGAACCGTGCATTGAATAAACCAGGATTGGTATTGGGATTAACTTTTGCCTTGCTGGTGGGATCTATCGTTGTAACTGGCATGCGTCAGCCTAACGTTGTATTCTTCCCTAAGTCAGAACCGAACTTTGTTTATGTATATGCAAAGCTTCCTGTAGGAACCAAAGCATCTGCTACTGACAGTGTAGCCCGAATTATTGAAGACCGCGTCTATGGTGTCATTGGAGAAAACAATCCGATTGTTGAGTCTGTGATTACCAATGTAACTGTTGGTGCAAACGAGTCTAATGAAGACCGTGCGCCATACACGAACAAAGCGAAAGTGGGTGTTGGTTTCGTTGAATTTGCGAAGCGAAATGGCCAAAGCACCGCGAAGTATTTAGAGGACATTCGTGCGGCTGTTCAAGGAATTCCTGGTGTAGAAATTTCAGTTGATCAGGAACAGAATGGTCCGCCCGTTGCCAAACCAATTAACATTGAAATTTCAGGAGAAAACTTCGACGATTTGATTCAGGCGAGCGTAGACTTAAAGAATTATTTAGATGCCGCCCATATTCCTGGTGTCGAAGAGTTGAAAAGCGATTTACAACGCAACAAACCAGAGATTGTCATTGATATTGACCGCGAGCGTTGCAACCGTGAAGGTATTGCAGTGGCTCAGGTAGGGATGGAAATTAGAAAAGCAATTTTCGGATTGGATCAGCCAACGCATTTACGTGATGATGAAGATGAATATCCAATTCAAATCCGTTTACGTGAAGATCAACGAAACAACCTCGAGGAAATTCGAAACATGGTTATTACCTATCGCGACATGACCATGATGGGACAGGTGCGTCAGGTGCCAATTAGCGCATTTGCCGATGTGAAATACAGCAGCACTTATGCTGGAATTCGTAGAAAGAATCAGAAGCGTGTGGTTACCTTAAGCTCGAACGTTTTAACGGGTTTCAATCCAAACCAAGTTGTTTCTCAAATTCAAGATAAAGCGGCCGAGTTTACCAATCTACCTGCCGGTGTGGCTGTAAACTTAACAGGTGAACAAGAAGAACAGAAAGAGACGGCTAGTTTCTTAGGAACCGCCATGTTGCTTTCGTTGGGATTGATTGTGCTTATTTTGATTACTCAGTTCAACTCAATTGGAAGAACAGTAATTATCATTTCTGAAATTGTATTCAGTGTGATAGGGGTGTTGTTGGGATTGGCCATCTTCAGCATGGACATCAGTATTGTTATGACCGGTGTCGGAATTGTGGCCTTGGCAGGTATTGTGGTTCGTAATGGTATTCTGTTGGTGGAATTCACTGATATCCTGCGCGAACAGGGCATGAGCCTTCGCGAGGCCATCATTGAAGCAGGTCGTGTTCGTATGACCCCTGTGTTGTTAACCGCAACCGCGACCATTTTAGGTATGATTCCACTTGCGGTTGGATTTAACATTGACTTCGTAACCATGTTTACCGAATTAGATCCGAAGATTTATTTCGGTGGTGATAGCGTTTCGTTCTGGGGACCGCTTTCTTGGACCATTGTGTTCGGGTTGAGTTTCGCCACGTTCATTACGTTGATTGTGGTACCAGTCATGTATTTATTAAGTGAAAAAAGTAAAATCTGGCTAAAAGCAAATTTTGGCAAGAAAAATGAAGAAGCTGTGCAGCAGGAAACTGCTCATTAGTGTCCTGAGTTCTTCAGGAGTTTTGGTTAAGGTTTAGGGAAAAGTCCTCGACAACGGTCGGGGACTTTTTCTTTCCCCCTATCTATTACCTTTACAACGTATGAAATCCCCGTTCGATTATTTGTCTATCCGCTCACAAAGCGTTTTGCTGCTCACCACCTTTGGATTTGTTTTCATGCTTTCGCAGCTTGGATTTTACGGATTGTTAGTGTCGAAGTTTGGAAGTGCCGAGACCGTTAATTCTGTTTTAACTGGTGAGGTTCAGGGAGAAGACGCCTTCATTTATGTGCTTTGGACCAACGCGTTTGTTCAATTGTTTTTAGCCTTGACCACCTTCGTCATTGGACGTTATTTCTTCACGAAGCTAGCCATGAAACAGTGGTTGGTTCCGGGAAATCCGCGCTTCTGGATGTGGGCAGTAGCGGTTCTGTTGGCTTTCCTTCCACTTACTTATTTCTTAAATGATTGGATAGAGCCGTTTATTCCAACAGCTTGGAAGGCCGGTCAACTGGAAGAGAATAGCAATTTTTTTTATGACGAAATAACC
>Ga0172372_10001434_pt1 | contig 36919 bp, 51 predicted proteins | sample LakKiv5m_2_FD_114544 | JGI IMG/M metagenome (GOLD analysis project Ga0172372, IMG submission 114544) | Freshwater microbial communities from Kabuno Bay, South-Kivu, Congo - kab_092012_9.5m | ecosystem: Environmental > Aquatic > Freshwater > Lake | place: Democratic Republic of the Congo...
ACCTTCTTTGGCAAGTTTTAGATATTTGCCATCGTCACCAAAGTATTGATCATAGGCCACATTGTCGCCTGTGTCGAGATGTAGGTGTGTAGGATAATCGCCACCACGGAATCTAAAATATTGACCAGTTTCTACCATACTTGGATCGGGGCTTAATTGTATTCCACCAGCACCCTCGGGATCCCCAACACCCTGTATGGTTATTCCATCAAAGGTTATATCTCCTAGATTGGCCGCTTCACCGCCACCTGTAAATGGTTGGCCGTTTAGTTCTACTGAGCCATCATCTTTTAGAACTAATGTGTTATCATCATTGATTAATCTATCTGTGGTGACTACTCCCGGGGTATCAGGCACGGGTTCTTCATCTACTGTGCCAGCGTCTGTGACTCTCTGTATCGACAGTGTACCCGAATCGTTGCTGAGTTTAATATCACCAATATATACAGAACCGCCGCTAACAAATATGTCTCGCCATTGTTTTGTAGGCGAACCTAGGTCATAGGTATTGTCTGTGCTGGGAACAATATGTCCAGCGAAGGATGAAAGATCAGTGACCTTGTCATCAAAGTAAGATAAACTATTCCATGCAGTAGATCCATTACCGATCTTCAATTTACCAGTATCAGTTTCATAGCCGGGTTCGCCAGAAGCAAGTATAGGGTTGTTAGCTAGATTGCTCCAATTTGCTGCTGTATCTCTTCTTAACTTAATTTTAGCCATTTGCATTGCCTCCGTCGATGTCTATCTCGGCTAGATATATTGTGGAGGCATTACCTCCGTCGATTTCAAAATTTTCCGGACCAGTGGGTCCTGTTGGTCCAGTGGGTCCAAGATCAACAATGTTAATAACTCCGTTCATTGAACTATGATTTTGACAAACATAATACAATGTGTTTGGTGCATTGTAAGGAACAGTAAATGTAATTGTTCCTACAGCGGTTCCGTTGTTTATAACACTGGGATTTAAAAACACATTTGAAATATTGTATGCGCCGGGGGCCACCATGATCCAAAAAGGATGCCCTGGAGCATTTATTTGAAATCGATATGAAAAACCTCTGAGCAATCGTATTGTGGGATCAGTTTGCCCTTCGATTACAAAATCACTGTTCCCGTTAGAAGTGATATCGAAAATACGAGCATTTACTGGTCCAGTGGGCCCGGTAGGCCCTGTTGTTCCAGTAGGTCCAGTTGGCCCTGTTGTTCCAGTGGGTCCTACTATACCAGGCTGCAACGTATATGATGCGGTCACGGATGTGATCGCCCCTGCTGTAAAATTACTTACAACAGATCTTAACCAAACAAAATTGCCAAATTTCAGCGAGAATTGATTTAAATTTGAATTTCCCGACGAAACTGTGACCGAATCAATGTCAAACCAATCGCTGCTATCTGTGGGTGTTTGTTCTAATGTTGCTTGAACAGTAATAGTTCCACGAAATTGATTATTTGCCACATAACTTAACGTTGTGGCCGAAGAACCACCACCGTAATATCCTATTCCACGATATCTAGATCCAGTTATAGTAGCGGTGCCCGAATAGGCAACTGAAGGTTGTAGAGTAATTATATTCATAGATCAGCAACCAATTCGATTATACAACTATCTCCTACTAACTCTTGGAGAACAGATTCTGCATTTGCTATAAATTCAGAATCAACTAATGTATCGTTTTCTTGGTCGCGATCTTTGACTAATTTACTGATTTTTAATATTAAAACTTGCTCATGCACTTTAGCCATAAGTGACCCCTTATGGCTATATTTAGCATTTTAATTAGATAATTTCGTATACTTGATCGATAATATCCGAACATCCTAGTTGCATAAAAGTTATCATTTTACTGTCACGAACATAAAAATATTTTCCTGCCCAATTGCTGGTTAGCTTAGGGTCAATTAACCAACTATGGGTTGCATCTGTGAGTTTATAGTTATTCCACTCTTGAGCTAAAATGTCATATAATCTTTTCTTAGACTCTAAACTAAACTTGTCCCACCCGGTTTGAATAGTGACTTTATAATTAAATCCTTTTCTTTTTAGAGTAGGAACATGTAAACTTTTACGTTTAAGTCCAATACGATCATAGGTGACCTCGTAAATGTATTTTTCAGCAGTTCGATCATGAAGAATATAGATATTTTTTAGTGTATCGATTATAGCTTGAAAAGTTTCGTCATTATTATAAAAAATGCTCAATCGGCGGCCCTCAGCACGAGTAATAATTTCGTCAGCGGCATTGTCGTTAATATTGTATAGTAAATCGTGCTGACAACGACGTGTGGGACGATTTGCACTTTCAAATTTTAGACGAATACGATTACGATATATTCCATAAAAAAGATTTTTAGGTTGAACAACATCAACATCGGGGTATTCTTCTAAAAATTTAAACAACAACAAGTTTCCTTCTTCTTGAAAATCAATGTTTTTAACTACTGTATGTCTTTCACTTTGCGCTTGATTAGACATAATAAATTCCTTTTAATTCAATGACTACGTTCTTTGATTAATAATTCAATTTCTGAATTGTTTATCTGATCTTCGGTTGGTGCATACAAAGCACGTTGCCTGGGATCACAATTAATTGGTGGATCTGTTAGATAATATACCGCTAGGCTTTTTCTGTATACATTTTCGGGACAATCTATAGGGTTTGGTAATCCGTGCCAAGAATTCTGTGTGGTATCAAATATCACTGCACGGTTAAAAATACAATCTATCCTTTTTCTACACTCCAGTGGACGATTAGTTTCGGGATTGTGACTCCAAAATTCTAAACCTCCTCCCCAATCAGGGTTCCAATCGGGTGTCATATAGATAATTAAATTTAAGCGTCTTTGTAATTTTAACTTTGGATGAATACTGTAATCCTTGTGAACGTTGAGTTTTTGACCTCGTCCATGTAAATGCCACCCTCCGCCATGTAATCCCACATCGGGATAAAGATTCTTAACTTCTGTAATTTTACTTAGATAGTTAATAAATTTTTCTGAGCATAGATAGCTAAACTGCTTATAACTTTCAGCCGGGAACTGTACCCAGTGATTCATTGTTTTCTTTTTTTCTAATGGGTTGTTATAAAAAAACCAACGCGGGTCGTCGAAGTCAAAAAATTCAGATGAAATCGACAGTGCAGTATCTCGATCAAAAAAGTTATCGATTACATGATGGTAAAAAGGATCAATACTCATTCTATTTCGTTTTTGCTGAATATTCTTTAATTATATATGGTTATATATTAGCAGATAAGCATTTCCGCAACATCAGCAGCCTATCACTGTTAAAAATTTATACAACAACGAGCCCATCTTGAGCAATCTCCGGGAATTTTTCAACTGTAGTTAGAGCTTCGAACGTGATTTGACCTTCTGTATAGTCTGCACGATAAAGCCCGGGTTTGAGTTTTTCAAATAAAATTTTACGACTTAATGGCGTAGTAATCACTTGATTGATAATACGGCGAACCGGACGGGCACCCATTTTTTGTTGAGCACTTTCCTCTACAATATGTTCTATTAAAGCATCAGTTAATTCAACATTGATATGTTGATCTGATAGTCGTTCGTTAAGCTCTCGAATAAATTTACCAACTACCATTTGTAAATCTGCTGATTTAAGTTGTTGAAAACGACAGATTGCATCTAGTCGATTGCGAAATTCTGGTTTAAAGAATTCTTTTACTGCATCGTCTTGCTTGTCGCTGCGATCATCTTTGGTAAACCCAATGCTATTACGTTCCATGTCTTGAGCACCGAGATTGCTAGTTAAAATAATGATTGAATTACGGCAGTCAGCACGTTTACCATTACTGCCGGTCACAAATCCTTCGTCCATTAGTTGTAGCAACACATTACTAATGTCTGGGTGAGCTTTTTCAATCTCGTCGAACAGAATAACCGAATGAGGATTCTTTTCGATACTACTGACTAGCAGACCGCCGCCCAAATTACTGTCCTCGTATCCTACATAACCCGGGGGACTACCAATCAGCTTGCTAACAGAATGACGTTCTTGGTACTCACTCATATCAAATCGAATCATTTTCATACTGAGATTTTCAGCTAATAGCTTGGCTAGCTCGCTTTTTCCACACCCAGTTGGTCCCAAAAACAAAAATGATCCCATGGGTTTGTCGGCTTCTTTTAGCCCAGCCTTTGCCACATAGATTTTTTCAAGCACCGTTTCAACTGCTGAGTCCTGACTAAACAGTCGAGATTTGATTTTTGGCTCAAGATCTGCAATATTACTTTCTTTTTCTTTGTAGCCCAATTGTTCCACTGGGATTCCTACAAAACGACTCAATGATTCCTTAATATCGTTTTCATCAAGAACCCAATTTGATCTTGCAATTTTCACCCGAGCGCAAGCACTATCAATTAAATCTATGGCTTTGTCTGGAAGTTTTTTATCGCTCTGATATCTAACGCTGAGTTCAACAGCGGCCACAATAGCATCGTCCCCGATACCTCCGTCGTGAAATTCTTCAAACTTATCGCGTAAACCATGAAGAATTTGTTTTGCTACTGCCGGGGTTGGCTCTGTGACACTGATTCTATGAAAACGACGCATCAGTGCACGATCTTTTTCGAAACTCTGTGTAAACTCTTCCCATGTGGTACTAGCAATTACTTTAATTTGTCCTTTGCCCAATGCCGGTTTAATCATATTGGCAAAGTCAACGCCACCGCCGCTACTTGACCCTGCACCCTTGATTTGATGAGCTTCGTCGATGAATAAAATACAGTTTTTCTTTTTAGTCAATGCGGCTAAAATTTCTTTGATTTTTTCTTCGAAATCTCCTCGATATTTTGTACCGGCCAAAATACTGCCCACGTCCAGTCCATAAACAGTATGATTTTTTAGAAATTTAGGTACACGGTTTTCTTCAATGGCCAACACTAGACCCTCAACTAAACTGGTTTTACCTACACCAGGGTCTCCTACTAGTAAAATATTACTTTTATTTCTACGACAAAGATTCTCAATCATGGCCTGAACGTCGTCATCTCGACCAATCACCGGATCAAGTTTTCCATCTTGATACAATTGACTATAGTTAATGCAATGTTCGTCTAGCACAGCATTGCCTTTATTTTCCTGTGCTCGCTCTTTGGCTTCTTTGAAATTATATTCTTTGTTATAGAATTTTACAAATTTATTTCGATCGATGCCATGTTTAGCAATATAATAACTGGCATGACTGGTTGTTTCGTAGCTGATACTTAAAAACAGATCAATAGTTTGTACTTGAGTTCGACCACTGAATATAACTTGGGTGATGCTTCGATTAAAGATTCTTTCCAAACTATGTGTTTTTTTCGGCTCTGTATTGTTATCCTCGATAACTAATTCTGTACGGGATAAAAGATAGTCTTCAATATCAGTTTTAAGAGCTCGGACATTGGCACCAAATTTTTCTAAAAGGTCTTTGAATGGTTTGAAATTGATTAGTGCCAAAGTCACGTGTTCTACAGTCACGTATGAGTGATTGAGACTTTTGGCTAATTGAGTGCTTTCCTGAACAATAATATCAATTTCGGGATTCTGATTAAACATGGATTTCCTCCTCTGCTCTCTGGAACATGGTAATTCCGTTCAAATGATCTAACTCGTGTTGAAAACAACGAGCCGCTAAACCAACTAATGTTTCTTCTGACATGTTTCCTTGATGATCATAGTATTTTACTTGAATTTGTTCCGGTCTTGCAACCGGTATGAATTTTTTAGGAAAACTTAAACAACCTTCTTGATCGATTGTTGTTGCGATTTCGGTTGAAGTTATTTCCGGATTGAAACAAGTCCATATTCGATTATTGACATTCATTACGAATACTCTTTTATTATAACCAACCTGATTAGCAGCTAGTCCTACTGCACGGTTGGTCAACATGTATTTGATTAATAGTTGTGCTAACTGAAAGTTGACCATTGGGCGGTCAAATGTCGTTTGTGGTATAATGGTACGTAAATAGCGATTATCAATTTTCATTTAATTGTGATTTTAGGTTTAGTACCAGCTCTAGTCCTTTTTGATCTAATTTTTTCACAGTTAAATTTACAACAACAAATAAATCTCCTCGAATTGAGGTATTAGCAACAAACAATCCCTGTCCTTTCAATTTATATTTAGCTCCTGGTTGTGTGCCTGGCAGTATATTAAACTCTAATTCTTTGCCATCGAGTCCCTGAATTTTAGTTTGACATCCAGTAATAGCATCTAAACAATCAATTTTTATTATTGTAATAAGGTCAGAGCCAGAAATTTGAAATTTTTCGTTAGGAGAAATAAACACATCAACGATTAAATCTCCGGGAGAAAAATTAGGATTAGATTCATCACCCAACCCACTATACTTAAATGTTTGCTGTGATCTTATACCTCTCGGAATATCAATTCTTACATTTTTCAATCCACTTGATGTTTTGATTTGAATATATTTTTCGATTGGGGCTAATGTGTCTTCTAAAGAAACAGTGATTCCGATTCTGATATTTTTATTTTTTCTTCGATTGCCTTGACGGAAAAAATCTTCCGACCCAAAGTTAAAAATTTCTTCAAATGGATTAATTCCGTCAAAATTTCTTGAACGAAAATGAAACTGTGGAAATGGATTTTTTCGTTCCATGTCGTACTGTTGTTTTTTATTTTCGTCTCCGAGAATGCTGTATGCTTCTTGTATTTCTTGAAATTTCGCAGTGTCGCCGCCCTTGTCGGGATGATATCGACTGGCTAAAGATCTAAAGGCTTTTTTAATTTCATCCATTGACGCATTTTCTTCTATGCCCAATGATTGATAATAATTTTTCATTGACACTAATTTTAAGATAAAAAAAGGCAGAATGCTATCTGCCTTTTAATCTATTTTTAAATAGATTATTTTTTAGTACCGTCAGGAACTTTTGTTCCTTCGTATTTTTGATGTACTTTAACTTGTCGGCAATCTTGTTTATTGCTACCATCTTTATTCTTTACTACTTTACCTTCTTTGTCCTTAACATCGACACAGACTTTTTTAGTTTCTGGTTTTTTGTCATCTGCGGCATAAACTGGAAATGCCAGTCCTAGAGCAAAAATAATTCCTAAAATTTCATGTTTCATTATATCTCCTTAAAGTGTTGGATGTGGTGGTTGAGGAGGTTTCCTCATTGGTGGATCGCTGATGTAAGGCTCTTCGAATGTTTTGGTTGAAGGTGTCGTCGGGGTTACACCAGCTATTTTTTCTTGTCCGCGACTCCATGCACTAACTCCTAGTATAGCACCCATGGCTATATGAAATAATCCTGCTCCTTTAAGGGTAAGTGGGTCCCATTGATTAGTTACTTGCCCACCTTGTACAGCCTGAAGTATACTCCAAAATATTGGAAAAAGTATAAAATCGGCGATGTTTACGGCCATATAGACCCACCCCATTACAGGACGCCATTTACGATTTACCCAATTATCTTCTTGAATTTTAAATGCGCTGATCATTTTGATTCTCCGGCAGGTTTCTTGGGTTCGTAATATTCTTTGTATTTTTCGATTATGATTCTTTGCGTGTTAATCAGATTACGCAACTCTGCGATGGTCACTGATAGAGATTGGTAGCCATCACTAGTTAACCCGAACAATACTAAATTTTGTTCTTTGGATTGCATCTGTTTAAAAACTTCTTCCCAATTTTGAGGAGTAATTACAATCCAATTAACAGGTTTTAATCTAAGTGGTTGTGGGTTTTCTAGTGCCAACGGAGTTTTTTCCAATGGAACAGTGACCACTTGTATAGGTTCTACTGGTTTGCTAGAACCAAATTTTGGCAAACTAACGCATCCAGTAATTATAAAACTACTTAGCGCCAGGAGGATTATATTTAGGATTGGCAATTGATGGGCACTCCCTATTGATTTCTTCAGGTTTTGTAGCATTTTTCTCTGCCTCAGTTAGTGGCGATCCACTGGCTATTTCTAAACAACGTAAAGCATTCACTGTTCCACGATTAACAGCACGCTCTACTTGTGCTGGTTTTTCTGCTGCGGCCTTGCCCCAGTCTCTACGTTCTCCACGAGCATTGGCGTTAAAACGATCGCGCAGAGCATTAACGTCATTGTTCTGTTTGGTGACCTGGTCGTTAACTGCTTTTGTCATTGCGCGAATTTGTTCTTGCTCGGCACGCATCTGCTCCATGGCAGCATGTTGGGACTCAACTGCTTCTTTGAGTTTCTCAGTGTTAGCCTGACTGGTAGCAAGATCGGCACGTAGACCGGTAATCCACCAAAATCCCACAGCAAATAAAACAACGATGACTAAAGTTGTTATAGCTTTAACAATGATGCCAATGGGCAACGGAAACATCAATGAACTCCGAGTACATGGCAGGCGTGAGCATAATGCTTTTTTCTATCTTCTAACCCGATAGTCCCTCCGTTAATACGCTTAGTTAGTGTAAGTATATCGCCCTGGTCGGCCCACTGATTGAGTTTATTGTTTTCCCAAAACCAGCAAGCACTCTGTACAGCACCTTCAAATGTTTCGAGATACTCACTGACTTCTTCTGGTGTACAGTTAATACTGGCACCGAACCAAAAGTAATTATCTTTCCCAGTAAGTTGAATTAGGCCTCGTCCACGATACCGATATCCATCTCCGCTATTTTCATCCCCGTTGCCCATACGACTGGCATATACACGATTAGCAATCTTCTCGGGTTTACGTTGATATTGCTGTGCTAATCCGTCATCGGGAAAATATTTAGGAAATACTTTGCGTAGACTTTCCCAACGGTAGTTTAAGTTTTCGGTTAAAAATTTAAAGTTGCCGCTTTCGTGGGCACATTGAGCTAGAAATGCTGCTAGACGTTGTGGAGTATTAATCTCGTAATCGGGACAGATCTGACAGACTGCTTTGTGCCAGTGTTCTGCGTAAGGGTTATTTCCAATAATTTGCTTGAGATGATCCACTGTGAAATCGAAACTGAACCCCATAAACAACCTCCTATTTTATTCCGGCCCACACCTGTAATTGATTCAAATGCGGATTTTTACTGTATGTGCTTTCAACTTTTAATCCAGCAGCTAATTTCATTTCTTTAATACTTTGATTTCCATATTTGTTATCATAAGCCATTGGTGATAACGGAATGGAATCGATTAAGTTATCTAGTGTTAACGGTTTATAATTTTTGTCTTTGAAGTACAAAAATTCCCACTCACTGATATCTTGCAAAGTTAAATTTAGCATATCATTAATTAGTTCTATTATTTTCTTAGGTAAATGTCCCTCTCGCTCAGCCTCAACAAATACAATATAGTCGCCATCTTCCATTTCCCCTGAGCTGGTGTCGGCATCAATTACCCAGCTATAACCTTTTTCTATGAAATTGACTAGATCGGTAGCAGCATCTTTGCCCATTATTTTAAAGCTGAACACACATATATCTCTATCGTCGCCCATTTTACTCTTGAACTCGTCTACATGTAGTGTGGGTTTCACTACTCTTTTTAAGTCTCCGTATTCAAGCGATTCAGATAATTGTTTGTGCATTTTGTTCTTCCGGGGCAGTGTCGTCGCCTTCGTCGTAGGCTTCCTCAATGTCATCAAGATCGATCTTTTTACCTTCGAGTTCTAAACTTCCGATATTGATGTCAGCCATGAGTTGTTTGGGCATGACAATTTCTACTAGCCAAACTGGCGAGGATTTTAGTTTAGCAAACTTAGTTCCTTGTCGAAAATCATCGGGATCTTCGATTTTTATCGGGGATAAAAGTTTAGATTTTTCGTACTTGATTTCGCAACCATAGTCTAACAATCTTTCGGCACCACGTGGGTCGGGCATGAGTCGATATGGCCACATAAACACACATCGTATAAAGTATTTTTCGTATATAGGACCTTCGACTAACTCGCCTTTTTTCCAGTTTTTAAAACTGTAAAGATCGATCTCGTCCATAACACGTTCAAAATCTAGAATCGCAGTTAATGCACTGTCGGTCGAAAAAATCTCTTCGATGTTGTCTAGTATATCTTTAATTTCGATGCTCATAGAATATTTACTTTATTGTAGTAATATTTATACCAAATCTAAAATAAAGAAGTCACATCATAGTCTTTACTTATCCTTGATTCTGTTTCAATAAAGTATGTTTAAAATTATGAAAAACAGTTGATTAAATATTTTTGGGCAGGTTCAAAGCAAGAGATCGAGTCTGCTATTCAAAGATAGGAGGTACTTTTTGTCTAAGAGAAGAAATAGAGCCCTAGCTCAAATGATCGACAACACCATAGACTTCAATTCATACGCACACTCACGCCGCGTTCCGCAGTTAATCCCCAAAAGCCTAAGCCAAGAACATTATATAGAACTACTACAAGACCCCGATGTAAACGTGGTAATGGCTGCTGGGCCAGCAGGTACAGGTAAGACCATGTTGGCTGTTATTGCTGGTATACAAGCGTTCAGAAGCGGCACAGTTGATCGTATTATTATAACCCGCCCAGCGGTGGGGGTCGATGGTGAACAACACGGATTTTTACCCGGCGATTTGAATAGCAAGATGGAGCCTTGGACCCGGCCCATTTTTGATGTTTTTCATGAATACTATTCGACCAAAGATACAGCCAGAATGCTAGATGAACACACCATTGAGATCTCTCCACTAGCATACTTAAGAGGACGTACTTTTAAACGGGCATGGATAATTTTTGACGAAGCTCAAAATTCCACCGAGAACCAGATGAAGATGGTATTAACACGCCTTGGCGACGAAAGTAAAATGGTCATAACCGGCGATCTTGCACAGCATGATCGCAAGTTTTCACAAGAAAACGGGTTTAGAGATTTTATTGAAAGACTGAAAAAACAGGGTAGTTCTAGAATCAGTCTCGTAGAATTTAACTCACGGGATATACAACGACATCCCGTGGTTAAAGAAGTGTTGAAACTTTATGGGGAGATATAAAATAGACTAGACTTGTCCAGTTATGTGTTGGTAAATCTCACGCCAATTACTGACCATTTGCACACCTGATGGGCACCTAGTACGATTGTGACTGTGTTCCATCAGGAATGTGTGCAATCCACGATCGCGTCCTGCTTGAGCATTGATGATACTGTCTTCAATCCAATAACATCCAGTATCACGGTATTTTTCTAATGCATCATCCTTGTCTCCACCAGTTTCTAGACACTCAATACTTTCAAACATTTGATGCCCAAAAAAATCATACAAATTACGACGGCGAAGTTCTTGACTATAAGGATCTAAACTTAAACTAGTAATTACAGCAAAACGATACCCATGCTTGCGATAAAGAAGATCCATGTAATATAGAGCATCTTTGTATATAGGCAAAAATCCAATTGCACTACTGTTATTAAACTCTCTTACTCTAGATCGTCCTTCTTCGATGCTAACACCATAACGTACTCCAATACGATATTGTTCGTCACCTTTGGGCGACATTTTGTATCCACGATCCAACATCCACTGATGAAATCGTGCATTCCAGTCAAGAATTACCCCATCACAATCAGTTAGTATTAGCCGTTCACAGAGTTCCATTTTTATCCTGTTCTCGAATTTGTTGTTGATATTCTTGTACACGCTCTACAGCCAAACGTAGAGTTTCGCTGTAGTTTAAGGCCTGCTGAGGTGTCATGATGGTAGTCTGGCTATACTTAGCATAACCATTTACCCAAACGTCCCAGGTAATGCACAGTCGATGTGCCATAGCATTTAAGAATCCACGCACATAGTAGTTGAGTTGATATAGAAACTCGTTTTCAATTTCGTAGCTCTTACGTTGTTGAAAAGGATCACGCCACCACGCAGTTTTTTGTGTAGTATAGGTATGAACCACAATCTCGCCGTGATCTTCTTCTACACTAAAATCAATGGCATCATCCGAATTACCACAACTACATTCGATATGATAGATTTTTAGATCTGGGTAGTTAGTAATCTGCATAATGCCTTGTGCGGGCTGTTCGGGCCTTAGGTCCATAAGTGTTTCCTAATTTTGATTAAACGAATTAGCATTTCTTCATCTTCGGCTTCGTACTGTTCCTCAATCTCTTGACTGAGATCCAAGGCACGACGTACTTCGGCTTCTTCTTCCTCGGTGCGATTTTCATGATTTAGCATACTGAAGATTTCTCCGTCTTTTTCTCTAGCACGACTGCAAATCTCACTCCAGCCACTAACATCATGTGGATCTGGTCGATTTGGATAAACTTCAGTCCACCAACGATATAGTGCCTCGACTTCGGTAGCTCGCTGGCTTTGATGTGTGGGCTGACCATACTGGTCTGACCCGGGTTCTACACCCCAAGTTTCGTCGTAGACTAGAGTCTTTTCCCAAGCAATATGATCTAAGCCGGCTTCGGGCGAACGCCATGTACGCCAACGAAACCATCCCCAGGCCCAGAAAGGTGGCTTAAACTTTTCACGCGCCTCTCGGTCAAAGGCCACATTCTTCCATGCTAGTTCTACTTCGACGAAATCGACCAATTCGTTGAAAAGGCAAGGTAGAAAACGATTCCCCACATCACACCAAGTGCCAGGTCGGATGTCGCGTGGGTGAGCAGTGAGGCCATGAGTACGGCTAACGAAGCGGTTGTTAATATAATATTTGACGTCATAAAGTCGGTCCGGAATAAAGTATATAGCTCGCTGAACACCGTCAAGGGCTTCTTCAGCTAACCAGTAGCGAACAGGATGAGTGGTTTTTGCCTCACGACGCCAATCTGCCCATCCTGGTCCTGTTTCTGCGTTGGGCTTGGGTGTTCCCCTGAGCCAGTCGGCAAACTTTGTACAACTCCAATAGTGACTACGCATTATTCGTTTTTACTTCCAAATAGGTTTAGCAGTGATAGGAATATATTAATGAAATTCAAGTACAATGTCAAGGCCCCAGTGACTTCTTGTGTGCCCGAACTGTCTGTGCTTACAATCTCACGAATCTGCTGTGTGTCCCAGGCAGTAAGTCCAAGAAAGATCACCACAGCCAAGGCCGAGATCACCATCTGCATGACACTGCTGCCAATGAAGACGTTTACAATGCTGGCAAGAACAATAGCAATCAAGCCCACAAACATGAACTGCCCCATCTTCTCCAGACTTCGTTTAGTGAAGTATCCGTAAAGACTCATTGTAGCAAATAGCACAGCCGCACCAAAGAACGCACTCACAATACTGCCCAATTTAAACACAACGAAGATTGTGGCAAAACTTAGGCCCATTATGACCGCAAATCCGTGTAGCAGCAACACCGCAATTTCTTTTGGTGGATTGGCATTGAGAGCAATAGTCACACCGAACACTGCGGCCAATGGTGCAAAAATCACAATCCATTTCATCCATCCTGTAAACAGGAATGCCATTAGAGCCGGACTGGTGCTTACTAGAAAACTAACTACCATACTGGTAATTACAGCCAAGGCCATATGATTGTAGACACGTAGCATGGCTGAGTTAATTTCTGCTGCACTACGGTATACTGGGCTAGAATCAAGAACATCAGTTTGATACATACTTTAACTCCTTTCGTTTTTGTTATGTATGTGATAGAAATCGACTACCAAGCGATTGGGATCAGGTAGATCCACTTTTAGTTGCTCAGCAACATATTCACCGTATTTAGTCAACAATCGTCGCTCATAATCTGGACTAAAGATCAAATTATGTAGATCGAGATAGCCAGACATTTGTGCCAGACCGTAGGCTTCAGGGCCGAATCCAAAGACACCGTAAAGCACACCTCGATAGCTACGTCCTTCCTCAACTTCACCTTGGTGGATACGCTTTACTACAGCACAGAAATAATCCAGTTGATCTTCTTTACTTAGTGCGTTCCATTTTTCTTCAATGCGATTTTGATCAATTCGTTGTGCTTCTATAAATTCCGATTGGATCTCGCTTAACACCTGTAAAAAATTTTCCTTGGTATTGCTCATAGTGGTTCCTGGTTGTCGGCGCCGAGATCATCAGGCCGAGTGTGAGTATCGCAGGCAGTGTAGTACCATCCGCGTCCACGGAATTGACCACGCTCGCCGCACACTTCACAGATCGCTCCGCTCATGTTGTCAGCCATGCTAACTAGACCATGAATGTATTCGTCTCCGCCATCATAATAAAATCTCAGCGTACCAAACTTTTCTTTAATTTGCGAAACAGTGACCTGTGGAATCTCTTCAGGAATTTCAACATTGTGTGGATTATTTTTCAAAAACATATCGCGTTGTTTGTTTCTCCAATCGATATGATTTTGAATTAACCCACACAGACGATCAAGAAGGTCGTACCACCCGTCACCACATTCGATACCGAACATAGGGAAGGGTTCTAGCCGTCGGTTCTCGTCGATTTGAAAAATCTTTGGGTACTTGTCAATCAACTGTTGCTGTAGTTCGTTTTTCATCACCCACCTGTTTTTAGTAGAAATCGATTGCTAATAGCCTTAAAGTGAAGTCGCGGATTCTGAACACACTTGTACACAATACCTTCACGTTCGGCATGCGGATTAAATTGACTCTTACCTTCGGCTCGAAGCAAAAGGTTATCCACTGATCCCAAAGTAGAGTCACGTAGAATCAACGGAACACTGAGCACACTGAGTTCAGCGGCCACACGTTCACGACTAACTGGATCAAGATACTCCGCAGCATCAATGTCGTAGATGTCAAACAAGTAAAACTCCTGTCCACGCAAACGGTATGGATTACCTTGGATACCTTCGCCGATAAGTTCGCCTTGTAGAGCAATATTACGACCATAGTTCTTCAGATGTTCAACCAAGTTGTACCGCTTGGCCACTACCCAGAAAGAGTTAGTGTCGTCCTCTTTGAGTTCAAGGTTGCGACTGCATACTCCGACTTCGCCATTGCGGTGGTAGATAGTCATACTGCTGCCATCTAACTTCTCGGTGACTTCCCAGGTAAGACCTTGACCTTCCCATTCAGCAATTTCGTTCACAAGATTCTGGCAACGTTCTTGATCAGTTTTGGGAATGAAGCTGGGGAACATACCACGAGCCATACCAGCAAGTTGAGCCGGCATGGGTGCTTCCCACTTTTGAATACCTAGCCATTCTGAAACATCGTCGCCCTCTTGAAAGATGTGTTGCATCACAGAGTTGATCTGCTTTACCATTAAGCCTGTGGGGCAAGGTATTCCACTTAGCAAGAGTCCTTGTGATACTTGTCCACGAAGTCGAACTGTACGCAACCGTTCGCCTTTGACACTATTATACTCTCGTGGCTCACTGCCTTTAGTTAGGGAAGGTGCTACCTCGTGTGGAATCCAGCTGTCAATTTCTGCGTAGACAGCAAGATCGCCCACAGCGAATTCACCTTTTTTTACAACGACACGCCAGCCACCTACAGTTGCACACTCGATAGCATCGGCGTTCGGAATAGGATTGATAGCGTCAATACAACGCACCGTAGCCATTTTACGCATTTTGAATTAACCTAGTTTGGTGTTGTTTTTGAAGAAACCAGCAATGAAGCCAAACATGATACCCAGCTGCCATGGTGCGGCCTCGATGTTCATTGCTGTACTTAGTAGATACATGGTATGCGGAAAGAAAAATCCCACAACCCAGCCAATAAAGGCACCTGCTACCGCTGCGGCTAGTACGGCTAAAATAACCGAAACTAAAATAAGAGTGATACCAGTTACAATAGCATTAAACGAATTAAACATTCACCGCTCCACACGATAGACAATGTTGTCGCGAACTAGTTCCATAGAACCAAAATGCATAAGAAAACCAAATATGTTTTTAAGCTCGTCGGACAGTGTGTCCCAATGACTAAAAATAAAACGGAAACCTGCGGATTCAATGATGAATTTCATGTCGAGCTCCTTAGTTTTCTAACTTTAACTTAATTTTGAGAATCTGTCAACTGTTATATATTACCCTAAGATGTCGAAGAGCAAAAGCAACTTCTGACGGAGGATAACCTTCACGCACTAACCATTGTTCCAGTGTTTCGCCCGTTTGTGGATTAAACACTTTTGGAAAGCCAAACATCCATCCCGAAGGAGGATCAATGAGATTTCCAACTAACTGACTGTCAGTCTTGCTCTTCCAGGGACCAGCGAAGTCTTTCAATTTCTTTCCTTAGCTTTGAATTCTCTGCAATAAGTTGATCGTACCGACTTTGTATTTGACGCAAAGGCTGATACAGATATTTAACACGATCAGCTTCGTCGTTGCTGTATTCTGGGGGCTCACCAAACCAAGTATTTAAAATTTGATCGACTTCCATTGCATAATCTCCAGATTTTATTTATCACTGAAGTGTGGCAGTCCCGCCAACAAACACATTGGTATCACTGGTAGCAAGCTCAAACGCAGCCTGATCTAGTTCGGCCTCGTATGCGGCCAACAGTTCTTGTGCGTACTCAACATCGTCGGCGTCGGCTTGTTCAAACCAAGCGGCCAAAACCTGCTCGCCGGCGTTCATAAGAAACTGAAGATTATCACGATCACGCTTGTTCATTTTGATATCCTTGTTGAGTTTGGTTAATTACTTAACGAGAGCGTAAGGACGGTCCCACCGTCCGATGTTGATATCCACATACCAGCCCACATCAAAGTAGTCACTTTGAATATCCGAACGATCATGATTGCCCTGCATCATAGCAGTGTGAACTTCGGTAAGAAACTTCAGTGCACGGTCGGTGAAATGATTGCGATAGTGATAAGGATTGACCGAAAGGTAGTTGTTAGTGACGGGCTGCCGAACCTTGTAAGTATCGTTCTTACCGCACACGTCATTGAAATTCTTGATGAAGTCGATGTCACCTTGCGTGACTGTAAGAGCCAAGGTGCTGTGATTGCGAACACTGAGACTGGCCTTGACACCGTACTTCTTGCAAATTGCTTTGACTGACGGGGCGATTTGTGCTTTGCGTTCCTGGGACATATAAGCCATCTTTGACTCCGTTTTGTTAGCGTATGAGTGTATTATAGCACCAAATAAATGGCGTGTCAACCGAAAAATTCTGCTCAAAATACCGGTAATTTACCTGATTTGCTCGAGTTTGAGGTGTCTTTCTGTAATGATTTCAGTCACAAATTCCAATAACTGGTTGACGCTCCACCCGTTGTCCAACCATTCGGTTTCCCATTCATCTAACTTCCATAGCATGTCACGATTTTGAATTTTGATAATATTTTCAAGTCGTTTAACATGTGCCCCAGTACCTTCAAACAAATAAGAAAATTGTGCCAGACCACCCCAGGCACCTGTGTAGTCTTTTTCTCTACGTAGGTAGTCGCTGGTAATACCAAATCCAGTTCTAAACGGCCCAGCCAAAATATAAAAATAACTCATACAGCTTCGACGTTGTCATATAGAGCACGAATATCATCGTCAATAAAATCGAGAATAGATTCAAAGCGATCTAGCAAGGGTTTAGGAACACGTTGGGTACCGCCAAGACGCTGATACAACAAAACCAGAACTGATGCAATAGCTTCGTCTTGCCAGCCCACTTCATATCCATAAGTGTGTTCGCCCCACCGAGTATGAGCACGATGTACTGCTTCGTGAAATTGTGCCAGCCCTGCAAAGTAGCCTTGCAAAATTCCTGCCAATTCGGTTAAGAATTCATCAGTGATCTTTATTTTAGCTGCACCGAATGCTTTGTATAGGTCTTCCATCATGAACCATAGCGAACCATTGATCTCGTCATAGTGAAAGTAAGTATTATGAAATCGACAGGCCAATTCCAAAATGTTCTTGTCGAGATGGAGAGCTTGCATGTGTGTAAATGTACCTGGCATACCCACAAACGGACTTTCTTTGTCTACAGGATAACAGTCATGGGTTTCGCAGATAATTTGTTTAGCCAGTGCTTCTTGATCCTCGGGATCCTGACTACCATCAATTCGAGCACTCATTACACGAGTACGATGCTCGTACCAAGGGCTAATCTTCTTTTTACCTTTGCCGTTGATTAGGGCAAAGGCCTTACGAGCAAAAGCCTTACTATGAGTTTCGATGTACAGCACTGGCATTTCTACTTCACGCCAATCTGTTTCTCCTGTAAATACTCCAGCATCAATTAAGGCTGCGACCAGAGCAGCAGTATGTTGGGCATCAACTGAATGGTATTCTTCTTTACCAGGAATTTTTGTACAGTAAAAAACCTGTAGGTACATAGGATTGAAATTACCAATACCTGCAATGTTGGTGCAGTGTTTGGCATCCAATGCACGTTGGATATCTTCGTCAATGAACAAGAATTTCAATTTGATCATCTTGATCAACGGGCGTAGCTTTGGATCGATTTGAATTCCTTGCTTACGATATTCGGCAATCAGCCGCTGCCATCCTTTATAGTTTTGCAATTCGGTCACACGATCAGCTAGACTGATTATACGACTGGTAGTCTGTTTGAGTGGATTGCGATTTTTCATTACATTGGGCCTACGCACAACGTCTTGGTATACCGGAATCATTTTTGGTTCCTTGAAGAATTAACTACAGAAAAAATTAAGTTATTGAAAAAAAAGATATAACTGCCATGATCATACCGTAGAAAATCAGTATGAGTACCTCTAACATAACAATAGCCACAGCTCCTAGCATCACACCTAAGAGTAGTTCGTCTCGATCTCGCATCCTATATTTATTAGTGGCCTGAGGTAAGGACTTTGATGATCTTCTCAGGGGTAACAATTTCGTGTACCTCGCTAACAGAATCGACTTCGAGTCGATATGATACTATACGCCAATCACTCATGTTAGTTCCATTACGGTATGAATTTGGTAAATGACTGGTAATATGAGAACGTAGTTTACCCAGAGTGTCCCAGATCTTGCCGCTCTTGCTCCAACCAAATCGACCATCACCATGTACCGAAGTACCACCTTTGCTGTATAGCCCGGTTTTTTGGTGTAGGATTTTGTAGATAATCATTTAGCAATCTTATCCAACTCTGACAATTCTTCCTGAAGACGTTCTAGGAATGAGTCTTCGTCATCGTCACCACTAACCAACCAATCAATTCGTTGAGCATAAATTTCTGCTTGATGAAGACAGATCAATGCCTCTTTGAACTTTTCAATGACCTCAACTGGGTAGTGACGACCGCGAGTGTTGCCCCACTCATCAAGTTCATTATTGTCGTTATTACGAATCAATGTGTCTACATCATCGGCAATTCTTGCGATGTGATATTGCCAGTAATCAAAATATCCGCCACTCATTTGTTCACCCCCAGTTAAGACCAAAACGATCGGCACAGATCGGGCCATAGCCAACTTCAAGGCTACGGTCATCTTTCAAACCATGTGCACAGAAGCAACAGGCACCAGTGAGACGTCCATACTTGCCAGCAACTGCCTCGGGCTCAGCAGCAAACTCAGTGACAAGAGCCACAACACTGGCACCAGCATGGCGGGTGGGATAGAACTTGCCATCTACGTCAATGCGACCGTAGAAACGATTTTGCCCAAACGGCTTACCGTCAGTGAGCAAAACCTGCCCGGCATACTTGCTCTGCTGACCCGCACGAGCGAACACCACAGGATTGCCTTCGGCATCCTGCAGGTTGATCTTGACACGACGCAGTTTTTGGGCTGCACGGTCAAACAGTTCTTGGATGCGTTGAACATCCACAGTGACCGCAGCCTGCGGAGTCGCAGCCGGGGCAGTAGCACGTTGAGTCAGAGTATCAACCCAATGCATCTGCTTATCGCTGAGGTTGCCCCAACGACGGAAGTTAGACAGAAGATCACCGGCAAAATCACGGTCACGCTGGCTGAGTTTGGCAATCACTTGCTCGAGAGCTTCAATGTTAGCAACTTGAGCAGCATTGACTTGAACAGGGCGAGCAGCAGAACGTCGGTACATGTTTGACTCCGTTTTGTTACTGTATGACTCTATTATAGCACCAAATAAATGAGCTGTCAACCGAATTTTTACTGTTGCGATTCCAGCACATCAGCAGTGAAACTACCATACAAATATTGTATGGTTTTCCACACAGAATCGTTGACATCGTTGAATTGACGGAGTTCGGTGTAGATATTTTTGAACCAATCACCGTCGCCGCGAACTTCGGCATACTGCTCAGCACGTTTAAGAAAATCCATCTTCTTACTCCGTTTGTTTACCGTACCACTATTGTAGCACCAAAATAATGGGCTGTCAGCCGGATTAAAATTCCGCAGTAATAGCCTGATTTTCGATGTTGTATTTTACAAACACTTTTCCTACTTCGTCTTCATCAGTTCCGGCCTCGTCAAAGTAAGTGACACGATAACAGAATTCGCCGCCATTGGTCATGCCCAAAAAGCGGGCTTCTTTAAAACTGCACATGGAATAACCAGAAGCATCCAACACACGGGCAAGATCTCGTGTGCCCATTGTGGTCAAAAGACGAAGTGTATCAGCAAGAATCATTTCTAACTCCGTTTCGTTTACTGTACCACTATTGTAGCACCAAATAAATGGCGTGTCAACTGTTGCGTTTTAGCAACATATAGGTGTATTCCTGAGGATTATTGGGCTGACCATAACTGTTGTGACTAATTTTGTCATAGCAGTACGAACAGAAGGTCCCTGTGAATCCGTGATATTCTTTAAGATGCCACCATTGTCCTCGGCTTTGATCCCGAGGAACTTCGCATGAAACACAGTAGTTCATGATTACCCCATAAAAAAGCCAAGGATAGTACCACCGATAAAGAACAGAGAGAAAATAACAGGTGGTGTAAGCATTTAAACAGCCTCCAACATGTTAGCAGGAACCTTCCAAAGACCACGTGCTGTGGCCACTGTGACATATTTAATGGCAACCTTAGTCACTTGCCCATGAATAGAAGCATTCAATTTGGTGCTGTGAAAACGCACATGATCGCCCACTGACAGTCCGCGTTTTACCTGTCGGGTGAGTTGTCCACGACGAAATTTCACAGCATCAATAATACTGTTAAGTTCAACATTGGTCAAATCGCCAAACATGATAGCGGAATTGATCTCTCGAATGGTTGCCATTTCTTGCACTCCGTTTTGTTTACTGTACCACTATTGTAGCACCAAATAAATCCTTGGTCAACCGAATATTTTGTTGCTTTTAAACAACAGAGGTTGGCTTTAAATATCCTTATTTTCGGTAGTGATATTTAATTTCGAGGCAATGTATTCTGCTAGTTGTTGATAGCTATCTAAGATGTTCTTATTGGAATCTTGTAAGACAATTGGGGTACCATTGTCGCCATGTTCGGCAATAGCGGTGGTGATGGGTATACTGGTCAAAATATCTATAGAATAACGTTCACTCAACGATTGTGTTTTACTTGGACCGAATATATGTTCAGGATTGCCACAATGCGAGCAAATAAATTTTGACATGTTTTCCACTATACCTAGTATTTCAACACCAGCATTGACAAACATGTTTATGCCCTTTTCGCAATCAAGTAATGCCACTTCTTGTGGTGTGGTCACAATCACTGCTTTAGCTTGATTAAGTTTCTTACAAATTTCAATTTGTACATCTCCGGTACCAGGTGGCATGTCCACAACTAATACATCTAACTCAGGCCAATCGCTGTTAAAGATCATGGTATTAAGGACTGCACTTACCATTGGGCCACGCCAGGACATAACTGTTTCTTTGTTCAAAAATGCTGCTGAACAAATGATAGGGATACCATGTGCGACAGTAGGTTGCATTTTATCCATCGATCCAGGATTGTATTCGGTCACACCAAACATTTTAAATTGGCTAGGACCGTAAATATCGCTGTCAAGCACGCCTACACGATAGTTCAGCCGTTTAAACATTGCAGCCAAATTGCTGGCCACAGTGGATTTTCCAACACCACCTTTGCCCGAAGATACTAAAATAATATGTTTAACTTGTTTAATCATGGTCGTTTGGTTTTTATCATTCTAATAATATCATCTATCATTTCGTTGTTAAATTCTTTAACTAGATAATCATAATTATTGGGCTCAACAAATAGTTCAGACAGATCTGGAAATTTAGTTTCAGCACAGTCAGCAACATAGACAATCAAATCGGGATTTAAAATGCCACGCATATCTTCGGTAGGACATACCATGTCAATGATAGCACATTCTTCTTTAACTTCTCTAGCTAAATCGAGCATACGGTAGCAATGCCGGTCTTGTCCTGCTGCACTAAAATCGATGTCCTTATGTATTGTTCGTTGTTCGCTGGAAATTAACAATTTTGAAGTTGGGATTTTTTCAGCTAATGCGCGAGACACCAATCTGCGACTGGACTCGGGCAATCCCATAACCAAAATACGATATTTTTTATCTGCAATCAGTCTATAGTATTGAACCATACCGTCTTCTAGACTATGAAAAACCCAAGGTCTGATAAAGATTCCTTGATTGGGTTCTAATGCTATATTGGTATGAATTTTCCACTCAAAGGGGTTAAGATAGTTAAATTCGCATCCTTCAAACACATTGCTTGAATTGGCCGTTGACATATCTCCTAGCTCAGAATTGGAGATATGATGCCATAAGTTAACCACAGTTTTTTCCAATGCCACGATAAAACACCATTCGTCGGCACTAGAAAATTTTTCAAAATGAATTATGTTGTTCAATGGGCGACGAAACACGCCACTAGACTCGGGCTCTACTTGTATTCTTTCTCCCAACACTCGACTCAATATAGGTTCGACACCTTTTAGAATCATATTGAAATTGGGAATTTCTAGACCATAAGGTGTAGGTTGAAATCTTAGACTATTTGCCGCTCGGCAATATACCTCGGCGTCACCCTTGGGAAAAAAATTGTCCGCATGGATCAATTTGACCATACCTCGATTGCTCATGATTCTCCTTATTTTTTCTTACTTATTCAAAAGAAGCATAATTGAAAATATTTTTGATTAAATAGCAGGGCCCACTGGACCTAACAAGTTTGCTACAGGAACTGGTTTAAACAATTTTTGCAATGATTCAATACTAATAGTGGCCAACCAACTGGTATTGTCGTCCACACCATAACTTATGATTAAATCTTTGTTGTTAGGATGTCGGGTCAATCCAGCCACAAATTCGATTCTTGATTGATTAAGTTTAAATCGCTCGCTGATTCCATAAATTTGATTTTGTGCATTGATCCAAATAAATCTATGAACATAATCTCTTAATCCATTGAACATGTCTACACTTTCGTGAATCAATGCAATATATTTGTTATCGTCTAGTGCAACAACTTGACTGCCACCTCGAAAATTATCCAGAGCCAGTTTGTTTTGTGACACTGACAGAATTTTTCCTTGATTATTGATCACAGTCACAGGATCACAACTGTATACAAATCTAAACAGAGACGAAGTTTGTTGAGCGAACGGCATCCAATTTTTTTGATGCAGGTCAGACCGATGATTGGGAAGAATTTTCGGATCAACAAATTTTGGGTTTGATGAATGTGCATCATCTATTCTGGTCAACAGAATTTGGCATAGGCCCGATGGGTCTAATTCTCGAACAGTGCTGGTGCACCACAATTGATTTTCATAAACAAATAATCTACAGTCTTCGAATCCTTGAACCAATGTATACACTGGTGCAGGCCAATCGGTGGGTAGATCGATTAAATTACAACTCAACAACTCGTAATCGTTGGTTAACCGTACCAAATAATTTTTTGTGATAATAGGATCTGTGCCGGTGCTATATCTTCCATGCTGATCGATTTGATAGTTTACTGCACGTTGAATCATCCATAGTTCGCCGTTCCAATTAACTACACTGGGATTACTAGGGTAGAATTCGTTAAGAGTATTGTAGAGTAATTGTTTTCGTGGGAATGATCCAATCTGTTGTTGCAGATTCTGTATATAGAAGATTTGATTTTTTCGAGCCAATTCTCTTTGATCATAATCAATATCTTTGTTGAGGGAAAGTTCCTCAGCAGCCCAGCGAGCTAATTCTTTATTTGATTCATCTTTAGTATAGTATCCGCAGATACTAAGATTTCTTAATAGTTCAGCAGCTTCGGGCAATAAATTTGACGTTTTTTCTTGTCTAATGGATAGAGCCAATTTGCCAAACAGCATGACACTATGATGTAATTCGCGTTGAGCCGCGGATTTCCACCAAGAATCAATTGTGTTTAGATTTGGATCGGAATTATACTCAACTATAAAATCGTTCACGATTATTTTCTAGAAAAGCAACATCTGTTGAATTAAGAACATACACCCCTTGATGTTGAATAGCTATACCGGCAGCACGATTGGCAAACCTTATCGAATAGGACATCATTTGTGGGTGAGAAGTAATGTAATGATAAGCCAAGGCACTTAAGAACATGTCTCCTGCACCACAGACATCTACCACAGTGGCCTTTTCTGTGGGATAGTTTGTTGACCGGTATTTGGCACCAAGATTCCCTTCGGTCACTATTAAATTTTCTGGAAAGGATTCTAACTTAGAATATTCGGTTTGATTGATTTTAAAATTTAAATGACGAAATTTTTTTAGATCGGTTTTTTTAGTGTCAACAAATATTGGACAGCATTTAGCTCGATCTAAAAATTGCAGTAAGTCATTACTAACAAAGCCTTTATTATAATCACTGATCACAATCCCGTCGTATACATTACCATCGGAATCAATTAAATCTTTCCACTCAAGCTCTAATGGCTCAGAAATTTGATCTTGATCGAGACGTAGTAGTTGTTGTCCATTTCGAACGTCAATAAATCTAGTTTTAATAGAATGTTTTTCTGACACCAAAGCGGTCACCTCACAGCCCAATGCTTCGAGGTTGTCTTTGACGTTCAATGCCATACCAAATTTTTGTTCGCTGCGAGCCCATGACAACAATGGAGCAGCTGATTCGGGGTTAAGTTTAACACATTGACCAAAGATATAGTGATCTACACAGGCATCGCCTATGACTAAGATTTTAGGTTTTTTCATTAAAATTTTCGAAATAGCAGTTTATTGATCTGTGACTCTAAGAAGTTAATACGATTTTTCATCTGTCGATTTTCATCTTGTGCAACATCAAGATTATGCATGAGACTATCAATTTGCTCTTGCATTTTCTTCAAAACTTTGTCGTGCCCCATCAGAGTGGGACGTGGTGGCCCGGTATAAGGGCGTTTTGGTTTTGTCTGATATTGATCCATGAAGTATTTATTAACTGTCTACTAGCCCAAGTTCGACTAAACAGGCCGAGAGATTGATTTCTTGATCTGCTACTAAAGTGGCATTTACTAATGCTTTTTTGATAACTAAAATAGCTCGATCCTGTCCTTCAGCGGTGGGACTCCACAATGACAAATTATCGTACATCCAACGATAAACTTCGTTGATTTCGTCGGGTCTTAAGTTATTACAAATGACCTGTCTTGCTTCACGAATATTTCGTTTTTTAATTAAGTCTACTGCGGTAGTAAGATAATCAGCTGAGCTAGCACCAAACTCAACTGTGGACTTTAATTTACCATTTGCTGAATTTAGTTGCAGTGAAGTAAGACATTTTCTCAGATCTGGATAGCTCCCCTTGACATAAGTATCTAAAATGTCTAGATCAAATTCAACGTTTTCTTGAAATAGCACTGTGGCTGCACGATGAGTGAATTCGGTAGCATCCAGTTTCTCAATATGAATACCATAGCAACGACTGTGCAGTGCCGGAATGATCTTGTGAGGATAATTTCCAGTCAGAATAAATCTAGTGATCTCGTGAAACTGTTCGGTCACACCACGCAAAACTGCCTGACTGGTTGGGCTAAGATGATCGGCCTCGTCTAGCAGTACAACTTTAAATTTTCCGAATGGTCTTGTGCTAGCAAAGGTGACAATTTTTTCTCGCATGAATTCGACCTTGGCCTCATTGCTGGCATTAATTTCCAGAACATCATAAGGATTCAGTTTAAGTTCATTGATCAGCATTTTAGCTGCTGTGGTTTTGCCAGTGCCAGGAGGACCAGTAAACAACAAATGTGGTATTGTACCTTCTTTAATCCAGCTTCTGAACATTTCCTGTTGATCTGGATTCTGAAATACGTATTCGTCTAGAGTTTTAGGTCTATATTTTTCTACCCAAAGATCGGTAGCCATAAAAATCCTTTATCGTTGTGAGTCAACAATTATAGATTGTTTAATGTAAAAACGCAACGGAATTGATTAAATGCCGTCGGCAATGGTATCGTCGGATGGTTGTTCGTCGGCCACTATCAAGATATCTTTGCAATCCACTCTACGGATCATTTTGATACTTTCACTGTCTTCGATCTGAACTCCTCGAGTCCAGCGACCATGTGCCACGCAGATCCATTGTCCAATTTTGACATCTTTTTGATCTGGACCAATGGCATATACCTGTGCCCAACGGGGTCTAATACCATGTAATTTGCTATCATCGCCGTGAATATAAATTCCGCCTGAGCTAAGTCTAGCGCCAAAATTCATATCAGCTACAATAACACTGTCATGTAGCGGGAAAATCTTTTTAACTTTTACAGTATTGATATTCATAGTGTTGTGTCTGTTGGTTTTTTAATTTTGAATTTAGGACGATCATCCTCGGGAGTTTCCACTGGTTCAACTGGTTTAATCTGCTCGACTTCTGGTAGAGTTTCCATTGTAGTTTCTTCTTGAACCACTGGCCTAGCAGGACGATCTTTTGGTCTATGTATAGGTTTGGTTAGTTTAGCAGCAGGATTAACTTGATAATGTTCTTTCATCAATTGATTGCGTGTTTTAACTACTCGCCCTCCGGGCCCTAGTTGGTCTCCACGAGCATTGACTTTCATGTTTCCGACTGCAATGGTTTCCTCGTTGGATAAACGTAGTTTTTCTATGTCAACTAATGCACCCTGTGCGCTTCTATAAAGTTTGGCCATTATCATTTCCTTGTTTAAAAAATTCCTCAACGGGAATTTGATATTTAATGGGATCAATCAAATGTAATCCCAACAAATACAAGATATAGCTGGCAGTGCTACTACCTCGACCCACACCCCATACTATATTTTTTTCTGTCATTACATCTACTAGATATTTAAGATATTTTATTAGATTTAATAAATTTGTTTTCTCAAATAACGAATATTCTAACTCTACACGGTCAATCTGCTCTTGAGTATTACATCGATCCAATAGCCATTGTTTGATATCAAAATCTTGATATTTTGGTGTCAAAAACCATTGATTTTGATTCTTTTGATCAAAAATTTCACGGTTTTCTTCGGGTGATTGATATCGAGTTAGTTGTGGTAATCCCGCATATGTTCGACGATTACTGGAATTAAACTTTTCTGGATCGGTCACTAATAACTTGTTCAATGGCAATGCAGGATTTTCATATAAAGCATCGCAGAGTTGTTGTTCGCTGAATGCCATTAAGCCAAATTGATCAATATTAAATTTATCCAATGTTGATGTAGTCATCAAAGTCTTTATCGTTTTTGTCGAGTTTTTTCAGTGTTTCAAAATTTCTTCGAGTAATTTCTTGATCAAAATGCTGTAGCATAGCTTGAATTTGGTAGACTACATCAGTATAGCCTAATCTATTGGCCTGAACCATTCGTTTAAGAAGTTCACCATGTTTTTTATGTAGTGCTTCTTCTGATAAATCGTTAAGATTTTCTTTGAATAGTGGATGCATGATTTTCCATTATTTCTTTAATTTTAGGCTTAAAGTAATTTGGTCCTTTAAGAACCTTGCCATCCTCTCTGCGAATTACTTGCCCATTTTCGTCTAGCTTACTCATATTACTAGCATGTACTTCGGCAAAGATTTCTTCAATGGGAATTCCATAACTAACACAGGTACCATTGATAATGTATAGCATGTCTGCTAATGCATCGGCAATCTCTACTAGATCCCCAATTTTTTCGGCTTGAATGTATTCGTTGTATTCTTCTTTTAGCAAACTAATACGTAGTGCTCGTTCTTCTTTACCAGGGAGACTGGGTTCATCTGAAATATTGCAGTCATAAACACGATGAAACTCGTGTACCATGTTATATTGTGTCATTGTATTCCTTTGAATTAGCAGTGATATTTTACTGCTAACTCAAATTTAATGCAAATTTTTAGGCAAACACAGCACCATTATTGCCCATGCAATACCATGCTGCATCGATATACTGTAGAGTCACTGCTTCAGCCACACCGTTCATGGTAATTGTACCGGCACCGCCCCATGCTGGTGTAGTCACAGTTATGATAGCATTTCCGCCGCCGAAGGTTTTTACAGCAATGAATTTCATTTGCCCCTCAACACCGTCGGCTAAAGTCATGTTAAGTGCACCAACCCCGGTTTCTAATAATGTTGTGGTAGTGGCTAGATCAATTGCTCCGTCGGCATTAGCGATATCAGAGCTGTTTAATTGTAGTGGGGTAGTTAAGTTTGTGTCGGGTAATGACAAACTATCTAATATTACCGAAGCTCCACTGTCTGTGGTTGAAAGACTTAATACATATGTGCCCACTGCTGGGAAAGTGATAATAGGGTCGCCTGAAACATCAATATCAACCCAATTAACACCTGGGCCAATTGTGACTTCAGAAGGTAATGTCACCGTATGTGCTACGTTAGCAACAGAAATTAATAACTTTAATTCTGAATATATAGTACCAGTGGCAGTAGGCCAAGTTGTGTCAAAAGCAATTGTGATAGATCCTGCTGCATCAGCGGTGTCAATTTGATGAACATGTCCAGCTAAAAAGTCTATTGTATATGCGCCGCCCGTCGGTGCAGGTGCATCAACAGACTGTCTGAACCCACGAATGCGAGCATTACTTAGAATGGTTCCGTTCATGTCGTTATCTAGTGTCACACCAGTTAAGGCTGACTTAACAATAGCTTTATTTTGGATATCAGAGATTTCAGTGGCTGCGGTTGTGAAATTACTTTTAATATTAGTAAAATTTGTTCTAAAACCTTGACTACTGTTATCTTGTCCTGCGATAGGATAAGTGCCATCTATGTTGTTTGGATTGATATTACTGGACATTTTATTCAAAAACTCCTAATTTAGGGTATATGACATATTTATCACCGCGACCTGGATCAATGTAAAGATCTCGGTATTCAATGAATTGTGTGTCCCCGCCATCAAATATAGTTTCACTGTTGAATATATTGTCCGACAGGCGAACATACTCAAGTTCTGACCTTCCTATTGAGGGACTATAGCTTAATTGCAATTTCTGCCCTCCGTAAGTCAGCCCGGAACGAACCGAAACATATTGACCTGGATACATTTCTTCATCGAATGTTAATGTCACTACAGACTCAGAATCGATATTGATAGTCCATATTCCTGCACGTTCGTTATCTACTACATCGGGATATCCGTCAATATCCAATTCTATGGCATACATATCACAACTGGAAAGGGTTTGTGTGGTATCAAGTATATATGTTCCTATACCGCCGGATCCAGTTCCTGGTGCAATTATTTTAGTTCCAGGAATAATATTTGGAGCATATACTGTTTGATCAACAGCAATTGCAACACTGTTATTCATTGCAGTCACGTTCAATGTTGTTCCTGCAATAGATGCCGTGAATAAAGGTTTGCTAGCAAGTACTGATGTATTGTATTCAGATAAGCCCGGGACAATTGTTGAACTATTATATCCAGCATTATCATATTCGTTGCCGTATAGTTCGGTGTATAAATTCCATCCATTATTGAATAAATTAAATCCCGGATAGCTGTCCTGTCTTGCAAAAATTAATTTTTGTCCAGTTTGAATATTTGAAATTCCATCTAATCCGGATAATCCGGTTGGATTGTTAAATCTAACTTTAGAATTCTTAAAAGTTCGAGTATCGAAAATTTCGGTTGGTCCGTCAAATATTTTAATAGCGAAGCCTTTGGGATTGTCGGGCCAAAAAGTGCTACCGGTTCCGTCAATGACAATAGTGGCCTTGATTGTTTTATAACCAGTGGTTAATCGAAATGTAGTAGACCAATTTTCAGGATCTATGGTTATATTATTTTTTCCGATATTAGCCACAGTGAGGTCATCGATAGTTATTGTTATAGCATCACTGTTCATGACAACCATAGTATAAGTACCCGGGGTCGACACATAAAAATCTCTTTCAAAGGTCTGAGTTGTGTTTAATAAAGGATTTGTCCCTTTTAATGTACTTAATCTTCCATTGAACCAAACAGCATTGTTATTCATCCAAACCGGCCACCCTGAATTAAGTGGGCTGTCTACATCATCTGAGGTGACGTTGTAGACATCCGGGGAAACCACAGTGATGCTATCGTATCCCAATAGATCATATAAACTGGCTTGATTAATAGTTTCAAACGGAACCTCTACTGCATAGTTTACTGTTCCTCGATTTAATGCTATGATATCGCCTTCGTAGAATCTTGTTAATTCTGATGCTAAAAAGTTTCCTTCGTTATAGTCCCAGTACTTGCTTAATTGTTTATCAATTTGATATCGGTCAACAGTAAAATTAAATTCTCCTAAGGATTCAAAATTTAGATCGATTTTTTCTCTTAATTTTTGAATTGCAATCAGACCTATACCGGGCTTGACATAAGCCAATGGTATCGCATATTTCAATCCGGGCACTGTGCCATCAGACTGTACACTGGTCATCCAGCGAGGTAAAACTCCTCTGCTTTCGAGACTGAGATTTTCCAATAATCTGGCTCTCATGTTTCTTAATGTATTGGGATAAACAATAGTTTGATCTTGTCCATTGATTTTGTAAAAATTACTTAATTTATTGAATAAATTTAATTCAATGGCATCATTGATGTCACTGGATGATTGATCTTCTTGAATCTCAACATAAAGAATTTCGTAAATTGGATTAAAATTTTCATCGGTGGCTCGAGCAAGTTTCAGATCTTTTAAGTAAACATTTTTTCGATAGTGATTAAATTCTGTGCTGTCTATATAGGAAGTTAACGTATCGATATTAACTCCGGGCAAGAATAACATACGTAATTCACGTGCTCTTCCGAAATATAAATCCTCGGCTCTATAAACATATTCGTCAAGCAACCAATCGGTGGATTGCAGTAATTCATTGAGTTGTTGTCTTTGCGGTTGAGATAACAGTGCTCTTAAATAAACATTTTCATAAGGAACAACATTGCGATTTATTACTCTGACAGAAAATGTTTTGTAATTTTGTGCTATTACAGAACTAGTATCGTCTAAGAAATTAGTGGTGCCAAGATCCCATGTTGTAGTTAAATTATCAAATGATGTTGATTTATCGGCTTGAGCCAATACTGTAAATGTATATTCTTCGCCATAGGTTGTAATACCACCATCACTGACAGTAGTTGTTCCGTTGTCTAAATTAAAAATTCTAAAAGTAAATCTTCCCGACAGTAATCCTGACTCAGTCAAGGTAATACCTTGCGGTAAACGAATCGGTTTTGGATTCTCAGGGTCGTAGGGCAATAATGAATAAGTTATATTGCCACCAAATGGACTTATTGCTTCCACTGCCAATGTACTGACAGATCCGTTGTATACTGTTCCTAAATCGCTAGCGGTGACCCACTGTATGTCTATAGAATCAAATTCATTGACTGTTAATGAAAAAGTTCGATATTGACTACTGACTTGATCTGATACTCTTCGAACTCCTACAGAAAATTCAAATCGGCCCGATTGATTTACCTTTGGCAGATAACCATACAGCCACCCTGTGTCGGAATCCAATGTTAAAGTGTCAGTTAAGTCTAGCAACGGAAGATCAAACGGATCAACATCAAATGCAGTTTGATCAAGTCCAGCGGTATTTTCAATAATAAAATATTCTAACTGTTCAGGAGGATTACTAAAGTCATATCCAGTGAATTTAAACGAATAGTAGTTATCGTGTTTGACCGCAACCATTTCGCTGGATTCGGTCAACAATAGTGGAGGTATTGGACTGGCTAAATTTAGATCAACTCTAAGAGTAAACGTTTGGCGTGTTCTATTAACTCCATCAGTTAACTCAACCGCAAAATTATAGATTATGTAATCTATACTAGGACTTTTGAGTATATACCCTGACAGTCTCCCTGAACTAGATAAAGTCAAATTGTCGGGCAACTGGTTGTATATAGTATGACTATTATTAGCCCACCCACTGGGAGAATATACCCAAAAATTACCGTTAGATAAATCCAATACCGCATCTCCTAAATTAGGAGTGTAGTTTGAAGTTAAAAAGCTGACCCCGGGCACAGAAGCAACTTCATCGATTATGTTTAACTCATAATTTGCAGAGATTAAAGCAAATTTAATATCGACTTCGGGAGTAAAATCTAGTGCCTCTAATTGTATATCGATGTAGTCGCCTTCCTGAAAAGTACCCAAATCGCTGTCGGGAGATACAATTATTGGCAATCTAATGTTTGAGACACTGAGTCTAAAGGTTCTATCGACTACCCACGGTGTTTGTGTTCCGATAGCTCTAACAGTAAATGAATATTCATATATTTTTTCAGGAACCGAGGCTTCGCTAACTACCGGTATACCCGATATCAGTCCTGTGGAAGTTATCTGTAATCCATTGGGCAGCTGGCCGGCAATTAATTTGTAGCTGGAAGTATCTGATGCTTGCAGTTGAAATTCAAAAAATTCCAACTCATTTATTGTTGATAAATTTTGACTTTTTGTAATCCAAATTGGTTTTGCCATATTAGTCTTAGTAAATTATTCTATTATTTACCAAAATCTACATTCAAGCACCAGCGGATAGTTTTTGTTGATAAAAATTTAAATTTTGTACTAATCTAGCATCATTGCCGTCTTTTTTGACAGCCTCTAGTCCATAATCATAAGCAGATTGCCAGTTTTCCAAGTTCCAACAGGCAATTGATGCTAAATCGTAGGGTCTGCTACCCCATGCTTCTGGAGTCGATATATAAGTCATGGGATGTTTGGTAATTTTAAGTGCCCGCTCGGCATAGGCCAAACAGTTGATCCAATCGTTTCTTTTATAAAACAATTCGGCCATTTTTACCAATGGTTCCCTATGATCTGGTATTTCTTTCATGGCCTTTAGTATTAGATCTTCGGCGTTTTCGTCATCCACAGAAGCCAAATACAGTAATGCTTGCCCTCGCTCGACAGAGTCTGTGCTAAGTTCTAAGAATTTGTTGTAAGTTTTAACAGCATTTTCTCGATCATGATGATACACATACTCTCTACCGAGATAGGCCCAAGCACGAGTATCGTGTGGATATTCATGAACAAATTCCTTCAATAAAGAAAGATCGTTTTTATGTTTTGCATCAGGATATTGATGTATACGTATCGAATCAGTCCATGTGAGTTTTTCATGTGTACGGCACATCAAATACTCGTGAGTGGGACCAACCCAACGATATCCTGCTCGAGCATGTATACGATCACTGTACCATTGTCTCCCTGGGGTACCATCGGGATTCCAATTCCAGACATAGGGATATCGTAAACGTGTGGTGCCCGGTGTCCAGGCTTTCAATAATCCTTCATGCCAACCGGGCTGTAAACGCTCATCTAGATCTAATCTAATACAAATATCGGTATCAGCAGGAACAGTATACATAGCCATATTAAAGGCATCATCAAACCTCCACGGTAAAATTTGAGCCTGAGTAATTTTTATTTTACCCAGGCCTATCATTTTTTCCAAGGTTCCGTCGGTACTACCTGTGTCCAACACACAGATGTAGTCTGCATCACGACAGGATTCGTACCATAGATCAATGTGTTTTAATTCATTTTTGACTGGACAATAGACTGCAATTTTCATGCTCGTTCAATATCTTCTTCTACACATTCAGGGCCGTACTGAATCTCTACAATTTCCACTGGATGATCACTGAGATTAAACAATCTATGCCAACTAGATACCGGAATATGAATATGATCATGCTCTTTGTATTGTTCGATTTTCAGCTTACCATCGGGTCTCTCACTTTCTAAAAATGCTGTTCCTGATGCCACGAACCAATACTCACTGCGTTTAAAATGTCTTTGTAAACTCAATGTACCACCGGGGTTCACATGTAGTTTTTTAACTTTGACATTAGAATTAACTTCTTCTAATACAGTATAGTATCCCCATGGTTTGTTTATTCGAACGGGTTCTTGCCAGGCTTTTAAAATCCAACTGCTGCTATTGGCTTTATTTTCTCCGCCTACACCAAATAAAAATTCGACACGATCGTCATTAACTGACATTTCAGGAATATTTTCTTTTGTTCGATCGCCACCATTGGCAAAGAATATTTTTGCATATGGATATCGATCTCTTACACAACGAATTGCGTCAATAGCAGTTCCGTCGTCGTCGTTGAATTCGATGACATCTGCCACCGATTTTAATTCTTTAATGATTGCAGCTCTTTCTTCCCAGGGCATAAATTCACGACCTTTTTTACGACGAAGCCAAGAATCTGAATTCAATCCAATAATCAGTTGTTGCGCGAATCTAGCGGCATTTTTAAAATAAGCGATATGACCACTATGAATAGGGTCAAATCCCCCGGTGCACAAAACTATAGTAGATGGAGGATTTGTGATCATTTTAGTCCCATACTAGCTCGAATTTTAGTTGCACTGATACTGTGAATATTGTCATCGAAGACCTCTTGCTCGATTTTATAACCCACGTCTCTTCCATATGTGATATTAACAATATTAGGAACTACAATGATCTCGTATTGTCCTTGATATAGTGAATCTAAGTCTCGACGAATAAAGTTTTTAACTTGTTCGATAGCAAATGGATTACTGTTATTCCACCCTTGACAATCACGAATCATAATGCATACTTGACCAGTTTTGGCCAATGCACGTTCAAATAATGCACGGTGTCCTTCGTGCCACGGTTGCCAGCGTCCCAACATTTGAACTGTTTCTTTTTGCCAATCAAATACGGGTCGCCGTCTGTTATTAAGAATATAATCTCCTACAAACGGGACCCACTTTTCTGCATTTTGTTCTGTGATTCTAAAATCATAGATATCTGGAGGAGTGAATGCTCGATTAGTATCTTCATATCGCCCCGAATCAATTGAATCAATCCAGATTGTCCAGTCTGCTTTAAAGTTATGACGCATTTCGGGCAATGGTGCTACAAAGTCACAAATTACATAATCTCCTGAACATTCTAATGCAAACTGCGCCATACGTAGACTTTGGCGAATACGTCCTTCACGACTAAAATCCCAGTCGTTGTATTTTTTACGTACCTCGTCGGCATTAAACCAAGTGACTTCAGCATGCCATCCGTGTGGTGGGGATTCGAAACTTAACAAGCGATCACTGAGCATATTAGTAATATCACTGAAAGTTTCTAAATAAGTTTTTAAGCGTTCTGCAAAATAGGTCTTACCTGCTCCGGGCAAGCCCATAATTAAGATTTTTTTTGGTGCCATTATTATACCTTTATTTGTTTATATCTAACTCTCCAGTCATTCATATCCTGAGTTAGTTGTATTGGTTCGTCAAATGAGATATGTGCTGCAACACTGGGTATAGGACTAAACAAAATAATAGGTCCTCCCTGGTTAACTCCATTGCTCCAAAGACGATTGATCGTTATGTCCTCATTGGTTTCGTCTACCCCGTAGCCGGTAGCTAATTTTTCAAAAAGTGGCCAGTACTCATTAACATCGGAACTATGGATCAACATAGTATTTGCACTTTTAGTAGTTGTACGCCACAATCTCTGTTGAAGATAAAACAATCTTGCTGGATAGCTCATGCTGTTATAGTTATGTGTACTATCATATGGATAGATAGCAACATTATTTAAATCAGTTAATTGTCTGAAAAAATAAAATGCTTCTATCATTGACTTGATAGCATCTAAACTATGTAAATAATCATCCTCAACAAAATATACCAATCCATCTGATTCTTTACCGTATCTGAATTGTTCGTATGCACTCCAATTATAAGGATGGATAAAGTTGTTTGGACGATCAAGTAATTCAATAAATTCAACCGATTCTGTACAAGTTTCGATTATAGATTTAATTTTTTGCTTAGATATGTCGTCGCTGTGATCGTCTAGTACAATTAATTTAACTTTATGTTTTGAATTATTGATAGACTCAACTAAACTTTTAATACATTTTAAAATTAGTTCCAGTCTATCGGTACCACTGATACGTGGAGTATTATTTGGTGCAACTCCAGTACGACCACAGCATCTAAGAATTACAGTTAGATCCATTGTTTGTATTCTCCTGAATTAAAAAATTCTTTTACTTTCTTCAAAGGTTCGTCCCAAGATCCTGGTACTGTTTGTTTAAAATTAAAAAAATTATCGCCATACCAAACCGAGCTGTGATCGGTCCTTGTAGAGGTCCAAATGTAATATTCTAGTATAGGTGTAATGACAATAGTGGTTTTGCCCATTGCACCAGCCACATGAGGTAAACTAGTACAACTGCTGATAATGATGTCCATTTGGTCAATGAAATCTAAGGTGTCATCCCATGACTGAATTCTATTAGATAAATTTATGCAGCCATCAAATTCATTTCCTTTATCGATGTAATAAATGCTAGCATTCTCGGGCAATATTGCTAACATTTCTTTAATAGGTATACTTCTATAATGATCCTGCTCAAAATAGGGATTTCCCTGTACTTTAATTCCGATCTTTAGTTTAGTATCATTTAGTTTATTTTTGGGATTACGTAAAGGAAAAAGATACGATTTTCTCCATAATTGAGATTCGTTTAGTCCTAAATGTGCTGGTATATTCATATGATAGCACCACAAAGCGTCGTTAGGAAAAAACAAATAGTTTTTTTCAACTTGATACCCATGCCGACGAATTATGTCAGTGACATCAGATCTATATTCATCCCACGTAGCATAAAGTATTGGGTGCATACCCAGATCTCTAAGATGGTCAAAAAATCTAATGTTAATTAGTTCATCTCCGATACCGCCTTCGCCTACAC
>Ga0172372_10001435_pt1 | contig 36918 bp, 32 predicted proteins | sample LakKiv5m_2_FD_114544 | JGI IMG/M metagenome (GOLD analysis project Ga0172372, IMG submission 114544) | Freshwater microbial communities from Kabuno Bay, South-Kivu, Congo - kab_092012_9.5m | ecosystem: Environmental > Aquatic > Freshwater > Lake | place: Democratic Republic of the Congo...
GTTCTGGGTGGCCGCCACCCCCGACCAGGTGGAGGCGCTCCTCTCGGACGTGCCCCGCTACCCGCAGAACCTCCCGCCCATCTCCGAGGCCGAGTTCCTGGCCCCGGGGGTCGTGCACCTCACCATCGATCTCCCCTGGCCGATGTCGGCGCGCGACTCGGTCAGCCGGGTGGTGCGGCGCGAGGAGGGGGCGGACCTGGTGCTGAGCTGGGACCCCGTGGCGGGCCCTCCCCCGGAAGAGGGCGTGGTCCGGCTCGAACAGTCGCGCGGCTACTGGCGCCTCACCCCCCAGGACGCCGGCACGCTCGTCACCTACGAGTCCCACAACACCGTCCCGGCCAACGTCCCCGCCACCATCGTGCGGACCATCCACCGCATCGAAGGCAACCGACTGGCCCGCAATCTGCGGGAGGCCGTCGGGGAATCGGCGGGCGCCCTGGTGGTTCAGGCTACGGGACAGCCCGGCCAGGGCGACTAAGCTGACATGGATCGGGAGTAGTCGCGATGATCCGCTCAGCGCTGAAGAACGGGCTCAAGAAGGTGTTGGGTGTGGAGGCGAAGCCCGCCCCCGCCGCCAGCCCCGCGAGCGCCCCCCCGGCGTGGAAGGCGCCCGAAGCGGCTCCCAAGCGCGTCTTCGTCGGTACCGAGGCCGCGCCCGAGGCCCCCGCCGCCGCCGCTCCGCCCGCCTCTGCGGTCGCCGAGGCCCCCGCCCCCGTCGCGTCCGTCGCGGAAGCGGCCCCCGCGGCCCCCGAAGTCGCCGCCGCGCCGGCCGAGGCCCGGGTCGTCGCCCCCACGGACGACACCGCCGGGCCCGCGCTCACCCTCGAAGCCGTCCAGGAGATCATGGACGAGATGGTCCGCCCGGCCCTCCAGGGGGACGGGGGCGACATCACGCTCCTGAAGGTCGAGGAAAACGACGTCTACGTGAAGCTCGTGGGGTCCTGCTCCACGTGCCCCAGCTCCATCATGACGATGAAGATGGGCGTCGAGGCGCTCCTGAAGGAAGAGTTCCCCACCATGCGGAACCTCATCCAGGTGGACTGAATCCGTCGCGCCAGATCGCCGGCGCTTCGCTCTCGCGCACCCAGCCTTCGCGCACCCACTCCTCCACCGGGTGGTGCAGGCCGACCTTGCCCACGTACAGGTCGCTGAGCCGGCCCCCGCCGTGGAGCCAGTCCGCCACCGCGTGCAAGCCGTTGTGGTAGACGGCGTCCTTGGCGTAGCAGCCGGGCTCCTCGGGTCGGGCCAGCCCGCGCTTGACCCGCACCGACACGGCCCAGGCGCCTTCGGGCCCGAGCACGTCGGCGAGCCAGGCGTAGAGCGAGGCGAAGCCCTCGTCCCGTGCCCGCAGGACCGCGGCCGCGACGAGCGCCTGCCGGTCCAGCACGTGGTCGTGGCTCACCCCGACCTGCCGCTCGGCGTGGATGGCCAGCCCCTCCTCCGTGGCGAGCGCCCCGCCCAGCCCGGTGCGGAACAGGAGGAGGGACTGCCGCGCGCCGCACACGGCCCGCGTCACGTGCACGTCGATCTCGTGCGCCACGAGCGCCGCCCGGTCCTGCTCCCGGAAGCGGGCGCGCGGGTTCACCCGGACCTCCTGGCGAGGGGGATCGACGAGGACCCGCGAGGCGAGCACCGGGTCGAAGCGGACGCTCCACCCGCGGAAGCCCCGGGCCTCCAGGGCGGCCCGGAGCACCTCCACCATCTGGGCGGCGGGGATCGACACCGGCCCCTCCGAGGTGTCGGCGGGGCGGACCCGGTCGGGCGGCTGGACCGGGGCGGGGTACCAGTCGGCGCCCCGGGCCAGGGCGTCGAAGGCGGCGGCGGTGCGGTCGCGCACCGCGCGCACCATCAGGCTGAACTCGCGGGCGGCGTCCCGCAGCTCGACACCGAGGGGGTGGTCCTCCGGCGCGCCGATGCCGTCCAGCTCGCGCAGCGCATCGTCCGCCCAGTGCGCCGGCGCGTACCGGAACGGCGGCGGGTCCGCCCCACCGCCCCACGCGGCGCGGGCCTCGGGGAGGTTCACCGGGTTGAGGTGTTCGGCCAGCCGATACCGGCGCACCACCCGGTGAAGCGCCTCGTCGGCGGCGTGTACGGGGTGAGGGAGTCCCATGCCACCCCCTGTCTATCGAGCTAGATTCCGGGCCGATGGTGAGCATCGAAACCATCGCCGGACTTCCGGCGGAGGCGATCCGGCAGCTGCTGCCCGACTGGGTGGCCGCCCACGTGTCCGCCGGACCCGAGGTGCACGACCGCATGCGGGTGGACGTCACGGCGGCCCTGGAGGAGGCGTCGGACCAGGCGGTCCAGACCATGCAGGACACCTTCCTGCGCGCGGGGGACGGCTACGTGCTCTACCCCGCGGATCCGCTGGCCCGGCGCATCACCCGCGCGTTCATGGGGCAGCTCTCGCCCGGCTGGCAGGTGGAGGGGCGCGACGCCCTGGAGCGGTTCCTCACCACCGGCCCGCGCCGGCGCATGATCGTCTGCAACCACCTGTCCTACACCGACACGCAGCTCACCGACTCCATCCTGTGCCTCGCCGGCCAGGCCGCGGTCGCCGATCGGCTCGTGGCCATCGCCGGACCCAAGGTCTACACCGACCCCTGGCGCCGGATGGCGGCCGTGGCGCTCAACACGCGGAAGACGGCCCAGTCCTCCGCGGTCGCCACCGAGCAGGCCAACGTCACCCCGCGGGAGCTCGCCGCCATCGCGTTCGAGACCATCGCCGACTGCGAGCGGCTCATGGACGCCGGCTCGCTGGTGCTCCTCTACCCGGAAGGTTCCCGCTCGCGCACGGGGCGGCTGCGCCCCTTCCTGCGCGCCAGCTCGCGCTACCTGCAGATGGGCGAGCTCCAGATCCTCCCCATCGCCCAGACCGGGTCCGAGCGGGTCTACCCCATCGACTCCCCGCTCATGTACGCGCACCCCGTGCGCATCGCGATCGGGGAGCCGTTCCTCGCCTCGGAGCATCCGGGCAAGGCGGTGGCCCTGGCCGAGGCCCATCGTCGCGTCGCCGCGCTCCTGCCCGAGCCCTACCAGCCGGCCGAAGGGGATCCGGCCGTCGGCTGACCTGCCCCCGCGTGGAGGAGGCCGATGACGACGTCGCCGCGGTCGAAGGCGTCCACCACCGTCCAGCCGGACGGAGCCTCGCGGTAGGGGACGACGAGCCAGGTGGACGCGGCGGGAGGGGTGGCCAGGAGCGCACGGCACGGGCCCGGCAGCCGGTCCACCTGCCCCGCGCCCACCTCGTCGACGGGGAGGGGGTAGAGCCGCATCGCCATCCCGCCGCGGGCGCAGTCCACGATCCGCTCTCCCGCCCGCGCCTCCCGACGGAGCGCCTGCGCGAAGCGGCCCACGCCGGTGAGTTGGCCCAACTGCAGAACGGTCGCCGCCCCGGCGGGTCGCGGCGCACCCTGGGCCCGGGCCAGGAGCGTGCCGGGATGGAGGTTCCAGGCGCCCATCAGGCCCACGACGAGCGCCACCGCCACCACGGGGCGTCCGCGTGCGGCCCGCGCGAGCCCGAGGGCGCCGAGCGCGGCGAGGACGGGCGCCACGGGGAGGAGGTAGCGGTGCACCACCTGGACGAGCACGACGGTGGGGAGGAGCGGGAGCCACGGGAGCACGAGCGGGGCGAGCCGCGTCACCCCCCAGCGCGGGCGATCCGGGCGCAGGCCAGCCACGAGCCCCAGCCCCACGAGCCCGAAGAGCACGTAGACGCTGACCGGCACGGCCGCCTGGGCTCGACCCAGCGCGTCCCAGGCGGTGGCCCGCGCACAGGCCCCCACGAGCTCCGCGGGGGTGGGGAAGGCCCCCTGGGCCACGGTGCAGGTCGCGAGCTGCCCGGTCGCGTTGAGGTCGCGCTGGAGGCCGACCTGCTCGGCGAGCGAGACCAGCTCCACCGGGTGCGCGGCGAGGAGCGCCTGACCGAGCGCGAGGCCCGCCCCACCGCCGACCAGCGGGAGCCAGCGCCGGACGTCGCCGGCGGCCGCCGCCCCCAGCGCCACCGCGAGGGCGAGGGCGGTCCCCCGCAGGTCGGTCGCGACCCCCACCCCGAGGACCAGCGCCCCGGCCCCCGCCCACGCCCACGCCCGACGGGCCTCGGCCGCGGCCGAACGCCCGAGGAGCACCGCTCCGGCGGTCGAGGTGAGGGCGAGCAGGGGGTACGGCGTGGAGGTCCGCGCGAAGAGCCGGAGGTCCGGCCAGGCGGCGAGGAGGAGGACCGCGAGCAGCGCGGGGAGGGCGCCGTGGTGGCGGCGCACCAGCAGCGCCGTCAGCGGGAGGCAGCCCGCGACGGCGACCAAGGAGAGCAGCTGCGAGGCGTCCACGAGGTTGCCGGTCAGCGGCACGAGGGCCACCGTCGCCCAGGCGTGCGCCGGTCCCCGCCACGCGTGCCAGAGCTCCCAGTCGCCGGTCGCGACGGCCAGCGCGTTGCGCAGGTACCGGTACCAGTCCTGGCCGAGGGGCTGGTCCTGCACCGGCAGCGCGGAGGCGGTGACGACGAAGGCCAGGGTGGCGGCGCCGGTGAGCAGCGCCAGGACCCGGTCGGACACCTGCGGGGCGGGTTCCGCGGCGGGAAGCGCGGCGGCGAGGACGAGGAGCGCGAGGAGGACCCACTCGGCGGGAGAGACGCCGCCGGCGAGCAGCAGGAGCGCGAGCCCGAGGGCGGGGAGCCGGCTCACCCCAGCTCGCGCCGACCTTCGAGCGCGCGCGCGAGGGAGGCCCGGTCGGCGAACTCGATCTCGGTGCCGACGGCGAGCCCGTGAGCGAGCCGGGTGACGCGGACCCCGAGCGGGCGCAGCAGCTTCGCGACGTACAGCGCGGTGGCGTCGCCCTCCACGTCGGGGTCGGTGGCCAGGATGACCTCACGGACCCCGGCGAGGCGGGCGAGGAGCGGCTGCAGCCGCAGCTGGTCGGGCCCCACCCCGTCCAGGGGCGACAGCGCGCCGTGGAGCACGTGGTAGACCCCTCGGAAGTCGCCCGCGTCCAGGGCGGCGACGTCCTGGGGACGCTCCACCACGCACACCAGCGAGGGGTCCCGGCGCGGATCCGCGCAACGGCGGCACAGCTCCCCGTCGGTGAGGTCGCAGCAGCGCGCACACTCGCGCACCTGCTGACGCAGGCTGCGGATCGCGTCGGCGATGGCGGCCGTGGCCTCGGGCGGTTGCCGGAGGAGCCAGTAGGCGTACCGCGTGGCCGTCTTCTCCCCTACGCCGGGGAAGCGCGCGAGCTGCTGGACGGCCTTGCGGAAGGGGTCCATCAGCCGCCGAGCAGCCCGGGGGGCAACCCCATCGACGCCGCCATCCCCGCGAGCTTCTGCGCCACGATCTCCTTCGAGCGCCGCACCGCGTCGTTGGTGGCGGCACGGAGCAGGTCCTCCAGCATCTCGCGGTCGGCGAGCGCGGCGGGGTCGATCTTCACCGACACCACCTCCTGGGCGCCGTTCATGCGGACCGTGACCAGGCCGCGGCCCGCGACACCGTCCACCTCCTCCCGCTCCGCCTCCTCCTGGAAGCGCTTCATCTGGGCCTGGAGCCCACCCAGCATGCCGCCCATGCCACCCATGCCGCCGAACGGGTCAGTCATCCCGATCCTCCTCGATGCCGCCGGCCATATCCCGCGTCACCCCGCCCGCAGGGTCCACCCGCTCGAGCCGGCCGTGGAAGGCGGCGATGAGGCGGAGCACCCCCGGGGAGGCCTCGGCGGCCCGCCGCGCGTCCTCGCGGCGCTTGGACTCCGCTTCGGCCCGCGCCTCCCGGCCCGTCTGCCCGGCCGCGCCGTCCACCCGCAGGTCGAGGCGCCGGAACCCCGGGAACCACCTGCCCAGCTCGGCGGCGCGCAGCGCGTCGTAGACCCGGGTCCGACCGAAATCGGTGCGCACCACGAGGGTCACCACCCCGTCGGCGTAGCCCTGGAAGCCCGCGGTGTCCTGCACCGTGACCCGGGCGAACTCGGGCAGCTCGGCCAGGAGCGCGGCCCAGGGGTCGGCGGGCGGCGCCGGAGCGGGCGCGGGCGCGGGGGGCGCGGGCGCGGGAGGCTCGGCTGCCGCCGGAGGCGGGACCGGCGGACGGGGCGCGGCGGCGGGGGACGGGGGGGGCGGGCTCGGCGCCCTACCTGTCGCCCTCCGCCCCGTCGCCCGCGTCACGCCCGCGGGGACGGGTCGCGCCGCCGGCGCGCAGGCGTCGTTCCAGGTCCACCAGGCGGTCCACCAGCGCGCTCACCGGCTGGCCACCCCGGACCGAGACCAGGCGGGCCACCGCCATCTCGAGGACCATCCGCGGCCGCGTGGCGCGGGCCACCTCGTCGTGGACCTCGAGGAGCACCTGGAAGGTGCGGGCCAGCTGGTCGGCGCGGAGACCCTCCGCCAACGCACCGATCCGCTCCACCTCGTCCTCGGGGACGTCCAGGTGCTTGCGGGCCCCGGGGGAGAGCGCCACCAGCCCGGCGTTCCGGACCAGCTCGAGCAGCTCCACCGTGAACTGGGCCATCTCGTAGCCCTGGTCGTGCACGGCCGCGATGGCGTCCAGGCAGGGCTCGGCCTCCCCCCGGAGCAGCCCGCCGAGCATCTGGTAGAGCACCCCGCGGTCCACCAGGCCCAGGATGTCCGTGACCTCCTGGTCGCTCGGCCCCGAGCCCGAGGCGAAGCTGATCACCTGGTCGAGCAGGCTCTGCGCGTCCCGCATCGACCCTTCCCCGGCCCGCGCGATCATCCGCAGGGCGGCGTCGGAGATGGTGACCCCCTCGGCGTCCACGATGCGCCGCAGGCGCGCGGCGACCACCGAGACCGGGATGCGCTTGAAGTCGAAGCGCTGGACCCGGGAGAGGATGGTGTCGGGGACCTTGTTCACCTCGGTGGTGGCGAAGATGAACTTGGCGTGCGGCGGCGGCTCCTCCAGCGTCTTCAGGAGGGCGTTGAAGGCCCCCTTGGACAGCATGTGGACCTCGTCGATGATGTACACGCGGAAGCGCGCGGACTGCGGCGCGTAGCGCACGCCGTCGCGAAGGTCCCGGATGTCCTCCACCGAGTTGTTCGAGGCGCCGTCGATCTCGATGACGTCGGGCGAGCTCCCGGCCAGGATCTCCACGCACGGCCCGCACTCCCCGCAGGGGGTGGGGGTGGGCCCGCGCGCGCACTGCAGCGCTCGGGCGAAGGCACGGGCGGCGGTGGTCTTCCCGACCCCGCGCGCGCCGGTGAACAGGAAGGCGTGGTGGATGCGCCCCGACCCGATGGCGTTGGCCAGGGTGCGCGTGACGTGCGCCTGGCCGGACATGTCCTCCAGGGTGAGTGGCCGCCACTTTCGGGCGATCGCGACGTAGCCGGTCTCCGCCACGTGTCCTTCTCGAAGCGCGTTGAGCTAACCCGCGGCATCCGGGCGCGTGCGGCCCGCGCCGGTGGTTGATGGCCGGGCACCCCCGTGCCCCGAACCGCCGACACCGTTGCTTCCGTCAGGACCTGGCGGGATTCACGACGTGCCGGTCACGAGGACCCGACCATCAACGACCGGCACGGACGGGAGGACCCGGACGTGGACGGCGCCCGCCGCGTAGCGGCGGGGAAATGGCGGACAGGGCGGGATTCGAACCCGCGGTACCTTGCGGTACACACGATTTCCAGTCGTGCACCTTCGACCACTCGGTCACCTGTCCGGTGCGAGCCGAAGCTCGCGAAGTCACGCATGGCGGAGAGGGTGGGATTCGAACCCACGGTAGGGGTCGCCTACAACAGATTTCGAGTCTGCCGCCTTCGTCCACTCGGCCACCTCTCCGCGTCAGCGTTGGGGATCCTCCCGACGACGGCGCCGGAAGAAGGCGCGCAGCTGCTCGGAGGCCGCATCCGCCTCCACTCCGGCCGTCACCACGAACTGGTGGTTGAGGCCGGGGTGGGCGGAGAGGTCCGCGAGCGTGCCCAGGAAGCCACCCTTGGGGTCCGATGCGCCGTACACGCAGCGGTCCACCCGGGCGAGCACCATGGCGCCGGCGCACATGGCGCAGGGCTCCAGGGTGACGTAGACCGTGCAGCCGGAGAGCCGCCAGCTCCCGCGCGCGCGAGCAGCGGCCCGCAGCGCGTGGATCTCGGCGTGGCCGCACGGATCCTGGTTCGCCTCCCGGTCGTTGCGCCCCCCGGCCAGCTCCGCGCCGTCCATCACCACCACCGCTCCCACCGGCACTTCGCCGGCGACAGCGGCTTCCGCGGCGAGGGCCAACGCGCGCTTCATCCAGAAGGCGTCCGTTTCGGAAGATCCCGTCGATTTCATCAAAGAGCACCTACCCGGGGGGAGCCTGGGAGGCCGGCGGCCCTTAGCTCCCGGGAGGCACGTCGTCAAACACGCTAAGCTCGCGGCGTGATGACGACGGATCAGGCGCGTGCCCGCCTGCGGGCCTGGGCCCGGGGTCGGGTGATCGAGGCGCTCCGGCCGCGGCGCACCGGCTTCGCCGAAGCCCGCGGAGAGCTCGGGGCGCTGCGCGACCGGCTGCGGACGGCGGAGCAGCGGGTCGACACGCTCGCGCTGCGCGCCGACCGGACTCCCTTGAGCCTCGCCACCACCATCCACGCCGCCCACCACCGTCATCCCGGTGTGCAGGCGGCCTTCGCCCGACGCGGCCTCCCGGCCTGCCTGGACTGCCCGGTGGGCGCCGACGAGTCCCTGGGGGAGGCCGCCTTCGCCGAAGGTTTCGACGCCGACGAGCTCCTCGCCGAGCTCCAGGCCCTCCTCGGACGCTGACCCGGCCCCCGCGGTTTCCACCTACTCCACGACTGGGATCCCATGCTCATCAGCCTGCTCCTCGCGCTGGCCCACGCCGCCACCACCTTCCCCACCCCGGTCAAACTCAGCACCGCCGACGGGGTCACCCTGAGCGCCGCCTGGGGCGCGCCCACGAAGGCCACCCGGGGGGTGGTGCTCGTCCACATGAGCGGACGCAGCAAGGAGGACTGGCAGTCCCTCGCCGACAAGCTCTACCGAGGTGGGATCCAGGTGTTGTCGGTGGATCTCCGCGGCCACGGCGCGAACGTCCCGCCCGCCGCCGCCGGCGCGACTCCGCCCGCCCCCGACTACCCGGCGATGCTGGCCGACGTGAAGGCCGCCGTGGCCTTCCTCCGCGGCAAGGGCGTGACCCACATCACCCTCGTGGGCGCCGAGCTCGGCGCCAACCTGGCCATCAACGTCGCGGCGGACGACCCCGCGGTGGTGGACGTGGTGATGCTCTCGCCGGGGGTGGACGTGCGGGGGGTGATCGCCAGCGACGCCGTCCGCCGCTACGGCGATCGGCCCCTGCTCATCGTGGCCAGCGAGGACGACAGCTACTCGGCGCGCTCGTCCGCCGTCCTGGCCGGCGGCGCCACCGGCACCCACGAGTTCATCCTGCTCGCCAAGGCGGGCAAGGGCACCACCATGCTCAACCGCGACCCGACCCTCGAGTCGCGCATCCTGGGCTGGGTGCAGACCCACTGGACCCCGCCCGCGCCCCCGTCCGCGGTGACCGCCCCGGACGACGCGATCAAGGTCGAGTCCGAGACGATCCAGACCACCGGGCCCTCGTCGCCGGGCGGGCAGTAGCCTGCGCCAGCAGGCCGCCCGGCGTGAGCTGCGGGCGACCTACTTGAGCAGGTCCTTCACCGTCTCGCGCTCGGCGAGGAGCTCGTCGGTGGTCTTCTTGATGGCCGCCTTGGCGAAGTCGTCGAGCTTCAGGCCCTTCCGGATCTTCCAGTTGCCCTTCTCGGCGGTGACCGGGAAGGAGAAGATGAGGCCCTTGGGGACGCCGTACTCGCCGTTCGAGCACACGGCCATCGAGGTGAACTGACCCCGCTTGGTGCCGTGCCAGAGCGCGGACATGTGGTCGATGGCGGCCGAAGCGGCCGAGGCGGCCGAGGACGCGCCCCGCGCCTCGATGATCGCCTTGCCGCGGGTGGCGACGGTCTTGATGAAGTCGCCCTTGAGCCAGGCCTCGTCGCACAGCTCGGTGGCGGGGCGGCCCTTGATCTTCGCGTGGACGAAGTCCGGGTACATCGTGTCCGAGTGGTTGCCCCAGATGGCGAGGTTGGTGACCTGCCCGGGGAGCGCGCCCGCCTTCTTGGCGAGCTGGGCCTTGGCGCGGTTCTCGTCCAGCCGGGTCATGGCGTGGAAGCGGTCCCGAGGGACGTCCGGCGCGGAGTGCATCGCGATCAGCGCGTTGGTGTTGCAGGGGTTGCCGACCACGATCGCCCGCAGGTCCTTCGCGGCGCGGTCGTTGAGCGCCTTGCCCTGGGTGGTGAAGATGGGGCCGTTGGCGGTGATGAGGTCGGCGCGGTTCATGTCCTTCGTGCGCGGGCGCGAGCCCACGAGGAAGGCCTGCTGCACGCCGTCGAAGGCCGTGTAGGGGTCGTCGCTGATCTCGATGCCGTGGAGCAGCGGGAAGGCGCTGTCCTGGAGCTCCATCACGACGCCCTCGAGCGCCTTCATGCCGGGGGGGATCTCCAGCAGGCGCAGCTTGATGGGCTGGTCGGCGCCGTAGCAGTCGCCGCCGGCGAGGCGGAACAGGAGGGCGTAGCCGATGTTGCCGGCCGCGCCGGTGACGCTGACGGTGATGGGAGCCTTGGGCATCTAGAAGACCTCGGGGAAGGGTCGGGCGACTATCCCGCCCTTCTGCCGACGCCAGCCGCCATCGGGCCGGCTAAAGTCCCCCCGTGCTCCTCGCCCTGCTCGGCTGCCACGCCCCCCCTCCCGATCACGACGTGCTGCTCGTGTCGATCGACGGGGCGGCGTACGCGCTCCTCGAGGAGGAGTGGGACGGGCTCGTCACGCTGCCGGCGCTGGGAGCGCTCCAGCCGCTGGCGGTGGAGGGCGTCACGGACACGATGGCCTCGCACGCGCGGCTCCTCACCGGCTACGGCCCGGAGGTGACGGGGGTGGAGGCGGCCTGGGCCTGGACCCCGGTGCCGGAGGGGCTCTCGCTGCCCGAGCGGCTGAAGGCACGCTTCGGGCCCGCCCTGGACCGGCTCTGGGTGGTGAACAAGCCGCACATGCTCGGCGTGGGCGAGGCGGACCCCTTCCACGCCGCGGGGGACGCTTGCGACGTCACGGTCGTGAAGCAGATGAAGGTGGACGTCACCCCGGACATGATCGCGGCGCTCGACGGGGTGGGCGACCGGCCCTTCTTCGCCTTCTTCCACTGGGGCCAGGTGGACATCATGGGCCACCAGCACGGTGAGCGCTCCGAGGAGCAGCGCGCCGCGCTCCGCGACGTGGACGCGCGGCTCGGCGAGGTGCTGGATCACCTCGAGACGCTGGGCCGGCGCGACCGGGCGCGGGTCTACGTCACCACCGACCACGGCTTCGACCCCGGGGGCGACAGCCACTACGTGGACGCCGCGGACGTGTTCCTGGTGACGGACGACCCGGGGGTGGGCCCGGGCACCTGGATCCACCAACTACCCTGGACGATCCTGCGCGACTACGGGGTGACGGAGGACCCCTACCCGGCCCCGGTCGAGGGGCTGTAGCGGCCGTTCGGGTCGGCGGGCTAACCGGCCCGGATGCTGCTCCTCGCCGCCCTCGCCTCCGCGGACACCTTCTGGGACGTCCCCGCCGAACAGGCCGCCGCCATCGCCCGGGAGCTGAGTCGGGGGGACCTCCTCCTGCGCTGGTGCCCGGGCTGCGGCGACGACGTGGTCGTGTACTGGTGTGCCTGGCGGACCCGGAGGCGCCGTGCGCGGGGCCCTGGGCCTACGTGGACATCCCCTACACCTGGAAGCGCACCGCGGACGGCACCTGGGTGTGGCTCGGCGCCATGGTGGGGTTGGAGTCGCAGAGCACCTGGCAGGAGGCCCCCATCGCGCCGGACCCGGCCTGGATCGAGCGGGCCGCGAGCTGCCCGGCGGTCCCGGGTCGCGCCCCGCCCGCGGAGTGACGGAGCGCGTGGGCGACGTAGACGCCCACGCCGTCCAGGATGACGTCGCCGAGGTCGAAAGGGCTGTCGGCGCGCGCCTCCCAGGCCTCGTCCACGAGGGCGGCGCCGAGCCACGCCCACGGCGGGCCGCCCAGGGCGGCGAACAGCCCGTACTGGGCGACGTGGAGCACCTCGCCGGGCGTGGCTCCCCCTGCGGTGAGGACGGCGGCGAGGCCGACGGGGACGAGCGACCGCGGCCCGACGCGGCGCGCGACCACGAGCGCCGTCGCGACCAGGAGCGCCACACCCGCCCAGCGCAGCACCCCCATGGCGGCGAGCCCGAGCTCGTCGGCGACCGCGTAGAAGCCCTCGCGGAAGGCGTCGTGGCCGAGCAGGGTCAGCGCCCAGAGGGCGACGGCGAGGGCGAGGCGCACCCCCAGGCCGTAGCCGGCACGCCCCGCACCGGGGGCCGCCTGCACCGGACCGCCACGGAGGGGCCACGGCGCCGCCAGTCGACTACCGATGAACGACGCTCGCCCCGCGACAGGTCCGGTGGCCGCGAAGCGCCGCGCTTCAGAAGCTGCCGGCCGTCATGTTCCAGGTGATCGTGTCGTTCTGGATGGGTCCGATCACGGTCTTGTCGTAGGCCTTGGTCTCGGCGTTCCAGGTGTACCGGCGGAGCTCCTTCTGGTCGTCCGCGGCCACGTAGAGCTCGGGGGTGCCGTTGCCGTCGAGGTCCGCCCCGTAGCAGGTGTGCTCGAAGCCGGAGCTGCTGGACTCGATGTTGGTGGAGGTCCAGGCTTCGCCCTTCTGGTGCTCCAGCACGTAGATCCCGGTCTTCATGGCGGCGGCCATGATCTCGATCTGCCCGTCGCCGTCGAAGTCCCCGGGGCAAAGGAAGCGGTTCTGGCGTGCGTTCGGGATCGTGGCGGCGACCTCGTGCTTGAAGGTGCCGTCCTTCTGCGGGATGTAGTGGCGGATCTCGACGGGGGACTTCTCCACCGCCGTGCCGTTCTCGATCTCGGTGTGGGCCTCGATCGACCCGAAGAAGGTGGACTTCGGCTTCTTGGCCTTGGGATCGAGGTTGACCGCCAGGATCTCCTTGGCGTGACTGTCCGTCAGGTCCTCGACCACCGACCGCACGTAGGTGGTGCCGTCCCACGCGTACATGACCACCTGGCCCGGCTGGGACTTGCCCGAGGACTGGTTGCGCGCCGACGGGGTCGCGAAGAACTCGTTCTTGCCGTCGCCGTTCACGTCCCCGATCTCGATCTCGTGGACGAAGGTGTCCGGCTTCTTGTCCATCTCGGTGACGACCAGCTTGCCGTCCACCATGCTGCCCACGGCGATCACCCCGGAGTCGTGGGTGGCCATGACGATGTCGTCCTGGCCGTCGCCGTTCACGTCGCCGATCTCCACGTCGCGGACGCGGTTGAACTTGCCGCCCCAGGGCTCGGGCGCCCAGAGCGTCTCCGCGGTCCACTTGCCGTCGGCGAAGGTCCACTTCTTGACCCGGGCCTTCTCGGCGCCGATGGTCAGGATGCCGCCCTGGAAGGGCATGGCCTTGTGGAACACGTTGGACTCGGCGTCCTCGAGCTTGGTGGAGGTCCAGGTGCCGTCGGCCCCCTGGCGCCAGATCACCAGCAGCGCCGCGCCGGGGATGGGCTTCTTGTCGCCCGGCTTCTTGTAGAACTGGGACTGCGCGAGGAGCAGGGTGGGGAAGGGCCCGCCCACCAGGGGCTCCTGCACCGGCGTCGGGGGGGTCCACGGGGGCTCGGCGGGCGCGGCCGCCGCCTCGGGCTTCTTGGCCGGCTCCTCCGCCCCACACCCCACCACCAGCGAAAGCAGCATCGTCACGCCGAGACGCACGGACATCCTCACTCCTCAGTGGTCGGCCGCGTAACGTAGGCCCTGCACGGACGCACCGCGCTGCACCGGAACCGCACACCGCCCGCCCACGCCCGGTGGTCCGTGCTACGGTGCCCTCCGTGCTGCTCGCGCTCGTAGCCGGGGCCGGTTTCGCCGTCGCCCAGGAAGCCCCTGCCGACGCGATCGTGCCGCCGATCCCCCTCTCCGCGCTGTCGCTGGCCTGGCCGGAGGACCTTCCAGCCGCCCGGGAGGAAGCCCCCGCCGCGGTGGATCTGCTGGTGCAGATCGACCCCGAAGGGGTGGTGGGGGAGGTCGTGGTCGTCGCCGGGGTGGAGCCACATGCCGGCCGCGCCGTCGCGATGCTGAAGGCCACCCCCTTCGCGCCGGCCTTCGAGGACGGCGTCCCCATCCCGGTGGAGGTCCCCGTCGCGGTGGTGGTGGAGCCCCCGCCGCTCAACCTCTACGGCACGGTGCGCATCGGCTCGCCCGAAGGCCCGCCACTGCCCGGCGCCACCGTGCGCCTGGGCGATCGGGTGGACGTGACCGGCGACGACGGCGTCTTCGGCTTCCGCGGCGTGCCCCCCGGCACGGCCACGCTCGTCGTGGAGGCCGGGCTCCTCAGCGTCGAGCCGAGCTCGTTCACGCTCGCCGCTGGCGAGGCGCTGGAGTTCACCCTGGCGTCCACCGCCCCGTCGGACGGCGTGGTGGTGGGCACCTACCGGGTCCGGCGCGAGGAGGTGGTGCGGCGCTCGCTCACCGCGGAGGAGCTCCGCACCACCCCCGGCACCATGGGCGACCCCTTGCGGGCAATCGCCAACCTGCCCGGCGCCGTCCGCACCCCCCTGGACGCGGGCTGGCTCCTGATCCGCGGCGGCGACCCCCGCGACACGGGCGTCTACATCGACGGGGTGCGGGTCCCGCTCATCTACCACCTGGGCGGCTTCACCAGCGTGGTCCACCCGGGCTTCGTCGAGAAGGTGGACTTCTTCCCCGGTGGGCAGTCGGCCCGGTATGGCCGCAGCACGGCCGGCGTGGTGGACCTGAGCACACGCGCGCGCCCCGAGGCGCTCGAGGTGCGCGCCGGGGCCAACATCGTGCTCGCGGGCGCCTACGCCGCGGTCCCGCTCGGCCCGCACGCCGGGGTCACCGCCGGCTTCCGGCGCTCCTACCTGGACGTGGTGCTGGACGCGGTGCCGAGCGTCACGGACGCCCAGGCGGACATCGCCCCCCGCTTCTGGGACTGGCAGCTCCGCGCCGACGCCGGCCCGTACACCGTGTTCGGGCTCGGCTACGTCGACACGATCGACGCCTCCACCGGCGACGCGGAACAGCTCACCATCACGTTGAACACCCAACGGGTGCAGGGGGCCTGGACCGGGACGGTGGCCGGACGCCCGCTCCTGGTGCGCCCCTACTACACCTACGAGCTGCGCCACATCGTCATCGAAGCCGCCGACCAGGTGCAGGACCGGCTGGTGGCGGGGCCCGGGTTGCGGGTGGAGACCGCGGACGACGGCCTCGGGGGTTGGGGCTGGAGCGCCGGGCTCGACGCCACCGTGGACCAGTTCGCCTTCCGCTTCGGCACGGCCGAACGGCACGGGGTCTTCGTCTCTCCCGAGCCCTACGCGGAGCTGCGCTGGGGGCGTGAGACCCAGCTCATCCTGGGCCTGCGTGGCGACGTCCTGCTCGCGACCGACCAGCGCGCCAGGGGGGCCGTCTCGCCGCGCATGTCGGGCACCTGGCCGGTCCGGTCGGACCTGACACTCGTGGCCGACGCGGGGGTGTACCACCAGGCGCCACCCTACGACCTCCTGATGGGACCGCCGGAGGGCACCACGCTGCAGCTCGAGCGCAGCTGGGGGGGCGGGCTGGGCGCACGCTGGACGCCCGCGCCCTTCAAGGTGGACCTCGACGCCTACGCGCGCCGGATCGGGAATCTCACCGCCTTCGAGCTGGACGGGACCCTCGGACAGGGCGACGGCGTCGCCTTCGGCGTGGAGTCCATGACCCGCTACGACTGGCGCCGGTTCACCGGGTGGGTGACGGCGAGCTGGACGCGCAGCCTTCGCCGCGAAGGGGCCGGCCTCCCCTGGACCCCGTCCCTCTACGACCAGCCCATCTCCCTGGTGATGGTCTCCGCGGTGGACCTGGGGCGGCATTGGACGCTCGCCGGGCGCTGGAGGTACGCCAGCGGCTTCCCCGTGCCCCGGGTGGACGAGGAGATCCAGGCCTTCGACGTGCTGCGCCAGACCTCCGTACCGCTGGTGGGGAACGCGAACGATCGACTCGAGCCCTTCCACTCCCTGGACCTGAAGCTCTCCCGCGCGGTGCGGGGCCGGAACTGGAACATGGAGTTCTACCTGGACGTGCAGAACGTCTACTGGCGGCGCGTGGCCGAGCCGGTGATCACCGGGATCGCCGACGTGTACAACGTCTACGCCTACGGCTTCGGCCTCCCGACCCTCCCCATCCTGGGCATCGAAGGGAGCTTCGACGCGAGCAAGCGCCGGAGGGGGGACGACGCCCCGGCCCCCGACGCTTCACCGCCGGGCTGAGCGACCGAAGGGAGGACGAGGCCTCCCCTTGAACAACGAACCGCTGCTCATCATCCTCGGAGCGCCCCGGTCGGGAACCAGCTTCTTCTCGAGTGTGCTGCGCGCCCACCGCGAGGTGCACACGCACTCCGAGCTGCGCATCACGGAGCTGGCGGCGCTCTCGGGGGCCATCGCGGTCCGAGGCGCCGGCGCGGACGCGGCCCGCGTGAGCGGCGCCGAGCTGGCATTGGGCGGGAGCTTCGTGCGAGCGCTCATGCGCCGACTACGCCCGCCGGGCAAGCGCTGGGTGGGCGACAAGTTCCCTCTCTACGGCGAACAGATCCCCGTGTTGGAGCGACTCTGGCCGGGCAGTCGCTACCTCCACCTGATCCGCGACGGGAGGGACGTCGTCGCGTCCCGGCTCCACGCCTACGCCGAGCTGCGCGGCTGGCGCACCCAGGCGCGCGACGCCACCGACGTCGCCTTCGAGGCGCGCCAGTGGGCGGGCCCGATCCGGGCCGCACGCGCAAACGCGGCCGCGCTCGGCGGTCGGTACCTCGAAGGGACCGCGCCCGGAGGCCCGTCCCTACCTGGCCCGCGCGCGCCGTCACCCGGACCCCGAGGTCCGCGGGGCGCTGGCGCGCTGGCTGGTCGCCTCCGGCCTCGATCGCGAGGCGGCCGAGGCGCTGACCCTGGTGCACCGCACCCGGTGGTACGCCTCGGGCTAGACTGACGTATGTCCATGACCTTCGTCGTCGGCGCCCCACGCAGTGGCACCACCCTCCTCCGCGTCATGCTGGCCGGCAATCCGGCCCTCTTCGTCCCCCCCGAGATGGTGCTGGCGCCGTTCACCACCATGGCGGAGCGGCGGAAGCGGCTGGACGAGCGCTTCTGGGAGAAGGGCGGGCTGCGCCGGGCGATCATGGAGCTCGAGCACGTGGGGGTGGACGAGGCCAAGGCCATCGAAGCGAGCCTGGAGTCGCGCACCATCCCCGAGGTCTACGCCTGGCTCGAGGCGCGGTGCGGGGGCCGGAGCCTGGTCGACAAGTGCCCCCACCTCGCGGCGGACCCCACCGCGCTGCGGCGGCTCGCCGCGTGGTACCCCGACGCGCGCTGGATCTGGATCATCCGGCACCCCGGCTCGGTGACCCGCTCCATCGAGAACATGCCGATGGCCGAGGTCATGCTCCAGGGCTACGCGCCCGACGCCCGCTCGATCTGGTACTGGGCCAACCACCACCTCCGGGCCTTCCTGGAGACCATCCCGCCCGAGCGCCGCGCCACGGTGCGCTACGAGGAGCTCGTCTCCGAGCCCCGGCCGGTGATGGAGCGGCTGGCCGCCGTGCTCGGGGTGCCCTTCGACGAGCGCATGGTGGACCCCTACGAGGGGGACCGCATGCGTGACGGCCCCCCCGGGGCCCGCGCGGTGGGGGATCCCAACATGGCGGGGCGCGGTCGCATCCAGCCCGAGCTGGCCAGCGCCTGGCTCGAGGGCTTCGACCCGGCTTCCGTCACCCCCGAGACCCACCTGCTCGCCCGGGAGCTGGGCTACGACCTCGCCGCCCTGCCCCCTCCGCCCATCACCCGGGTCACCGCGGGGGTCACGGCGCTGCTCGAGGCCATGCGGGCGCTCGAGGCCGGCATCCAGGTCCCCGCCGACCTGGACGCGCTCGAGGGGCGCCGCTTCCTGCTCCGGATGTTCTCCGCCAGCGTGGACCTCCACGTCGAGAACGGCGACGTGGACCGCCCCTACTTCGCGCACTCCGAGGGGCCGACCCGCAAGATGTTCGCGGACAACCCCGACGCGGACTACTGGCGCGCCCCCATCTCCCTGCGCGACGGGCGCGTGTACCGGGTGTGGGGCCGCGTGCCGCCCGCCACCACCTACGTGAACCTCCTGCTCTACGGGAAGGGGGGCCGGGTGGGGAATCGGCTCGTCGACGTGGACTTCGTGCGGCCGGACGGCTCCTTCGACGTGACCATCGCGCTCGACGGCGAACCGGTGGGAGAGTCCACCTGGCTGACCGGGAACGGGGACGAGACGGCGGTGATCGTCCGCCAGTACTTCGTGGACCGGGCGCTCCAGCCCTCGCTCGAGCTGCACATCGAGCGCCTGTACGGGCCGCCCGCCCTGCCCGAGCTGGACGCCGACCGGCTGGTCCGCGGCCTGGACCTGGCGCGGCGCAACCTGGAGGCGGTCATGCGCCGCACGGTCGAGACGTGGAAGCTCGCCTCGACCGCGGCGCTGAACCGGTTCATCCCCATCGGCGGGGAACAGCTCTTCCCGACCCCGGACAACACCTACCTGGCCTGCTGGTACCGCTTCGGGGCGGACCAGGTCATGTACGTACGCGGCCGGGTGCCGAAGGCGCGGTACTTCAGCGCCTGCCTGTACAACGTCTGGCTCGAATCCCTCGACTACACGCGGCACCGGATCCACCGCAACCTCGGCGCCATCGACGTGGACGCGGAGGGGAACTTCGAGCTCTGCCTGGCGCACCGGGACCCCGGCCACCCCAACTGGCTCTGCACCACCGGGCACGGCGCCGGCTACCTCCTCCTCCGGGCGCTGCTCCCCGAGGAGGAGATCCCGGTACCCACGGTCGAAGTCCGCTATCTACGCGAGGTCGTCGGAGGGTCCTGACTGCAGTAGCTTGACGGAGCAAGAGGAGGCTTCGTGATCCACGTCCTGCAGTTGAACGCGGACTACGCCCCGATGAAGCTCCTGCGCTGGGAGCGGGCCGTGGAGCTCGTGCTGGACGCGAAGGCCGTGCAGGTGGTCTCGGAGGAGGGGCGCTTCGTCCGCTCGGCCCGACTCGCGCTGCCCTGGCCCTCGGTGATCGCGCTGCGTCGCTACGCCCACGTGCGCGGGCGGGTGCGCTTCTCCTCGCGCAACGTGATCGCCCGCGACAACTACACCTGCCAGTACTGCGGGCTCCGCCCCCGCCTCGCCGACGGACGCCCGGCCCGCGAGGACCTCACCATGGACCACGTGGTGCCCCGGGCGCAGGCGCGCCACAGCGCCGTGTACCTGCCCTGGGTGAAGCGCTGGGTCAACGTGACCTGCTGGGAGAACGCCGTGGCCTCGTGCCGCCCCTGCAACACCCGCAAGGCCGACCGCACCCCCACCCAGGCGGGGATGACGCTGCGCACGCTCCCGCGCGTCCCCACCACCGCCGACGTGCTGCGGCTCTCGCTCGCGCGCCTGCCCGCGGTGCCGGACCCGTGGCTGCCCTTCCTGCCGCCGGGGTGGCTGCCCGACGCGTGGTCGCCGGCGCCGGCGACCCCGGTCGAGCTGCCCTGAGGTCTACACCGGCGCGGTCCGGCTCTTCGCGTTCAGCAGCTCCAGCTTCACGATGGAGAGGAGCCCGTTGGTGAGCCGCTTCGCCTCGGCCGGCGTGGCGAGGGCGGACACGGTGCGCGCGACGAAGCGCGGCCGCAGGTAGAAGCGCCGGTGGGCGATCTTCAGGAGCTCGAGGATCTGCGCCTTGGACAGGTGCTCCTCCCAGCTGGCCGGAACCTCGACCCCGCACAGCGGATCCTTCATCAGCCGATCCCAACAGTCCGCGGGGAAGAGGCCCTTCTTGGCGCCCTCCTCGAAGGACTCGGTGCCCGGGTAGGGAGAGAAGACCGCGAACACGGCGTAGTCCGCATCGAGCTTGATCATCTCGTCGACGTTCTTGAGCGCGTCGTCCATGGTCCGCTCGTGCGGCCCGGCCAGCATGATGTAGGCGACGGAGCGGACGCCCTCCTCGCGGCACCACTTGAAGACGCGGTGGACGTCGTCGGTGTCGCAGTGCTTGCCCCACTTGTCGAGGCCTTCGTTGTTGGCCGACTCCACCCCGAAGTGGATCTTGGAGCAGCCCGTCTCCCGACAGCGCCGGATCTGCTCCCGAGTGGTCCCCGCGATGGTGGTCTTGTAGCCCCAGGAGAACTTCAGCCCGCGCCGCTCGATGCCGTCGCAGAACTTGAGCACCCACTGGGAGTTCGGGGTGAAGAGGTCGTCGACGAAGTGGGTCTCGGTGATGCCGAGCGAGACGCAGTGCTCCATCTCGTCGAGGATGTTGTCGATGTCCCGCATCCGGTACTGCTTCTTGTACGTGAGGCAGAACGGGCAGGAGTGGGGGCAGCCGCGCGAGGTGACCGCGGTGGTGTTCAGCGGCTGCTTGCAGCCGGGCAGGTAGTACTCCCGGTACCGGGTGCGCGACCGGTCGGGCCAGGGGTAGGCGTCCAGGGACTTGGTGGACTTGCGGTCCTTGTTCTTGACGACCTGCCCGTCCTGCTTGAACCAGACCCCGTCGATCCCCTCGAAGCTGCGGCCCTGATCGTGGGCCTGCACCATCTCCAGGAAGGCGTCCTCGCCGTCGCCGGTGACGATGGCGTCGGCACCCTTCAGCTGGATGGCGTAGTCCGGGAACATCGCCGGATGCGGGCCGCCCAGCACGATGGTGGCCTTCGGGTTGAGCTTGCGCACCGCGTTGATGCTCATCTGCACGTCGGGCAGCGAGTGGGTGAACGCGCTGATGCCCACCAGGTCGAGCGGGTAACGCTGGAGCTGGGCCTCGAACTCGGGGTAGTCCAGGTCGTCCACGACCGGATCGAAGATCTCGGCCTTGTAGCGGGACCGCTTCTCGATCGCGCCCTGGATGTACATCAGCCCCAGGGGGGGAAAGCAGTACACCCCGTAGGCCATCGCCTTCGGGATGCCGGCCCATACACGGAGCTGCTCGGGGGGATTGATGAGGGTGATGTCCACGGTGGGCTCCTACCGGCGGAAGATCTTCCAGGGGATGAACAGGGGCACCTCGCGCCGGTAGGCCTCGTACTCCTCGCCGAAGATGGCGACGAGCTGAGGCTCCTGCCGGACCACCTTCTCCACCAGCGAGCCGGTGAGGAGGAGGGGGACGAGGATGCAGCAGAAGCTGAACGAGTTGATGACGAAGCCGACGGCCAGCACGCCGAGGAGTTTGCCATGGACCGACGGGTTCCGGCACAGGGCGTAGATGCCGGTGCGCACCAGCTTGAGCGTGCGGCCGGCCGTGGGGGAGGGGCTCCCCTCCCCCTTGGTGACCAGCTCCGCGTAGGAGATCCCCACCACGACGAGCCCCAGGAGGAGCGCGGCCGCCGCGACGGCGAGGTTCAGGGGCTCGGGCAGCAGCGGTCCGAAGCCGAAGAGGCGATCGAGCGCGAGCGAGCCCACGGCGATGAGGAAGGTGAGCGGGAACAGCACCGGGATGTAGACCTTCGTCACCATCAGGAGGATGGGGGGCGAGGCGGCCACGCGGAGTACGGAGCCCACCAGTCCGGTGATACGCTGCATCCCCGTGAGGATAGCGCCGAAATGATCCGCGGTGCTGTATTCGCCGCCACGCTCGCCGCCTTGGGCGCCTGCGGGAAGGACCCGATCCTCGAGGCGGCCGAGGAGGCGCAGGCGGAGGAAGCGGCGCGCGCCGGGTCGGCCGGGGCCAGTGGCGCGTCCGGGGTGCGACCGGTGGCCTCCCGCCTCCCGGGGGCCGGAGCGCCCGCCGCCGAGGCCGCGCCCGCCGGGGCGGCGGCCGGGGTGGCGGCCCCCGCCGACGGGGATCCCGAGGCCGTCTCGGCGGTCCGCAAGGTCCCGTCCACCCTCTTCGACGCGCCGGCGGCCGCGAGCCCGGGGGTCGGCGTTCCCGAGGACCCCACGCCCGCCCCGCCCGGTCAGCCGCAGCCCGGCGTGCCCAGCGCCCCCGCGGCCGGAACCCCCACCAGCCCGACCCCGGTCGCCGCGACGCCCACGGGCAAGGGCGTCCCGGGCGCGCCGACCCCGGTGAAGCCGCAGGATCCCCTGCCCGGCCGGCCCAGCGAGCCGGCGCCCGGCCTTCCCGGCTCGGCCCCGCCCACCCAGGGCCCGGTGGTCTCGATCAGCGGGACGGTGCGCTTCAAGGAGTGGAGCGCGGGCAAGGTGCGCGTGACCGCCTTCGACGCCGACCACCAGTCGCACCCGAAGGTGCCCCCCAAGGTCGTCGGGGTGGCGCAGCTGGACAAGCCGGGCGCGTTCTCGATGTCCCTCCCCGCCTCGGCCGGGAAGACCTACATCGAGGCCACGGTGGACGTGGACGGCGACGGCCGCCCGGGCCGCCTGGAGCCGGTGGGCATCGCGGACCGCTACCCGGTCACGGTGGGCACCTCGGACGTCACCGGGGTCACGGTGGAGGTGAAGAAGGTCGCCCCTCCCCCGGGGGGCGTCGGCGAGGACGACTGAGGTGTCGTCGCTCACCGTGGTGATTCCCCACCGCCGCCGTCGCGATCTGCTGGAGCGGGCGCTCGCCGCCGTCGGGGGCTGGCCGGTGCTGGTGGTGGACGACACCGACGCCGGCCTGGACCTCGACGTGCCCAAGGTGCGCCTCGGCGGTGGGCAGGGCTTCGCGAAGGCCGCCAACACCGGGCTCGCCGCCGTCCGCACCCCCTTCGCGCTCCTGCTCAACGACGACGCGGCCCCCCAGGAGGACTGCGTGGACCGCCTCGCCCGCGCGGGCGGGGTGTGCGGCCCCGTGCTCGTCGGCCCCCACGGGGTGGAGTCGACGGGGCTCTCGGTGCGGAGCTGGGGCCGCGTGGTCCAGCGGGTCGAGGTGCCCGAGGAGGACGGCCCCGTGGACGCCGTCTCGGGGGCGTGCATGCACCTCCCCGCCTCGGTCCGCTTCGACGAGCGCTACCGGCACGGCCTCGAGGACGTGGAGCTGTGCCGGCGGCTCGGGGGCGCCCGCCTGGTGGTGCGGGCCCGGTGCTGGCACGAGGGGGGCGCGACGGTGGGGCGGCGCACCGAAGACGCCCAGCGCCACGCGGTCTCGGGTCAGCTCCGCCTGGTGCGCCCCGGGTGGCGCGACGGCGTCGTGCTCGGGCTCGCCTTCGCCCAGGTGGTGCGCGAAGGCGGGCCCGCGGCGCGCCTGCGGGGAGTCGCCGCCGGCTGGCGCGACGCCCGTCGAGGCGACGGGGCCGAAGGGTGAGAGACCCGGGTTAGCAGGGTCCGCCCACCCGGTGCCCCGTGGACCTCTACCTCCTCGCCATCTGCATCCACGTCGTCTTCGCGCTCCTGGGCGCCGGCCCCGTCGCCGCGCTGGCCGCGTCGCTCGGGCCCGACGGCCCCTCGCCGGCCACGGCCCGCGCGCTCCTGCGCCTGGCCACCTGGTCGCTCGTGATCGTCCTGGTGACCGGCCTGGCCATGGTGGGCCTCACCGGCGGCGCCATCGCCAAGGGCTGGTGGTTCCACCTGAGCTCCACCCTGTTCCTCGCGGTGGGCGCCCTCGTCGGCGTGGCCTCGGCGAAGCTGCGCAAGACCGGCGACGTGGGCGCCGCGCGCACCCTGACCCGCATCGCCACCGCGCTGGTGGTGGTCATCATCGTGCTGATGCAGGCCAAGCCCGGCGCGTGAGCTCCCCGCGGGCCGATCAGGCCGAGGGCGCGTAGTAGCGACGGGCGTACTCCGCCACCATGCGGTTGGTGTGGAACTCCCGGTAGCAGGTCTCGAGGCTGCGGCGCATGCGCTGCACCCAGCCCCGGGGGATGCCGCCCTCACGCGCGTAGAACAGGGGAACGACCTCGTTCTCGAGCAGATCGTAGAGCGCGTCGGCGTCTCGGGCGTCCTGCACCTCGGGGCGCTCCGCCTCGGTGGTGTCGCCGATCGCCCAGCCGTTCTGGCCGTCCCAGGCCTCCGGCCACCAGCCGTCCAGGATGGACACGTTGATCCCCAGGTTCAGGGGGACCTTCATCCCGCTCGTCCCGCTCGCCTCGCGGGGGCGGCGCGGCGTGTTGAGCCACACGTCCACCCCCTGGACCAGCTTGCGGCCCACGGCCATGTCGTAGTCGGGGAGGAACACCACCTTGCCCCGGAAACGGCCGTCCCGGGTCCAGCGGATCACGTCCCGGACCAGGTGCTGGCCGGCCGTGTCCCGCGGGTGGGCCTTCCCCGCGAAGAGCACCTGCAGCGGCCTCTCGGCGTGCGCGAGCAGGCGCGCGAAGCGATCGGGATCGGTGAAGAGGAGGGTGCCGCGTTTGTAGGGGGCGAAGCGCCGGGCGAAGCCGAGGGTGAGCACCTCGGGGTCCAGCCAGGGGCGTACGGTGTGGTGCCGCACCCAGCGGACCAGCTGCGTGCGCAGCCCGGAGCGGAGGGACCAGAGCTCGTCGTCGGACACGCTCGCGAGCGACGGGACCACCCCGTCGCGCCAGCCGGGAGAGTGGCGATCCAGGAGGTCCACCACCCCGGGGTGCATCCAGGACGGCGCGTGGACCCCGTTGGTGATGTGCCCGATGGGGACGTTCGCCTCCGGCACGGAGGGCCAGAGCGCCCGCCACATGTTTCGGGACACCGCGCCGTGCAGCTCGCTCACCCCGTTCGCGGCGCGGGACCCGCGCAGGGCGAGGACGGTCATGCAGAGCGGCTCGCCCAGGTCGGCCGGATGGACCCGGCCCAGGTCCATGAAGGTCCCTTCCTGGAGGCCCATCTCGTCGCACATGCCCCCGAGGGCGGGCCGGACCAGGTCCCACCCGAAGCGGTCGTGCCCCGCGTCCACCGGGGTGTGGGTGGTGAACACGCAGCCCTGGCGCGCGCGCTCGAAGGCCTGCGGCTCGGGATGGCCGGCGGCGCGCTCCTCCCGCCAGCGCTCGAGGACCGCGAAGGCGGCGTGGCCCTCGTTGAGGTGGACCACGGAAGGATCGATGCCCAGCGCCCGGAGCGCCCGCACACCGCCCACGCCGAGAAGCACCTCCTGGGCGATGCGCATGTCCGAATCGCCGCCGTAGAGCTGCTGGGACAGCTCGCGCTGCTCGGGGAGGTTCCCCGGCACGTCCGAATCCAGCAGGAGGAGGCGCGCGCGGCCCACGTCGAGCTGCCACACCCGGGCGCGGTACACCTGGTGGCCGTCGGGGACCTCGATCTCGACGTCCAGCATGCGCAGCGGGGTCAGGGCGAGCGGGGTCCGAGGCCAGGCGGGCACCTGCTCGTTGTTGGCGATGACCTGCTTGAAGTAGCCCTCGCGGTACAGGAGCCCGACGCCCACGAAGGGGATGCCGAGGTCCGAGGCTGACTTCATGTGGTCGCCGGCCAGCACCCCCAGGCCGCCCGAGTAGATGGGCAGCGACTCGTGGAGGGCGAACTCCATCGAGAAGTAGGCCACCGGCCGGACCAGCGCAGGCAGCTCGCGCGCGCACCATGTGGCCCGGTCGGCCATGTACGCCGCGAAACGACGCTCCACCTCGTCGAGGTAGGGGCCGGCGGGCCCGGCCACGTCCGCTTCGGAGAGCTCCTCGAGCAGGGCGATGGGGTTGTGCCCGAGCTCCTCCCAGCGCTCGGGGTCCAGCGCGGCGAACATGTCGGTGGCGTCGGGGTCCCAGCACCACCAGAGGTTCTGGCAGAGGGCGCGGAGGCGGGCGTGCATGCCCCCCCTCTACCGCGCCGCCGGCCCGACGACGACGTATCTCAATTCAGAGTCACGTCGGACGCCCGGCGACCTCGGGGATGGGGCCCAGCATCACGAGCTTCTGTCCGTCCAACCGCGCCGCCCCCCACGCCACCCAGCGTCCGACCTCGTCGGCGACCCGCGCCGGCAGCCCGCCGGTGCGCGCGTGCAGCTCGCCCGCGTGCGGACCGGCGAAGGCCCCGAGCTCGCCCACGGTGAAGGCGCGCAGGCGGAGGGCGTCGGGCGTCTCGACCACCCGGACCACCGCGCCCGCGTCCCGGCAGTGGGCGGCGAGGGAGAGGCTCCAGGAGTCGATGCCGTCGTTGCGATCGAGGAGGAGCACCGCCCCGGCGGTGAGGCGGGCGCGCAGCGCGCGCTCGTAGGGTCCGAGCCCGAGGGGGCCGACGACCTCCGCGTCCAGCTCGTGGCGGAGGCTCTCCACCGGCCGGTCTCCGCGGCAGGCGCGGATCACCGGGCGACCCTCGGCGCCCAGGGCGGCCGCCAGCTCGTCCAGGAGCCGCGTCCGACCCGATCCGGGCGGCCCCCACACGTCCACGCTCCGGCCCGCCCGGGCCGCGGCGAGGGCGGCGTCGTACACCGGGGTCGGGCCGAGGCGGGGCAGGAGGTGCCGCGCCGAGAGCAGCGCGAGGGCCTCGCGCGCGTTCGCCGGGCGATCGGCCGGCTCCGGGGCCAGGAGCCGCTCGACGAGGCGGAGCGCCGCGAACGGCAGATCGGGCAGCCGGCGCGCGAGGGGCGGGACGACCCGGCGCTGCGCCACGGCCACGATCCAGTCCTCGTCGGGGAAGGGAGGCTCGCCGAGCAGCACCTCCGCGAGCATCACACCGACGGCGTAGAGATCGCTCCGGGCGTCGACCGCGTCGCCGCGGAGCTGCTCCGGCGCGAGGTAGCGCGGGGTGCCGAGGCGCGCCCCACGAGCCGTGATGGTGGGGCCGAGCGCCGAGCCGCGCGCGAGCCCGAAGTCCACCAGGGTGGGGCGGCCGTCGTCGGCGACGAGCACGTTCGCGGGCTTCAGGTCGCGGTGGACGACCCCGGCGTCGTGGACCCCGCCCAGGATCTCCAGCAGCGCCTGGGCCCTGGGGGCAAGCGCCGTCCAGTCGCGGCGGGGGATGGGCCCGGGGAAGGGATGACCCACCACCCGCTCCATCACCAGGACCGTCCGCCCCCCCCAGTCGCCCGCCTCGAGGAAGCCCACCACCCCCGGGAGCCGGAGCACGCGGAGCGCGTCGATCTCGCGCTGGAGCCGCGCCGCGGGGACGGCGGGGAGGAACTTCACGGCCACCGGGCGTCCGCTCCGGCGGTCCGTGGCGGCGTACACCGAGGCGAACCCGCCCTGGCCGAGCATGGGGCCGAGCTCGTACCGCTCGGGAAGCGGGGTCGTCACCAGGGGCCGGGCTTGCCGCCGAGCTCGCCGGCGCGCACCAGCTCGCCCATCGCGCGGAGCGCCGGCTCCATGATCTGGTCGTCGTGCCACCGGGCCACCCGCGCCCGCACCCGCGCGTGCAGCTCGGCGATGCCCCCGGCGAGCTCGGCGGGCGCCCCCTGCTCGCGCACCCCGCCGGGGAAACGCACCCCGTCCCGGCGGAAGTCGAGCGCCTGGGCGGCGAAGAGGGCCTCGGTGCCCACCACCTCGGCCACCGCGTCGACCACCCGGAGGGTGAGGCGCGCGGCGATGGGCCCCATGGACACGTGATCCTCGAGGTGCTGGGCGGTGGGGATGGAGTCCACCACCGCGGGGAAGGCGAGCCCCTTGCATTCGCTCACCAGCGAGGCCGCCGTGTACTGCGCGAGCATGAGCCCGCTGTTCAGGCCCGTCCCCTCCACCAGGAAGCTGGGGAGGTCCTCGGTGAGGTCGCCGTTCGCGAGCCGGTAGGTGCGCCGCTCCGACTGGCTGGCGGCCTGCACCAGCGCCGCCCGGAGGTGGTCGAGCGAGAGGGCCACCGGGGCGCCGTGGAAGTTTCCGGCCTCCACCGCCCGGCCGTCCACCCAGAGAGGGTTGTCGCAGGCGCCGTTGAGCTCCCGCACCACCACCTGCTCCGTGTGCTGGAGCGCCTCCCGGAGCGCGCCCAGGACCGCTGGCGCCGCGCGCAGGGAGAAGGCGTCGGCCGGGCCGTCGGGGCGGAGCAGCTCGCTGCCGGCGAGGAGGCCCCGGAGCCGGTGGGCGACCGCCTGGCCGCCCGGGTGCCCCCGGAGGTGGAGCGCGGTGCCGTCCAGGCAGCCCGGGTTGGCGCGCAGCGCCTCCAGGCTCATCGCGCACGCGCCTTCGAAGGCGTGCACGAGCCGCGTGCTCCGGTGGACCGCGAGCGCGCCGAGCGCGGCGGTCAGCGTGGCCCCGTTGATGAGCGCCAGCGCCTCCTTGCTGGTGGGGACCAACGGAGGAAGGGGGCTCGCGCCGCCCTCCACCGCGCCGCCGTACCCGCACAGGACCCGCGCCACGTGGGCCAGGGGCGCGAGATCGCCGGCGGCCCCCACGCTCCCCTGGGAGGGGACGACGGGGTGCACCCGGTGGTTGAGCATCGCGAGGAGGGCCTCCACCACCTCGGGACGGACCCCGGAGACCCCGATGGCGAGCACGTTGGCGCGGCACACCATCAGCGCGCGGACCGCCTCGGTGGGGAGCGCCGGGCCGACCCCGCAGCAGTGGCCCAGCACGAACTCCCGCACCCGGTCACCCTCGCCCGCCTCCCCTCCCACGAGCCAGCGGCGCTTCTCCACGAGCACGTCGGGTCCGGCGTCCCACGCGCCCGCGCCGGCGGCCATGCGCGCGCGCGCCGCGGGGTCCAGCATGACCCCTTCCCCCGCGGCGACCCGGGCCACCTCGGCGGGCGAGAGCGTGCGGCCGGTCAGGACGACGACGGGCACAGGTCCTCCAGGCCGCCCTCGGCCACCATCAGCGCCGTGGCCTCGATGCGATCGGTGAACACCTCGCCCCCGGGGATCCGGGCGAGCGCGGCGGCGGCGCCCGCCCCCAACCGCACCCCGGGGTCCTCGCGGAGCCGGAACCTGAGCGCCTCGGCGGCCGACACGAGCTCGATGGCCACCACCCGCCGGGTGTTCTCCACCACCTCCCGGAGGCGCCAGGCCGCGGTGGTGCTCATCGCGACGTGGTCCTCCTGATCCTCGCAGGTGGGGATGGAGTCCACCGAGGCCGGCCAGGCCAGGGCCTTGTTCTCGGAGACCAGCGCCGCCGCGGTGGTGTGGGGGAAGAGGAGCCCGAGCCCGGCGTGCTCGCCGCTGTCCAGGGCCGGCGGCAGGCGGGCCGAGAGCCGCCGGGTGGTGAGCCGGAAGAGGCGGCGCTCGGAGAGCGAGGCGATCTCGGCCACCCCCACCTTCATCGCGTCGCAGGCGACACCCACCGGCTCGCCGTGGAACAGACCGGCCGAGTAGGCGTGGTTCTCGTCCGGCTCGTCCAGCAGCATGACGGGGTTGTCGGTGACGCTGTTGAGCTCGACCTCCACCGCGGCGCGCCCGTAGGTGAGCACGTCCCGGGCGGCGCCGAGCACCACCGGCGTGCAGCGGAGCGAGTAGGCGTCCTGGATCTTCTCGGGGATCGAGTCGGTCAAGGTCGAGCCCGCGAGCAGCGCGCGCAGCCGGGCGGCGCTCCGCACCGCGCCGGGGTGGGGCCGCAGCGCGTGGACGGCCGGGTGGAAGGCCCGGGTGACGCCCCGGAGCGCCTCGATGCTCATCGCCGCGGCGACCTCGGCAGCCCGGAGCACCACCTCGGCGTCCCAGACCGCGAGGGCGGCGATGGCGGTGGTGAGCTGCGCCCCGTTGGTGACCGCCAGGCCCTCCTTCGCCTGGGGCAGGAGGGTGGGGATGCCGGCCCGGGCCATCGCCTCGGGGCCGTCCAGCTCCTCCCCGTCCAGCCACGCCCGCCCCCCCTGACCGAAGAGCACCAGGCCCAGGTGGGACAGGGGCGCGAGGTCGCCCGACGAGCCGCAGCTCCCCTGGCTCGGCACCCGCGGCACCACCCCGCGCTCGAGCATCGCGAGCAGGGTGTCCACCAGCTCCACCCGGCAGCCCGAGGCGCCGCGCGCCAGGGCGTTGGCCCGGAGGAGCATCATGGCCCGCACGGTCTCCTCGGGCGAGGGCGCGCCCACCCCGGCGGCGTGGGAGCGCACCAGGTTGAGCGAGAGGGTGGCGCTGTCGGCGGGGTCGATGCGGACCCGGGCGAGCGAGCCGAAGCCGGTGTTCACCCCGTAGATGGGGCGGTCGCCGTGCAGGACGGACACCACCCAGTCGCGGGAGCGCTGCACCTCGACGCGGGCGGAGGCGGCGAGCGCGGCGGGGGCACGCGCGCGCGCGACGGCGACGAGGTCGGCGAAGGAGAGAGATCGGCCGTCGAGGAGGATCACGGGATGGCGTCCCAGGCGTCGTGGGGGCCGGCCACCAGGGTGCCGTCCGGGTGCAGCGTGAACCAGGCCCGGAAGCCCTTGGTGCCGGACTGCCCGTGCACCAGCACATCCTGGAGCCCGTCCCCGTCGCGGTCCACCGGGGGGACCACCACCGGGATCACGCAGAGTCGGGTGGCCTCCTCCAGCTTCACCGCCGACAACAGCGCCTCCCCCTTGAAGTCCATCACCCCCACCGCCGCCTCGCAGTTCTTCCCCTCGCGCACCTCGGCCGGGCCGCCGTAGAGCCCGGCCCCCGCGGTGTCCCCCGTGGCGCTGACGACGTAGACCGGGGCGTCGTTCTCACGGCGCACCTTGAGCACCGAGCGCACGTAGACGCCGCTCCCCCGGGCGGGATCGATCCCCCCGGAGGAGGCGGCGCCGAGGAGCTCGCGCATGCGCCAGCCAGCCCGCTCCACCACCGGCGCGGCGACGACGGCCGGCTTCGGGGGCGCGGGGAGGTCCCTCTCCACCACCCACAGCGGTCCCGCCTCACCGAGGAGCGTCGTGTCCCCCTGACCGCGGCTGGGCGTGCGGGTCACCGTGCCTTCCGGCCCCCACAGCTTCAAGGGCGTGGAGGCCGCCCCACGGACGATCGCGTTGGGCCCGGAGCGGTACACCCCGGGTCCGGGCGGACTCCCAGAGCAGGCGAGGAGGAGCAGAAGCGACACCCCGCCGCCTTATCCCAACGGGAGCCCCTTCCGCCCGCATCCCGGGCGGCGCGCGCGGGCGTGCAAAACGACGAACGGCCGCCGAGGCGGCCGTTCGAGAGGGAAAGGAGAACCGGGCCTCCGCTCACGCCGGACGATTAGGGGGGACGCATCCGGCGCTAAAACGGACGTCCCGGTCACTGCTGACAGACTACGCGCGGTTCACGCGACCGTCAACCGGATTCTCGCGGCGGGCCGCCCCGACCACCTACTCGAGGTTGGTCCGGTTCTCGCCGCACTTCGGCGTGTTGTTCTCTTCACGCTTGATCTGGTCCAGCGTGGTGCCGTAGCTCCAGGTGTCCGCCCGGATGTGGTCGATGGTGAACTCGCCCTGCACGAAGAGCTTCGAGGCGGAGGCGAGGCCGTCCAGCGACACGAGGAAGCTCCCGGTGAGGGGCTTCTCCTGCCGGCCCGTCTCCAGGGCCCCGATCTGCTCCGGGGAGATGTCCACCTTGACCCAGCTGGTGTTGATGCCCACCCAGTTCTCGAGCCCGTAGGCGGCGTTCGACGTCGACTCGGTCTCGACCTCGTCCTCGCCGATGCGCCAGGCGTTGTCCTCGACCTTGATGTCGATCGGGAAGGTGGTCTTGCCGAGGGTGGCGAGGTCCCCGGGGTTCTGCCCCGAGAGCGTGAACCGCTCACGCATCCGGCCCACCCAGCCCTCGTAGTCCCCGTTGGACTGCGGCAGGTTCCCGGCGCCCCCACCGTCGTACGACCAGGTGTAGAGGGGGAGGTTGTACTGGTCCACGTAGTCGGTGGCGTGGCCGTAGAAGTCGTCGTCCTCGAAGCGGCCGAAGGAGTACCCGCCGCGCCAGTCCTGCTCGATGTACCAGTAGTCGTCCGAATTGGACGGGCTGACCTGGTAGGCCCCGGCGTTGAGGTTGAAGAGCGTGGAGCCATCCTCGTCCGCCGACCAGTTCGCGAGCCAGTCGCCGTCGACGTCCTCCGGGGTGGAGGTGCCGTCACCGTTGTCCGTGCACTGGGTGGGCTGGAAGAGCGGGTCCACCACCCACCCGAAGCGCAGATCGCCGAAGCGCGGCACGTCCATGTGGACGGTGAGCTGCAGGTCGTGCTCGGAGGTGAGGACGGCCTCCACCCGGTAGGCGTCGATCTTCCCTTCCTTCTTGTAGAAGGGGTAGTACAGGAACCACCAGAACCACTCGGTCTCGAGCGCATCCGTGCCGTCGGTGCAGTCCGCCGCGTAGTCCACCAGGGGGAGGCGCTGCCCCTCGTCTTCCTCGGCCAGGGCGCGGCAGTCCACCGGGGTCAGGCCGAACCGGTCCAGGTTGTCCTGGTTGCCGAGGTCCACCCGGCGGGCGTCCTCGATGTCCTGGATGTTGAGCGAGGACCCCTTGGAGAGGTACACGAGGTAGTCGCCGTTGACCTCCCCGTCGTGGGGGGCGCAGCCGGACAGCGCGGCGGCGGCGAAGACGATGCTCAGGGGGAGGCGCATGTGAGGCTGGCTCCGGGACCGGGCTCTATAGACCGCCGGTGGGGGGGAAGTCAAGGCGACGGAGTCGACCCGCAGGCGTCCGCGAGGCCCGCCTTGTGGTCGGGGAAGACCCAGGTGTAGCCGAGCTCCTTCTCGAGCCGATCGGTGCGGAGGCGCACCGACGCGGTGTAGAGCCGGAGGTTGTCCGCGGTGAAGCGGGGCTTGCGACCGATCTGGGTGCAGATCTGCTCGTTGAGCGCGGCACCCTTGTACTGGAAGAAGCTGGGGACCCAGGTGGACCAGAACCGCATGGGCGTGCCGCCCACGAGCTTGTGGACCGCGGCGTAGAACTCCTTGAGCAGCGGCGTGGTCTTCCCGGCGATGTGGTAGGTCTCGCCGTTCTTGCCGCGCTCCGCGATGGCCTGGAGCGCGCCCACGCAGTCCTGGATGTGCACGACGGGGAGGATGTTCTTGCCCTCGCCGGGGAGCCAGCCCTGGCCGGCGCGGATGCGATCGTCGGCCATGAACCGGATGCCCGGGCCGTACACCGCGCCGATGCGGGCGATGCGGACCGGGAGGCCGGAGGCGAGCAGCGCCGCCTCGGCGGCCACCTTGGAGGTGGCGTAGTTGGTCTGCGGGTTCGGGGGGTAGTCCTCGGGGACCCACATCCCGCTGCGGTCTCCGTACACGGCGCTGGTGGAGGCGAAGACCAAGACGTCGAGGCTCTTCCCCTTGCACGCGGCAATCAGGGACTCGGTTCCCTCGCGGTTGATCTTGTCCGCCGTGTCCTTGCCCGGCCCGCGGGTGCCGCCGGCCAGGTGGTAGACCACCGTGGCGCCCTCGAGCCCCTGCGCGAGCGCCGCCGCGTCGTCCAGACGGCCCTCGACCACCGTGGCGCCCGCCTGGCGCACCGCCTCGGCGCGGGCGGCGGTCTGCACGAGCCCGGTGACCTGGTGCCCCGCCGCGACCAGGGCGCGGACGAGGGGGACGCCGATCTGCCCGCTGGCGCCGGTGACGAAGATTCGAGCCATGTGCCGATGCTCCTCTGGCGGCGCGGGCCTAACCCACCGTTGCGTGACGACCTACTCCGCGCCACGCGCGCGGCTGTAGATCAAAGTTCCGGTCCAGTCGACGCCATCGTCGGGATCGGACTCGGCGCCGGAAAGGAAGAGGTCCGGCAGGCCGTCCCCGTCCAGATCGCCCCAGAAGGCCGGCCCGGCCGCCGGGCGCCACACGAAGCTGGCCGACGCCGGGACGAGGCCCCCGTCCACGACCCGCAGGACCTGGACCTGCCCGCCGTCCGCGAGGGACACGTCCGGGGCCCCGTCGCCGTCGGCGTCGCCCACCGACACCACCCCCGGGCCCTCGCGCGTGAGCACGCCACTGGGCAGGTCCACCGTGACCGAGGCCCCGTCGGCGAGGATGGTCTCCTCCCGCCCGTCGCCGTCCAGGTCCGCGGCGGCCAGCGAGCACGACGGGGTGCCGCACACCACCACCTCGCGCAGCCCCGTTCCGGTGCGGTCCGCGCCGACCGCGTCGTTCACCGTTCCGAGCCCGCTGTCCAGGACCACGGTGGCCGAGCCGGTCACGCCCTCGACCGTCCCCGAGGCGGACACGACCGCGACCTCGGCGGTGGCGAGCGGACCACACACGATGTGCTCCCCCTGCACCACGGCCGGGAGGTCGCGCTGCACGGGCGCCCCCGAGCCGTCGAGCCCGTAGTGGTGCAGGTAGATGGCGCTGGACTCCTGCACCGTGACGTACAGGTCCTCCCCGCAGAGCGCGAGGTCGAGCGCCGAGCCACCCACCGACAGCGCGGCGGTGCCCCAGCCGGAGAAGGTCTCGGCGGCCGATCCCTCGGGCTGGCCCCCGTACACCTGCAGCTCCAGCCCCGTGGACGTGTCCGCGACGGTGACGATGTCCACCACTCCGTCCCCGTCGAGGTCCGCCATGACCGGCGGGCGGTCGAGGAGGAAGTCGGTGACCCGGGCGTCGGGCGATTCGACCTTCCACGCCACCGTCTCGTCGTCGGGCGTGCCCGGGTCGTCCGCGACCCGCTGGCCCCGGAGCACGGAGAGCTGGGAGGCGCCCACCACCACGTCGGCCACCGCGTCGCCCGAGAAGTCGGCCGCGGCCACGGGCCCACCCCCCGGGATGGCGGTGTAGTTGTAGAGGACGAAGCTCTCCGCGTTCACGCTCCAGAAGCCGAGGTACAGATCCTCGTCGGCGAGCATGACGAGGTCGCTCACGGAATCGCCGGAGACCTCGGCGGTGGCGAGGTGGAGAGTGGAAGGCAGCGCCTGGTCGGCGTCCTGGACGAACAGTCGGTAGAGGACCGAGTCGCCGCCGGCGTCGATCACCCACGCCTGCCAGCCGGTGCCCGACAGGTCCCGACCGGCCACGAGCAGGTCCGCGATGCCGTCCGCGGTGAGGTCCACCGAGGGGTAGAGGCGACCGTCGTCGGCGATCTCCACGGCGTACTCGTAGGAGCCGGACAGGCCCCAGCCCTCGTCGAAGCGGGCGTAGCGCCGGAGCAGGCCGTCCACGCTGAGCAGCGTGAGCTCGTCCTGACTGTCCAGGTCGAGATCCTCCGCGCCCACCGACCAGGCCTCGTAGGTCACCTCCAGGCGGTCGGTGAGGGTGTGCCCCCACATCCCGTCGCCCGAGTAGACCGAGACCGAGGACTCCCCGTCCGCCACGGTCAGCACCGCGAGGTCCACCCCGCCGTCGCCGTCCAGATCGGAGACCCGGGCCCCCCGGACCTCGCCCTCGGTCGTCTCCCAGCCGCCCCCCCAGTACACGCCACCCGCGGCGCGACCGCGCAGGAGCACCACCGCGTCGCGGGTCCAGGCGACCGCGTCGGTCACCCCGTCGTTGTCCCCCTGGAAGGCCTCGAGCCCGAGCACCTCTTCGGGGAAGGCGGCCACGCGGGTGGCCGCGCCGGTCTCCTCGCCCACCCACCAGAGATCGTTGCCGACCGCCTCGAGCAGCCCCTCGCCGGCCTCGACGAGCCGGCTGGGCATCCCGGCTCCCACGCGGGCGTCGAAGCCGACGCGCGGCGGCTCGGCGGCCGTCACCCAGGCGGTGGCGTCCCACTGCGACCGGGAGTTCGTGGCGACCAGCGCGTAGGCCCCCGGCGCGCCGGTCACCGTGGCCTCCGCCCACCCGGTGGCGTCGGCCGCGCCCACGCTCACCGTCCCGTCCGAGGTGACCGTCAGACCCTCGCCGCCGACCGGGACCCCGAGCGCGTTGACCAGGAAGGCGGGGGCGACGGCCGCCTCGACGCCCACGGCATCGCCCACGTGGACCCCGGTGGGTTCCGCCGAGATGCTCGCGAAGAGGTCCACGAGCTTGTCGTCCTTCTTGCACCCGCTCGCGAGCACGAGGAGCAGGAGGGGGAGCCGAGCCGTCATGGGTGACCTGTGGGGGTTGGGGGAGCATCCCCGCTTAGCCTGCTGGCGCGGGGGAAAGGGCCGCGGCGGCGCCGAAGCCCGAGGAGCGGCATCAACAGGAGCGCGCGGGCGAACCCGCGGCAGCCGGGCTCGGCGTCGGGATCGGGCAGCCGCGCCTTGCCGACCCCGAGGTGCCGGTCCACCCCGGACTCCCAGGTGGCGGCTCGGTCGATCGCGTTGGCCTGGAGCAGCTCCGAGGCCTCCACAGGGGTGAGCGTGGGGTCCCGCTCGAGGAGCAGGGCCAGCGCGGCCGTCACCGCCGGGGCGCTGGCCGAGGTGCCGTAGAAGCCCTGCATGCCGTACACCGAGCTCGACAGGCCGTCCGGCCCGGAGATGTCTGGCTTGGGCACGTCGCCGTGGGTGGGGCCGAAGGAGCTGAAGTCCTCGGCGGGGTTCTCGGCGTAGCCCACCGCCCGCACCGCCCCGACCGAGAAGGTGGCCGGAGACGCCGAAGGGTCGGCGATGCCCCCGGGGGTCGGCTGGTACACCGACGCCTCGCGCGCGAACACGGAGAGGTGGGCCGCCCCGTCGCCGGCGTAGCGCACCACGCGCAGGTAGTGCCAGCCCCTGTCCGCCGCGTGCGCGGACACCCGCTCCACCGGCGAGCAGCCATCGGCCGCCGGGTCCTGCCGGCGCTCGCTCCGTCCCACCACGACCCCGTCCTGGTCGTACACGTAGGCGTCGAAGTCGGTGTCGCCGCAGCCGAAGAACTGGTCCCAGGTGAGCACCACGCTGGTGGTGCCCGAGGGCAGGTAGACCGGGAGGTAGGAGCTGCCCCACGGGAAGTCCATGTCTCCGTCGTGGTCGTCGTCCACCCAGGCGCCGTCCCAGTGCTCCTCGGCGTAGTTGCCCACCGAGCCCACCAGGAGGGAGCCCCCCGCCCGGATCCGGCCCGCCTGCTCGGCGACGAGCCCGCTCCCGTCGTAGAAGCTGTTGTTGAAGAAGGACATCGACATGGAGACGAGGTCGATGTCGTTCTCCACGACCCAGTTCGCGGCGTTCTCCAGCGTGGTGGACCCGTTCACGCGGACCAGGTGCAGCTCCACCCCGGGCGCGAGATCGCGGATCGCCTGGGCGCAGGCCACCCCGTGCGAGCCCTCCTCGAAGCTGTACCGCGGGCGCAGCGTGTCCATGGGGAGCGCGCAGCTGCGGTGGGCCTGGCAGTCGTGCGTCTCGTAGGGACCCAGCTCGTCCGCCCAGAGCTCGGCGTTGAACCACTGCA
>Ga0172372_10001437_pt1 | contig 36889 bp, 35 predicted proteins | sample LakKiv5m_2_FD_114544 | JGI IMG/M metagenome (GOLD analysis project Ga0172372, IMG submission 114544) | Freshwater microbial communities from Kabuno Bay, South-Kivu, Congo - kab_092012_9.5m | ecosystem: Environmental > Aquatic > Freshwater > Lake | place: Democratic Republic of the Congo...
AGCAACAGGAATTTTAGTTGATGAACCACAGGAAGCAGAACAGATGTTAAAAATCGCTGTTAGTAATAGTGAAAGACTGTTACGTCTTGTCAATAATATTTTGAATTTAGAAATGTTGGATTCAGGGAAAATGAAACTAAACTTGGAGCTTTGTGATATTAATATCATGGTAAAACAAGCAATGGAAACAGTGCGACCAATAGCGCAACAAAGGAGTATTGAAATTTCCTACAACACACTTGATGTAACCAATACAGAAATCTTAGCTGACGAGAAAACAATTGTTCAAGTCCTGACCAACCTATTGAGCAATAGTATAAAGTTTTCCCATGCTGGCACTAAAGTAGAGATATACGCTACAGTGAACGATAAAGAAATTATTGTTGCGGTAAAGGATTACGGTAAAGGTATTCCTTCATATAAGTTAGAGACTATTTTTGAGCGATTTGAACAGGTGGATGTTTCTGACTCTCGTCAAAAGGGTGGTACAGGTTTAGGATTAGCTATTTGTAAAAATATTGTGGAAAAACACCAGGGAAAAATTTGGGTTGAGAGCATATTGGATAGTGGTAGCACCTTTTATTTCACACTACCGCTGTAGTAGTTTTTTGGGCTACCATGGATAAACCCAAGATATAACAGAACCTTTTGTGTAGCAAATAGTCGGATCATGGCTAAACATATTTTGATCGTAGATGATGAGCAAGACATTCGTGCAGTTGTCCGTATTTCTTTAGAAAAATTTGCTGGTTGGCGGACTAGTTTAGCTGCTACCGCCCAGGAGGCGCTAGAAAAGGCTAGATCCCAATTACCAGATGCTATATTATTAGACATAACAATGCCTGATACAGATGGTTTTCAACTGTGGGATCAGTTACAGTCTGATTCATTGACTAAATCCATACCAGTAATTTTACTCACTGCTAAAACATCGTCTTTCGACAAGAAACGTTTTAGCAATATGGGTGTTGCGGGGGTAATCAGTAAACCCTTTAATCCCCTAATCATTTGGAAACAAGTGCGGGAAATTTTGGCGTGGGACAATTAATCACAATCTAGTGGTTAGCGAAATAGGCGAGGATTTAAAATGGTTTTTCCTGGAGTCCGACTGCGAATTAATAATCCATTATTGAGATTAGTACCTGTTCCACCATCTTCCATGGACAAAAAGGGTTTTAAGTTAATTCCCCCCCGGAAATGGGGATTATTACCCGATCTTCTAGGAGAGTTAGTATAAGTGTTTACACCAATAGTCTGCTGTCCCTGGTCTGCAGCAGTTAGGTTACTAAAAATGCCGCTGCGCACAGCATAGGGATCCTTGCTTCGTGGTACTGTTAAAACTATGCGACAGGTAGAAATAGCTTCAGTGGTGACACAGATAATATTCTCACTATTTTGTCTGGCAATTTGCAGTTCTTGCAAACCATCAGGACGATATAATTCTAGACGACTGGCGATCGCCTGACAGCGGTTTTGAGGGTTCCAACCAGCACCCAAGGACTGGGGTATGGCCCAGGCAAAAAATCGTCCCGGTTGACTTTGGGGTTGATACATAACAGTATATTTACCATCATAGTATTGACAACTGAACCTAGTGGTGCTGGAGTTATTGGGACTCGGTATTTGGGTGGGTGTGCTGGATGGGGGATTAGATGGGGTGGTTGAGTCTGAGGGTACGGTGGGGACAACTACACCAGTTTGTCCAAAAGCGATTGAGTTACCAATCAATAAAGCAAATAAGGACAGGTGTAAAGAGAGAATAGTTCTAGCCATAAGTTGTCAGAATTGGTAATATGGTTAGGATTCACTTACTATAGTAGCACACAACTAAAGTTGATTTAAAGAATTATGTTAAAAATAAGTATTTCGGCTATTGGTGCAGGGCTTTTAATTGCATCTACTAATGGTGGAGTAACTAACTTAATTCCATCCTTTCTACCCAATAACAGCTATAAATTAGCTCAGAACAATTTGAATAGTGCCAACTTAGAAACTCAAGTTTTCCAACAAATCAATCAGTATCGTGTTAATCAGAAGTTACTTACCCTAACCCGTAACCTTAGCATTGATAACCAAGCTAGGATTCACAGTCAAAACATGGCTAGTGGCAAAGTTCCCTTTAGTCATCAAGACTTTGATAAACGAGTTAAAGCAATTAACATTACCTACCGTGCTGTAGCGGAAAATGTGGCTTATAATCAAGGAGTCCAAGATCCTGCTACTACTGCGGTTCGAGGTTGGTTAAAAAGTCCGGGACATTTAAAAAACATCCGAGGTGATTACAACCTAACTGGTATTGGCGTTGCGGTCAATAATAAAGGGGAAATTTTTTTCACCCAGATTTTTTTAAATTCGGAATTCAACTATGGTGACGAGGATCTCAAACTCCTGCAAATCTGGGTCTTACCCAAGAAAATGGGTGTTCAGCCTAGATATGAACAAAAAGCCTTCAATCCTATCGATCGCAGGCAAAAGTTGCAAACAGTGGTTTCTCCTGATGGTGAAGGACTAGGGATCAATCAAGATGCTTGGTTTTCTTTGGCAGATCTAGAAGAAACTAGTGTGGAATATAAGTTGCACGGAAAAGGTCAAGGTGTGTATGTGTTCGTAATATCAGGATTTGCAAACGTCAATGGCAAAGAGCTATTTCCTCGCGATGGACTGGGACTGGAGGAAGATCTGCACATTCAAGTCTTTCAACAATCCGAGCTGTTGGTGATGGAAGTACCTATGTTATCATCATGAGACCTTAATCTGTTAATCAATTTCTAACCTAATTTTCCCCATAAACTATTCAGGTATCTGTCACAAGATACTGTTTTTTATATATTTTGTAGTTGAGAATGTATTGAGGATAGCACCAAAAGTACCATCCACCATAGACATATACTGGAAGTATCCTTCCTGGTAGTTCTTTTGAGCATTGAAAGATAGAGTATATGTCCAACAAACTCATACACTATCTGGGGATTTCTCTATGTTCCGACAAACTGCTTTCGGAATTGGTTTAACTACACTTGTCCTTACCAGTGGATTGGTAACTGATGCTATTTCCGCTAGTAATGTTACTAAAAAAATTTCATCTGCTCCCTCATTTAATGGTTCTACCCGAGCTGTTGCTTCCCACCAGAATAATGAGAGTAATAAGCATGAGAATAACAAGTTAGAAAAATTGGTTTTTGAACAAATTAATCAGTATCGTGTTGCTCAAGGATTATCAAAATTAACCTTGAATTTAAACATCACTAAACAGGCAAGAATTCATAGTCAAAATATGGCTAATGGTACGGTAAAATTTAGCCATCATGGTTTTGAGCAACGGGTTAAATCCATCCATTTGCAATATAATAATGCTGCGGAAAATGTGGCATTTAACATAGGGTATAATGAACCAGCAAAACAAGCAATAATTGGTTGGCTTAATAGTCCGGGACATTTGCGAAATATTCGAGGGAAGTTTGAACTGACAGGGGTAGGAGTAGCTAAAAATGATAAAGGTGAAGTTTATCTGACTCAAATATTTATCAATACACCCCACAGGTACTCCCGAAAAATTTCCTCCAGATCCCCAGCTTTTTAAGCAATTTTCTGATAAGATTATTACATAAGGTAATTGTTTTGTAAATGTTTTGGTGAAAAATCATGAAACTAGATGATTTTCAGGTAGTTGATGGGGATCTAGACTACCCTACCCTCTCGGAATATTTAAGGTCAGATGCTTTAGCTGTGGATACAGAAACTATGGGTTTGCTACCACAGCGAGATCGTCTCTGTCTGGTTCAACTATGTAACCCTGAAGGTAAGGTGACTGCTGTCCGCATTGCTAAGGGACAAACCCACGCTCCTAACCTACAACAACTTCTAGAATCAACCGATGTTGTCAAGGTTTTTCACTTTGCCAGGTTTGATCTGGCCACTTTGCGTCACAACCTGAAAATTCATGTCCAACCTGTTTTTTGTACGAAAATTGCCAGTAAGCTGGCTCGTACTTACACAAATCGTCATGGACTCAAAGAGCTTGTACAAGAGTTAGAGCAAGTAGAATTGGATAAAAGTTCTCAGAGTTCAGACTGGGGGAACCCGGTGAGTTTATCTGATGCTCAACTAAGCTATGCTGCTAATGATGTACGCTATCTGCTTAGTTTAAAGCAAAAACTTTCTCAAATGTTGCAAAGAGAAGAACGCTGGCAATTGGCACAGGAGTGTTTTAGTTTTTTACCTACTTTAGTTTCTTTGGATCTTTTGCAGTTTAAAGAACTATTTGAACACTAGTCATAGACTGTTAGAAATTGCTGAAACTGGAAATGAGAAAACACTTTAACACCGCAGGTCCCTGTAAGCCCAACCTTCACTATATGCTCTCGTCTGTAGAGCGCATCCCCCAGATCAAAAACCTCATCGCTCAGGAAAACTACTTTGTGATCCATGCCCCGCGACAAGTGGGGAAAACCACTGCCATGCTTACTCTCGCCCAAGATCTAACCAGCAGTGGGGAATACACCGCCCTCATGGTCTCTGTGGAAGTGGGTTCCCCCTTCCCCGATCAACCTGAAATTGCCGAAAAAGCAATCTTGGCAGCATGGTTAGATGCTGCCGATTTTTGGTTACCTGATGAACTGAAACTACCTGCTCAGGTTGCCTCAATTCAAAGAATTGGTTCATTTTTAAAAACTTGGGTAGAGCATTCTCCCCGCCCCGTAGTCTTGTTTATTGATGAAATCGATTCGCTGCAAAATCAAACCCTGATTAGTGTACTAAGGCAACTACGGGATGGTTTTCCCCGCCGCCCCCGAGGCTTTCCGCAATCGGTGGGTTTAGTGGGAATGCGTGATGTCAGAGATTACAAATATGCTTCAGGTGGCAGTGACAGACTTAATACATCCAGTCCTTTTAATATCAAAGTGCAATCCCTTACCTTACGGAATTTCAATCAAGATGAGGTGAGAAGACTCTATCATCAACATACGGAAGCTACAGGACAAATATTTACCGAAGAAGCAGTTAATTTAGCCTTCCATCTAACACAGGGTCAGCCTTGGTTGGTGAATGCGATCGCCAGGGAAATCACCGAATATATGGCTCCCGATCCTGAAATTCCGATTACCATTGAATTAATTAATCAAGCCAAAGAAATCCTAATTCACAGACAAGATACCCATTTAGATAGTCTTGCTGAAAGATTAAGAGAGGAGCGGGTCAGGGCAATTATACAGCCCATTCTATCAGGACAAGCATTACCTAATATTGTTGAAGATGACCTACGTTATGTTCTAGACTTAGGCTTATGCAACCGCGATGCTAGGGGTGGAATTCAAATTGCTAATCCAATCTATAGAGAAGTAATTCCTAAGGTACTAGCCTCCATCACGATCGCTTCTTTAACCTCCGTTTATCCCACATGGCTAGACTCCAATGGTAATTTAAGCCCACAGGCTTTATTAGATTCTTTCTTGGATTTTTGGCGGCAACACGGAGAACCATTGTTTAAAAGTACACCCTATCCAGAGATTGCGCCCCATATTGTACTAATGGCATTTTTGCACCGTGTGGTCAATGGTGGCGGTACATTGGAAAGAGAATATGCGATCGGTTCGGGAAGAATGGATATTTGTTTGCGCTATGGTGAAATTACATTGGGAATGGAGTTAAAGGTATGGCGCGAGGGAAGAAGTGATCCATTAGCAGAAGGTTTGAAGCAATTGGATAAGTACCTATCAGGATTAAGTCTGGATACGGGCTGGTTGGTAATTTTTGATCGCCGTCTGAATTTGCCACCAGTAAGCGATCGCACCTTTACAGAAATTGCCCAGAGTCCAGATGGCAGAATGATTATGGTGATTCGGGGGTGATTTGTTAAAGAAGAGCGTTTGCACCCAAAGTTACCAAAACTATCAACCCTCCAGCAATGTGACCGGTAATAATATTTTATACAAAAAAAAATCAAAAAAATCCCAAAATCACACATTCACGATACAATTTTTGGCGGTTAAAGTAGTAGTTGGTTAAAGTTCAGGGAAAACGCTAATTGCATAGCAATTATACCAATAATAAAATATTGTTCCTACCGCATCAGAGGGAAATTAATATTTTTGGGTATGTGGAGCAAAAATCACAAAAAAACAGGAAAACCATCTGTCACTACAAAAAGGCCCAATTAATAAACTGCATGAGACTATGGATAACCTCGCTACAAATATTCCCAAGATTATGGTTGTAGATGACGATTTCAGTGTCAGAAATCTTGTTCATCGGTTTTTAAGTCGAAAATATAAGACAGAAGCTGCTGCTGATGGTAAAAGTGCTATGGCATTGTTTGAGCAGTTTAATCCATCTCTGGTGATATTAGACTGGAACTTACCAGATGTAAATGGTTACAAACTTTGTCAGGATATGCAAAGTCGAACCAATGTCTTAGTTCTTATGCTCACCAGTCGTAATGATGAAACTGACAAAATTAAAGTCCTAGCTGGTGGTGCGGATGATTTTATGACCAAACCATTTAGTCTAGCGGAGGTGGAAGTTAGAGTAGATGCTCTCCTAAGACGCATACGTTATATTCAACCCACTCAATCACAACGCCTTATTTTTAAACAGTTAGCAATCAACCCAGAAGGTCGGGAAGTCACACTCAACGATAAACCTTTGGCTTTAACTGCTTTAGAGTTTAATATTTTACATTTTTTGGCTTGTCACCCCGGACAAGCGTGGAGTCGTCCCCAGCTAATTCAAAAAATTTGGGGGTGTGACTATGTGGGTGATGGAAGGGTTGTTGATGTTCATATCGGTCAACTGCGTAAAAAAATGGAGGTTGATTCTAGCACTCCAGAGTTTATTAAAACAGTGCGTGGTTATGGTTACAAGTTTGAATCTCCTGAACATAATAGAGTTTCAATTTGAGGAATAATATATAACAAATATATTATTCCCTAGGGATTTACCTAGGTAGTGTAATGCAAATCACAGTTATGACTTTCAACCTCCGCTGCGACAAACCAGATCCGGGTGAGAGGTGTTGGCAAAAGCGTGTAGGAGCGATCGCCTGTATGATCCAACATTATCAACCTGAGTTATGGGGGACCCAGGAGGGTCAACCCCATCAACTTAGGGATTTACAGGTACTTTTACCAGACTATGAATTTGTGGGGGGCGATCGCACTGGAACAGGAAAAGGTGAGCACTGCGCGATCTTCTATAAGAGGGGAAAGTTGCAGCTGAGGGAAACCCAGGATTTTTACCTGAGTGACACCCCAGAAATTCCCGGTAGTATTACTTGGGGAACTCGTTTACCCAGAATGGTCACTTGGGCCAATTTTATTGTGGAGGATTTGGGTTTTTCTGTGACCATCATGAATACTCATTTAGATCATGAGGTTAGTAGAGCTAGGGAGTTGGGTGCGGGTTTAGTGAGTTTGCGCTTAATGAATTTTCCCAGGGAAGACTATTTATTGTTAACAGGGGATTTTAACGCTGGCCCTAAGAGTTTGGAAAGAATTATTCTCGCTGATAATTATAGAATTAAAGATGCTCTGGGCAATCTTCCTGTAGAATCACAAAAAACCTTCCACGACTTTACAGGTCAAGCTTGGGATCCTAGAGATACAATATATTGCGATCGCCGTTGGCAAATTAATCAGGTCATTGTTGACGATCAGCAATGGGAGGGTATATGGCCATCGGATCATTTTCCGGTAATTGTCAAATTATGTCTTACTGGAGGAAATTGACTCACTCTCGGCTAAAAGCTGAAAACCGTATATAGCCCTAGTCACCGCTGTAGCGCTCTGGCTAGGGCTATAAAATGTAACTTACAGTAAATAAAGTAATCCAAATAAAACAATCCAGATCACATCTACAAAGTGCCAATACAATTCCGCAGCTTCTATACCAAAATGGCTTTGACTATTATAGTGTCCAGAATGACGAGATCGCCACAAAACGGACAAAATTAGCAAAACTCCCAAGGTAACATGCAACCCGTGGAAACCAGTCAAGACGTAGAATGCACTGGCAAAAAGATTGGTGGTTAGACCAAATTCCAAATGGGTATACTCATAAACTTGACCAAACAGAAAAATTATTCCCATGGCAGCAGTAATAGCCAACCATATACGCATACCTTTTTCATCATTTTTTTTAATTGCTGTATCAGCATTGTGCATAACAAAACTGCTAGCAATCAAATTTATAGTGTTCACACCTGGTAATAATAGTTCTAATTCAGGTGTACCTTCTGGTGGCCATATAGATAAGGTAGAGCGGAAAGCTAGATAAGCTCCAAACATACCCATAAAAATCATCCCCTCAGCAATGAGAAAGACAACCAGACCAAACAAACGATAATCCGGGTGTGCTTCATGATGACCATCCACATGAAGCTGATGATTTGGTGTAAGTTCAGCAGTGTCCACAATTTGACTTTGCATAAATTTTGACGGTACTAAATTGGTAATTGCTAGTTAGTTCCCCATTCCCCTACAATTGCTGCAAAATTTAGGTTTCGTTTTATTTCACGCCGTAGTCATAGGGACCTGTGGTTAAAACGGGTAGTTTTTCAAAGTTTTCAATTTCTGGTGGGGAGGTGGTCATCCACTCTAAAGTCAGACCACGCCAAGGGTTATTACTAGCTTTGGGCCCGTATAACCAACTCCATACAGCATTGATAATAAAGGGTAAAGTGGAAACAGCTAGAATATAAGCCCCGTATGTACATATTTCATTTAAGGTGGTGAATTTTGGGTCATATTGGGCAATACGACGGTTCATACCCATTAGTCCTAATTTGTGCATGGGCAAAAAGGACATATTTAACCCAACAATAGTTAAAGCAAAGTGAACCTTACCCCAAAACTCATTCATCATTCTCCCTGTCATTTTGGGAAACCAATGATAAATAGCGGCAAAAATCCCCAGCACACTACCACCAAACAGTACATAGTGTAAATGGGCAACTACAAAGTAGGTGTCATGAACGTGAATGTCAAAAGGGACAGAAGCTAACATTACGCCGCTGACACCACCAATGACGAAAGTACCCACAAAACCAATAGCAAATAACATGGGAGTATTTAATTCCACTTTGCCTCCCCAGATGGTTGCTAACCAACTAAAGATTTTGATCCCCGTGGGCACGGCGATGATCATAGTCGTGATCATAAAGAACATCCGTAACCAACCGGGAACACCACTGGTAAACATGTGGTGGGCCCAAACAATTAAACCCAAAAAACTAATCGCTAGAGAAGAATAGGCGATCGCCTTATAGCCAAAAATGGGTTTGCGAGCATGAATTGGTATAATTTCTGAAATTGCGCCAAAGAAGGGCAAAATCATAATATACACCGCTGGGTGGGAGTAGAACCAAAACATGTGTTGGTAGACTACCGGGTCACCACCACCAGTAGGATTAAAAAAGGTGGTTCCTGCTAACAAATCAAAAGCCAGTAGAATCAAGGCTCCTGCCAAAACAGGTGTAGATAATAAAACTAGGGCGGAAGTTGCCAACATAGCCCAGCAAAACAGGGGCATTTTATGAATCCCCATGCTAGGAACACGCATTTTCAGGATGGTGACCAAAAAATTAATTGCTCCTAAAATTGAGGATGTACCTAGTAACAGAATGCTCATAATCCAAATGGCTTCACCCACCTCACCGGTCATTAAACTCAGGGGAGGATAGGAGGTCCAACCAGCATCTGGAGCATCACCCACCACTAAGCTGGCAACTAATAATATACCTGAAGGAGGAATCATCCAAAAAGCCACCGCATTCAACCGGGGAAAAGCCATATCTCTGGCTCCAATCATCAAAGGAATCAGATAATTGGCAAAACCCGCTCCTGCTGGAACTATCCAGAGGAAAATCATGATCGTGGCATGGAGAGTAAAGAGACTGTTATAAACTTCTGGTGTGACAAAATCTACTTCTGGAGTCCGTAATTCTGTCCTTACCAAATCCGCCATGACACCGCCAATACAGTAAAAAATAAACGATGTCACTAGATATTGAATCCCGATTACCTTGTGGTCGGTATTAAAAGTAAAAAATTCCCACCACTTTCTTCCCCCCAATTCTTCATGGGGTATATCCAGGTGAGAAGTGTCTTGTAATTGAGCTTGTGTCATAGTTATAGGGGCTTTCCATTTAGGAAGTTCAAAAGGTGTTTTCTCCCGATATATTTAAGCCATATCTTTACCAGCTATGACTTTGAGAAAGATTCTAAAAGTACCTTTCCTATTCCTAAGGTTTCTGGGTGAATATGCATCTTTTGCATATAAGGTGCCAGAAATTCATCAGCCGACATAGCGGAGGGATTCAGGGCGATCGCCTGATTAATAGTTTCTTTTTCCGCCATTAACTGTTCCTGAACCCAGGTATCAAAGGCTTGTTTTGACTCTATTATGATTTGAGTTTGCATAGCACCATGGTAGGGGCCACAGAGTTCTGCACAAACCACAGTATAGGTTCCCTCTTTTCTGGGAGTGAAGCGGACTCGAGTTTCCCTACCGGGGATCACATCTTGTTTCAGACGAAATTCTGGAACCCAAAAGGCGTGAATCACATCATTAGCTGTCATCTTCATCTGCACTTGTTGACCCACAGGAACGTGAATTTCCCCTGTGCTTATCCCCGCATCTGGATAGGTGAATATCCAAGCGTATTGCAAAGCTGAGACTTCAATTACTAGTGGTTCCGCTTCATTGGATGTAGTTTCCGCCTGGGCAATTTCCATGGAACCAGGGGAATTTTGGTGATGGTCTGAGTTATTTACTGGCTTGTCACTGAGAGTAGCCGCAATAGCAGTACCCGGCATAGCCCTAGCTTCCTCCATGATGGGAGCATCATGCCCTCCATGAGGATCTAATCCCCCAATTTGATTGTATACATCAAAACTGTATACAGAAATGCCCAGGACTAGCACTGCTGGAATTGCTGTCCAAAGTATTTCCAGAGGAATGTTACCTTCAATAGCTGGACCGTCTTCGTTATCACCCGCACGCCGACGGTATTTAAATACTGAGTAAATTAAAATACCTTCGACCAAGAGAAATATCCCTATAGAGACAGTTAACATCGCATCAAACAGACCGTCTATTAATACAGCTTCATCTGCTGCTGCTGTGGGTAACAGCCCATGATTTTGACCGTACCAAAGACTAGTTAAGGTGAGAGCGATGCCAATGAGTAATGTCCAGATGGAATTTGGAATTTTCACGGCTTATTTGAGGTTTTACTTGATTGAATTTATTTAGTAACCCATATACCAAGGTAGTGCAGCTGTGAGAAGATTGGGTTGGGATGTCTAAAATTTTTGTTAAGTTTTTCTCATGTTGCTTCTAGGAGCATTATGGCAACATTAGGTGCTATTTTTTCAGCAAATTAGCCAATTTATCCCCACTTGGTCTCTAAATCCGCAAAAATTGAGCCAAAAGTTGGCAAATTTGTCAATAACTAATTGTTGGTATCTTAAAAAATGCCTAAATCTTACAGTCAAGATAGCCCTAGAGGATTCAAATTATAAAGGAAAGGCCATCAGGCAATCTTGACCCATAGGTTAAGGTGTAGGTATGTGTCTTTTTCAGTCTCTAGAGTGGATCGGGTATCGTTCATGAGTGAATTTGTCCTAGAACAACAAAATCAGGAGGCGAATCATCCCCAGGAACTTATTCGGCGCCTGGTTTGGAAAATTTGTATAGCCACTTTGATTTTGATGGCTATAGGTAGTGCTACTCGCGTCATGAATGCTGGTTTGGCTTGTCCAGACTGGCCCTTATGTTATGGCGAATTAGTGCCGACTAAACAAATGAATCTTCAAGTCTTCTTGGAGTGGTTCCATAGATTAGATGCTGCTTTAATTGGGTTAAGTGCGATCGCTTTGACAGGTTTATGTTGGTGGCATCGTCGTGTTTTACCTCCATGGTTACCAGGAGCTGCTACTTTTGCTCTGTTATTAATCGTATTTCAGGGAGTTTTGGGCGGACTGACTGTGACTGAATTGTTGCGGTTTGATATTGTAACTGCCCATTTAGCAACCGCACTCTTATTTTTCACTACTCTATTAGTCATTGGTACATTCCTTATTCCTTATAAAGGAACAGGCGCTGTAGGCAAACTTCCTTGGGTGGGTTTAACAGCTGCAGTTTTGGTCTATCTGCAAAGTCTTTTAGGTGCTTTGGTAGGTTCCCGTTGGGCATTACATCAATGTCTAGCAGGAGAGGAGTTGTGTGGTGTTATGTATAGCCATATTTTTGGTTTATTACCCCCCACAGTAGCAACTTTGGCCATGGTCTTTATATCCTGGCGTACCCCAGCATTACATCCCGCCTTGCGAAAATTGGCTAATCTAGCAGGTGGGTTGTTAATTTTACAATTGCTGTTGGGTTTGGCCACCTTCCGATTACATTTACAAGTTGAACCTCTCACTGTAACTCACCAAGCAGTCGGAGCTACTCTGTTAGGAACTCTAGTAGTTTTTACGGTTCTGGCTTTACGAGACAGAAGCATTAGTAACCCTAGTTACCTAAATAATTAGTAATTGATAAAGGAAGTATAACCAACATGATTGAGACTAATGTCTCTCGTCACCATGATTCATTTTTGCAAGTGATTCACAGCTACTATCAGTTAACTAAGCCTCGGATTATTCCGCTGCTTTTGATTACTACTTCTGGTAGTATGTGGATCGCTGCTAAAGGACAAGTTGACCCTTGGCTATTATTAGTGACTCTTTTGGGTGGAACCCTGGCAGCAGCTAGCGCCCAAACCATTAACTGTATCTATGACCGAGATATAGATTATGAAATGGAAAGGACGCGTCACCGTCCTATGCCCTCTGGTAAAGTGCAATCTAGGGATGCTTTAACTTTTGCGATCGCCCTAGCTATAGCTTCTTTTACCCTATTAACTGTTTTTGCCAATCTACTGGCTGCACTTTTAGCATTTTCTGGTATTGTTTTTTATGTTTTAGTCTACACCCACTGGCTAAAACGCCATAGCACTCAAAACATTGTTATTGGGGGTGCAGCTGGTGCCATTCCCGCTTTAGTAGGTTGGGCAGCAGTTACAGATACCTTGAGTTGGGCAGCTTGGTTACTTTTTGCTATTGTATTTTTATGGACACCCCCCCACTTCTGGGCTTTGGCCATGATGATTCGGGATGACTACGCAAAAGTTGGGATTCCTATGTTACCCGTGGTCGCTGGTAATCAAGCCACCGTCCGACAGATTTGGTTCTATACGGTAATTACTGTGACCTCTACGGTATTGTTGTTTTATCCCTTACATGCTAGTGGGATTGTTTACGTGGTAATAGCCATGACCTTGGGTGGAATTTTTCTTCACAAATCTTGGCGATTATTGCAAAATCCAGAAGATAAAACTATTGCCAAAGAGTTGTTTTTGTACTCCATTTCTTACATGATGCTATTGTGTTTAGGAATGGTAATTGATAGTTTACCCTTTACCCATTATTTGGTGAGTACAATCTTCCACACTTTGCATTTGGTCGGTTAGGAACTTTCCACAAACAAACAAAAAGCGATCGTCTGGCGCGATCGCTTTTTAAGGACTCCAAAAGCTCTATAATCACAATATTACCACCTTCCACAAATACCCTACTCGTCAGTTCCCATAGGGAGTGCTTCGCAATCGCTCGCCCGTTTTTAAAAACACTCTACCATAACTAATAAAACACATATTGGGTTGAGGAACGAAACCCGACCTACATTCAATTCCCTGTCTCCCCCACAGACAGTCTCCTTACCTAGGAAATACTCTCACTCGAATTAGAATAGCTGTAATATTATCATGACCATTGTACTCATTGGCTAAATCAATTAAATTACTAAGACCTGATTCCAAATTGCCATTAGAAGTGAGTAAAGGTAACAAGTGGGTTTGCCAATGATTTTCTAATAACTCATGATCTGATAAACCATCAGAAACCAATAAAAATAGCGTATCTTCACATACCTCCAAGAAACTGATATCGGGATAAACCCCATCCCTAGGACCTAAAGCTTGAGTTAATTGATAAGCATCAGGGCGAGAATAAGCTATTTTAGCATCTACACCCTTAGAAATTTCTCGCTGGGCAACTTCATGATCTACAGTGATTTGCTCCAATCCTTTAGTTATCGTCACAGAGTAAATTCGACTATCTCCCACATGACTAACTGCCAATTTATTATTGGACATAATTAACATAACCAGGGTAGTACCCATGCGACCAATACCAGAGCGCGAAGCTTCCTGATTAATATCATAAATAGCTTGATTAGTCACCAGTATAGATTGGCGAATCATTTCCAGGGTTGGTAATTCTCCCTCAACCCAATGCTGATCAAAGTATTGTTTAATAGTATTAACAGCCAACTCGCTGGCCACCTCCCCTCCAGCATGTCCACCCATGCCATCACAGACAATGTATAGACCTCGTACCTGAAAATACTGACCATGAGGTAATTCTACCTTTTGCTGCTCACTAGTAATACCAAAATAATCCTCATTTTTTTGTCGTTGACGACCCACATTAGTACCCGCTACATATTCCACAGTTTTTAAATGCTTAGACAGCAAAAATGTTGGGGTGGTGTCCGACAATAACGGATTTTGTTCTCCATCATCCTGTAACACAGTAGGCGATTCGCCCAAACTAGACTGGGAATTAACAGACCCTAAATTCAGAGGAGTACCACAGCTTTGACAAAATTTATGGTCATGGGGATTTTCAAATTGACAAGTGGGACAAATCAGCATACTAAAAATTCCAGCGATTTCTCCATTAAACAATTAAGTTGACCTCAACAGGACTAAGATAGCGCCAGGTACCTACCGGTAAATCATCTAATTGTAGTTGAGCTATACGGACTCTAATTAACCGTAAGGCAGGAAAACCCACAGCAGCAGTCATACGTCTAACCTGACGGTTTTTTCCTTCCTTGAGGGTCATTTCCAACCAAGCGGTGGGAACGTTTTTCCTGAACCTGATGGGAGGGTAACGCTCACCAACAATTGGCTCTTCCAATAACAGTTTAACCTGAGCAGGAAGAGTGCGATAATTTTGAATTTCCACTCCCTGGCCCAATTTGGCAATAGCTACTGGGTCAGGAATGCGTTCTACCTGTACCCAATAGGTACGTTGGTGACCAAAACGGGGATTGGCAATATGGTGTTGTAATTTACCATCATTGGTTAGTAACAATAAACCCTCGCTATCCCAATCTAAACGCCCCACAGGATAAACATCCGGGACATCAATATAGTCTTTGAGGGTAACATGTTCGGGGAGTTCCCGGGTAAATTGGCTCAGAACTCCATAGGGCTTATGAAAAATAATATACTTGAAGTTGTGAGCCATCATTTCTTAGCTTTCAACACTTGACAAGGTTCTATTATGACCAAATTTAAAGTTCCTAGACGCTCCTTTTTACTTTTTGGAGGTGCCTTTTTAACCCAGATTTGGAGATTGGATTTGCCCGTTAGACCCACTACACCTAGTCAACCGAGTGTGACACCAACTATCATACCGACTGTGCGAGCATATAGAAGTCAAATTAACGGTATTCCATTTTATCAAACAATCATTGATTTGAAAGACCCTAATATTTTTGTGACCATTGGTTTACCGAACGATGCCAATTTTGCCAATACAATTAGTAGAACCAATGGCGATGAGAATTTTGACCAATTGGTTGCTCGCTCTGGCGCTGCGGTAGTGGTAAATGGTACTTTTGCTTCCACAAATCCCCAAAAAACGGTTATGGGTAATCTGGTCGCAGGTGGAAGATTTTTAAAATATAGTCCATGGGAAAACTTTGGCACCACTTTGGGATTGGGTGTTGGTAATCGACCAGAGATGATAACAGCAAGGGTTGACGGTAGACCAGTATGGAATAAACACTGGTTTTCTATTACCTCTGGACCAAGATTATTGCGTAATGGTGAAGTTTCGCTTAATCCCCGTCTTGAAGGTTTTAAAGACCCTGCTGTTTTAGGTGCTAGTCTCAGAACTGCAATTGGTTTCTCTCAAGATGGCAAAAGACTGTTTTTGGCTAGTTTTGATGAGAAGTTATATTTAGATGAAGAAGCGGAGGCGATGAAAGCCATGGGTTGCTATGAAGCAATGAATTTAGACGGTGGATCATCTAGAGCCTTAGCATCAGATAATATAATTTTGGTCCCACCAACAAGAAAACTGACCAATGTGATTTTGGTTTATGATGGTAAAAATCCACCACCAGAAGAATTAAAATTATCCTGGGAAAGGTTTCAAACCAGAAGGTAAGCTCTACCGAGATAGCTTGTGGAGTAGACAAACCTTTCAAGAATCATCTTGAGACTACGATGAAACAGGAAGTAGGTTCTAAAGTCCATATCTTTACAGATCTGGGTAGCTTTGGGTAAATCCTATAGAGCGGAAGCTGATTATATTGAGGATAATAATATGCGAAGTCAATGGGTAGCTAAGCGACTTGGACAACCTAATGTTACACAAATGTATTACGCTCGCCAAGGTGTCATCACTGAGGAAATGCACCATGTTGCCAAACGGGAAAATCTACCACCGGAACTAATTAAAGAGGAAGTGGCGCGGGGAAGAATGATTATCCCTGCCAATATTAACCACACTAATCTTGAGCCAATGGCCATTGGTATCGCTTCCCGTTGCAAGGTTAATGCTAATATTGGAGCTTCTCCTACCTCCTCTAATGTGGAGGAAGAATTAGATAAGCTGAGATTATCTATTAAGTATGGTGCTGATACGGTGATGGATTTATCCACCGGTGGTGGTAATTTAGATCAAATTCGCACTGCTATTATTAATGCTTCTTCCGTTCCCATCGGAACTGTGCCAGTTTATCAAGCTCTGGAAAGTGTCCACGGTAAGATGGAAAATTTTACCGCTGATGATTTTCTCCATGTGATTGAAAAACACGCCCAACAAGGGGTTGATTATCAAACTATTCACGCGGGTTTATTAATAGAACATTTACCTTTGGTAAAAACCCGTCTCACGGGTATTGTTTCCCGTGGTGGCGGAATTCTCGCTAAGTGGATGTTGTTACATCGCAAGCAAAATCCCCTTTATACCCGTTTTCAAGACATCATTGAGATTTTTAAAAAATATGATGTTAGTTTCAGTCTGGGAGATTCCCTACGTCCTGGATGTACCCATGACGCATCCGATGCAGCTCAATTAGCAGAGTTGAAAACCCTAGGACAACTCACTCGCAAAGCATGGGAACATGATGTGCAAGTGATGGTGGAAGGTCCCGGTCATGTTCCTATGGATCAGATTGAGTTTAATGTCCGTAAACAAATGGAGGAATGCTCAGAGGCTCCTTTCTATGTCCTTGGTCCCTTGGTAACTGATATTGCACCCGGTTATGACCATATCACTTCTGCTATTGGTGCTGCTATGGCGGGATGGTATGGCACAGCTATGTTGTGTTATGTAACTCCCAAAGAACATTTGGGTTTACCTAATGCTGAAGATGTGCGAAATGGCTTGATCGCTTATAAAATTGCCGCCCATGCAGCAGATATTGGTAGACATCGTCCCGGTGCTAGAGATAGGGATGATGAGCTTTCTAAGGCTAGATACAATTTTGATTGGAATCGTCAATTTGAGTTGTCTTTAGACCCAGAGCGAGCTCGAGAATATCATGATGAAACTCTACCAGAGGAAGTTTATAAACAAGCAGAGTTCTGCTCTATGTGTGGTCCTAAGTTCTGTCCTATGCAAACTAAGGTGGATGCTGATGCGATCGCAGAACTCGAGCAGTTCCTAGCGAAGGAACCTGTGGGTCAACTCTAGTACTTCTAACTCCGAACTAACAGATTGTGGCAGGCATTTTACCTGCTACAACTACTACTCTCACATGGGTGGGTTTCCCCTCTAAACAAAAACGACAATGACCACATGCAGCATTAATTTCCCCCACCACCCGTTGATTGATTAAATGGTTTGGCCCTGTTTCCACCACTCCCACAAACTCATGTCCTAATATACCACTGTAGGGGTAATATCCCCTGATTAACTCCAGATCAGTATTACAAATACCTGCACGTAAAACTTTAACTAAAACTTCTCCCTCTGGTGGTTCAGGAATGGGCAAGTCTGTTCTCAGTTGTAATTGATTGTTTTCTAACCAAATTCCCTTCATGTCTATTTTAGAGTGTATAGGTTTTTTATATTTCTTTTGGTTTTAATATTATTGACCTACTTTGGGTTTAAACTCAGCCACAAAGGGATTAAAAGTAGATTCAACTTTTGTATCACTAATGACTAATGTGGGAAAAGAGCGATCGCCATAATCTAGACCTGACAATAGAGGGAAAGGAGCATCTTTTAGAGATATCCAAGTACCACCAGCAGCCTGTAAAATTACCCAAGCACCAGCAATATCCCATACTTTAGGGGTGGCTTCCATACCTGCCAAAACTGCTCCACTAGAGACAGTTAAAAAATTATAACTAGCAACCCCCAACATTCTCAATTTACAAGGAAAACCTGGTTGAATTATGCTCGTACTCCGAGAACAAAGATTAAAAAAGTGATTACTAGTGACTTCTTCCTTGCTGGTATGAATAGGATGATTATTTAAAAAAGCCCCCACTGGCGTTTGTAACCCCGAATCTCCAGGCCAAAAACCATGAAATCTTTGATTTAGGGGTGGCACAAAAACATAACCAAAAATGGGCGTTCCTCGGTAAAGTAAACCCAGGGAAATTGACCAAATGGGAATACCCCTGGTAAAATTAGTGGTACCATCTAAAGGGTCAATTACCCAACACCACTCTGTATGGGGGAAAACATGATCACCCTCTTCGCTTAAAATGCCATAACCAGTAAAATTGGCAGCGATCGCATCTCTAATTGCCTGGTCGGCCCAGTGATCAGATTGGGTTACCAAACTACCATCAGCCTTTTGAGAAGCGTGAACCTTGCCAAAGTCGCGCATTAATTGTTTTCCCACTTCGCTGGTTATGTCTTGGGAAAAATCTAAAATTGTGTTCCAAAAATCATTCATTGGTTAGTCTAATTCACTTTCCAACACGGAAGCCAAAACTTGTTTGCTATTCTGTTGAAATTCTACCACATTCACACGACGCAACAACCAAATTGCCAATAGCATTCCTATGGCTTGGAGTGCGAACACCATCCCGTACGCCAACATGGGAGATGTAAATACTAATTTCCCCAAATTTAACACAGTACCACCTAAAACCGTTGCCATACCTCTAGCCATAGCCTGAGATAGACCCCAAGCTCCAACAAAGGTTCCAGCGGTTTCTGCTGCTGTTAAATCTAACATCAAATTAGTAGCACCTGTTGTAATTACACCAGAGGCTAAACCAAAAAAGAATAAACTGCCCATTAATAGTCCAGAGTTTTGACTGAACCCTGCCATAATAATCAAGCAAAAACTCATGGCAGCACCAATACAACCAGTTTTAGTAGTTTGTTTTTTGCCTAATCGAGGTATAAGTAAAAATCCAGTGGAGCCAATACCCAGAAGAGTCCCTATACCAAAGGGAATATTTAATCTGGTGGTTTCGGAAATACACATTCCAAAAACTTCTCCACCATAGGGTTCCAGAATTGAGTCCTGCATAAAAATACTTAGGGTCAATACCATTAAAAACCCAAAAAATATACCTGTTTGCCGATTCGCTGTGAGAATTTTTAGTGCTTTACCCAAGGTAATTTGGTCTTCCCTTTCCACCATATTGCCACGTATTCCGTAGCGAGAATATTTTTTTTCTATACCTAAGGTAGCCAGTAGGGTGAGGACAAAGACCGCCCCCGGTAAAATGATAAATACTGGGTTAATAGTTGTTTGTAACTTGCTAATATCCACCAACTTATTCATCTGGGATGGATCGTATGCTAACAAGGCAGTCCCGCAAATTTCCGGTCTTTCTAACAATCTAGAACTGATACTAGCCCCAATGACAATTCCCATCATTAACATGGACCAAACAACGGCAATTAGTTTGGGGCGGTCATCTTCATCAGTAATATCCACTAAAAGAGCAGTAAACGGAGTAGAGCTGGCACTCAACGCTAACCCATACATACCAAATATCAAAGCTAATAGCGCTGACCAGCCATAGGTTTGTAGACTCCAACCGGTATTTTGCAAACTGGTTCCCAATTGCCACACTACTTGTAAAGCTACAAAGGAAATGCTAGTAAATAGAGCTGCTCCAATCCAAACATATCCAGAGCGATGATATCCAAAAATCTTCTGACTATCAGATTTTTGACCAAACCAAATTCTAGCTGGACTGACGAATTGGTGCATTGCGATCGCTCCTGCTGCAATAAAGGGCAAAACCGTTAATTCATCAATCATGACTCGATTCAATACGCCCAATGTCAAAAGGGACATAATACCCAGACCCATCTGAAACAAGCCCAACCTCAGCATAGTCAGGAAACTTATCTTGGGGACATTAATAGGGTCTTGAGATATGCTAAGAATATGGTCTGTCATAATTTGTTTAAAGGTAAAGTTATTTGCAGCATAGGTGAGCCAGATAAGCGTTCTGGCTCAAGCTATAACCTAGATTGTGAACCTAATTGCTGGGACTAACCGATGGTTCCCGACGTCTCAATTTGGGTTTGGGTGTGGGTCTGCTGTCATCACCATAGTCAGATTTAGACCAAGAACGACTACGACCTGCTCCATTACCATCACTACTCTCACGTCGTTTATTGATTTTTGGCTTGGGTGTAGGCTCTTCCACGGGAATATCTACTCCATTTTGTAACCAAGCAGGACGGGTTTGGTCATAAGCCAATTGTAAAGCTGCCGCTGCAATAGCTTGGGCATCATATTTTTCCGTCAATTCACTAATGATGGGAAGGAAGGAGGCTAATCTTTCGCCAGCGAGAGCTTCCGAAACCTGCTCTTTCAACTTCTGAATATGTTTAGCCTCAATTTGGGCTCTGGTAGGAATTGACAATACTTGCCAGTTTTGGCGATTATGACGTTCAAAAGCCTGTTGCTTTCTTCTTTCAAAGGGTTGAACCAGTGATATTGCTGTTCCTTCTTTACCAGCACGTCCCGTTCTCCCAATCCGGTGAACATAGGTTTCTACGCTATCCGGTAGGTCGAAGTTAATCACGTGGGAAAGTAGATCAACATCTAACCCCCGCGCAGCAATATCTGTTGCTACTACCCATCGTACTTGACGATTGCGGAACCGGGTTAATAATCTTTCCCTAGCTTGTTGAGATAAATCTCCGTGGTATTCATCTACACTGTGACCAGCGGACTGCAATTGATTTGTCAGCTCCGCAGCAGTACGACGAGTACGGACGAAAATCAAGGCTGTTTCCGGATCTTCCATCTCCAGAATTGGTTGTAGGGCCTTAGCTTTAGTCCAGTGTCTCGGTATTAAATAGGCTACTTGATTAATTTTAGTCGGTGTAGCTTTGGGTTGCTCCACTGTTACTGTGACGGGAGAATTGAGAAACTTATTCACCAATTGGCGAATAGAGGGGGGCATGGTAGCTGAAAAAAGCGCAGTTTGACGATCCTGGGGTGCTTGGGAGAGAATTTTGATCACATCATCAATAAATCCCATGCTTAACATTTCGTCCGCTTCGTCTAAAACAAACCATTTCACTTGGTCAAGTTTTAAACTACCGCGTTCCAAGAGGTCAATTACCCTTCCTGGAGTCCCCACTACTACATGTACGCCCCGTTTTAATTGGATCATTTGTCGGTCAATGGATTGACCACCATAAATGGCTAATACTCGCAGCTCACTATCACCCATAAACTGGGAAATGGCATCATGAACTTGCATTGCTAATTCACGAGTGGGAGTTAACACTAAAGCCTGTACTGCTCTCTTGTTAGGATCTAGTCTCTCTAACATAGGCAAGGAAAAAGCCGCTGTTTTACCTGTACCAGTCTGAGACTGACCTACTACGTCCCTTCCCGCCAATAATTGGGGAATAGCTTGGGTCTGGATGTTGGTCGGTGTGGTAAACCCCATGTTTTCTAAGTGGGTCGCACGTTCTGGGGAAATGCCTAGTTCTTGAAAGGTAATACTACTCATTAATTCTCCTAAGTTTTATTCTGAGTTGTGGATCTCTATTTAGATCTGTATTTGGACTTGTATTTGCACTCGGTTGCTATGCCATGACTACTTCACCGTATAGATCATAAGCATCCGCAGTGGTGATTTTCACAGGCACTATTGTTCCTAAGCTGGCTTTCCCCTGAACATACACTTGACCATCTACTTCTGGGGCAAATCTGTCGGAACGTCCTATTAAATCCCCTGTTTGGGGATTTTCTTGTTCAATTAGGACATCAACTATTTTCCCCACCTGCTGCCAATTTTTGCGCAGGGAAATGGGCTGTTGTATTTCCATAAGTTGATTCCGTCTTTCTACCATCAATTCCTGTGGTAACTGATTTGGCAGGTCATACGCTGGAGTTCCCTCTTCCGGTGAAAATGTGAAAACTCCCAAATGATCAAATTGATGTCGCTCGGTAAACTCCAACAAATGATCAAAATGCTCTTGTGTCTCCCCAGGAAACCCAACTATAAATGTTGTCCTCAACACTGCTTTCGGTAGTGCGGTTTTTATCCGCTCAATAATTCCATCATTGACTCTACCTTGCCAGGGACGATTCATGGCGCGCAGTATTTCAGGATGGGAATGTTGCAAGGGCAAATCTAAGTAGGGAAGGAAATTCGCCGTTTCTTGAATTGCCTTAATCACATCCGGTGTTATTCCTGTGGGATAGGCGTAGTGCATTCTTACCCAGGGAATGTCTACTTCCCCCAAGGCGCGAATTAACTCGGCCAATTTAGGTTGACCATAAATGTCTAACCCGTAGTTGGTCGTAATCTGGGAAATCAAAATTAGCTCCTTGACCCCCTGCGCTGCTAGTTGCTTGGCTTCCCCTACTATTGATTCAATGCTGCGCGATCGCTGCTTGCCTCTCAAATAGGGAATAATACAAAATGCACAACCATAGTCACAGCCTTCAGCAACTCTAAGATAAGCTACTCCTTCTGTGGTCGTTCTATAACGGGGCGTGTTTTCATCCGCTATATATATGGGGTCAACACTAACTTGTTTGACTCGTTCTCCTTTCTCCACCCGTTCAAGCACATTCACTATCTTGTGGTAGTCCCCAGTCCCTACTACCGCTACCGCTTCTGGTAACTCCTCTAATAGTTGTTCTTGAAAGTGCTGGGCCATACAACCAGCAATTACTATCTTTTTGTTGGCCTCCGCTAACTCCACTAGGGTTCTCACCGATTCTTCCCTGGCAGCTTCAATGAAACTACAGGTATTTACTATCACATAGTCTGCTAGATCCTCGTTCGTATCCACACCGTATCCCGCTTCTACCAGCAGTCCTAGTATGTGTTCTGTGTCTATTCGGTTTTTCTCGCAGCCCAGGTGTGAAATGGCAATTGTTGGCTTATCACCCATATCTTGAATATATCTTCACTTTTTTCGTTAACACAAGTTCATGGACACCTTCCTTGCACCTTAAATCCGCATTGAACACTCTCTTTTGATATCTATCTCTAGATCTCTAGTTCATGCTCGTCACGGTCTAACCCCATTCATACTTGATGATTGAGGTTATGTTATGATGTTTTTGTTATTTTGTTTCCTCGGGTAAATTCTGGTGTCTTTGGGTAGTTAGGACACTCTTCATATTTTTTAACGATTCGCTTAATGGTATTTTACAAAACCCTAGCGTGCGCGTTGTTAATTTACCCATCGGGAAGCCGCCCCAAGGGCTGTTTTTGAGAAGTTGCTACCCTCCGGGAAATCGCCAAGGCGACTAAACCCATCAAGCAGTTCCACGACCTGGTTCTTAGAACTGTGCTGTATATTACATACGGCCAGGTACTGAAAAATCAGGACATTTGTCTTGCATTTTTTGAGTGGCAAGCTCCTCTTGTAGCCAAGTTTTATCTTAACATATCTTATGAAAGGTTTAACAGCAATTTACATCTTGAGCATGAGGAGATTTTTTAATTTCTGAATAATACGCTAAAACGCATCAAGACAATGACCAGTTAAATCTGGTGGAGAACTCCCCCTAAACTTCCCCATCCCTGGATTGAAGAATGCTCTAGTGAAATTAAAAACGTGAACTTATATAAACTATTCAAAACTCGTAAACCTATTATTGGTGTGGTTCATTTGTTACCTTTACCCACATCAGCCCGCTGGGGAGGTAGTCTGAAAGCAGTAATTGACCGCGCGGAACAGGAAGCTACCGCCTTGGCCAGTGGTGGGGTGGATGCTTTAATTGTAGAAAATTTTTTCGACGCCCCCTTTACTAAAAATCACGTTGATCCTGCTGTGGTTAGTGCTATGACCCTAGCAGTACAGAGAATTCAAAATCTGGTCACTTTGCCTCTGGGTTTAAATGTTTTAAGAAACGATGCGGAAAGTGCTATGGCGATCGCCAGTTGTGTAAAGGCTGAATTTATTCGTGTTAATGTTTTGACCGGTGTTATGGATACGGATCAAGGATTAATAGAAGGCAGGGCACACCAGTTACTCCGTTATCGTCGAGAATTAGGTTCCGATGTGAAAATTCTGGCTGATGTATTAGTTAAACATGCTCGTCCCCTGGGTCATCCTCATCTGAGTGTGGCTATTAAAGACACTATAGAACGGGGTTTGGCTGATGGGGTGATTTTATCGGGTTTGGAAACTGGTAGTCCTCCCAGCTTGGAAGATTTAAAATTGGCTAGCAGGGTTGCTGCTACTACTCCAGTATTTATCGGTAGCGGTGCCAATTGGGAAAATATTGGTACTCTTATGCCAGTAGTTGATGGAGTCATTGTTTCCAGCTCTCTCAAACGTCATGGTCAAATCTCTCAACCCATTGATCCTACCCGTGTGAGTCAATTTGTAGAAGCTGCTCATAGAAGCATTACTACAAAAATTTAATTGCTCAATAATACTGCTAATAACTAAACTGATAAACAATTATGATTCGTCGTCGTTCTACTCCCTGGATTCATTATTGGTCTCGTCCCCTCCTCGGGGCGATCGCCACTCTTGGTATTCTTAACACGGGTTATCTTACTTACGAAAAGTTAACAGGTGGTACGCCTGTATGCAATGCTGGGGAGCAGGGTTGTATGGATGTTCTCTCCAGCTACTGGGGAACTGTGTTTGGTCAACCTTTGGCTCTGTTTGGCTTGTTAGCATACATAGGCATGTTTATAGTAGCTCTATCTCCTATTTTGCTAATATCAAAGGATAGCAAGAAAAGTAATCAAAGCAAGAATATACAACAAATAGAGAATTTAAGTTGGTGGCTACTATTGATCGGAGCGATCGCCATGACTGTGTTCAGTGGCTATTTAATGTATGTTCTAGCATTTCAACTGCAAGCTGTATGTTGGTACTGTATTGCATCAGCAATTTTTGCTTTGAGTATGCTGATTTTGACCATTTTAGGAAGAGAATGGGAGGATATAGGTCAAGTTCTATTTATTGGGTTGATAGTTGTTGTGGTCACACTAATTACCACTTTAGGTATTTACTCCAAACCTCCCGTTGATATCACCACTGACACTACCACCTCCGGTCAACAACGTATTACTTTTTCACCCAGGGAAGAACCCAATCCTAATTTTGGTTGGGAAATAACCACCACTTCGGGAGAATCGGAAATTGCCCTAGCCCAGCACTTAGTAAAAATTGGTGCTAAAGAGTACGTTGCCTATTGGTGTCCCCATTGTCATGAACAGAAGCTACTCTTTGGTAAAGAAGCCTATCAAATCATCAATAATAATAATATTACAGTAGAATGTGCTGCAGACAGTCCTAAAGGCAAACCAGCGCTGTGTCAAGCGGCAAAGATTCAGGGCTTCCCCTCTTGGATAATTAACGGTAAAATCTATGGTGGAGTGCAAAATTTGAGTGATTTAGCTAGACTTAGCGGTTATATGGGTCCACAAAATTTCAAATACTTTCGGTAAGTAGTTGTATGTCATACAGTGATTTCACTCTGAAAAAAGTCAAACAAACTTTTGGAATCAATACAGTTGAAGATCAAAAATTTCTCCCACAAATTCAACCAATTACTGCTAGCCGTACACTCACATCCTTTTTAGAAGAAACTTTGCCTTTAGCCATAGCAATGGGGAGTGAAAAAGCCAGATCTGAGCTAATCATTAGTCCAGTTCTGGTGGAAGTACGTAAGATTTTAAAGGGGAGAATAAGTTTGTTTTCTGGAGTGGAATTTAATGTAGACAATGGTTTAGGATTAACTGGGGTTTGTGATTTTCTCCTGAGTCGTTCACCGGAACAGTTAGAAATTGAAGCCCCAGCAGTAATAATTGTAGAGGCAAAAAAAGCAGAATTGAACCCGGGAATTGGACAATGCATGGCAGAAATGATTGGTGCGCAAAAATTTAATGAAATTAATAATCAACCCATTCCTACCATCTATGGTGTTGTTACCAATGGTACTGTTTGGCGTTTTTTAAAACTCACACAAACTACAGTGACTATTGATTTAACTGATTACCCACTCCCTCCCATTGATTCCATACTAGGAGTTTTAGTTTGGATGGTAAGTGATAGTTTTCCACCCTAGATTCCCTCAGATTTCCACCAACGATCATCTTGGATCATTGTGTGCACTTGCCATTCATTAACCGCTTCTGGATAGTCTGAACGATAATGCCCACCTCGACTTTCTTTCCTAAAAGCAGCACTTTTAAGAATTAAATAAGCTACATCTAATAAATTTTGGGTTTCTGCCCATAGACGTAATAACTGGTTGATATCGGAATAATTAAATTTAGCCGCTGTTCCACCAGGTAAGGTTTTTAAAAACTGACTCAAAGGTAAACTGGCAAATTCCCCTTGCCAAAATACAACCTGGGCGATCGCGTGGTCTAGACTTACTTGTTCTCGACAAATACCCGCACTTTGCCAAACTAGTCGGGGCAAATTTTCTCTCATACTTTCTAATACTGATTTTTGGCTTTCCCACTCGGTTAAATTACATTCCCGGGAACTGGGATGTAATTTGGATGGTACTACCGATGGCAATTTCAAATCAGCCATCTGTGCCCCAAACACTATACATTCTAGTAGGGAATTACTGGCCAGACGATTGGCACCATGAACACCAGTACTAGCAGTTTCCCCCACAGCATATAAACCGGGAATGGAAGTGCAATTTTCTAAATTCGTGAGAATACCACCCATCCAATAATGAGCTGCGGGAGATACGGGAATAGGTTGATTAAATACATCTATGGACCAATACTGACAAACTTTAATAATATTAGGAAACCTTTGGCGGATTCTATCCGAACCTATGGGACGCATATCTAACCAAACATGGGCGGTGGCTAAATCCTTGGTGGTACGTTGTAGATGACTAAAGATAGCTCTGCTGACCACATCTCTAGGTGCTAGTTCACCTGCGGGATGATAATCAAACGCAAAACGTCGTCCCTGATCATCAATTAAGTGGGCTCCCTCTCCCCTTACAGTTTCACTAATTAAAAACCTTCCTGGTTTTATTAAAGCGGTAGGATGAAATTGTACAAATTCTGGATCGCGAATAATCGCACCCGAGCGCCAAGCTATGGCCACCCCATCACCTGTGCTCACTGCTGGGTTAGTAGTTTGAGCAAATACTTGACCTCCACCACCTGTGGCTAAAACTACTGCACCCGCTCTTAGCCAAGTTACTTCTCCTTCATAAAACAGACTAATTCCCTGACAGTGTCCAGTTTTTGCATCTAACCAGATAGAAAGGGCTAAAGCCTGTTGAATTACTTGAATATTTGGACGACATAATACTTGATTTGCTAGGGTGGTAGTTACTTCCCTACCTGTAGTATCTGCTGCATGGAGCACTCGATGACGAGAATGAGCAGCTTCTAAGGTTAAGGCTAGGGTTGTACCATGACGATCAAAGGCCACACCTAAATTTAATAAAGCCTGAATGCAATCGGGAGCTTTATGAGCTAAGAATTCTACCGATTTAATATCACATAAACCTGCACCAGCTTTTAAGGTGTCCTCAATATGGAGTTTTGGTGAATCCTCTGGGGATATGGCAGCGGCAATACCACCCTGGGCCCAATCACTAGCAGATAGGGTAAGGTTTTCTTTAGTAATTAAGCCAACTCGTAAAGATGCAGGTAAACATAAAGCTGTATATAGTCCAGCAGCACCAGCACCTACCACTAGTACATCAAATGTCTGATTGATATCTATTTCAGTCAAGGTTAAGGTATATGGGTATAAACAACGAATCAGAAAATGGGAGATTAGGGGGAGAAAATTTTTCACCCCTCCTCACCCATCAGGTATTTGTCTTATCTGTAAATACCGTTGTTAATACGATCATCGCCTTCATTGAATTCAGCATCGTATTTTGTTACGGTAAATTGACTTAAATTATTTTGTAGAAGTTGTTTCTGGCGATCGCTCAAACCCTTAATTTCCAACACGTCTTCTACCTTAACATAGGGAGCATTAGCAATGATTTTTTTAGCCAGAACCGGATAAAACCCTCTGATCCCCTGAAATCGGGCAATGTTAGTATTATTCAGGTCTATTTTTTTACCAAAATCCGTTGCTAGTTTCTGATCAGCTTTATTTTGCCGAGCAATTGCCAAAATTGGCGTTTGGGGTAGGTTAACACGGCTAAAATCCCAAGCTTGAGCTGTTTGGGTTGTTCCTAACCATCCCCAGCATCCGAGTAACAAACTAAAAACTGTTAATAAACGCACTAATCCTTTCACAATTTTCTTTCCTCTTTCCATCAAACAAAAATCAACTCTTTTAACTACGGGTAGTCCGCTCTCATTCCACTGAGGGAATGTTTGTAGGAGTCAAAAACTACTATACAACTTCTGATTGACACTCTATGACTTAGCTGCTCTCCCATGGTTAAGAATTTTTAGCCAGAATCGCAGCTACTAGAAATAGACTGTCTACTAGGATTGTACTCAAAACTGCTCCACTAAATGCATACCAATGCTTTTGTTTATTTTTTAATGGTAGTAAACCAGCAATTAATAGTGATAGAGCTAAAACTATAGCCCAGCCTTCTCCCCAGGGAGTTTGTACTTGTAATAAGGCATTTTTAAATATTTGTGATGCTCCTAGAACATCAGTTTGCATAATTTGCCGCCAATAGGGCATTAGGTCTACTAGGTAGAAATATACATCCGTTAGGACTGTACCAAATAGAGAGCCAAGATAAAACCAGTTACCGATTTTACCCCAATTTCTGTGTAAACACCAAAGGGCCATGGGTAGACATATGGATTCTATAGGTAAGTGCCACAGTGGTTCCCACCGTAACCAACCCCAGTAAATTGCCCCTGTTAACCAGGTAAGACTAAATCCTAAAAGTAAATCACCCCAAATATAAGTTTTTTCATTCGACATTAATCGTAAACTTAACCACACCCATAATCCAGTAATGGCTAGACTTATAGTCGGTAAAGATCGCACTAAAGGTGCCTCTATAAATACCGGTACGGATATTAAAAACACCGCAGCTCCAAATATTAACCAACTTTGACTGATGGCGATCGCTTTCGGTAAGGCGGGTAATAAGAACAGAGGAGAATGGAACTCATCCATACTTATGGCCTTGCTCTCGGAGGTATGTAAATCATTTTTAATAGAGGAGTTCACAGTTTTGTAGGATGAGAGTGTGTTATTAATCAAAGTTTTTAATATTTGTTACTAAACTTTATCTTTCTACAGTATCACACTGTAAAATCCCCCCCCAGGGGTATTTTGATCATAAAGCACAAGGCGCAAAAAATGAACTGTTAGGTTGGACAACTTGAGAATAACTTGCTAGGATATGTCATCGTATCAAGCGAGTCTAATTCATGATCACAATCTTAGGAACAGCTAATGAGTTACTATTATTACCAATGCTTGCTGTGGCTGAGAACGGCAATCAAGCTAATCTAGAGTGGTTGCAAGCGTTTATTTTAGGTATAGTCCAAGGTATTACCGAATTTTTACCGATTAGTAGTACAGCTCACCTATTAATTTTTACTAAAGTATTTGGTTGGAAAGAGTTAGGGGCTAAAGACTTTGTTGATGCGATTCAATTTGGCAGTGTGGTGGCAATCTTATTGTATTTTCGGTCATTGATTGCCAGTATTATTCAAGGAGCAGTGGAAGGGTTTAAGGATAAAGACTGGCAAAGGGAAGAGTGGAAAATTGTAATAGGTATTGCTGTTGGAACCATACCAGCACTAGTTCTGGGTTTTTTGTTAAAGGACATTTTGCCCGAAAGCGCCCTAATTATTGGTACAATGTCAGTGGTCATGGCTATTTTGTTGGGATTGGCTGAAAAAATTGGCGATCGCAAGCGGGGATTTGATCATTTGCAAATTCGAGATGGTATTTTAGTAGGGATAGGACAATCCCTAGCCTTAATTCCTGGGGTTTCTCGTTCTGGTTCCACATTGACCACAGCCTTGTTTTTAGGACTAGAAAGAGACACAGCAGCAAAATTTTCATTTTTATTAGGTTTTCCCACCTTGACCATAGCCACCTTATACAAGAGCTTAAAAATATTTCATCTTTTTCAAGAGGGGCAATTACCAGAGAATATAGTTTTGTTATTGGTTATAGGAATTATCTCGACCTTTATTTTTTCGTACCTGTCAATTGCATTTTTAATTCGTTATTTACAAACTAAAGACACTTTTATCTTTGTTTGGTATAGACTAGCTTTTGGCGGAGCAATTTTATTGGCACTTGCTAATGGTTGGCAGGGGTGATGAAAACTGAGATTAGTCTAAAATAAAGCTGTTAAAAATTATCATGTCTGAGATTAAACCGGCAAAAATTACCAGTGTTATACCCGAATCCATTGCTGCTGAGGTTGGATTTGAAGCAGGTGATGCCATTGTGAGCATTAACGGAATCAAACCTCGCGACTTAATAGATTATCAGTTTTTGTGTGCAGATGAAATTTTAGAAATAGAAGTATTAGATAAACATGGTAAAATTCATCAAGTTGAAATTGAGAAAGACTACGATCAAGACCTAGGAATAGAATTTGGCACAGCTTTATTTGATAACTTAATTCAATGTAATAATCGCTGTCCCTTTTGTTTTATTGACCAGCAACCACCTGGTAAACGCTCCAGCTTATATTTAAAGGATGATGATTATCGTTTAAGTTTCTTGTATGGTTCCTATTTAACCCTGACCAATTTACCTACAAGAGAATGGCAAAGAATTGAGCAAATGAGACTATCACCCTTATATATTTCAGTTCATGCAACAGAACCAGAAATAAGAATTAGACTTTTAAAAAATAGTCGAGCTGGAGAGATTTTAGAGCAAATTAAATGGTTTCAAGCAAGACGCTTACAAATTCATGCTCAAGTGGTAGTTTGTCCTGGAATTAATGATGGTTCACACCTGGAAAGAACACTAAGAGATTTAGCATCCTTTTATATGGGGGAAGTACCCACAGTAGCATCAGTAGCAGTAGTTCCTGTGGGTTTAACCAGATTTCGTCCCTCACAGGATGAGTTGATTCCCGTAACCAGGGAAAAAGCCAGGGAAGTAATAGGTCAGGTAGAAATGCTTGGTCAAGAATTTAAGCAGAAATATGATTCTCGGGTAGTCTGGTTAGCGGATGAATGGTTTTTAATTGGTGGTGAGGAACTACCAGCACAGGAGGAGTATGAAGAATATCCACAAATAGATAATGGAGTAGGTTCCATAAGATTATTTATGAAGGAATTTAATCAAGTAGCGAATAAATTACTACCGGCAAAAATTTATCCTGAGAAAACATTAACTTGGGTAGTGGGAAATGCGGTAGAGAAAGCATTTACACCCCTGGTTGACAGGTTAAATAAAGTTGAAGGTTTAAGGGTAAATATGGTTGCGCTGTATAGTGACTATTGGGGACAAAATATCACCGTTACCGGGTTATTAACTGGACATGATTTACTCTACCACCTGAAAGGGAAGGATTTAGGTGATGGTTTATTATTGCCCAGCATCATGCTCAAACATGGTGAATTAGTATTTTTGGATGATATGACTGTAGCACAGGTATCTAAGGAATTGGATGTTAGGATATTACCAGTTGCAGGAGTGGAGGATTTAATTAGAGATTTGGGGGAAGTTGGAGGGAATATGGATCATACTATCGCCAACTCCAGCTGACCATTTGGGTAAAGTCTGCTGCTGCAAGAAGCAATTGTTGAATGGTTAATTGTGCTTTCATCATTGTTAAAAATAATCCCTGGTAACCCAGGGAGTAATAATTACTGCATACTAACTAAGCTCTCACATTGTTAGCAAAGCGAATTTTTAGGTAGTCACCCTCCATTTTTGCTCCCGCAGGTTGAAGAGCAGCTAAAGCTTGGGGTAAAACTAAATTACGTCGGTGATTACCAATAGTAATATTTAATTCATCTCCACTTTTACTTAATTGAATCTGACTTTTAGGAATAGTCGGTAAATAAAGCTCCAAGCTGTATTGGTTGTTTTCTTGCACCACTCTAATGGTCGTCTCTCGATAATAAACCTGGGTGGGATCTTCACCCGGATACAAAGTATCCTTCAATCTCTCTAATGCAGCTAGACCACACATCTCCTCGGAAAATAAGGGGACTTCCTTCACTGGTAACGGGAGAAAGTTGTCATGAATTTCTCGTCGATATTGTTCTTGATTTTGTTTCCATCTTAGGAAAAATGGATCCGCAACCTCCTCCGGAATAATCCTATTGGCCACGACTAAATCTGTAGCTACATTATATAAACTCAAGTAAGCATGAGCTCGTAATGATTCTTTAATTACCATTTTTTCTGGATTAGTCACTAGTCTAACCGAGGTTTGAGTGTTATCAGTTAAAACTTTTTCTAAGGCTTCTATTTGCTCATAAAACTCATATGGTGCATCCATTACCTCCTTATCTGGTAAAGAAAATCCCGCTATGGGTTTAAAAATAGGCTCTACTAATGGTCTCAGAGCTACTGATATGTTTTGAAAAGGTTTATAAAACCGCCTCATATACCAACCACCAACTTCTGGTAAACTTAATAGTCTTAAAGCTGTACCAGTAGGAGCAGAGTCTATAATTAAAACATCAAATACCCCTTCATCGTAGTGACGTTTCATTCTCACCAAACCGAAAATTTCATCCATCCCCGGTAAGATTGCCAGCTCTTCTGCTTGGATCCCTTCTAAACCCCTAGCTTGTAACACCTGGGTAATATAACGTTTGACTGCTCCCCAATTACCGTCTAGTTCTTGCAAAGCATCCAGTTCCGCACCCCATAAGTTGGGACGCACTTGTTTTGCATCGTGACCTAACTCTAAATCAAAACTGTCTGCTAAGGAATGAGCTGGATCTGTACTTAAAACTAATGTTTTATAACCTAGCTCTGCACAACGCAATCCAGTTGCAGCGGCGACGGAAGTTTTACCTACTCCACCTTTACCAGTCATTAAAATTACGCGCATGAATGATTCTGTCCTACCTGAATTTTGTTGACATTTATTTACATTATCCTTTCTTTACGGAAAATAGGTGTTGTTTTAGTACATCTAAACGTGAACAGTGCCAATAATCTATATGGGAACTAATCAATCCTTGATTATTAAGACCTAATTGGGTCCATCCAGAGATAGAAATTCTCGGTTTCCATGGTAGGGATGCATTCCAGCTTAATGTCCATTCGGTCTTAATCATATTTTTGTCTTGTTCGATGTGGTGCAAATCCATCCGTAAGTTAGTGAAAAATATGTGAATAAATTTAATCATCCACTTGTAAAGTTCTAACCCACGAAATTTAAAAACTGGATCTTGAAAGTAAACATCTAGTGCATAAATGCTGTAAGTCTGCTCAAGGGGAAATCTTTGGTAATCTGCTTTTAGGGTTTCGATAATGTTCGTCATACAAATAAAAGTAATAGGTGACCTAACTACAAACTCAAATCCGCTTGGGTAATTTCTACATAAATATGTTCTAAACGTAGGGATTGGCGGGAAATAGAGTCAATCTCTATACCATCAAATTTAGTCAATAATTCTTTCAGTTCTATTGGTTCTGGTAGTAAAAAGGCTAAATCACTCCCATAGCGTCGAACAATAAAACCATTTTCCCGACCTACTGATATAGCTGTACTTTCTTCTTTGGTTTGCACCAAAACAATTTCCTTCCCCGGAACCCGGGTTTTTAATTCTGCTAAACTTCCCTCAGCTAATATCTGACCATTTTTTAAAACTCCAATCCGACTACAAAGTCTTTCAGCTTCATCTAGTAGGTGAGTGGTTAGCAGTATGGTCATACCTTGATTTTTTAAATTGCGAATTAATTCCCAAATTTCATATCTAGCTTCAATATCTAGTCCTGTGGTTGGTTCATCAAGAATCAATAATTGAGGTTGATGTACTAAAGCCACAGCAATGTTTAAACGCCTTTGCATACCTCCACTAAGAGTTTCTACAGGACTATCTGCTCTATCTAACAAGTTTACGGATTTTAAGGTAGTCACTACTTGTTTTTGTTTGGTTTTGGAGTCTAAACCATAAATCTCAGCAAAAAATCTCAGATTTTCCGCACAGGAGAGGGTTTTATATAGAATATTTTCCTGGGGAGCAATACCAATGAGTTTTTTTGTAGAACCAGAAATTGGCTGATGATTTACTGTGACATGACCACTATCTGCTTTAAGAAGATTACAAATAATATTAATAGTAGTTGTTTTACCTGCTCCGTTAGCACCCAGTAAACCATAAACTTCTCCCGGTTGGATGGCAAATGTTAAATTTTGTAGAACTTTGCGGTTTTTGTAGGACTTGTTTAAATTTTTAATTTTAAGCATCTTGGTAATTGATATTTTTCAGGAATGGGAGCTGGAATTGGATCATACTCCCCCACTTTTGGCTTTAATTCACCAAAGTCAACTCTTTCTATAGAAATAGAATATTTATTTGTGATTATACTGGTTTAAAGTCTTTTTTCTACCATCAACATCCGTTTATAAGATATCCAACCACAAACGAGAGTAAGTGTAGCAAAAAATAACAAAAAGCGCAAGTGTAAGCTCACATCGCTAAATTTTTCTCCATTAGCGGAAACACCTAAAAGAGCTTCATTCATGTGGTAAATAGGATTATACTTAGCAATATCTAATAGAGTTTTAGGAAATAGGGAACTTGGAAAAAATGTCCCCCCCAAAATTAACAGGGGTACGCCAAAAGTAGCTACCAAAGCATTAACGTCTTCCGTACGACGAGCTAGTTGTGTCCCGAGGACAAATCCCAGACCCACGTATGCAATAATGCTCAAGAAAATAATGACTATTCCTAATAATATTGAACCTTGAAAGGTTGCACCCCAGAACCCAGCAACTATATATACTAGCAGAGTTTGTCCAATTCCTATACAGCTATGGGCTAAAAAAATTCCCAGAAAATAAGATGTGCCACTTAAAGGTGAAATAAATAATCGTTTTAGAGTTTGTTGTTCTCTCTCCGCAACCACTGTTGCAACAGTTCCACCCAAACAACTAAAAAATAGTGCCGCACCCACTAAACTCGAAGGTGCAGCTTTTTCTAAGGCTACCTCCATGGCTAGTTCTCCCCGTTCTGACAAAACAAAGCCATTAAGTATCAAAATAGAAACTGGGAAAATAGTCCAAAAAATTAGACTTCGTCTGCGTCGTAGTAGTTCCGTTAAGATACGCTGAGCTATAGCCAGGGTTTCACGCCAATATTTCATATTAATTAGTCTCTTGCCAAATTACCCGAGGTCTATGCTACCATGTCACCCACAATTTTCCAAAACCTTCTACAATTCCACTAATCAGTAATTGCATTCATTAAAACTTCTGTTAAACTCATTTCTTCCAAGTCATCTAAAGTCACAGTATCGCAAATATCAAATTTAGCTCCTACACTTTGCAACTGGTCATCGAGAGCTTTGAGAAATTTTGTAGCTTGCGCATCTGTACCTACTTGAATTAGAGAAATTGCTAATTCCTCATCTTTGTCTATTTTGCGAGAGGCGTTAATAACTACTTCAAAAACCGCTTTCCGATCATCCGGTTCGCCATCAGTAATCACTAGAATGGTTTCACCATTCGGTTTGGCTTGACCAGATGCTTTACGTTGAAAATATTGATTAGTAGCATCTAAAAGCACTCCAGCTAAATTGGTTGTACCAGCAGGATCATTTTCTTGAAATATCTGGGCAACCTTTGCTGCTGTCACATTTTCGTATCGTTTAAATCTACCGGAAAATACATAAACAGTAATACCATCTGGGTCAAATTGCTCACACTTTCTGGCTAGGGCTATGGTAGATTCTTGGGCTATTTCCCATCTGGTTTTTCCACCCCGTTGATCCGGAGTTGACATGCTCCCGCTTTTATCAATGATTAGTGTATAGTCGCGATCGCTCATCATATTTCACTCTAAATATTAGTTTACTCTTATTTTATCTTTTACCTGGCATTTTTGCGCAAGGTGAGGGGATCTTAATTCCCAGTTAGAAAAATGGGATAAATTTAAACCACAGTAGTACCTTAACTTATTGCCAATTATGCCTAAACAATTTAACACTGCTGGCCCATGCAAAGCTAATATCCACTATATGCTCTCTCCCACAGGACGACTACCTCAGTTGAAAACATTAATTGATGGAGAAAATTACTTTATCATTCATGCACCGCGACAAGTAGGCAAAACCACTGCTATGATAGCTTTAGCTCAAGAATTAACTGATAGTGGGGAGTATACAGCAGTGATGCTCTCCGTGGAAGTGGGGTCGGTTTTTCCTGATGAACCGGAACGTGCTGAAAGGGCTATTTTGGGTTCTTGGCAAGATGG